>Ga0206964_10191_pt1 | contig 18875 bp, 19 predicted proteins | sample Alteio_BWOrgHeat_25_FD_152980 | JGI IMG/M metagenome (GOLD analysis project Ga0206964, IMG submission 152980) | Enriched cells from forest soil in Barre Woods Harvard Forest LTER site, Petersham, Massachusetts, United States -... | ecosystem: Environmental > Terrestrial > Soil > Temperate forest >...
CATGCTGCTCTTTGTGGCACTGGGTATCGGAGCCGGGGCCGACGCCCTCATTAGTGGTCGCTTGGGTAAAAAACTGCTGGCCTCCAGCGTGCTGCTCGCCGGGGTTGTTGTACTTCTCGTCGGTGGTTTCATTTATGCACGCCCGGAAAGGATATCTGGACTTACCGACTTCATTCAGAGTTCTACCGAGGGCAATATTTCTGCTGCGCAATTTGCAGAGGCACAGTTTATCCACGACATTGGCACCCAGGCCGGAAGCGCACTGGCCACCGCAGGCATTTTGCTTTTTGTTATCGGTTCGGCGCTATTACTGGCACGGCACCAGCCCGCTTGGCGCTGGGTGCCCTTGGTTCTGCTCCCGGTTGAGATGTTTTGTTTTGCGCATACTCATCTGGGCATTGCTCATTCTTCCGACTTCGAACCAAAATCCATGTCCGACTATATTGCAGCACATCCCGGCGATTACCGAATCCTCCATCCTCTCAATGAAGATAATGGCTTCTTTATCGGAAAATCCGATTTATGGGGAAACGACCCGACCCCGTTAAAACGCTATGCCGAATTCATGGCTTTCACTCAAGGTGCCGATCCGAACCAACCCAGCCAATACATTTATTTTAAGTACCTGCCAAAAATCTTTTCCCTTCTCCGCTTCCGTCTCGCTTTTATCAAAGGCGACCATAGCTACCAACTCATCGACAATCCCGGCGCACTGCCTCATGCACTTCTGGTGGCGAATTATCAAGTTGAACCCAATCGCGACGCCATTTTTGCGGAGTTAAAAAAAAGACTCCTTTGACCCGAGCAAAACGGTGCTTTTGGAAAGCGTTCCCACACCACTGCCGCAGGCTGGTGCCCAAACGGGGACGGTCCGCCTCTCTGAATTAAATTCCGACACCCTGGAAATTTCTGCTGACACGCCAGCCCCCGCGCTTCTTCTCATCACCGATTTATATTCTAGCGGCTGGCGTGCCCGCGCCTTGTCCGGCAGCGTTCAATCTGCCTACGCCATTCTCCCCGCAGATTACATCATCCGCGCCATTCCCCTCACCGCCGGCCATCACCACCTCATCGTCGAGTACGTCCCCGCGTCATTCCGCATAGGGCTTATTATTTCGGCCCTAACTTGGTTGGCGTGGGTCGCAGCGTTCGCCATGACTTTGCACAATCTGGGCAAAAACCCCAATCCGCTTACTCCTTAAATGCGCTGGACGGCAGAATTTTCATCGCATCAGAAGCCATGCCGATGAGCGGGATATTCCAGATATCCGCCGCCCGGTAACAACTAAATGCCAGCCAAAGCGGCCCCTTTTCAAATTTTGCCACGGCAAAAATGACTTTGTTCGACGGCGTCAAGGTATACACCTTTACCAGTTCCCAGCCGAGGTACTTGCCATAAGCACCTTCGAATTTGGTCAAATTGGAGGCCGTGGTCGTGCGCGTGGTCAGATCCGCTTCCATCGGCGAGCCCTTGCACCAAACGGACACGGCGCTATCGGACCCGCTTTTGGCGTAGGCATTAAAACCGTCGGTGACGATCGCCGGTATCTCCGGCGGCGTCAATGTGAAGGAGCCCGCCGATTGAGCAGCCAGCGGGGCGCAGAGCGCGAGGGACAGGGCAAGGAAGGCAAATAGTTTTTTCATGGTACTCGCAATAAACCAAGCCCGCACCAATCCGGCGAGTCGAAAGAAAGCACGCCACTCACTCTTGCTTCGACGCGACTTTGGAACCTCGCTTTTCTTTGGGTCTTGGCGTTTGGCGTTGCGGTGTTAATAGTGGCGTCGCGTCCATGAGCGAAAAATCACCCACCGTCAAAGGCGCCGCCGCGTTGCGCGACCATTTTAACCAGGCGCCCGCCGAAGGTTCCTCCGCTGCAGTCGAGGCTGTTCTGCGTCCACCCACCTTTGCCGACTTTACCGGTCAGGCCAAAACGGTCGAACGCCTGCGCGTCATGGTCGGCGCAGCCCGTGCCCGTGGCGAAGCACTTAATCATATTCTGCTTTCTGGCCCGCCTGGCCTGGGCAAAACCACGCTGGCGTTCATCCTAGGACACGAAATGGGCCGCAAAGTGCGTGTCACCTCCGGCCCGGTTATCGAAAAGGCCGGCGACCTCGCCGGGTTGCTCACTAATTTGACCGAGGGCGATATTCTCTTCATCGACGAAATCCACCGCCTCGCGAAAACGGTAGAGGAATATCTTTATTCCGCGATGGAGGACTACCGCATCGACATCTTGATTGATCAAGGGCCCAACGCCCGCAGCGTGCGCCTGTCCATCCCGCGCTTCACCCTCGTAGGCGCTACGACTCGCACCGGCTTGCTCACTGCACCGCTCCGCAGTCGTTTCACCCTCCAGTCCCGACTCGACTATTATTCGCGCGAAGACCTGGTGAAAATCGTACGCCGCAGTTGCCAGTTGTTGAAGATCGACCTGGCCGAAGCCGGTGCGCAAGTCATCGCTGCCCGCGCTCGCGGCACTCCGCGCATCGCCAACAATCTCATCCATTTCGTGCGCGACTACGCCCAGCAACGCTCCTCCGGCACCGTGACCGCTTCGGTTGTCGAAGCCGCGCTCGAACTGCTCGAAATCGACCGCGCCGGACTCGATGAAATGGATAAGCGCATCCTGCGCATCATGGCCCACAATTATAAAGGCGGTCCCGTCGGCGTGAATACCATCGCCGTTGCAGTGGGCGAGGAAGAGCACACTCTCGAGGAAGTCCATGAACCCTTTTTAATTCAGGAAGGCTATTTGCAACGCACGCCCCAAGGCCGCGTCCTCACCGCCAAAGGCTGGCAGGCCGCCGGCTTGCCGCCACCCACCAGTGCTGAGGGAATGCAGCCGGAATTAATTTAATTACCGCCGGCGCCGCCGATTTTGATGTTCGGACGGTTTGTGCTTCCGCGGACCGTGCTGTATCTTGCGGTTCTGGTTAATCATCGCCGGGGTGATTTCGGTGCCTTCGGCCGGGCTGGATTTTTTGCTTCCAGATACACGGAAATCAATCTGGCGCTTGAAGCGATCCACGCGGTATACCTCCACCGGGATTTCCTGGCCCAGCGTAAATTTTCGCTTCGTCCGTCGGCCAATCAGGTCGCGTCCATCACTGGACAACGAGTACAAATCATCCTCGAGTGACGATACCGGCACAAAGCCATAGGCGTTCGACTGGCGCAGCTCGACAAAGAAACCGTGGTTGCGAATGTCGGTGATGAGCGCCGGGAAGGTTTGCCGCGGCGTGCGCTTCGCTTCGCGCTCAAAAAATTCCAGTAACTTGAGTTTTACCGTCTCGCGCTCGGCCTCGGTGCTGTTGCGCTCCGTCAGGCTCAGGTGCTTGCCCAATGCGTCGAGTTCCGACTGATTGTAGCGGATGGGTGCCCCGGTATTCGGCGTCGCCCCGGTCCGTGCGAGGAGATCATCAAAAATTCGATGCACGACCAAGTCGGAATACCGCCGGATGGGCGACGTAAAATGCGTGTAGAATTTTTTGAAAAGTCCGTAGTGCCCATCCACGGACGCCCGGTAGCAGGCCTGCTTGAGGCTACGCAGAAATTGCGTCTTCAGTGTATGCCCTTGTGGATGGTGCTTAATTTTGGCCAGCACTCGCACCACTTCTTCGCGCTTGGTTAAGTCTCCAGCCTGCACGCCAAAAGTGGCCAGCAAATCGCGCAGCTCAATCAGCTTTTCTGCATCGGGTTGGTCATGCACGCGTGACAAAAAGGGCAGCCCAGCCTCAAACAACCGTCGCGCCACCACTTCATTGGCCAGCAACATGAATTCTTCAACTAGCTGGTGGCTTTCGTCGTTCTCAATCAATTCCAGCCGGTCGGCATAACCTTCGGCATCAGTGAAAATCTTTACTTCGGGAAAATCAAAATCCAGGCTGCCCTTTTGCATGCGGGCCTTGCGCATGGGCTCTGCAATGCTCCAGAAAGTGCGCACGGTATCTTTCAGCTCGATTAGCTCGGCATCGCTCAGTCCAGCCAGCGCACGTCCGGTCGAGCCAGTCGCATGAGCAGGCGGCAAGGGTAGGGCGCGAATCACGCTCAGGTCGTCTTCCCTCAGCAACGCATAGGCCTGCCGGTAGGTCAGTCGCTTGCGGCTGCGGATGACCGTGTTGGCAAAATGCGAAGAGCGGATTTTCCCATTGGAGGCAAAAGTGACAAATACGCTCTTGGTCAACCGGTCCTGTGCCTCCACCAGGCTGCATAACCCATTCGAGAGCGCATGCGGCAACATCGGCACCACACAGCCAACCAAATAGGTCGAATTACCCCGGGCCCGCGCTTCGCGATCCAGTACCGTGCCCTGCTTCACATATGCGCTTACGTCGGCGATATGAATGCCGATGCGCAAATCACCGCCAGGCAGGCGCTCCAACGACAGCGCATCGTCAAAATCTTTGGCGTCATCGGGATCGATGGTGATCGTAAATGTTCCCCGCATATCTTCCCGGCCTTGGTAATCGCGCGGGCGCACCTCGGGTGGAAACGCCGCCGCCTCGACCAACACCGGCTCGGGAAATTCCGGATGCAGGTGGTATTTGTGCAGGATCGCTTTAAATTCTGCGGAGGGCGTATGCGTGCGGCCCAGATTTTCAACAATTTCCCCGGTGGGGTTGAGGTGACGCTGCGTCCATTCCGCCAGGCGCACAAGCACCTTGTCGCCCGGTTGGGGTGGAGGAAAGACGTTCCCTTGCGCGGGATCGGCCACCAGCACTGTGCGCACAAAACGCGGATCGTCCGGCACCACATTCCAAAATTGGTTATCCCGGCGCAAGGTGCCGGTGAGCGCTTCATGCGCTCGTTCCAACACCTTCATCACGCGGCCCAGCTTCTCGCTTGCCTTCCCCGCCGTCGCGCGCCAGGACCGCGCGCTCTTGTTCTGGCGAACCAGGACGCGATCGCCATGCAGCGCCGTGCCGGTGTCTTCGGCAAAAATATGCCATGGCGCTTCGCCCGGCGCGCCATCTGGCCCGTCGGGGAAAAACATCGCCGCGCCGCTCTGGCGGAATTTAAGGTGACCGCTCTGCAAATCCGCATCGCGCGGGATGACAAATCGGTCCTGCTTCACTTTCGCAATGAAGCCTTGATTAAGCAAATGATGGACGAGCGGCCCCAGCTTTTTTGCCTCGCGGCGATCAAGCCTCAATGCGTTGGCGATTTCATCCACCCGCAGCGGGCTGTAATCTTTGCGCCGTAGCAGCTCAAGGAAACGGTCTTCGAGGCTCGTCTGGGACGAGCCGGTGTTTTCAAAAGTATTCACAAAATAATTAGGCAAACTTGGGTGGCTCGCGGCCCTCATCAACTTCAATGAAGTCAAACATGGTCAGGATTTCGCTCGTACGATGCTCCATTTTCGCCTCTTTAAGACGCATCTGCAAACGGCCAGTGACTCCGTCGCGCCAGCCCCGCTTGATCATGAAATCGTTCCAGTCGGCAATTTCGTCTACGGTCCGCGCACGACCATGGGCAAAGCTCCACTTTAGCAAGTCGTCGTCCGAACCCCCGGCGAGCGCCTGCTTTTTCAGTTCGTCGTATTTGATGCCAAGGAAGTCGCAACAGCGGCCGTCAAAGCCCGTGCCAAGATTTTCAATGTAATCCTTGCCGAGTGCGCTGGCGGCCTGCAGGCGGATTTTATCCACCATGCGCGCGAAGTAGACGACGCCGCCGGTCTTGTCATAAACGCTGCGAGGGAAACGGGTATTCATAAAATGCGGAGATTAGCGTATCACTTTCCCCACTATGGGGAAGTCCGATGTGGGCCGCCATCCAATATTTTCATTCCTCCGGAACCACCTTGGTCATATCCAACGCCCGCAATTTGGGCGCCAGCAAACTCGTCGCCGCCACCACCACCATGGTCATGCACCCCCCAAAGACAACCGAGGGCACCGTGCCCATCCAGGTGGCAACCAGCCCGGACTCGCATTCCCCAATTTCATTGGAAGATCCGACAAAAATCGAGCTGACCGAGGCTACCCGTCCCTTCATATGGTCGGGCGTCACTATCTGGAACATCGTCCAACGGACGAATACGCTCACGGCATCGAACCCACCGCTTAAGGCCAGCCAGAAAAATGCCCAATAGGCATTGGTGCAAACGGCGAACAAAATCATCGTCATGCCGAAGCCGGCGACGTTCCACATCAGAGCCGCGCCAGCACGCCGTGTAATCGGCCGCCAGGACAAATATAGGCCGACGATCGCCGACCCCACTGCGGGCGCCATGCGTAAAAGACCCAGGCCGAACGGGCCCGTGTGGAGTATCTCCCCTGCGTAAATAGGCAGCAAAGCCACCGCACCGCCAAATAACACGGCAAACAAGTCCAGCGCCATCGAACCAAAGATAACCTGGCTGCGAAACACAAACCGCAAGCCTTCGTGAATGCTCGCGATAATAGATTGGTCCTGTCGCGAGTTGCTGATTTTTAAATTGGGAATGCCGAGCAGGCACCACCAGCCAGCAAATAACATCACGGCGGAAATGGCATAGGTAATTACCGAAAACACCGCCGGAGAATGTTGGGTCGCAAATGCCATGCCGCAGGCGATGCCCGGCCCGACAATACAGGCCGCCTGCCATACATTGGCGTTCCAGATGGAGGCATTGCTGTAGAGTTCCTTCGGCACGATTTGCCCAAGCAGGCCAAATTGGGCCGGACTAAGAAAGCCCCGGCTCAGCCCGGTGGCAAAGATGATGATGTAAATAAGCCAGATGTGTCCGAAGAGGTAGTCGTGAAAGCTTGGATAAGAAACCATCGAAAGCGCTACTGACGCTACAAAGAACAAACCCGTCGAAATTCGCAAAATCGTCCGCCTGCTCATGATATCGGCCACATGTCCGGCATATAAGGCGATCCCCAATGCAGGAACTGCTTCAGCCAGCCCGATAAAGCCCAACATCAGCGGTTTATGTGTCAGCTCATAGACTTGCCAGCCCACTGCCACCCCTTGGATCTGGATGGCCGTCGACACAAAGAGACGGAAAAACCAAAACGCCCGGAACGCCGGCACCCGCAAAGCGGCCAGTGCATCCGTAGGTTGATTTGCAACAGCTGACATTTGCAGAAAATCCCGGCAAGCACGCCACGAGTCAATGACAGAGCTTAAGCCCACCGGAAAATAAGGCTGACGACTCTTCCTTCTCGCGGCAATGTCGTCTAAATCGCCATGCCTCATTTCTGTTCCAAGTTCTTGCTGATGCTTGCCGCCCTCGTCGCGGCGAGTATCGCGCTTGGCCAATCGTCAGCCCCGCTGCAAACGCCGGCGAATGGTTCTTCTGCTTCTACCGCTCCGAGCCCCGCACGCGTCGTGGTTGTCGCCAATTCACGCGACCCGGATTCAGAACCCATTGCCCGCTACTACATGCAAAAGCGCGGCATTCCCGAAAAAAATCTCATCCTTCTCGATACGCCCGTTGAGCAGGACATTACTTGGGGCGTATTTGTGGACAAAATATTTAATCCCTTGCGCTACCGCCTGGTCAAGGACGGCTGGTTGCAGGCCTATACCACCGATTCAAAAGATGGCGAAGGCCGTCTGCGCGATGTCTTCTACGGCAACAAAATCGACTTCCTCGTCGTGTGCTACGGCATTCCCATTCGCATTCTTAACGACGCTGCGCGTCTCAAGCCCACGCCCCTCACCATCGAGCATAAGGAGCTCGATACCAACCAGGCCGCCGTGGACAGCGAATTATCCCTGCTTGCCGCATCGGATACTCCCACCGCTGGTTTCGTGGCGAACCCGTTGTTTAATAAACCCAATCCAGACACCTATGCGCGAACCTCCGTCGTCAAAGTTGCCCGCCTTGACGGCCCGGGGATCAACGCGGTGAAAGGCATGATCGACAGCGCCCTTGCAGGCGAGGCCCAAGGTCTCGAGGGCCGGGCCTATATAGATATGGGTGGGCCGCATGAAGAAGGCGAAAACTGGCTTAAGTCCGCCAGCACTTCCCTGCACAAGCTCGGCTTCGACCTCAGCGAAGACCATGCCAGCAGCCTGTTTAGCTGGCATACGCGCTTTGACGCACCGGCATTTTATTTTGGTTGGTATGCCGGACAGCCCTCGGGGCCCATCGCTGATCCGCTGTTTCATTTTCCGCCCGGGGCAATTGCCATTCATATCCATAGCTTTTCCGGAGATAGTATTCGCAAAGCCGATGCGCGCTGGGTGGGGCCACTCATCGTGCGCGGGGTGGCGGCAACGGTTGGCAATGTTTTCGAACCCTACCTGTCCTTTACCCATCATATTGATTTATTCATGGATGCGCTGGCGGCGGGCAAAACTACTGGCGAAGCCTCCTATTATTCAGTGCCGGAATTAAGCTGGATGGAAATCTTTGTCGGCGACCCGCTCTATCGCCCCTTTGCCGTTAATCTGCCTGAAGAAATTGACCGCCATGTCAAGGCCCCCACGACCTATTCCGTCTATGCTGTTATTCGCCAGATGAATTTGCTGCAGGCACAAAGCAAGCTCACCGAAGCACTGGCCTTTGGCCAAAGCCAATTTGACCAGCATCCCGATCTCGCGTTGGCCTTTTCGCTAGCCCAGCTCAACCACCTACTCAACCAGGACGAGCAGGCGCGGCAACGTCTGGCTTGGGCTGCTACTGTCACCAGCCCACCCAGAGAAGATTTGGGTTTGCTCGGCGAAATGGCTCATTGGGCCGTTGACCAGGATGCGCGCCGCACTGCCCTCGATTTATATGCGCATGTTTTGGCCGCCCCGGCCGCCCATCCCGATTTGGTAAAAACTTTACTGCCCGAGGCCATCAGCCTTGCCAAAGATTCCGGTGCCGATGATCTGCGCATCTTATGGCAGAAACAGTCGGATATACTCAATCCGCCGCACCCTGCGCCATGAAACCACCGCCTAAAAAGAAAGAGGCCGATTACGCCGCGCTCTCCTCGCCCTTTATGCGCATTCCCCGCCTGCCCGTGGAAGTCGCGCGCGATTTGCTCGACCTTGGCTTGCGGGATATTTTTGAACTCCAGGGGCGGGCCCCGGAAGTATTGTTCGAAGACCTGCAGCGTCTCAAACCCGGCACCCCCGCGAACAAATTGCGCTTTTTTCGCCTCGCCGTTTATTTTGCTGAAACGCCGCAACCCGAGGGAAATAAACTGCACCCCGACGCCTGGCGGGATTAACGCGGCTGTTGCTGGCTTAGGCAATGCAGCGCGCCACCTTCGAGTAAAACATCGCTGCAATCAAGTGACACGATTTGGTGGCCGGGAAAGCACTCATGCAGCACATGCGCTGCGAGCTCATCTGATGGCCGGTTGTACGTCGGCATGATGACTGCGCCATTCGTCACCACATAATTCGCATAGCTCGCTGGCAATTCCCGGCCATCCACCAACAGCTCAGGATAAGGCAGCGGCAGTTGCGCAATTTCAAATTTGCCGCCTGACGGCGTGCGAAAGTGTTCTTCAATTTGCAACAAATTGTGACGCAAAACTTTTGCCCCCGCATCCTGCGCCTCATCCCGTGGCATGACCGTGATAATCCCATCGTCGCGAAAAAAACGCGTGAGGTTGTCAATATGCCCATCCGTGTCGTCATTCGGCAATCCCTCCTCCAGCCACAAAATTTCCGTCGCCCCCAGGCCGCCCGAAAGCAGCCGCGTGTAATCATCTTCCGTAATGCTAGGGTTGCGGTTCGGGTTGAGCAACACCACCTTCGTCGTCAACAACTGGCCCGGGCCGTTGATTTCAATCGCGCCGCCTTCTAAAATAATATCGCAAGAAAAACGCCGCATATTCAACGCGTTCGCAATCCGCGCCGGGATGGCATTATCCAGATCCCATGGCGAAAACTTTCCTCCCCACGCGTTAAATTGCCAGTCGGTGACTGCCACTTCACCCGTGGTTGCATTCTTGACGAATAGCGGCCCGTGGTCGCGACACCACACGTCGTTGACCGGGTGGTCGAATAACTGCACGACCGAAACATCCGCGTGCGCTGCTCCTAGCAATCGACGAATCTCCGCGTGTTGAGCACCGGCCGCATTGATGCATACTGGCACATGCTTGCTCAGCGCTGCCGCAAAATTGGCAAAGAAAGTCGGGATTTTCTCAAAACGTCCGGGCCATAGCGTGGTATTGCTCGGCCACGACAACCACATCGCCGCTTGGGGCGCCCATTCCGGCGGGAGGCGGAACCCCTGCTCTGCCGGGGTTGGTGTTGGATAGGAGACAGCCACAAATTACCTTTTTTTCTTTTTTCGAACTGACTGCGTCGGCTCATCATCAACCAACCGCTTGGTCAAATCGCCGTAGGTGTCGATACGCCGGTCGCGGAAAAATGGCCAGATGCGGCGAAAATCCGCCTGCAGCTTTAAATCGATGTCGGCATACAATATTTCTACCTGGCCAACCGATGCCTTCGTCACGATGCGTCCGTAGGGATCCGCGACAAACGACTGCCCCCAAAATTCCGTGTTGCCCTCGCGGCCCACGCGGTTCACCGCCGCCACATAGCACCCGTTTGCCACCGCGTGGCCACGTTGCACGGTTTCCCAGGCGTTGTGCTGGGCCGCGCCGAGTGCAGCTTTCTCTGACGGCAACCAACCAATGGCCGTTGGATAAAACAAAATGTCCGCGCCCCGCAGCGCCGTAAGCCGCGCCGCCTCTGGAAACCACTGGTCCCAGCAAATGAGCACGCCGATCCGCCCTGCCTTCGTTTTCCATGCCCGATAGCCGAGATCGCCCGGTGTGAAATAAAATTTTTCCTCAAACGCCGGATCCTGTGGAATATGGCTTTTGCGGTACGACCCGAGCAGTGTGCCATCGGCGTCAATGACCACGGCTGTATTATGATAGACCTCGCTGCCGCGGTTTTCAAACAGGGAGCCGATTACGACTACTTTATTCTTCTTTGCCGCCTGGCATAGCGAATCTGTCGTCGGTCCGGGAATTGTCTCGGCCAAATCAAACAGCGCCGGATCCTGCTTCACACAAAAATAAGGCGTCGTAAATAATTCCTGCGTGCAGACAATGGCCGCGCCACCTTTGGCCGCTTCGGCAATTTTCCGCACGGTCGCCGCCCGGTTTTTTTCAACCGAGCCATAATCGCGGAGCTGGAGCAAGGCTAGTTTCATGCGCGAGTCTTGAAGTTAGAAGCTGGCCGCCAGAAGTAAAGCCGACACTGTGGCCGTCGCCGTTATTTAACCTGGGGTGGATGTGCCGCCAAAGTCGGAAAAGCCAGCCCGCGCGCATCAGCCTTTGACCCCACGCGCCGGTAAACCGCTACCTGAAACCCCTGCGGGCGCCGGGCCAGCGGCACGCCCAACAACCGCGGCATTTCGTCAGAAAAATCATCCCAAACGTATTCCCATCCCTCAATTGGTGGCGGAGTAAGCCGGGTGGGGTTAACCTGCTGCAAGCACAGGAAATCCGCCGTCGAAGTGGTTGTGCATTGGCCGCTATCGTTCACCACTTCGGTAATGGAAATTCGCGTATCCGTCGGCGAAGTCGCCACTAACAAACCGTCACTCAAGGCAACAGTCCCGCGCGCCTCAATTTGCTCCAGCGTATTGGCGAATGCGTCTCTCCGTACGCCGACCTGGCCGATCACTTGCAAAGCCGCTTGCCGCCAAACCTCCACCCCGCCTATGGCCAGAATGCCCGCCACCAACCAAGGCCCCATTCGTCGCCATCCGCCCGCACTCGCCCAGCGAATAACACCGACACTGGCCACGATAACCCACACCGGCATCAGCAACCGCAAATTGTAGTTTCGCTCATCCCGCGCAAAATAAAATCCCGCCGCCATGAAAATCGCCAAGGCGAATAAATACAGCCCCCACCGCAGCGGAGATTTTTGTCTCTTTTGCGCGATGACATCTCCGGCCACTGGTATGAGTGCCGCTAAAAAAATCACGCCAAACAGCGGCCCGGCGCTCGTGAAGAGCCACGCATTGAGCAAGTGGTAGCTTTGGTAGCCCGTGACGGGATCCGCATTGTGCGTTAACCCAGTTATCCATTCTTTGAACGTGTAAGGATAAAATGCCACTGCCGCAAAAAACGCGCCGCCACAACCCCCAGCCACCCAAACTACTGGCGCCAGCCAATGTCGCTCCGGCAATTCTCGCGCCAGCCATGCGATTAAAGCCAGTCCGGCCAGCACCGCGCCAATCGGCGATGTCGCGCCCAACAATCCCAGTGCTGCTCCTGTCAGTCCATACTTCCACGGTGCTGGTAATTTCAATAATGCCGCCAATCCCATCACCACCCAAAATGTCCCGACCCCCTCCGGCCTCCCATTTCGGAACACTTCTCCTGCCAACGCCTGAGCCGCCCCGATAACCAATGCCGCCTCCACCCACGGCGTCGGCGCTTCCTGCACAATCTTGGGCCATAGCACAAAACCCACCCCCAGCAAAATGGATGCAAAGCCAAAATAGCCCAGCACCCGGACCGCCGCCACATAGGTCGGTTCGGTCATCAGAGCACCCACCAGTCGCTGGTACAAAAATCCGTGATAAACCAGCCGCGCTTCTCCCGAAGGGTCGCCCTTCACCGCCCGCACGTAATAGGGGTTCGTCAATCCTTGCCCTGCCGCCCAGCAGACTGCTGGCGGCAAATAGGCGAGATTATCTCCCCCCAAAGGAGAATTTAGCGCCGCCGTTATCCATCCGGCAACTCCTGCGGTCAGCAAAAGCATTCCTGCGGTCAACGCTCGGATCTTGCCTCGCGCAGTCATCGGCAATCAATAGACCACTTTATTCAATGGGTATTCGATGATGCCTTCCGCCCCATGCGATTTAAGCGTGGGGATGATCGTGCGCACCACGGATTCGTCGATAATTGTTTCCAAGGCTACCCAGGCAATGTCCGATAGTGGCGACACCGTTGGGTTGCGCAATGCCGGCAGAGTATTAACCACTTCCTGCACCTTCGCCTTGGGCAGATTAAATTTGAGCCCGACTTTGCTCTCCGCATTCAGCGCCCCTTGCAACAAAAGCGCGATGGTTTCAATCTTCGCGCGCTTGGCCGGGTCCGCCCAGCTTTTGCGGTTGGCCACCAGCTGGGTCGTGGTCTCCAAAATTGTGTCCACGATGCGCAATTTGTTCGCCCGGAGGGATGAGCCCGTCTCCGTCAAATCCACGATGGCATCCACCAGGTCAGGCACCTTGACTTCCGTCGCCCCCCAGGAAAATTCTACTTCTGCAGTCACCCCTTGTTTGGTCAGAAATTCTCGTGTCGTCCGCACCAGTTCCGTGGCGATGCGCTTGCCCTGCAAGTCCTTGATCGCGCGCACAGGCGAATCTTCCGGCACCGCCAACACCCAGCGACTCACGCTATTCGAAGCGCGGCTGTAAATGAGCTCGCAAACGGTGACGACGTCCGAGCCGTTTTCCACCACCCAGTCGCGTCCCGTCAATCCACAGTCAAAGAACCCATGCTCCACATAACGGCTGATTTCTTGCGCCCGGACAAAGCGGCCATCCAGCTCCGGGTCGTCAATGGTGGGTTTGTAAGAACGCGCGTTTTGGCTGATTTTCCAGCCCGCCTTGGCAAACAGCGCCAGCGTGGCCGTTTCCAGGCTGCCTTTGGGCAGGCCCAGCATCAAAAGTGAAGTCGAAGATTTCGTAAGGGACATCGGGTAAATTGCGTGGGCCGATGGCCCTGGCGCAATCGCGCCATCAAGCCAGTACCCCCCTTCCGGGGCAATTGTAAAATGTGGATTGTCAAGTCCCCCGGCTTCAGTTTCTATAGGTATCGATTCCTTCAGGCTCTGCCGTCTTCATCATCCATGGCTAAAACCAAACCTCTCATCGTGATAGTGGAAGATGAAAAGGAGCTGGCTGCCCTCATCGCCGAACAGCTCGAAGAAGTCGGCATGGTGACGCAGATGTTCCACCGCATCACACCCGCCGCGCGTTTTCTCAGCAAAAGCTTCGCCAATTTGATGCTGCTCGATATCAATTTGCCCGACGGCACGGGCTTTCAGCTCATCGACGAGCTGAAAAAAATGAATGTCAATATACCCACCATTTTCCTGACGGCCAACAGCAGCGAGAGCAACAAGGTCAAGGGTCTCGAAATGGGTGGCGACGACTTTGTCACCAAGCCGTTCAGTTTTCCGGAACTCATCGCCCGCATTCACGCCGTGCTCCGCCGCAGTGAAACCTTGCGCGACGCGAACATCACCAAAAATGCGCGGCTCGACGAGGCTCCCTTCGCTTTTTGCGGTGCCGAGGTTAATCCGCAGCGGATGGAAATTGTTTTTCCCGACAGCCAGTCCGAAAAAATTGGCCGCAAGGAATTGGGCATCCTGGTTCACATTGCCTCGAACCCCAAGCTGGTGCTGACGCGCCAAAGTCTCATCCACGCCGTCTGGGGTGTGCATGCCGATGTCCGCAGCCGCTCGCTCGACCAATATATTGTGCGCATTCGCGAGGCCTTTGCGCGCCACGCTTGCGACTTGGGCCCCTTTCGTACGATCCACGGCGTCGGTTATATTTACGATGCTGCCGAAAACGCCGCGGTGGCTCCGCCTCCCGCTGCGCGCACCGGCAAGCCCTAGGCTATGTTCCGAGAGACAACCTTGGCCGGCTTTGCCGCCGGTTGGGCCACGAATTCCCCGCTGCAAACTGAAGCTGCGGGCGCTGCCCTGGCCACCGTTTTACCGCCCGACACCGTACTCGCTTTGCATGGAGACTTGGGCGCCGGCAAAACTACTTTCGTGCGCGGCCTCGCCCGCGCTTGGGGTGAGGCCGGCCCCCTCACCAGCCCGACGTTTAATTATTTTCTCATCTATCGCGGCCACCGCCAATTAATCCATCTCGACGCCTATCGCCTGGGCCGCCCGGAGGATTTCGACTCCCTGCTCATCGACGAGTTCCTCGAGTCGCCCTGGTGCCTTGCCGTTGAGTGGCCGGAAAATTTGGGCAATCGTCTCGCAGAAAATGCCTGGCATTTATTTTTTGCGGCCCCGGAAGAAACCTGCCGCGTACTGACACTGCAGCTGCCAGCGTGACTCGTTTCGCCGCTTCGCGTTAAATATGCCACATCTCTGCGGCATCCCGGGACAATAAGTTTTCCACCGTGCGCGCTTTCAAGGCCGCCTCAAAAGCTGTGCCGATATCGCGCCAGGCCAGCGACACGCGTGCCCCAGATTGCCCAGCCGTGGAAACCGGCGCATCCAGCATTTCGGAATCCACCACGCGCACAATATCGTAAAGCGTAATCTCTGCCGGAGAGCGGGCCAGCGCATAGCCGCCTTGCTTGCCTCGCCGGCTCGAAATCAGCCCGCCATTGCGCAACTCATTGAGAATCTGCACCAGATAATTGGCTGGCACGGCTTCCGCTTTGGCCAGCGCCTCGATATGGGCCAGATTGGGGCGGCCGTACCCACGGGCTAATTGCCCGAGGACGCGGCAGGCGTATTCTACTTTGAGCGAAATTTTCACCTGCCCAGAGGCTAAAAGCGCTCTGCGCCTAGCGCAAGGGTGAACAAATCGGAAGTCCGGCCAGGACCCCGCTACCCCTTGCTTGCTTTTTGGCCGTATCAGGCACAAGCTACCCCAATGAAGATTCCCGGAAATATCGGTCGTCCGGGTCGGGCCAGCACCCGCTTACGGTTTGGCGCGGCAGGTCTCTTATTGGTTTTGGCTGCATTTATTGCACGTGCAGCAGATTCAGCCCCGCCGGACACGTCCAACGACACCACTGAAGCCGCGCCAGTAAGTGCCAACTCCGACAACTTGCCGGAGGATTCCGCCACCGCCCAATCCAGCGACTCTACTCCCGCCGACACAACGCCAGCGCCCATATCTTTGACACCTCATGGTGGTCCGCCTACCACCGTCTATTTGGTACCCATCCATGACGAAATCAGCGTGCCACAATTGTATATTTTGCGCCGCGCACTCAAAGAAGCGATTGAGAACAAGGCCGACGTCGTCATTGACATGGACACCCTCGGCGGCGAGATGAGCGTCACCCTCGACATGATGGACGCCTTGGCAAAGTTCCCCGGCCATACTTACACCTACGTAAATGACAAGGCGATGTCCGCCGGTTCCTTCATTGCAGACGCCACTGGCGAAATTTATTTGAAAACCGGCAGTGCCCGTATCGGCGCCGCCGCTGCCGTAACCTCCGATGGCACGGACATCGATTCCACCATGAAGTTGAAATTGAACAGTTTCATGGATGCCACCGTGCGCGGCATCACGGCTGGGAAGCGCTATCGTGCCGATGTTCAGCGCGCCATGATGGATCCAGATTATGAATTGAAAATCGGTGGCACCGTCATCAAGCCCAAGGGCACCCTCCTCTCCTTGACGGGCGAAGAAGCCTGCAAAACCTACGGCAACCCGCCGCAAAAATTGCTCGGCGCCGGCCTCGCGCCCGATGTCGACACTCTCTTGACCCAGCTCTATGGCTCCAACGGCTACGTCCTGCGCGAATTCAGCCTGACGTGGTCGGAGCATTTGGCCAAATTAATCAACTCCATCGCACCACTGTTGATGGGCGCTGGTATTTTCCTCCTTTTGCTGGAATTCAAATCGCCTGGCTTCGGCTTGCCGGGCATCGCGGGGCTTGTGTTGTTGCTCGTCGTGTTTGCCGGTCAATACGTGGCGGGCTTGTCCGGTTACGAACCCGCCGTGCTCTTTGCCCTGGGCCTCGTTCTTATCTTGCTGGAACTGCTTTTTTTCCACGGCACCGTCGTATTGGGCCTGACGGGTGTGATTTGTTTTTTCGGCTCCTTCGTCTGGGCCATGACCGACGTCTGGCCCCAGCAGCACTTCGGCGGTGTGTCGTCCGCGGCTCTCCTGCAACCGCTCCTCAACACCGGGCTTGCGATATTAATCGCTGGGGGCGCCTTCGCCTTGGCCCTGCGCTTTTTGCCGCAAACCAGTTTTTACGGACGCCTGGTAAATCTTAAATCTGTACCCCAGGACAGCGTGGCCGCCGCTGCTGGTGGCGCCGCCGCCACCGGTGCCACTACACTGCCCAAGCCCGGCACTCGCGGTCTGGCGATAACCGACTTGCGCCCCTTGGGTGAAATCGAAATCTCTGGTGGCCGCTTTCAAGCCCGCGCCGAGCATATAAATATCAACCGCGGTACCACTGTCGTGGTCGTGGGGCGCAAAGACTTCGCGCTGGCGGTTGAGGCCGCGAAGGACTAACCTTCTCGATATATGGAACTCGTCCTCGGTCTTTTGTTTGCCGGCGTGCTGTTTATCGCGGCCGAGGTCTTCATGCCCAGTGGCCTGATTGCGGCCCTCGGTGGTGTCTGTATCGTCGCTGGCGTGGGTGTGACATTTGAGCGCTACGATTTCTTTGCCGCGATTGCTGCCGGCGCGGGGTCACTCATCATCGCGGGTCTCGTGGTCTATCTGGAACTCAAGCTGTTGCCGCATACCTCCCTCGGCAAAAAAATGTTCAACTCCTCCGCCTCCTCCGGCAAGGCGGTCGACACCGGTGCCGCCACCGCCTTGGAAATGATCGGCAAACAAGGCCGCGCCGCCACCGCCTTTGCGCCAACCGGCTTGGCGGAAATTGAAGGCCAAAAGTACGAAGCCGCCTGCCTCGATGGCTTTCTCCACCCCGGCGAAGCCCTCGTCGTCGCCGGTCGCGACGCCTACAAGTTGCTGGTGAAAAAAGCCCCGGTTGTTTAATTATCCGGGCAATTTTCCGCTAATCCAGGTTGGGTTGCGACGGCAATCAATCACCGCATAAATATAAGCCGTGTCATCAATCTTTTTATAAAATATAGCGTAAGGGAATCGTTTTGCTAGCAAGCGATAATAGTCGCCATAAGCCTTCGAATGAATACCAGCGAAGTTATGCAACAATTCGATATCCCCGTAGATTTGTTGCAGAAAATACTTACCCAGACCGATCTGCTGCGACTCGTAGAACCAGTACCCCTCCCATAAATCCCACTTCGCTTGGTCAAGAAACTCGATTCTGGCGAATTTCATCGGCGATTTGTTGTTTGGCTGTTTCCCAGTCCAAAAACTTGGCTTTGCCTTCTTTTACATCTCGCTCGCGAGCATCAAGAATATCCCTATGCCATTGCGGGACGGGTATATCGTCCTCGTTTTGGCGCAAACTGTCCCACAGCGCTTCCATGGCCTGAAGCTTCTCTTGCACCGTCATGCCGTCAATCTGGAGCGTGCTGGACATATCTAAACTCTAACCCATAAACACATTTTGGCAAATCGAAATCCAGTGGTTCGTAGTCTTGCTTAATAAATATTCCGCCACCGCTTGAACGCCTTAACGTCCTCGCCGCTCAACTCACCCATTCAGCGCCACGCATATCTCACACGTATGCCCGTCGCAACCGCGCGCGGTGCAATGTTCGCGTCCGTAATAAATAATCCGCAAATGCAGGTCATGCCACGTTTCCGGCGCGTATAATTGTTTTAAATCGCGCTCGATTTGCACCACGCCCGGCCCGCGCGAAAGTTTCCACCGCATCGCCAGTCGCAAAATATGCGTGTCCACCGGAAACGCCGGGTGGTTGAACGCCTGCACCATCAGCACCGACGCCGTTTTGTGGCCGACTCCGGGCAGTTCTTCCAGTTCCTCAAACGTGCGTGGCACTTGTCCATTATGGCGCTCAATAATCAGTCGCGACAATTCCCGTATGTTTTTCGCCTTCATGGGCGACAGCCCACAGGGTCGCACAATGGCATCGATCTGCGCCGCCGTCAGCCCCGCCATTTTTTCCGGTGAGTCGGCTAGCTCAAACAGCTTCGGTGTTACCTGGTTCACCCGCACATCGGTACATTGGGCGGACAGCACCACCGCGACCAACAGTGTAAACGGGTCCTTATGCAGCAAGGGGATGGATGGGCGCGGGTAAAGCTCCGCCAGCCGACTGGCGACGAACGCCGCACGTTGAT
>Ga0206964_10192_pt1 | contig 18805 bp, 20 predicted proteins | sample Alteio_BWOrgHeat_25_FD_152980 | JGI IMG/M metagenome (GOLD analysis project Ga0206964, IMG submission 152980) | Enriched cells from forest soil in Barre Woods Harvard Forest LTER site, Petersham, Massachusetts, United States -... | ecosystem: Environmental > Terrestrial > Soil > Temperate forest >...
CGAGGGATAATAATTGATGTAAGCTCTGGTTGGATCGTTAGGGAAAGCATCCAGGTTATCCGGCACGCCATCACCGTCCGAGTCTTTCGGCTGATCGATCGCTTCAACCCCATTGGTTGAAATGGCCGATACTGGGTTTGAACTGCCATAAATAATCACGTCGTTAAAATCATTGTCGCAGCCTGAATTTTGCCTGAACATATCTTCAAATCCAATGCAAAAAACGTTTTGGGGGGTTGATAATAATACCGTGTGCCTTTTTAAACCGGGGTCGGTTTCGGGATTGCAGGCCGTGGTTGAAAAAAACCGGTAACCGTTTGTATTTATGGTACCGCCGTTTGCAGAACTAAATCCGTTTGAAAACAATACGAAGCCAATAGAAGTTCCCGGGTTAAAAACACCCAAATGAACCTTGCTGCCCGATTTGAGGCCGCCACCCGAACCCGGCAGCGAGGCATTTGGAAACATATAATAAATTTTAGTTACATCCAATGCGCTTTTTGGCGGGTTACCTGTTGTATAGGTATAGTAACCCAGTGAATTTAAATAACCGGCACCTTCGGATACAAAAGTTATCCAAACATCTGCGGTTTGTGTAATTACCAGGTCGGAAGTTGCCGAAGAGGTTAAATACTCAGGATGTAGTTTCCTTACATCCACAGTTTCGGGCAGCGAAGTATTTAAATAGGAGAGTAATTGGGCGGAGATTACATCGGGCGTGGTTAAATAAGTAGGTACACCTGAATTGTCCCAGGTACCCATCGGGACATATTGCGTACTGCCATTTGACGCCAGCGAATTGAACGCGTTTAGCGAACGCATCGAAAAATGGTTGTTTTGGATATCCTTAAGGGTGGCAAAATTACTGGCCACAACACTGCCGCTAAAACCAGTAGAGCCGCCAATGGTAGCGTTTACGGTGTTATTGGCAATTACAGCCCTGGCGTTTCGCATCAGGCCAATATATTTTGCATCGATAACTACAGTATCCATGTACGACGGTAAATCAACCTGTGCATGTAAGGTGCCGGTGGCATCAGTCATGGCGGTTAACAGCGGATCGGTTATAGTGGGGTCATTCGACAAAATATTTACAGGCACATTTGCGATGGGTTGGTTGTTGTTGGATGCCAGGTTAACAGTAATACTTACCGTTTTGGTAGTTTTAAAATCAAAACCCGCCGGGGCGATACTGTTTAAAGAATCAACCGGGGGCGGCTTTACTGGATTATTGTTTACGATCGATTCTGACTTTCTACAGGAAGCAGCCAGCAGGATTAACCCAACAAAGGGGAGAATTAATTTTTTCATCATTACTTAATTGATTTTGGTATAAAAGGAATACATATGTTGCTATTATGCTTGCACACCTAAACAATTAAGATGCCGCGGCAGCATATAATTGAAAATCAATAAGTTAAAAATTCACATCTTTCCATTTTTTGGAATAGTTTCCTTTTTATGCCGGCGGGTACAATGCCGGCCATGCGAAATGCTATTTCAATGGCTACATTTGTTAAAAACACAATAACATAATGAAAACATCCATCCGGATTTTGTCCCACCTTGTAAGTTATTGCATCTTGCTGGTAGTTATCCTTTTCGCCCAGCCGGCAAAAGCGCAGCAAACAGTCTATCAGCCAAAAGATCCCCAATTGTATAAAACCATTGTACACATGGACAGCCTGATGTTTGATGCCTTTAATACCCATAACCTGGAGGCCTTGAAAACACTGTTTGCCCCAAACCTGGAGTTTTACCACGATAAAGGCGGGCTAAACGGCTATGATGTAACCATAAACAATTTTAAATCGATTTTGCTTCAACCCCGGGATTACACCGCGAACTGGTGCCCGGAACGCTGGAGGTATACGCCATCCCCGGCTACGGCGCCGTTGAGATTGGCGAACACCGGTTTATCCATGTAGAGAATGGCCAAACGCAAATCGGCCTGTATAAATTTATCCATACCTGGCAGTTTAAGAATAATCAATGGAAGGTTACGCGGGTGGTGAGTGTTGGGCATTAAAACAACAGGCTCATTTTACGTGGTCAATTGCCATTCGCCACGCAAATCACATTAAGATACTACTTTTTAGCCAGAATGTTTACCATACATTTAGCCAACCACTTAGCGGTAAACTAAATGAAAAAACTTCTCTTCATCGTTTGTTTCCTTACATATCTTTCAACTTCAGCGCAGGTCCAGCCCGTGCTTGATACGGCCCCCCTGGCTGGCTCAAAAAAAGTGGTATTACCAACCTATAACAACCTGGTAAAACTATCCGGGATAGATAGTTTGCAGATGGAAAATTTTCTTCAACCATATGATTACGTTCATGAAGGGACCGCCGGCAGCTTCTCATCTGAGGATGATAACTTTGACGTATATAAAGGGCATACAGAAACGGATGTGAGTTTCTCGATAAAAACCGATTATTTCAGAGCGCTTAATGATGATGTTAAAAACCGGTTCCCAAACGCTATCCACACCACAACAGCTGCTTACGGGGAACCGACAGAAACTTACATAATAACATGGTCCGACAAAAATGGCCAGCACATTCGAAAGTTGAGTGTAAGGGATGGCACGACGAGTGGTGGTGCGAGCTTCGCCGTACTGAAATGATTTGCCCAACGGGCTAAGACAACGCTGGTGAAGCTTTCCGGGAACATTTTCACCGCACCCACCCCTCATTCTTCAAAAACGTTAACAAACGTGGATCTTCCGCCGAAAGCGCCGGGATCCAATCACCCATTTTTTGCCGCGTCCAGTAAAGCCCCTGCTGGTTGCCTGGCTTTGCAAATTTGTACTTGTATAATACCGCGCGCATAAATCGTGGTGGCCTGGCAGGGAACGGATTTCCGGCAAAAAGGCTGATCGCGCCGGGGTCGTTATGCAGGAGTTTGTAAACAAGGTTAAACGTCCAGGGGTATTGGTCGGGGGTGCCCATGGCGGCAAACCACATTTGCCAGTCGAGGTGTGGCTGGTAAGGCGCTATCTGCGGCGGGCGCTTATCCGGCAGCGTAGGCAGGTATTTGTATACGTAGGGTTTCCAGTTTGCTTTGCCGCCGGTGGTGTCGCCTGTTGTCCCTTCAAATACGATGTTGTAACGTTCCTGCCCTACCGAGCCAAATGCGCCGTAGGTATTTACCAGGTCGAGGGGATCAAAAGAAGTATTCATGATCTGCCCCGGCGATAGCATATTCAGGACCGGTTGAATGCTTAATAGCGCAATCAAGCCTGCAACTACCCAACTGGTTGTCAGCATCGGTTTGGATTCTTCGGCGTTTTCGGCAGCCAGCGCCGCTTTACGAACCAGGCGGCCGGGCAACAATTTCGCCCAAAAGCTATCATCGAAACACGCCAGCGCCGGAATGATCGTCAGCCAATTTAAAAAGGAAAGGTTACCGCTAACGATCAGCACCACCTGGAATAAAACGATAACTATTCCGGCGATATGCCGCCCTGCCTTTGGCCAAAAAACAAACCAGGGCGCTGCCAGTTCGGCCAGCCAGTTAAACCAAACCCCGATCTGCAGCGCAACGCGCGGCAAAAAACGGAACCAACGTGTAAAAGGCCCCGGAATGGGCTGTGTTTCGAAATAGTAATACAGCGCCGTACCGTTTCGCCATACCACATCGCCCCGGTATTTAATGAGCCCGGCGCCAAGCATGATACGGAAGATGAGCCAGCGGAACAAAACAATGACCACAAAAGGCGGCGGCCGCTTCGGAAATGGCCGCAGATCCAACAAAGGGCACAAAAATATAGCGAGAAAACCGGTTTCGGTCAGCTGGATCTCCCAGCCATAGCCATACCAATCCTGCCCCGCATGCACTATCGACATATACAAAAACCAAAGCACACCCAGCACCGGCGCATTGGCATAACCGGCCACCACCACCAGCGAAAGCACAAAACCGATCCATGCCACCGTTAAAAGCGCCGAATCAGAATGCCCAAACCAAAAAACGGTTGGCAAATGCACAAAACCTGCACCCGGCGAACCATAAGTAAGGCTGACTTCTTTTAGATAAGTACCCAATGGCAGCAGCCCGTTTTCGCCTATGAGCGGAACAATTTGATTAATGGCTACCAAAAAACCGACGCCATAAACCAATCCCAGCAAGCGCAGCATCATAAAACGCGTGAGCCAGTAAGTTGGTGGCGCGTCCTGATCACGAAAAATTGACATTGTGCTGTTCCTTATTCTATTTGCTGCCTCCATTGGCTCTTGTTGTGCTGAATACTATTCTTTTAACAAACAAACCGGCGTATTGTAGTGTTAAATTTAACAATAGAATCGCCAAAAATCCGCCCTCGGCGATAAAAGCATTCGCACATATAGCATTTTTTATGGACTGTGTATGCTAATACCGGCAAGTTTACATTACAACCACATAACTTTAGGTAGCTTTGCAGCAATACATGAGACAATTAAAGATAACCCAATCAATAACTAACCGCGAATCACAATCGCTGGACAAATATTTAAGCGAAATCGCTAAAGTGGACCTCATCACTGCACAGGAAGAAGTGATACTGGCCCAAAAAATACGCGAAGGCGACCAGGCCGCTTTGGAACGTTTAACAAAAACCAATCTTCGTTTCGTAGTGTCGGTTGCCAAGCAATACCAAAACCAGGGCTTAACCCTGGGCGACCTGATCAACGAGGGTAACCTTGGCCTGATTAAAGCAGCAAAGCGTTTTGACGAAACCAAAGGTTTCAAATTTATTTCGTACGCCGTTTGGTGGATCCGTCAATCTATCCTGTCTGCCGTGGCAGATCAAAGCAGGATCGTTCGTTTACCGCTTAACCAGGTAGGTACTTTAAGCAAGATCCGTAAGTCGTCGTCAAAATTAGAGCAGCAATTTGAGCGTGTACCTACGCCTGAAGAACTGGCTGAAGACCTTGAAACAACGGTTGAAAAGATCTCTGATTCATTATCTAATGCCGGACGCCATTTATCATTCGACGCGCCTTTTGTGGCCGGAGAAGAAAATACGTTGCTGGATGTAATGCAAAGCACTGATGCGGAAACCGACAGCATGCTGATCACCGATTCACTTTCGCAGGAGATCAAACGCTCACTGGGCATTTTAGCTGAGCGCGAAAGACAAGTGATCACCTTGTTTTTTGGCTTGGGCAGCAGCACGGCACATTCACTGGAAGAGATCGGCGAGAAATTTAGTTTAACGCGCGAACGTGTGCGCCAGATTAAAGATAAGGCGCTGATGCGTTTAAGGCAGAATTCTAAATCGCGCTTGTTGCAATCGTATTTGTAACACTGATAACTTAATTTTATCTTCACGGATCGTACACGCTAAGCCGGATCTTGCATAAAGATCCGGCTTAATGATTCGTAGATGCCGGGGTGCTTGATCTTTAGCTGGCCGGGCTTTTCAAAAAAATATTCAGCCGCCACCGCCAGAAATTCCGCTTCATTGGTTAGTGCGTAAGGGTTAATGTCCGATTTACCTTCTTCAATCCGATGCATTTCCTGGTGCATCATTTTAACCCATGGAACGGCGTATTCATGCGGCAGCAGGTTTTCGGGAATACCATCCGTAGCCCCGTCCGATTTATCCAGCAAATGCACAAACTCATGGATCGCCGTATTTCCTGCTCCGGCCGATTTAGAAAATCCTTTTACCAGCGCGGCCCGGGAAAGTAACATCTGCCCGTTCATATACCCCGATCCTACCATCCCTAAAATATTCCGGTCCTCGCCTTCAAATTGAAACTCCTGGTCAAACGTATCCGGGTAAAGAATAATGTTGGTTAGATTTTGATATTTCCAACCCGGGAAGCCAAAAATTGGGATCACGGCACTTGATGCAATCAAAAGACGGTCGATATCCGTAATTTCAGTGCCTACGCCTTCAATCCGGACGTATAGTAAAAAATCAGCAACCAAATTTTCAAATTTTGCTTTGCCGGTATCGTCAAGGTTTCTATAATAAGCAACCTGGCCGGTTAATATTGCTTTATAATCGGTATTGCTTTTAGCAGCGGCATTTGCTTTGTGCCGAAACAAAAAATATGCGCCAACTGCAGCGACTAACGGAATAATGATGGATATACTCATTGGCTTTTAAGACAATCGAAAGGTAGCGATGTTTTTATTTATATTCCCGTTATAATAGTGGTGAACAGTTTTCGCAATTATTAGCACCACGACACTCAATTTCTTTCGTGAATAGGCGCATGCCTCAGCTTTAAAAAGCCGCCTTCTCTTTTTGAAAACACTGTTTTTATCTCCGCAATGATGGATAAGGATATTTCCTCGGGGCTTAACGCGCCGATGTCAAGGCCAGCAGGGGCATAGATATGTTCCATATTTTCGCGGGAGATCGGCCTCCCCTCTTCGGCAAGCTCACTAAAGATCTTTTCCGACCGCACCCTTGGGCCAAGCATTCCTACATAAAATGCTCCTGTATTTAAAGCTTTGGGCAGGTTTATTTTGTCCGTTTTGTAATCGTGAGACATTAATACGATGGCGGTATATTGATCGATAAGTATTTCGTTCAACTGGTCGTACCCTAAAATCGCGTCTACTATATCCGCAAACTTTGCATTTATCTTCAGCGGGTTCGAAACCATGGTAACGCGCCAGCCTACTTCTTTCGTGAGCCGGGCAAGCGGGTAAATGTCATATTGGTGCCCCGTTAAAACCAGGTGGATCTCGGGTAACAAGATCTCGATAAAAACCGATAGTTTTCTTCCCTCCGCCGTTTTAATATCAAACGGCATCGATTTGCTGTTTTCAAGCTGGCGTGCTATATCTTCCATCAATCGTTTTTCAACTTCATGGTCTTCAAAAACAATTAAACTTTCGGCGCCCAGGTATTGTATCACATCCCCGGCTTTTATATTCGTCCATTTTCCTTCCAGCCCGGTAACGGTTACCAATACATGCGTTTGCCTGTTGGCTGCTATGCACGATTTTAAAACCTCGACCGGGTTGTTTTTATTTTGAAATCGCAGCGGCGTAAACAACACATCAATAATGCCATTGCAGCCCAGCCCTACTCCTATCTGGTAAGCATCGTCCTCTGTGGTATCGTAAGTGATCAATGTCGACTCGGATTTGGCAATGGCCAGCCGGGCGCGTTTTAGGGCGTCGCCCTCAAGGCAGCCACCGCTGATCCCACCCACCCAAACGCCATCATCTGTCACCAGCATCCTGGCGCCTGTACGGCGGTAGGATGAGCCCTCCACGCGCACAACAGTAGCCAGCGCTGCGCGGGTAGTTGCCTGGTCAATTTTATCGTAGGCGCTGATGATGGCTTTTATCTCTTTCATTTTTTTAAACTTTCGCCGCGGCTTTTTACAGCGATGTGCAAAAATATCAATTGAGTTCTCTTATCCAGATATTGCGGTAACTTATGGGTTTGCTGTTATCAAAATGTTTTTGCAGGGCGATAGGGCAAGCGCCGTGCTTTACATATTTGGGGCGCCCCTCGTACCAGGTGGGGCCCTTTATGGCAACGTGATCCTGCACCAGCACGCCGTTAAAAAAAACCGTGGCAATGGCCGGCGATTTTAACGACCCATCGTTATTAAACAAAGGGGCTCTCCATACAATATCATAAGTTTGCCACTCGCCCGGTTTGCGGCCGGGGTTAACCAGTGGAATATACTGCCGGTAGATGCTTGCGGCCATGCCGTTAACATAAGTAGGATTTTTATACGGATCGAGTACCTGTAGCTCATAACCCTGTTCGTTGGCAAATGCCGCTAAAAATATGCCGCTGTTGCCGCGTTCCTGCCCTTCGCCCTGTATATCTGCAGGTATTTTCCATTCAATATGCAGCTGGTAGTTGCTGAACAGCCGTTTGGTTTGTATATCGTTTACTTTTTTGTTTACGGTGAGCATGCCATCGTGTACGGTCCAGCCGGCAGGTTGCGTCCGGTCGTCTCCGCTTACCCATTCATGCAAGTCCTTGCCGTTAAATAATACAATAGCATCTGACGGCGGATCGATAAACGCACGGCCGGGTGTTACTACCTTTGGTTCGGGGCCGGTAACTTCAGCGGTATCGTCTTTTGCAGATTGTGCATTTGCAGTAAATAAATAGCTTCCAAGCAAACAGATGAGTATGAGTTTCTTTTTCATTTTTTGTTTTGTTCAATTCAAAAACCGGCGATCAGTTCCTTAGCAGATTTCAGGCTAAGGCCAAAATAAAATTGCTGGCCGCTATGATAGTCCTCCCGTAATTCAAAATTCTCGAAAGCCGGGCCACCGGGTACGTCAACGTAATTACTTTTTTCGTTGCTGCCGCCGCTCCAGTATTTTGCCCGCCCGTTAACGCGTACCTTTAGCGAGCTGTCGTAACCGCCGGCATCAACCCGCCAATATTGGCTAAGTTTATAAAATGGCCGGTAGCGCCAGTTCCATTTCGCCGAATATGCAGGTGTTTGCGGCCACGACGCCAGTTCATCAAAAGTCTCGTTCGATTCAGCAATTACAACGGGGGCTCCGTTTTTGTTTTTTAGCATCCGGTTAACCGGGTAAGGTTCCTTTTCATCAAACTCAATGTCGTTATAAGCGCCGAATATCTTCCTGGAATCAATTACTTCATCCTTCAAATAGAGCAGCCTCAGCCGCGAATAGTTGCCCATGGTTGCGGTGAGTGCACAACGTTCCATAGTAGCGCCTTTGTCATGATTAAATATTTGGATGCCCAGTTCACCGGGTTCGTCGCTCCGGATGGTTAATTTCAAATAGGGATGCGCACCGTCTAAAAATGGCTCCATCAGCACAAAGAGTGATAGTTCTTCAACTTCGGAATGCTTCGGATCAGGGTGCGAAATGATGCCTCGCGTATTTGCGTACGGCGAATATCCGCCTGAAGTATCGGCAGCGGCCCAAAACAATTTGCCTAGTTTTCCGTCCACCCGCGAAGGGCGTACTTCGCTGAATTCCATATCGCCATCTACCACCGGTTCAACAGCAATAAAATTGATGAGATAAACAACGCCTTTAAATTCGTACCCTATCCTTAACAAACCACGCGGGCCGCCATCCGAATTGGGCTGCGTGCTCTCTACCGAAGCGGGCCACAGGCTCACCACAATTCCATTGTGAATACCCCAAACCGGCGGGGATTTAGCATTTTCGGGCCTTATCCAGTTGTCAGTCGGTTGTATTTGCTGCGCGAGGCAAAACCGGGCCAGCATCAGCAAGGTGATAGTAAAAACGGCTGCACGATAGTTTGATTTATTCAACATACTTTTTTAGCTCATCCGGATAAAAACGAGCAAAAGGTAGCCATAAAAATCCAAATAACTAAGGTAACCTTGTTTAATGCCGCAATTCAAATTGGTAGTTAACTTGTTTGGCTTGGATAAGCAACCTGAAAAATTTGGCTGAAGCCATACTTTTGAGCAACATTTATCCGTCGGTTAAAACCGACGGCAATAAAAATTAACATTGCGCGTAAACTCATTGCCGTCCCTGTTAAGGGACGGGATAACTAAACGAAACGTCACCGGCTTTAGCCGAAATACGCCGATCGGCAAAATTTGAATTACTCGATCGCCTATTTATCTTTTTTCATCAGGTAAAACGATACATTGATCCTGGTGGCAAAACCCAAACTTTCGTACACTTTTATGGCCCGCACATTATCGCCGCGCACATGCAAAAACGGGATTTCGCCCGCAGCTTTAATACGGTTAACATGGCTCAATAATAAAGCCCTGGCGTAGCCTTTACCGGTATTATCCGGGTGTGTGCATACAGCGCTTACCTCGGCGTAGTTAAAAGGATGCATCCGCTGACCGGTCATGGCCACTAGTTTATCTCCTTCAAAAATTCCCTGGTAATGGCCAAAGTCTATCGTCCGGGCGGCGAAGGGGCCCGGGTTAGTTAAATTTGTAAGGGCAAGCATTTGAGGAATATGATCGTCTGTTAATTGGACCAGGTCCAGCTGCGGTGCTTCCTCCGACCTTAAAACATCAAAAACCATTTGTACGCCTCTGATCGTCCGTAATACCTTCCACACCCCTGGGATCGTGATCTCGCCCGGCGTAACAAACAATACAGGACCGTCATGCGGCAGCAAATCATAAAGCAGGTCGAAATTATCCGCCGTATTTTCGCTGAAAGCCACAAAAGGCGAAACGGATGGGTCAAAATATTTTACCCGGTCGTTGCCATAGGAAAGGTTTTTATTACCAGAAATAAGGGCATTCCAGGCCGGGTTGTCCAATACATGTTCCATTTTGGCAAACCTATAAAAAGTGGTCGAATAAGTTGTCGGTTAAATGTTAAATCCATTCATCACATCCGGTTTTTGCCATTTATACCAACCGAAATATAACATCCTACAACTATACTTATTAAAAACCTGTTCGCACCCGGAATAGCGGGCAGGTTAATGGATATTCTCCGGTTTTCGATATATTAGCTTTTTTGATGATGAGTGCATGAAAAAAGAAATAACCAGCAATATTGAAGAAAAAACAGGCGTTAAAAATTTAGCGGAGTTATTATCGGAGGGCCTACCAGGCTCGGGCCTTAATTCGCTGCTGCTTGATGTTTTCGACAAAAAAACGCAAAAAATAGCAGCGGCGGGTTTGTTGAAGCATTATATGTCAAACCGTTTGGTCCATCCGTCGAGAACGGACATGATCGGGCTATTGAAGACAGAAACAGCCGTGCTTGAATTTCTGCGGGACCGGCAGTTTACACCTATTGAACTATCCCCCGTTGCTCAACTGGGTTCGTGTTCTGTTTTGGGGCCCGTCGATCAAAAAAAGATCATCTCGGGTGTGCGCAGTACCGAGGTTTTAGCCGATGCAACCAACTCCATAGCTTTGCACATAGCGCAATTGAAGAAATCCGGCAAAACCATCGGTCCGTTACATTTTTGTACCGTACATCGCCACCTGCGGACACAACCCCTGCTAGATCCCAACCATAGCGCCCACTTCAAGATCAGTTGCATGGTGTCCTCGGGAAAAGATACCGGGGATTACCGTTTTGAATGCGAGAATTTGCAAAAACATATAATTACACTTAACAACCTGATGCAGCAGGTTTATGGTATAACGGATATAAAGTTCAGGATAATAAACAGGAAGGGATATCCGGCGGGAGATAGGATGGTTGCCACATTGATGAACTATTTAAAAATCTATGCGGCGGACATCATGGTCTTTCATGAACCGGCGATGACCGAAAATAATTATTATAAAGGCGTCCAATTTAAAATGATAGTGAAGGTAAACGGCGCTGAGCTTGAAATTGCAGACGGGGGCTTTGTTGACTGGACACAGCAATTATTACAAAACACGAAGGAACGTTTACTCATATCAGGCTGTGGCCTGGAGTTATTGTATAAACTTCAGCATACTGCAACATAGCACCAGCGTAGACCGAAACCTGCCTGACGTTAATTGATGGCGGTTTCCAATGTTAAATTTGGATAAGGATTATAGAACACCATTTTCCTTAAGTAGTTTAACCTGCTCAGCCTGCTCTTCTTCTTTAAAAAATAAAGTTCATTGGCGTGCGGCGCCAAAATGCAAAACAGCCTGATAGAGTTCATCAGATTTTTATTCTCCAATAAGTAAATAATCCGCGCAATCAGCTTTTTATATTTCCCATTAAAATTGAGGCAATTTTTAAGCCAGGCCAGGTTAACTTCGGGGTATTTTGGCTTGTTTTGATTCGATCTTTCTCTTCTTTTCAAGATGTCGGTGTTCGATTGCCGGTGCTGCCGGTATTTCACCAATGGGCGGGCAACGTAATTTATTTTTCCAACATTGCCGGCGACGAAAGCCATCCACCAGTCGTGCGGAAAATTTGAGTTAAATCGCCCTAAATGTTCAACCAGGCTTTTTTTGAACATGCAGCTGTGGCCCGAAATGCAATTGTAAAAAAGGAACGGGAACGGGCTGCTTCCATGATACATTTTTAGCAAGTCCGACATTTTTCCTAACTCCGTGTTGCGGGCATCTATCAGCATCGAGTCGTGGTAGACCAAAACCGAATCGCCAATTTTCTTTTGGAGGATCTCGATCTTATTCAGGTCCCAAATATCATCCTGGTCGGCAAGGGCAATATATTCGCCATTGCAGCGCTGTATCGTCTTCTCGAAATTCTTTACATAACCGAGGTTACGATCATTGACAAACAACTTGATGCGTTGGTCATCTGCGTATCTCCTAATGATATTTAAGGAATTATCCGAAGAGCCGTCGTCCGAAATAACAAGTTCAATATTCGGGTAGGTTTGATTAAGCAATGTGTGCAGTTGCTCCTCTAAAAACTCTTCACCATTATAAACACACAAAGCAATTGAAATAAGTGGGGTATTTTTCATTCGGTAGATAAAAAAAGGTAGATAAATAATAATTACAGGCCCAATTTCCTACCTCATAATTTCGATTTTTAAAATGATGGTTATTGGGTTCTGTATTTTTCCTTACGAGCCAAAACGCATATTGGTAACAGGAAAAGGCGAAAAATGTTGCTAAAATTTACTCCGTCACCGGATTTTTACAAAACGGGGTTAACTTCCGGTTATCAATCCACAGCAAAAATATCCCTAAAACGGGCGGCAAAATAAATGTATCGGCGGATGGATTATTTGTATCGATGAATGGCAAACAGGAATTTACAGGCTGCAAAAAAAGGCATCCCTAAAAAGGATTTTGATGAATTTATTTGATGAGGTTGGAACCTATCGGTAAGCCGCCTGCCAATTTGAGGCGCAGTAAACCCGGAAAAATATTCGGCTCCCTAAAACTGTTTTCTTGGTCGTTTCTTTTTAACGTCCTCACCAGGCCTCCCTACTTTTACATAGGAGGAAGTTGATGACGGTGCCGAATAATTGTTATTTGGTTTAAACGAAGGTTTGCGTACAGGTGCAGGTTTATCCTCAGTGATGTTTACGCTTAACTGCCTGTCGCCCATGAACGAACCATCAAGCGCTTCCATGGCCCTATCGGCGCCTTCTTTGTCCGTCATTTCTAAAAATGCATAGCCTTTGCACTTACCGGTCTTTTTATCGCGGACGATCTTGATAGTATTTACCTGCCCGTGGGGACTTACCAGCATCACCAGTTCCAGTTCGGTAATATTAAGGGGAAAGCCTCCTACAAAAAGTTTGATCATAATTTAAGCCAAAATAACGGTGACAAATATACTATTCAAAAGTCAAATGAGTGCGCATTGCAAAATGTGTTATAATTTATTAGCGGCGAGCCACTTCGCGATCAATTGTGGATATTCCGAAATGCCGCCATTTTTACTCCTGATCCCATAACCATGCCCACCGGTTGGATACAAATGCATCTCCGAAGGAACTTTCATTTTTTTGAGCGCAAGATAATAAAACAAACCGTTTTCCGCATTTATAGGGTCATCTTCTGTTTGCATAATGAAAGTTGGCGGAGTACTTGCCGTAACCTGGATCTCGGGTGCAAGCTTACCTTCTTCTTTTTCGCTGATCAAATAGGCCGGATAAACCAGTATATTAAAGTCAGGGCGGCAGCTTATTTCATCTGCGGCATCAACCTTGTCGTACGTTCTTGTGCTGTAATTATTACTCGCCATTACCGAAAGGTGCCCACCGGCCGAAAAACCCATAATACCTATATGATCGGGTTTGATGCCCCATTTTGCAGCGTTGTATCGCACCAACCCTATAGCTCTTTGTGCATCCTGCAGCGGCAACTCATACCTCAATTTTCCGGGTGGCGCGGGTACCCGGTATTTCAGCAATATTGCTGTTACGCCAATTGAGTTGAACCAGGTACATAGTTCGGTACCTTCCAAATCAAGCGCAAGTATTCCGTATCCCCCGCCGGGGCATACAATAACGGCAGTACCATTTGGATTTTTTGGACTGAAGACCTTTATGGTTGGATTGGTAACATCTGCCAGGCGAATAACGGACTGACCTGATACCAACTCCTCGCCGGGCTTACTGATATCGTGTTCAACCAGTTTATGCCCGTTTGCGGTATCTATCAGCCTGTTTTGCGGCCATAAATTTATTTCGACCGGTACCTGGGCTTTTCCAATCACACTCATAAAACAAACAATGATGAATAAATAGTTCTTCATTTTAAATTACATTATTTACGCAGGGGCAGTCGGTTATATTACAGTTTCAAACAAATAAAACCGGTGCATCAATTGGCATATATGCGTGCCGGTTAACAAAGTAAACATTGCAGTTGGCAAGTTATCAAATAATTTAGATGATGTATTGCTATTTTTTTGGAATACCAACCCACAAGACCGGCCATCCTGTGTTTTAAAAACCAATGCTTCCATTAATTGAATAAAACTGTATTTTTAAAAATGACTTTCGACTTTAAAAACAAGAATGTAATTATTACGGGCGGTACCCGGGGAATCGGCAAAGCGGCGGCATTGTTGTTCGCGGCATCCGGCGCCAATGTTATCCTCACCTATAAATCCAATACTGCAGCAGCTGAGCAGACACTGGCAGAACTTACTAAAGGCAGGCACCACATTTATCAGCTGGATGTGAGCAGCCCGGCTGCTATTCAAAGCTTTTTTAAATGGTATGCCGGACAATTTGATAAACTGCATGTGTTGGTGAACAATGCGGGTATCTACCTTGAACATAAAATACTGGAAACCGATTTTGAAACCTGGCAGCAAACCTGGGGTGAAACGCTGAACGCCAATTTAACAGGGCCGGCCAACATGTGCTTTTTTGCAGCAGAACTGATGGCCAAAAATAAATACGGTAAGATCGTCAATATATCGTCGCGCGGGGCTTTCCGGGGTGAGCCGGACCATCCGGCCTATGGCGCCAGCAAAGCAGGAATAAATGCTATGAGCCAATCACTGGCCGTCGCTTTGGCGCCAAGCGGTATCAGTGTTCATATTATTGCGCCGGGTTTTGTTGAAACGGAAATGGCCGCTACCGCCTTAAGCGGCGAAAAGGGTAAGGCTATCAAAAATCAAAGCGCTTTTGGCAGGGTTGCGAAGCCCGAAGAAGTGGCGCGCCTGATTGCCATATATGCCAGCGATGGTTTGGAATTTACCAGCGCCGGCATAATTGATATTAACGGGGCTTCGTATTTAAGAAGCTGACCAATAAGTTATATTGTTTCGGTTACTAACTTTTTACCACTTTTTCGCGACTTAACACCCACAACTTTGTGGTCGAGATATGGTTGATGATACTGCGCGTAAAATTGTTTTTTCGAGTCCTTATAGCTGCTGATGGCGCCAAGGCGGTTCATAAAGCGAATATAGTACCAAGCCATATCCACCTGGTGTGGTTTAAAACCGCTGCGCGCGCTGCGCGGAAAAAGGTGGTGATTATTGTGCCATTCGCCGGCCACAAAGCCCGGCCAAAGCTGGTTAACCGAAAGGTCGTCCTTTTTATAATCCACACCTTCGCGTTGTTTGTCTTTCCCTTTGCCATGCCCTTCATAATTAAAAGTGCGTACGCCTATGGCCCAAAAACCTGCAGCGCCAAACAAGGTACATACCAGCGCAAAGCCACCCAGCAAATAAAATACAGCAAACCAAAACGACCAGTTAAGCACCCACGACAGTATGGCCCTGTTGGGATTAACATACGATCCCCATTTTTGATATTGTGCGTAGGTATTCCCTTTTATACCGGTATGCTTCATCAACAGTTTAACGCGGTTATACTCAGTTTCAGTAAGGTCTTTTGCTATCGGCTGATGATTTACATCGGCCAAAAAACAATATAAAAAACCAGCCTGTGCATTGTATGGGTCGCCCGGCTGATCGGATTTTGCGTGGTGCACGTGGTGCGAAACCACATAAATTTCTTCGGGGATCACATTGATAGTGAGGTTTTGCGTAAAAAACCGCCAAAACTTGTTCCGGAAACGGTATGCGGCATGTGTACAATACCGGTGATGCCAAACTGTACCGTGTGTGCCCATAATGATCATGCTGTACGAAAATGCTGCCAGCAGCATCCATGGACTCATGAACTTGAATAAAAATAAAAAGAAAAACGGGACGAAACACACTACCTTAAGCCAGCTGAAAAAAGGAAGCCAGTTTTTGCGCGATTTAAAAATGTTCAGTCTCGAAAAAAATTCGTGGAAAATTTGGCCGGGTGTCGGCTTTACCAGGTCTCCCTCCGCGTCCTTCCACCCATAGGATGGTTGTTGCAATACGTTGTCTAAAAATGGCATTTAAATAAAATTTAATATTATGGTTTTAATGAAGGGAAGAGTCGTGGTTTTGCTGGTAATTTATATTCGGATCAGTTGTATACTTATTTGATATTAATGTCGCGCCCTTTTGGGGTTAAAGGCGATAATGTACTTCAGTTCGTCCTTTAGTATGGACTGAGTGCTCATTTGTTCCTCTTGTTGGCTTAAAGGCAGGTGCAACTCAGACTTAACCGACTGAAAAACCTGTAATAAGATATCCGAAAGGGCCTTACTGGCAACCGCCGGATAATAGTCCTTTTGAATACGTACCCGGTCGGTTTCTGTAACTAAACTCAATTCCCAGGTATCATCGGCCTTAAATCCATGTTCTTTGGCCTCGTTCATCAAATCATAAACGTACGTCATGGTTTGGACCTTTATTGCTGCTAAATCCATTATTTTTATTTTTTATGAAATGATCGTTTTCCGCGGGCCGCTTCGGTATCGAGGGCCGCGTATAAGAAAGTATCGAATGCTAACGGTTGGGAAAATCCTGTCGGATTTAAATCCATTTTAAAATCTTTGTTCATGCCTGCGCTGGTTACTGCTTAAATATCACCGCATTTTTATCCAGGCAATGTCTAAGAATCTAAATTGGATTAGAGGAATTGTTAAAGGTAAGTAAAATTCTGCGACAATTCTTGATTTTATCGACAAAAATTCCTATTCCTTATTCGTTTTTTCTGTGGTCAAAATCGCCGTGTTATAAGTGTCTTTCCAACAGGTTTTTAGCAATCCATTTAGTATTAAACAGTTATTTGATGGGTTTTGTTGCACGCCAACCTTGTTTTATTTTAAATAATGGATAATTTTTTTATTTTTATTTTTATTTGATAAAATAAATGTTAAATAATTTTACCAATAGTAAATTTTGCCGGTATTAATGTGTACCTTGCGGGCTTATTAATAAACAATTTAATGCAAAAAGAAGGAACAGTAAAGTTTTTCAATACCCAAAAGGGTTTTGGATTCATTTCACAAAACGATAACCGGAACGAGATCTTCGTTCATTCTACTGGCTTGATCGATAGCATCCGTGAAAATGACAAAGTACAATTTGATGTTGAAGAAGGCAAAAAAGGCTTGAACGCAATAAATGTAAAGGTAATAAACTAATTAAATTTAGTTTATAATTAAGCACTTGCCCCTTATGTGGCAGGTGCTTTTTATTTATAATTCTGGTACGGAATTAAGAACCAAGAGTCAAGAGCCAGGAATCAAGATAGAAATGACGAACACCGAATATCAACTATCGAATTATGAAGTAAACTTCAGCATTCAATATTCAGTGTTTAATATTTCTCCTATTCTGATTCCCCTTTCCTGGTTCTTGGTTCTTGACTCTTGATTCTTAAAAAAATGGCTAAATCAAAATCAACATTCATGAAAAAAGAGCTGGAAAAGAAACGGCTCAAAAAGAAAGAGGACAAAGCTTACCGCAAGGAAGAGCGCCAAAAAAATTCAAGCGGAGGCGACTTCGACAGCATGCTGGCTTATGTAAACGAGCATGGCGAGATCGTATCCACCCCGCAGCCCCGGTCGACATCCGAAGAAACAACAGCGGCAAATAATTAAATGCAAACCAGCAGCGCTAAATATTAAGCGCTGCTATCTTTTTTTGCATAGCTTGCTTATCCGCCGATGTTTTCGCCAGCGAAAAAGCCTTTTCAAAGTTTTGCCTGGCTTTTTTATGATCAATGCCGGTATACAATTCTCCCAATAACGCAAAATAAAACTGGTTATCGGTTAGCTTCAGCTTCTCCGCTTCAATGATCGCTTCGGACTTGCCGTTCGCCTTCGAAAGTGCGTATGTCCGGTTAAGGGCTGCAACCGGCGAGTATTCCAACTGCAGCAGCCGGTTATACAACTGCAATATGCTTTCCCATTTCTCACTAGTATCCGCTTTTTGCGTGTTCCAGTAAGCTATGCTGGCTTCGATGTGATATTTTGACAGTTCAGTTCCACCAGAGGCGTATTTTAAATGATATGCCCCTTTGCTGATCAGTTCCACGTTCCAAAGGCTGGTGTCCTGTTCGTCGTATAAAACCAGTTCGCCGTTTTTATTTATCCGCGCATCAAATCGCGAAGCGTGAAAATACATCAGGGCCAGCAAGGCGTTAACGCGCGGTTTATTGGTGCTTTCATTTTCGGTCAGCATGGTGCATAAACGCATGGCTTCAAGGCAAAGGTCCTTACGGATAGTTTGATCCTGGTTCACCGAATAATAGCCCTCGCTGAAAAGCAAATATATGGTAGTTAGTACATTGTCAAGCCGGCCCTCAATTTCCGCAGCACCTGGAAATTCAATTTTAATATGCCCTTCCCTTAATTTTTCTTTAGCCCGGTATAGTCTTTTATTGATGGTTTCTTTGTTGGTCAGGAATGCTTCGGCAATTTCGTCGATCCCAAATCCGCAAAGGATCCGCAGCGACAAGCCGACCTGCGCCTCAGGGGGAATGGAAGGATGGCAAATGGCAAACATCATTTGCAGCTGGCTGTCGCTAATGTTTTGCGGCGACAAATCGATCTCGTTTTCATCTGCGACCGCAGTCGAACCCGCGATCTCGGGCACAATTTTGGTTTCAAATGTCGACGTGCGC
>Ga0206964_10193_pt1 | contig 18794 bp, 15 predicted proteins | sample Alteio_BWOrgHeat_25_FD_152980 | JGI IMG/M metagenome (GOLD analysis project Ga0206964, IMG submission 152980) | Enriched cells from forest soil in Barre Woods Harvard Forest LTER site, Petersham, Massachusetts, United States -... | ecosystem: Environmental > Terrestrial > Soil > Temperate forest >...
AATTGCGCCTACAATCGCAGCCGTTGCATTGTGGCAATGCACCACATCCGGCTTGGCAAGCTTGAATCCTTTATAAATACTGTGGGCCCGGCCGCCTGCCACCGTTGGATGCAAAGTGACTTCGAACCCATCGGCTCGTAGTTCCTCTCCCAGCACTCCCACTTGGTACAGACAATGAACCGAAGGATTGTGGCCTTGCTGGCGCTGAAGCCGGCAAAGCAGACCAATGAGCTTTTCCGCGCCACCCATTTCCATGCTGTCCGCGAGGTGAACGATTCTCATGGCGCTAGAGTCTGCACTTCCTCGAGCACGCGGCCGCTGGTTGACGGCAATAGTCGATTCAGCTCTGCTTGAATCGCATCAAGCGCAGTTTGTTCTGATCGCGAAGCGACGGCTGAAAAAAATGAACTCGGACGCTGCAAGTTGAAAATCGGCATTCGATGCCATAACGCTTTTGCCAGATAGTGAGGGGCCGGATCCACCAGTAGTACACCCGCGTCTCTCTTGATCCATAACGCTTCTGAAAAGCCGGATGGATTGACTACGCACACCGTGCACCGGCTGAGAATTTCAAGTTCCAAGGCCCAGCTGAGTCCTTTGAGGTGAGTCGATGATTCGATCGGAAGATCGAGACCGTATTCAGGATACTTAGCATCAATGCGATACATGTTTTCCGCCGTTCGAGGGGTTTTCATGCCGCAGATCAGGACATGACATCCGTATGCATCAATCAGCCTTTGGAACACACGTGAATATTTCTTGACAAGCAGGGCAGCATCGGACTGAAGAACAGGTTTTATCGCTCCGCCAGCAGAGCGATATCGCCAAAGGAATCCAATGGTCGGGCCGCTGAATACATGCGGGCCAATGCCGCTGGCCTGCATTAACTCAGGAAGCCGGTGTTGGCCTAGATCGCTTAACCTTAACTGATATTCCGGCAGCAACGGCAGAATCGATCGAAGGTAACTCCACGGCAGCCGGTTGTTCTGCAGATCGAGTTTGCCGAGCACTTCGGGAGACAACTTGCACAACACTTCCGCGCGAAGTTCGGGATCTCGTACCTGGAACTGAAAGAAACTGTTGATCTCATGCTTGTCTATTTCTGTCCAGAGCTCAAAGCAATCAGCCCAGGCAAAGTCGAGAACTTGTAATTCAGTAAGCCGATGCGGCGACGCAGCAAAAAGTTTGACGCGGACGTGAGGGTGGGTAAGCCGGAAATGCTTCAGGCAAACGGCCTGTTCGTAGTAATCGCCGTATGCTCCGTGGAGAATGCTGCCGATGACCATGGCGCCAATTGCCTAGTGTTGGGGAGCTGCGATCTCTGAGCTTGCCGCCCTCTTCCGCGCGACGAAGACGCGGACCGGTCGCAGGTCGTCTTGAATGTCGGACCACGTATCTTTCACCATCGTCTGCTCCGTATCGAATCCCAGAGGCTTGAGAAGTTCTGTCAAGTCTGCACCGAAATCGGTGTACACCAAACTGTCTTCCGCTCGATACGGATCCTGATGGTACATCTTTTCCATAACGAAAATGTCTTGCTCACCGCTCGTATCTACTCTTGCCTGCGTTAGCCGCTCATTGCGGAAAGGAATGGTAAAGGCATAGAAGCCGCCAGGTTTCAAAACGCGGTGAATCTCTGCAAATCCTTGCCAGGGGCGACGCACATGCTCCATGGTTTCCGAAGAAATTGCTACGTCGAACGACTCCGAGGTAAATGACAAGTTCTGCAAGTCCTGGTTCCAATAGAACGAAGACACTTTCTTCCCGAAGGGCTTATCGAAAAAATAGCCGCTTGCCTCATAATTGCGTCGGCCACGCAAGAGCCTGAAGATCGGGCTGGTTGTACTCAACTCGTAGACGCTGTGGCTGCCAATGTATTCTTGGAGTTTCTGCCCGGTTTTCGCCTGCACTACGTTAACAATGGCCCGGTACTTCGGCGTACTCCGGCACCAACAACACCTTCTTACCCAGCGGTCGGCTGCCTCATCGCAAATAAAAACCGTCCGGCGATCGCATATGTTGCATGAGCCAGAGGTGTGATAACCAGGGTGACGGACCGCCGCACCAAGTTTACGGCTGAGCTTGTGGAGAAGTGTGGTCATTGAACCGGCGGCGAAATCGTAAGCACGCCTGCCTCACTCGAGGTCACCCGATGGGTGCCATCATCGGCTGCGATCGTTACCGCCGTGTTGCTGACGTTTACACTGTAAGCCGTGCTAGGAGACAATCCGGCAACATACAACTTCCCTAAGCTTGTCAGCGGAACCGTGATCGGAAGTGTTGGCGGACTCAGATGCGCAAACGCGACGACGGTGTGATTGGCATCGTTGAACTGCACCGCATCAGCATTCGTGGCTATTATTGAGGTTATCGAGGTAACCTTCTCCGCCGTATCCGCCGCGTCCAACACCGCCAACCAGATATCGTTCTGGTGGTCCATCGCAGCAGGCCGCACCTCCACGCGATAGAGAAAATGCATGTCGTCATGATCGGCTACAGAAACCGTCGTGGGAGATGCCGGTAGCACTGAGGTAAACGCGCCCCGATAGACCCCTTTGAAACTGGCATCGTAGCGTTTCATTCCAAGCGGCGCTGCCGCTGGAGTGATATTCCGCCCAAACGTCCAGAACATGGCACGGTCGTCGCTGTTGTTCAAGACCGCGGTGAGGTCGTGCACCACAACCAGTTTGGGGCGCAGAAAAAAGACTTCGCGGGTCCATCCAGTCTGGTGATACTTTCCGTCAATGGCAGATCTGGCGTTGTTAGCTTCCAACCCGCTCGCTCGCCAATAAGTGTATGCGCCGACGTTCTCAGCACGGTCAATAGAAGATCCCCAGGAAGTCACCGACGACACCAGTCCCGGCGGTGGTGTGCGGGAGGGTAACCCCTGATTGCGAGTCTCGGATACACTGGCTCCCGCCCAAAAGATCGAGTTCTTTCGATTGCCGTAGCTGGCGCGTTCATTGTGCAGAATGTGGGCCTGGGCGAAATCGACAATATCGCCTGAACGCGCGGCCTCACCGAGGCCATAGACCACCAGCCGGGCGTTGCCGCGCTGGACCGTCACCGACCCCGCGTTAAACTGAGTTTTCCCATTGCCCGCCATGCCTACGCTGGGACCTCCCAGTAGCGTTACTTCCACCGCCGCATCAGTCCAATCGGAACGGCTAACCGCATAGTTGCCGCCCCAGGCCCGATACATTAGAGGCAACGCTGTCCAGTCCGAGGAATTTGCGTTGGAATCGTAGTAAAGAAATTCGTCCACGAGAGTTGGCTGCGAAGTATAAACGCCCGTGCTCCACGCTGGAACGGTGGTGCCTGCAGCCGCTTTCAGTCTTGTACCGACGGCACCATACCAGCTCTGGAACTGGCTCGCATATGGACTATTGCAGCGGCGTGCCACCGCGCTGAACATCGCCGCGTGCCCGAGCGGAATCCACACCGGCTCGGTTACACCCTTGTCAGTCGCACCGATGGGATACACATACTCATTATCATCAAGCGACAACTTGGATGGTGTCGTAAACTCCATCCAATAACGCAAGGTGTCATCGACAAGAGTGAAGTTATAAGGAGAGTGCGTCCAGTCCGTTCCGTGAACCTTCATGGCCAGCACAGCGTTCATCAGATTGCGGGTTCCGGTATAACCGTAAGCCTGCCATCCTTCTCCGAAACCGCCGCCGCCCAACCAGAGGTTGTGGTAGTCGCGAAGCGCATGGGGAGCGGTGAAGCTGGCATCGATCTGGCTGATAAGCGACGTCGTCATCGCCGGATCGTCGCCATCCGTCGCGACATACGCCGAGACCAGGCCCCAGAAGTATCCGGTAAAGTAATTGCTTTCCGGATGCGTCTGGCCATAGGCGCAGACTTTGATCTCTTTCAACCAGGCATCGATAGTGGTCAGGATGTTTGTTTTTTCGAGATCGCTCAGTCCATCGTAAAACCAGTCGTACGCCACGGCGAGCCCAGGAAGCCAGAACCGCGTTGGAAAACCGAGATTCGCTGTTGCCACTACGGAGAAACGCGTGCAATTCGCTTTGAGCACCGGCGTAGGCGTACCGTCCGTATTTGTGAGCGAAAGAATATTGCCAGTCACACCGGACACTTTCCAGGTTCCATTCAATGACGTGCAGCCCAACGCACCGCTGACGGTCACGATATCGCCCGCCGAGACCTCACTATTGCGCGATGAAAGAAAGATGCTGGCCGCCGCTCCTGCCAGCAAATCATTTCCGCGGGCGTCGATCGAGTGCCCATAACGGACGGCCCCATCCTTCTGCCGAGTAAGCGTGAGGGGCGGCTGCGCAATCGCGGTGATGATGAGGTGCGCTGTAGCCAAATACCTTCGCGCCGCGTGTTCGTCGGTGGTCTTAATGGCCTGATAGCAAGCCCCCAGGTCCACCAGCGCATTGTAAAAGCCACTGCCAAAATATCCGGTGTAGATGATGCCCCGTGCGTGGGACGAACCGGCGACGTAGCCTCTGGTCCTGCTGCTCCCTCCACTGGTCGCGTGGGGCCACTGCATGGAATATGTGGTCAGCGCATCGCAATGCTCTTTCAGCCTCTGCCAGTCCGCACTCTTGTTTGCCACCTTGGAACGGATGAAGGTCAACTCCGTCGAATCCAGAAACAACTGGGGATGCACTGCAAAGGCATGCCCGGTCAGCAGAAGAAATATCGAAAACACGAGTCCAATTTTTTGGAATACGTTCATGCTGGTGAATCGTAGTGAGCGCAGTACCTCCGCAGGTACATCCTAATTTGCGAAAACGCTTTGCGGCAGCAAGCTTCTACTTTGTCCGGGCTGACGCGACGCTTCGCAGACGGCAAAAACCTCTTGGGCAACCTGATCCCATTCACGGCGGAAGCGGTGGGCAATTGCGTTTTCATCCCATTCAGCCGATAGAGTTGCGTCCAGTGCGTCCGTCAACGCTGCTACTTGACGGGGTGGAACCAGCACGCCACAGCGGCGATCTACGAGCTCACTTGTACTACCCACCGAGGTGGCGACCACCGGCCGGCCACAACTTAGTGCTTCAATCACGGCGTTGGGGCAGCCTTCCGCATAGCTGGGGAGCGCCAGACAATTGGAAGCCGCTAGCCACTTCGCTACCTGCAACGACGAACAGGCGCCTGCGAAGAAAATCCGGCTCGTCAGTCCACCGGCGCGAGTCTTTTCCTGGATCGCCGCAAGACCTGGGCCGTCGCCTACATAAACTACCCGCAAATGGGGACGCTTCCCAAACAACGCTGCTGCTGATTCAAACAATTCGCCGATCCCCTTTGTGCGATTCATGCGGCCGACGAAGACAATCAATTCAGCTTCGGCGGGGACGTTCAATTCCCGGCGTGCCACCGTGCAATCGCGTACAAAAAAAAGATTTCCGTCGCAGCCATTGCTTACCACATGAAGCTTTCCTGGGTCGGCACCCATCGCGATGGCCTCGCGTCGCAATTGTTCGCTCTTGGCGATGATTCGCGAAGCCCCCCCGCAGGGTCTTGCGGGTAAGCCAGCGTGAAACTGGATCACCAATTGCGTTCAGGTCCGACCCCACCGATCCAACCACCACCGGCAGACCGAGCTTTCGTCCGACGATGACTGCTGCGAAACCTGCTGGATACAGCCAAAAATTCAAAATGACATCAGACTTGCTGGCCGCAATATGATTTTGAAGATAGTGCGCGCAGGTCAGTCCGTTGATGGGCCGTGTCATTCCAGGGATCGCCGGATACTCGAAGTAGGAGGCCGGGACCTCCGGTGGACGATAGTCCAATTCCGCCCGACGATGATCAAACTTGGGTTGCAGCCAGGTTGGGTAGCGGGGAAGCGGGCAGACGACCTGAACGTCCGCATAGTGCTGCAAGTGTCGCAGCGTTTGATACACAGAACGTCCTCGATGTGGATATTCACGAGTCGGAAATTCGGGGGTTACAACGGCAATTCTCGGACGTGTCATCTGAAGAGCCGATCAGGCCTGCGCCAGCGGCGCTTTCGCGGCGCTCGTGGGATCAGTGTGCGGCACGCGACTGGCGCTGGTGACCGTCTTGAGTCCGGCGACCACCGCAAAATTGGCTAAGATACTCGGCCACGCGAACGTTTGTACCGCATCCTTATCGGGATGGATCATGGCGCCCCCTTGCTTAAATCTTTGATAGGCGAACACAATCATCTGCTGGATCGCTTTCTTGTCCCAAGGGTCGGCACACCATCCTGTGTGTGTCCGCCGCAGAAGTTTGTCAATTTCTCCCCCGGGGGGCGACAGCGCAAGCACCGGTTTGCCAGAAGCGAAATAGTCGAAGAGCTTGCCGGCATGCGATCCGGGATCGGTAGCAATCAACAGGGCAAAATCGCTCTCTTGCAGATAGCGAATCCCCTGAAGCTTGGGCAGGAAGCCCAGTCGCCGAACGATTGTCTTTCTCCGCAGTAGAAAAGGCTCGGCATCGCGGACTACCCGGCCGATGAAGCGGGTTTCGATTTGGTTGCGGATTTCATCGGGTAGAGTCTCGATTGCATCGAGATAATTTTCCGGCGAATAAATGCGATTGTTATGGACGGTTCCGAAATAAGTCACGACCATTTTCCCGCTGGTGCTCGGACGTGAAGTAAAATCCCGGAACATCTCCGGCTCATAGCCGTTAGGAGTGCAGATAAACTTGCTGGCGGGCTGGCTGGGATAGCGGCTGCGAATCTGGTTCACCCATTGTTCCGTCACCGTGGAGACATAAGAGGATACCTCGACTGCCTCCGCTTCCAACTTCTGGGCGCGGCGAATTTTGTCGTCGCTAGGATGATCAATCTGTTTCAGGTAGTAACCCACCCAGTCATCTCTGAAATCGCAGATCAGCTTTAAATGGGGAAACTTCCGCTTGAGCGCGATACCGACTTTCAAAATAGAAAAGGGAGGCACGTTAACGATCACGGCATCGATCGCTTCACGTTCGACGATGTGACACGCCTTCCGGAAGGCGAGCGGAACCCACGTCGCTTGCGGATCAGGAAAAACAATGTGCTGAGCCAGCCACCGGAAAGAACTGCCCATGGCACCGGGCGGGGCAATGGTTGCTTTCCCCCCACCCGGGGACAGTCGCCCGGTTCTTCTCCAAAGTCGGTCTCGCATTGACATTGGCAGTTCCGGGTTCCACGCGCGATGCACCACGATGTCTCTGGGAACCAGCTTGCAGAGTTCCGGATCATTGTCACGCAATGCTGGGTTGGTCGGAGATAACACCGACAAACGGCACCCTTGAGATGGCAGGTGCATAGCGTAAGCCAAGGCCCTGGGAGTGCCGATCCCACCGCCCGGAGGAAACATATAAGTAATGAGGAGAACGTTCGACATGAAAACTGCTAGCTGCTGGAGAAAAAGGGGAGCGCCCTAGGTTGAGGATGCTTGCCTGAATCCGGCCGTGACACTTCGCTTTCCTGATGCAAGAGGTGGAATGGCGTCCACAGGTTTGATGGTGATTCGCGTCTCGCTTCCGAACACCTTCAACGCCTCTTGACGTAACATTCCCTGGCTGGCCCCCGATAGCTCCTGGCTCAAGACGACCGAAACGATGATTTCATCGAGGCTGATCTGTTGCACTCGAAACTCCTTTACCTCGGGGGCGTCCTTCATCAGATGAGGGAAGAACTCGCCGGGTACTACTCGGCCCTCCGGAGTGCGCAACACCTCCAACACTCGGCCTTCTATCCCCTGCAGCAGCGGCAGGCCCCGCCCACAGGGACAGTGGGCATTACCTAGTCTGCCGATGTCGCCGATGCGATAGCGAATGAACGGCATGCCATAGTTATGCAGGTCAGTAACTAGAAACTCCGAAGGCCCGTAATCCGAATCCAGCTCCGTCTCGACCAGCAGGTTCTCAGCGTGGACATGCAGTCCGTCGTGGTGTTCACACTCCGCCGCGATGGACATGAACTCGCGAGAACCGTAGGTGTTAAATAGCGGCGCCCGAAAGGCTTGCTGGGTGAGCTGGCGGGTTGACTCATACACCGGTTCGGCAGCTGCAACGACCGCTTCTACCCCCGGAATCGGGCCTCCCTCTTCAATAAGAAATCGGGCGAACTGCTCCAGACTGGAGACGTAGCCAACGATCAGCTTGGGGCGGAAGCGCAAGGCGCGTTTGAATATCTGCCGCCATAGCTCAGGAGTCTGCGAGAAGGTGGAGACATTGAGCTCGCGACGGAAGAAGCGGTAACAATCGAGCTTTGCGCTTTTCAGTCTCGAACTCTTGCCGACCGGCGCTCCCCATAAATACAGTGCAGACTCTCCGATACGGTAGCCGCTCCAGGAGTAGGCCCGGGCCGACGCGCAAGTGCGCCAGTCGTAACTATCCAGGGTGATCAGGAACCTGGTCGGCACTCCCGACGAACCACCGGTGGCGTGCGGGATCAGGCGCTGCGCATTGCTTGTAGAACACAGTTCCGTTCGGTAATTATTGATCTCATCCCTGGTGAGTGCAGGAAGCTTGGCAAAATCATCACGCGTCTTAATGTCGCCGAGTTCGATTCCCGCAAGGGCATATTTCTTCCGATAGTAAGGAACGGAATGAAAGGTGTGTTCCAGCAAGCGCCGCAGTTCGCGCCACTGAAACTCATAGATTCGTTCCCGGGACCACCACTGGCTCTTTTCCAACAACTTCCGATACTGCGAATACCGTCGCCCGCGAAGGCTGTAGTAGCCAGGAATCAGAACGGATTCCAGGAGACGGCTGTAGCTCACGCGATCGGGTCCATGATCAGTGTTGTGTTTTCCCAAAGTTACTTCGGGCATGCGATTGCCAAAAGATTCTCGCCCAGGCCGGCGCCAAAGAATGCCTTCTTCACAATCTGCTTAAGTCCACGGTCTTTTTGGCTTTTTCTTGCAGATGGCGCCATCACCTCTTCTTTCACGTCAGAGTCGGGCCGATTGATGAATTCCTCCATACCAAAGCCGAAGGTTTCGATGGCCACCACGCGCAGTCCATTCCCCTCCAACATTTGCTTCAAAGTATGCGGCGTGAAATAGAACAGATGAATGGGAAATGCGCGGCACCGCTCATCGACGTTGAAGTTCCGAGATAGAAAACCAAGGGAGAGTCTAGCTCTCAATCCTGCCAGATTGGGGACGGCGATGAATAGTTTGCCACTTTGACGAAGCAAGTTTCGACAAGTCCGCAACAAGGCTGGAGGGTCGGCGATATGCTCGAAGACATGGTTCAAGAACATGACGTCAAAACTGGATGAGCTGTAGTCTTTCAAGTTGTCGGTCACAGTCAGCCCCTGCGAGCGGCAGGATGCGAGTGCCCGCGGCCCAACGTCAAAGCCGAAGGCGTCCCAGTGGGCCTCGGTGGCCCCTCGGAGCAGGAACCCTCCGCCGCAACCGAAATCAAGAAGCCGCCTACCCTCGTAAGGGCCGTAGTGGGCCACCCGTTCCAGAAGAAAGTCGGACGCTCTTGCGTCGCCGGACCCTGCCTCGTGGCAGACATAAGTGCTGCCGTGATAGAAAGCATCGAGCAGATCTTTTGTTGGCCGTGGATTGATGAACGACAAAGAGCAGCTTTGACACCGGCAAACGCCAAATACTCCTTCTCCGGCGCTAAAGACATCTTCGCCAATCCAGTGTCCGGGGGTCGGGAGTCTCTTGAAAGAAGACTCCGCGCATAGCGGACACAAGCTGAGCATCTCTGCGATGCCGCCCTTGGTTGTGGTTGTACCGATTGTTGAAGTCGTCGCCATACTTGATTTCACTCCGTCCCAGACGGGTAGATCTCGGGACACCTGGCTAGAGCGCTGACCGGATTCGCAGCCAGGCGTAAAGAAAGGCAATCACCCCGACACCCGCCATGCCCGTAAGGGCAACGAGGCGTGCCGAGGGCTGCCGGGCAATCGGTTCAGTTTCTCCCGCTGTCAACGAAAGAAATGCCGCAGACATGCCGAGGAGCAAATAGAGCGAAGGCGTGTACGCTCGAGACAGAAACCATGCGGCAGCCAGAAAGCCGGCCATCGCAATCAGTAGCGTCTTCGCCCACCGATCAATCCTCGCCGCCTCCCCGTTAACCTCAATGATCTCAACGTTCTGCAAGGTCGTCCCCTCCTCGGGCAGCCGGCCGCGTCTCTTCGAGGAAACCACTGAATTGAGCCCCGCGGCGGTGAATACCAGGAGTCCCATCCACAGCGAGTATCCGATAATCCCCAGTTCCGCTAAACACAGCACAAACGAGTTGTGCGCAGTGTGGCCGCCATTCTCGCCGGTAAAGTTCTCGTAACCGATCCCAAACACCGGTGACGATTTGAACAACTGAAGAGCGTTAGCCCAAAACTCCATCCTGTCCTGCCCTGCTTCCAAGGAAATGTCACGGCCCCCGGAGAAATCCATCGCCAAAAAAACCGCCAGCGCCGCAGCCACAATGACGATGGAACCCATGAGACCCAGACGGTCCCTTAACCCGAGCAGCAAGATCACAAGCAGCGCAAGCATCGCGCCGCGCGAGTGTGTCAGATAGATCCCGAAAACAAGAAAGCTGGTAGGCACCAAAACGAGCATGACGTTCCGAAGTTTCCGGCCAGCTTGCCATCGCATCCAGAAGAACGGGATGGTCATCACCAGAAACTGTGCCAGATCATTCGGGTCATGGAGGACCCCCAGGCCTCGAATTCGCGCGATCCCCATCTCAGCGTCGTCTGAATTGCTCACCGGACCGGTAAATAGATAAGCGCTCCCCACGTCATTGGCGAAATAAGCTCTTGCCCCTTGCACCACATAGAAAGTCGCAATCGCTGCTATCACTACCGCAAGGACTTCCAGCCGTCCCCAGGAACGGCAGTTGAGGATGATGAGATAGAAGACTATCGCGCTCGGCAAGAATTCACTGATTGCGACTAGTCCACCACCAGGCCAGTGCCCGCCTATGGCTTGCGAAAGAAAGATGGCGCCGAACAAACCTGTGAGCAGATACATCTGAGGCGTACGGAAAAAGCTCCCGCTCAGCAAACCGGGCAGCGAGAACAGCAGCGCCGCCATGGCGAACACCACCTGAACTCTGTACTCCGCGAGGGACGGAAACAGGTCCGCGGGCGACAACAAAGCCAGCGAGATGTAGATCACCGTTAAGAGAAAACCCATTACAACCTGTTCTTTCGGACGAAAAACGTTGCAAGCTGGACCTTACAAACGGAACGCAGTCAAGCTGCAAGGTTGCGGGGATCCGGCCGCACTTCGGCAGGGGTTCGTCTCTTGACCCAGAGATCCGGCAGCGAGTTGGGTCGGAATAAAAAGGTGAATAACGCCACCAAGGCAGCCGCGTTTAACAGCACGAACCCGCTCGCGGGTCCAGCGAAACGGCGCACCGCGGGAATGTCCCAAAGAAAGCCGACACTCGCGAAGCCATAAAACACCGCTTGCAGCGCCAGCATCGCCGCGTATGGTTGAGTTGCGCGCAACGCGCAATTTGCCAGAATCAGAAACAAGAACAAAAAGGGCGTCGCCAGGCGGAGCAGCTTGTGAGAAATCAATCGGAAGCGCAGGGGGTTCTCGCTGCCCAGTAGCCACGATGCCTTTTGCAGCAATTGGTAGTTCCCGACCAAGGTTCGTACCTTGCGGTTGAATTCGCCGGCCGAGGTTTTGGGCCAAATGTCCCAGGCACGCGCTTTTTCATCGAACACCGACCGAAAACCCTGGCGAACCACACAAAGCGGTTGGTACATGTCATCCAGAATCAAGCCTTCCGGCAGAGGAGTCGCTAGTTCTCGCCGCACTGCATAAAAACCGCCATACACTCCGACCGGAGACCCTACCAAAGCTTCGCACTTGCGAACCCATTGCTCGTAACGCCAATACACACCACTGACCGCACTCGCGCCAGAGTCATGATCACGGGTACGCAAGAAGAGATGGCCAGCGGCGCAACCCACATTCGGATCGGCAAAATTACTCACCAGTTCCTGCAGGGCCTTTGATTCCAACCTTGGGCGCAGATCAATGAACGCCAGAATGTCACCTGTTGCCCGTTGTATTCCCTGATTGAGCGCGGACGCCTTGCCACGGTGTTCTGAAGAAATGATCGGGATCAACCGTGGATCCGCGACGCTGCTCAAAATCTCATCCGTACCGTCATAAGATCCATCGGAAACAACAATCAATTCCTTGACCGGATAACTGAGGCTCAACAGATGATCGACTTTCTCTTGAAGTGCACCGGCCCCATTGTGAACCGCCATGACAACACTGACCGCCGGGTATATTTCAGCCCGCTTCCACGGATGGGGCGCAATGCGGCTCCGCAAATACATCCAGGATGGATAACCCGCGTAGGTGTAGAAAATGATTGCTGCCGCCGTCCAGAAAAGTACGACTATCACGGGGATACGCCTCCGCCGCGCCGAGACTTAGGCTATGTTTACAGGCAAGTTAATGGACAAGGAATAAAGAAGAGGAAAACAGGCAGTGCAGTGCGATCTATGCCCGGCCGACGTGTACTTCTTCAAAAAATGTGCGGATGCACCTTCCACAGGAATACCGCGACAGACGCGCAACATACAGCGGATCCTGCAATGCTTAGCATTGCCATCCGCCATTGGCGTCGGCGGGTGGGCGTAGTTTCGATCATCGGAATTTGCCCGATCACCTGCGCCGTGTCTGGCAGCCACAATGGCAGTTCCCGTTCGCTATTTACGGTTCCGCGAATCTCTGCAACCCCAATCACCGTACCCGCGGGAAGCAGCAAACAGAGTGGAAGAATGACCGCAAAGAGCAGAAGCCGATTCGGCTTCACCGGTTCGTCGGGAACCCGCGCCGGATCCAAGATGAAGCGCTCCGCCTTCTGCTTGCGCTCCAAATCCATTGACATCCCGGCCAGGAACCGCTTGTCGAGCAAACTCTGGTATTGCTCCTTAACGTTGCCGTAATCGCGGCTCAAGTCCTCGATCTCCTGCGCCCTCACCGGCGTTGCTTCGACTCTCGCCTGGTATGAATCACTCTGGGCCATGAGCCTTTTCTGGTCTGCCTGCAGCCGCTGCATTTCACGTTCTATGATCTGCAGCCGAACAGCCGTCGAAGAAGGTTCACCAGAGGCTGCCCCCGGCACTAAGTTCTTCAGCTGCCGGGTCACGCTTTCAAGACGATCCCGGGTCGCGACCACATCCGGATACTGATCAGTGTACTGGGCACGTAGATCTGACAATTCCGTCTGCAGCGTCCGTTGCTCATTTTCCAGTCGCTCTTTTTGCGATTGAGGCGCGGCCGGACTTCGTGTGCTGTCTGGCGCCTGAGTCAGCAGCACTTTCTCCTGCTCGAGTCGGTTCATGGAATCGCTGTTGGCTTGAAGCGCCACCTGAAGCCGGGAAAGGGCCTGCATGTTCGCCTGCAAGTGTTCCGGCATGTCGCCCGAATGTTTTATCTTGAACTCGCCGATCTTTGCTTCCTCCCTCTGCAATGACTGCTTTGCGTCTTCCAGTTGTGCGGTCAGGAACTCGGCGGTTCCCGCTGCCTGCTGCTCCCGTATGCCGAGATCCCACTCAACAAAACTGTCCGCCAACCGATTGGCCACCAGTGCCACCACTTCAGGATTTTTCCCGGTATAAGTAATGACAAAAGAGCTCATGTCGCGTTCCGAACCCTGTTTCATCTGGATGGTGATGTTCTTTCGCATCTGATCCACCTGCCCCGAAGACTTGACTGAATCGGGAAACAGTTGCAGCTTTTCTGCGATTTCCTGCAGCCGCGATGCACTCAGCACCTCTTGGGTCAGGGTATAAAGCTTTTGCGCGGGATCAGCGCTTATGCTTGGGGTCACATACTTTTCGGGGAGCTTCTGCGGATCAAAAAGCACAGTGGTGCTGGCGACATAGTAGTCCGGCAGGAGCGAGATCTGTACGATGGCCGCCGCTACCAGCAAGGTCGTCGCAAGCAAGACGATCCACTTTTGAATCATGACCAGATTCCAGAACTCTCTCGCCTGGGTCAACGGGTCTAAACGCTGGCGCTGGTTTGTCAAGAAATCTCCAGAGTGTGGTCGTCGGGAAGCGTGGCCGAAGAAACGGGATTCATTGTTATTGCGAGCTATGGTTCATCGGCTGCCATTCCAGGGTCAAAAATACCCAGTTATGCCGGTCGAGGGGGTTAGCAAACGCTGGATTCCTCTTGAAATACCGATACGAGCCGACCACGCTGAACGAGTGAGTCGCACGCCAGTGCATCGCGGAAGATACGAGGACTGCAGCATAAGCCGGTACTGTTTCTGCGCCGCTGCCGCGAACATAAGATGTACTGGCCTCCAGGAAGGTAGTTTGCGTGGTTTGTTCCTTCAATCTGACTGAAAAACTGTCGGCCCACTTGGCCCCTGCCAGATAAGGCGCAAGCAACTCTCGCTTTGCCGTCATGTACGCCCTGGTTCGGTTCGAGAGCCGGCTGTCCAGGGAGCCGGCAAAAAATGCGCTGACGCGACTTCCGCAGCCGCTGCTTCCGAATTGGGGACCGCCTTCCACTGCGGCGTTGGTTCTCTGCCCTATAGGTGATCTGAATCCGGCACCGGCGCCGTAAGCGACGCAACCTTTTTGATCGAGGTAGTCGTGGACCTGTGTGTACAGCTGCCATGCGGCCTGCTGTCCCACCTGGTTGGTCATTTCTGCGCGGGCCGATATCACATCACGGTTCGTGGAGTGCTCCACCGAGCTGTAAGCATCACCAACCGTAAATAAGAATTCCTGTCGCGTCGTACGCGCCCAATTCAGCCCAGTTGACCCGGAGGCCACCAGTACCGAGCTCGACAGCGGAGAAGCGAAAGTCAGGAAGCCTGGCGTTCCCCCTCCTGGCGTGAAAGCCAGGCCCGCCAGCTGGCGCAGGGACTCCTTCCCGTAGGTTGTCAGCCCGGAGAAATTCCACGTCAAGTTTCGTGTCAGAACTCGCTTGCCATCCACACTCGCCCGCTGGAAAGCTCCACCGCCCCAATCCTGACCGTTGTACACGTCGATCGTCGGAGCATATTGAAACAGAATCTTGGTCAAGTGCCCACCTTCAAAAAGTCCCAGATAGGGTTGCATCACGGAGATGGCGCCAGAGGCACTTTCGAAGGCCGGACCGCGAGTCCAGCCGTATCCCTGAGACGAACTGACTCCGAACACCAGCCCCCTCCCAGCCAAATCGTCCAGCCAGTCGTTCCCGCGATCACCCAGCGCCAGCACGATGCTCCGAAGATCAAGCCAGTTTCCCTCTGCCGCGGGTGGAGCGGCCGAGTTGTCACGTGGTGGCGAAGCTGGCGGGTTGTCGTCTTGCTGGTCTGAGCTGGCAGAGTCCACTTGTGCAATCGCCGGCAGCATCATCAGGCTTACCGCGAGCAGCAGACGGAGACTTTTGTATTGCAGAATGGTCATGGGACCACAACCGTGTCTCCGGGCTGGAGACTCAGGTTCTGCTCCGGATGTTGGCCGCGGATAATCTGGGTGTAGTTCACCGGAAGCTTCTTCTTGCCGCCTTCCACACGCCGCAACACGAAAATCGACTTGCGATGGGCGTAGGGTGTGACGCCGCCCGCCTTGGCGATAATCTGCAGCACATCGAGTGGCCCCACTAACGAATACGCGCCTGGCCGCGCGACCTCTCCAATCAGATAGACGCTCTTGCTCGACACCTCAGCCACGGTCACGGTCACGCGCGGCTCACTCACATACTGCTTCAACTTGGAAACCAGCATCGCCTCAATTTGGTTGGGAGTCGAGCCGCTGACCTTCACATCCCCCACTAGCGGCATCGTGATCATTCCATCGGGACGCACGACAACATTTGTCTGCGATATCTCCGGTTGCTTCCAAACGTTAATTCGCAGCGTGTCCGCCTCGCCCACAACATATGAGGGTGTAGCCTCGCGGGGAGTGGTTGTTGCGGATGAAACCGCGGCATCCGGCGTGATCTCTTGTGCAAGACCCGGCATCGCCAAACAAACAAGTGAGGACCATAGGAAGGCCCGGCCGGCGTTCTTCAGTGCGAGATTTCTCCCGACGATTTTCATGTTTACGTCGTACCATCAACACCGGAGATACCAAGCGGGACGCGGTGAAACACGCGTGTACGGCCCCACTCTACGATGCAACGGACAGCGGTTGATTGCCTTACTCGGCCCGAACGGCAGAGCTAGTACGGTTTGGCGTTCTTAAGATGGCCCGCGTTCCACACCACTCCAATTAACTTACTGGAGTCAAGTTGTCCGATCGCAGTTTTGAGTTCTTCCCGCGCCGCACTTCGTGCCCGGACCACAACCAGAATACCTTCGCATTCGGCCGCAATCAGTTCGAAGTCGGCGAGCGCGCCCATAGACACCGAGTCCACGAGCACCATCCTGAAATGTTCTCGGCTTCGACTCAAAATGCGGTTCCACCGTTCGCCGGAAAACAGTTCCGTGGATGGAACATTGCTTGTTCCCGCACCCATCACATACAGATTGGGAACATCCGTTCTAACGATGGCATCCTCGTAAGGCGCGGTACCGCCCATGAGCTCGGCCAGCCCAACCGACGAAGAGTTTGTCACCAGCTTGGTCAAGCTGCGACTGCGCAAATCACCGTCGATCAGGAGAACCGGCAGGTTCTCGACCTGAGCACAGCAACATGCCAGGTTGAAAGCGGTCAGCGTCTTACCTTCAGATCTCCCCAGGCTTGTTATCACCACCGAGCGAACCCCTCGACTAGCCTGGACTCTCAACAGCCGCGTCCTTAGGCTCTTGTACGCTTCCACTGCTGCCGAGTCGTGGCTGGCCCCAGTTACCAGGGGGGCGTCGGCAGTTCTTGGCAATTCGATCTGAGGGCAGTTCGAGAAATGCAGCCGCGTAATTTCGCATTGCGGGCCATTTTCCAGAGAGTCTTCCTCACAAGGCAGTGGCTTCCTGCGGGCGAACTCCACTACAGCCTCTGGCCGCGGCGAACTGTTCTCCATCACCAGGTGCTCAGCAACGCCGCCGGAGTTTTCAAGAGACTTACCCATTAGTGGCCCTTTGGTATCGAAACAACTGCCCTTCTAACTCCAACTCTCTTCCCTTGGCCGTCCAGGAATCGGGAATGATCGCTGCCCAACGCGAGTGCGATCAGCGATTTTGCAAAGCTTCGCTAAGGTGGGTTAGCAAGGCTAATTCCCACAATCCTCGTCTGAGGTTGGCGAGCCTCAGCCGCGTTCAACAACACCCAGGCGCGGCAGGCCAAAAACAGAGCCCAACAATAAAACACGTTTGGCACAGCAGTATTAACGCTTGATGAATTTTAGGTGTCCTGCCTCCCCCTCTTCGGAGGAGGCCTGAACAGGAATCCGCGCTGCTGGCCGCTTTCGCCAGTCCGGCTCTGTCGAGTTAGCCGGGTCTAGATCCTGGAAATCGAGGAGAACAGTTCACTGCGCGCCCCTTCCCAGCGTTACGATCTTGATCGTCTGGAACATGATCATCACGTCCATGCCGATTGAGGCATTCTTGATGTAGAAGAGGTCATACTGCAGCTTTTCTCTTGCGTCTTCAATCGTATTTCCGTACTTGTACCGCACTTGGGCCCACCCTGTAATCCCCGGACGTACCACATGTCGAATGCCATAGTAGGGAATCTCTTTGCTCAGCCACTGCACAAATTCGGGGCGCTCGGGACGCGGACCGACAAACGCCATCTCACCCTTCAATACGCACCACAGTTGCGGGATCTCATCCAAGCGAGAGGCACGAAGAAACCGGCCTACCTTCGTGATGCGAGGGTCCTGGTCTCCAGCCCAAGTCGGTCCGGAATCAGCTTCCGCGTCCTGACGCATAGTGCGAAACTTAAAGCAGGAAAATACCTTCCCCAAGCGGCCAAAGCGCTCCTGACGGTAGAGCACGGGACCCGGCGAGTCTAGTTTGATGGCGAGCGCTACGAACGGGATCAGCGGCAGCGTGAGCAACGACCCGGCCAGGGCCACTGAGAAACTCAGGATGTTTCGCAAAAGCCTGAAAACGCTGCTAAAGCGAAAGCCCTTGGCAAATATGATCCAGCTGGGATGAAGTTGGTCCAGTTCGATCTTCCCGGAAATTCGCTCGAGCCAGGACGTGGCTTCCTCGACGCAAACGCCGCCCAGCCGAACCTGCAGAAGCTCGGCCATTGGCATGGTAGCTCTTCGGTCGTCCATGGCCACAATAACCCGATGAACGACCTGTTGCTCTGCAATCTCAGTCAAATGCGAACCGAGAGCATCCCGGCTCGATCCCGCCCCGAGAGCGCCGCTCCAACCCACCACTTCAATCCCCAAATGCTGGAACCGGCGTAACCCCTGAACCAGCCTTTGCGCGCGTGTTCCAGTGCCTAAAACGTACACGTGTTCTCGCAACCACTGTTGTCGCGCCAGCCAGGAATAGAACGCGCGCCAGCATAAAAGCGCAAAGGTCAAGAACACCAGTCCGACGGCAAACGCAGAACGTCCCAGAAGCACATTTGGAAACACTGAGGACACGACGGCCAAAGTAAGCGCAAGCAGACCTGGAACCAGAAGCAATCGAAAATAAATGTCCACCTGCGCTTGGATGTGGGCAGAATCGTAAAGGTCGAACCAGTGGGATAGAAGCATCACGAGAGCGGTGGCTACCAGCAGCTTGAGATATCCATTCTCAAAATTGAGCAGCAGATAGCTGTCCTGGCGGTATCGAAGGAGGGTCCCAAACAACAGTGAAGTCCAAACCACAACCGCCTCACCGAGGACGAGGAGCAGCGTGCGGACAGGATAGTAAACATTGAAAAGGCGGATCAATTCCGACCTCGACCCTTCGAGCTAGCGTTGGTGTTCTAACCTCCACGGCGTCCGTGGATCTGATACTTCGAC
>Ga0206964_10196_pt1 | contig 18646 bp, 21 predicted proteins | sample Alteio_BWOrgHeat_25_FD_152980 | JGI IMG/M metagenome (GOLD analysis project Ga0206964, IMG submission 152980) | Enriched cells from forest soil in Barre Woods Harvard Forest LTER site, Petersham, Massachusetts, United States -... | ecosystem: Environmental > Terrestrial > Soil > Temperate forest >...
GTGGCGTTGGAGGGACTGGTACTCCTTATGGGAGCAGGATGGATGGCGGACAAGTGCCCATCTCCGATTTAATACGGTTCCTTACGAACGTGCTCAGGCGTACAGTCGTAGACAAAACGAATCTTGCGGGTATTTATGACATTCACGTAGCCTACGTTGGCACGAATGCTCTAGTTGCTGACGATTCAGCAGATACAGGGCCGACGATTTTTGCAGCCATTGAGGAGCAGCTTGGGCTGAAACTGGAATCCACCAAGGGGCCTGTCCAGGTTCTCGTCATCGACCACGCTGAGAAACCCAGCGAGAATTAGCGGTTGAAACTGGCAGGACTCTGCTCACAATTCTCATAAACTCTGCGCATGCAATTAAACTCGCTTGAACAGACCATACTGCAAATGTTGCTGGCCGGTGACGATACTGTGCTCGCATTGCTTCGCACACAGCGTGAAGCCGCGACAATCGTATCCAGGAAGATGACAGGAGTGGGATTCTTCATACACTTTGCGGTGCCAGAATCCATAGAGCGAACCACGCCACAACATTTCGTTATCGGTGACGTTTCCGGCAGTTTGAGCAGCCTGGCTAACGGTGCTGGATTCTTGCTCTTCATCAAAAATGGAGTGCTGAGTTGCCTTGAGGGATACACGTATAATGAAGGTTGGCCATCAGAACCTCGGCTCACAGAGGTTTATTACATACACCATGTGCCAGCGGATAGCCCGAGGATGCTGCGATGTGCAGTTCGTGATTTGAAGCAGTTGAGAGCGAACTGGAGTAACAAACAGGGCATTTAACGTGACGCCGTTGCATCCGCCTTTGTGGCCTACCGGTCAAACAACTCGTGCCGCCCTTCTGCCTGACTGTAATTCGGATTCTTGATCTTGATCCAGTGCGGCGACGCCTTCTCCGTTGCGTGATATGGCGAGTCCTTCCGCTTCGCCACGATTCCCTCCAGGTCCATCATTACGACTTCTTCAGATAGGACACTTTGTGGATAATTACGGCAGTGGACTGCAAAAGATGAGACATCGAACAGCGTGTGTGTTGCTGCTCCTCTTGCTCTGTACTGCAGCCCACAGCCAGTCTTCTGCTCCGCCTCGGTTTGAAGATTATCCAGCAACAGAGTCATTCAGTGGCACTCCTGCCGTACCAAAGCTGAAGCCAGAGGTGGAGCAAAGCGTTGGTCATGTGCAGCGGAGCTTTGGTGAGGTAATTCGAGATGGCGTGCAGAAGGGCTGGTACGTGTTTCGTGATGGAAAGGAACAACCTGGCCCCAATTTCGCCGGAAATATGATCGCGATCCTCTGGCCTTGCGGTGCTCCCTGCTTGCGCATGGCAATCGTCAACGCGAGAACCGGAGGCATTTACTATCCTCCAATCACTTTTTTTGGGGCCGTTGAGAACTTTGGTCTACCGCTGTTGACCGTCGGCAACTCTGTCTCTCGAAACCCCGAAGTGGAGTTCCGGCTTAACAGCAATCTGATGATCATCAAAGCAACGCCAGTGCAATCGCTGAGCCATCCATCCTTTACGTACTACTTCCTGTGGAATCGAAACCGCTGGACTCTTCTGCGAAAAGATCCGCTCAGCTAGATGTTTACTGCGGTCGGTCGCACGAACGGTACTGGGCGGCGGGAGAGCTGCATGGGGCGGAGATTTCGGGGCAACATCAACATGTGGTGGATAGCACGAGCGTTATCTTCACTGAACGCTACAATAGGGCGGCCTGGCCGATGCTAATTCTCGTTGGGCTTCTGTATGTGGTCGATAACGAGCATCTCGATCACCGCTTTCCCACTGTCCAGTTTCAGACCGAGTTGCTCCTGCACGGCAGTAAAGATACTGGGATGATCGTCTCCATCGCCCGCGAGCGAAAAGTCGAGCGTGATTCCATATGTTCCAGGCATCCCAGTCCGATCCACGACGGGCCGATCCGTGTAGCTGGAAAGAATGCCTGCAAGCCCGGACATCGTTAAACCGTCCGGCCATTCTGGCTTTCCCGGTGCGATTAGTTGCACTCCGCCGTTGAGCTTGACTCCACCCCCCTCGTGGAGCTTGGTTCCGTTTCTCCCAATGGTCAACAGGTAAACGGCAGAATCCTTCATTTCTCGATGCGCCGCGAGTTTGAATCGGTCCACGAAAAGCGACTGCACCATGAGGCGGCACTGCTCATTGTTCACAGGACCCGATGGCTTTCCCTCGATGTCGTATGCGGCATCAAATTCATTGAGCCAAGCAGGTGCGCCGGAAATTTGAACATCCTTCAAATGATACGCATACGTAAGGGACCACATCACCGGCGTGCCTGCGACCGCGAATCTGCCGCCTCCAGTACAATAGTCTGTCTGAAGATGGTTCTGTCGTTCGGGCGGGGTAGGTTTCACCGAGGACACCTCGAACCTCAGTGGCACGGCGGCCTGGCCAAACGCCACGTTTGGCAGGTATGCAACGAACACTGCCCACACAATCACGCGCATGTGCTCGACCTTCCGCAACGGATATACATGATTCCCCCAGGAGACGTCAAATCGGACGGAGTTGCTGTGACAGATGGCTGTGTCAAGCCGAGCGGTTCGGAATCATGGACCATAGACAATTCCGGTGTCGAATAACCCTGGCGTCAGCGCCCACGCTTCCGCAGCCCTGGCACTCCATCAGTCCGCCCAGGCCCGCCACATGCTTCGGTGCGAGCGTTCGCAACAGCAGAACCTTCATCGCCGCGAGAGCGATTGGAAGCGCCTGTCGCTCCTCCGCTGACACCCGCAGCAAGTAATCCTCAAAACTGTAACGGCGGTCCTGGCCTCAGCAAACCGCCAGATGCGCGGCAGCCTGCACACCGTCCTGACCGTTTGGCATTTGAACCGACGCTGAATATCGTCCCCCCAAAACCGCTCCTGCCTCCGCGCTGTGGTGCATCTTGTCAGTTTCGTGAATATGTATCGCGGGACCTCAATGGAGTGAACAACACGCGGCGGAGGCGGCAGCGGTACATCATCAGCGTAGACGTGTGGTGTCGTAACCCGAAACTCAATCTCCAGCACACGGGCTTTGCCGTCGTAGGCGAGCGATTGAAGCTGGCTGCCTCTGATCGCCTGCACGGTCGGCGCAGCCAGACGCTCGTCGATCAGGTGATCGCAATCCCACACGTACTCGTTGCAGGCGAAGCAGAAGAAGTGATCGACGATGCCACGGCTGGAGGCGGATAGTTGGATTTGGTTGGAGTCCGGGGTCATGTCCACTAAAGTGACCCGCTGTATGCTGGATGCGAAACACTTAACGCCTTTGCCAGCGTGAGCGTGATTTCTGGAGCGAATGCAAAGACTCCATTTAATGTGCCACCGTTGCCCTTATCAAAAGATTTTATGACGCACGCGCTTTGCTTCACAATTGACATGCAATGCTTATTCATAAGTGCGTTCTTCCTGCGGGTGCCACCTTCGGTCCTCTGACCTCCGAATTCGACTTTCCGATTCAGGATGGCTATACCGTCCTCGTCGGCGAGAACGACAGCGGGAAGTCGTCCATCCTCCAGTTCATCGCACGTACTTGCTTCAATAACGCTGCCTTCGGCACCGATGCGACGGGCTTTATCCCCACGGAGAGGGACTACGTTGATGGAACAATGGAGACCCAGGGCAGCAATCTGAACGCCTGGAACGCGCAACTGTACGGAACGCTTAATAGCCAAGGTAGACCGCTATCATATGCCAACGCGGAAATTAACGTAAACGTGCTTCCGAAGCTTTACATCACCCACCACGACCTGATGGAACAAGCCGCTCGCTTGAATGAGTTATGGGCAGAGCTTGATTTTCCAAAACTTCAAATTGCAGGACAGCAGAGGCTAAAGTTCAGGGATATTGAAGCGATCTTTCACGGCAGCGGCCTGCGCTCGGTTTTCGCAATCCTCGCGGCGCTCACTGATCCATTGTTAAAGATCATTTTGATCGACGAGCCGGAGAGATCACTGGAAGCCAAGCTCCAAAAGCGGCTAAGAGACTTACTGATCCGTGAATCGGACAAGCGACCGATAGTTGTATCCACGCATTCGCATCTGTTCCTGAATCGTCAGGAGCCGCAAAGGAACGTGATGGTATCAAATTCCGCAGGACGCATTGAATTGAACACCGTTCAGAGTGATGAGAAATTGATCGATATCGCCTTCACGATGTTGGGAAATTCCACTCAAGACCTTTTTTTCCCAGCGAACTTTCTTGTGGTGGAGGGCGCATTCGATCAAGCGATCTGCGAGAAAGTCGGTATGTTGCTGGGTATTCACTCACGGGAGATAAAGGTGCTCTCGTCAGCAGGCATTGACAATGCGGAGAGTTTGGTTCGAGCAGTTGAAAACAATCTAACGAGCCTGGTGGCCGCATATTCCCCATACAAGGAAAGAACGTGTGCGTTGATTGATGGTGCAAACGAAAACAACAGGGCCCGTGTGGACGAAATCGTAAGGGTGCTAAAAGATCGCTGCTTCGTTTTGCCTGTGGACTGTATGGAAAAATACATACCGGATGCTGTTTATGCAAAGGCTGATCTAAACCGAGATGAAATCGTTCGTGAGTTTGAGTCTTTGAGGCCCCAACCGAAGAAGCGAGAGATGAGAAAGCGAGAAGTGTCGCAAAAGTTGGCTGACTTTACTTCGAAAGACGATTTGCGTGAACTGGGCGTGATCGTAAAGGCGTTGCAAAAAGCGAAGGCTCTGGCGTCATAACCGCCACCCCTGAACCTTGTTTGTGTCCCTGCCAATCCGCGACGATGCCTACAGCGGCTTCAAAGCCAACGAACGCCCTTGCCGATTCGTGCTCGACTATGTAAGTGAAAACGTTATGCTATCGTGTCTGGAATTATGATCAGCGACCGGGCCGGGCTTTTTGATCACTGAGAAACTTAATGACGACAAAATGGATACCGCGAACTGAAGAGGACCAAATGCTTTGGCGTTACTGCAATCGCGTAGGCGGCCAAGTGTACGCCGAAGTGCCGCTGGCGGGTCCGAAAGGACCTGCATTGTGGTCTTCCAACTCAACTACACGCCGACTCGATGGCGTTCGCTTCGCCGCGCCTGACCGTCACCGGCAGGTCCGACCATTCGATAAGCGCGCCTTCGTTGCTTCCTTGAGTAGTAGCGGGACACCGTGGCTCATCGAAGCCAAGGTGAAACTCAATCGGCCTGTCATCGGTCAAATTATTGTTGGCGCGGATTTATTTGAGAAACAGTACGGAGTCAAACCCGCGAAGCTCATTATTCTCTGCCGAACTGGCGACGACGCCTTGGAATGGGCGTGTAAGAAGCGAGGCATAGAAGTCGAGAAGGATTGCTAACAGCGTCCGCCATTCTGGAACACCGCGCTCACGTCCTCGCCGCCCCTCTGCGCAGCATCCATCCGAATGTGATTGCGAACGCGAGCAAGGCAACGATCACGGTTGGCCAGAGGGGAAACTCAAGATAGAAATAGCCCCAATCCAGTTGATACCATCGTAATCGGAAAATGCGCTCGGCCATTTCCGGGGAGCGCACCATTACTGCCTGGGTGAGTACGAGGAACACAATCAAAGTAAGCGCGGAGGCGGCTACGCCTCCCCAAAAGCTTCTTAGATACTTCAAACTGAATCCTTAGGCTGTAATTCCAGAACATGGAATACGCTTTCATTAGCGTGCCCGGCTTGGTGACGGCCTCTTCTAAAAGTTGTCGGAATTGAATCTCTTCGTGACGTTCGGTACTGTGAATTAGCCATGACGACCTCCATCTAGGTTGCTGCGGTTAGGCTCCGTTCGGTGTTACTAGCACCGGGCGGGGCCGCTCTTGTTTGGGTTTACTTCTTCTTCGGTTTGCTTTCCTTTAGATAGCCTTCAATCAGCTTGGTTACTACGGCGTTCATTTCGGTGCCCTCAATAACGCATTTGACCTTGAGCGCCTTGTGAAGTTCTTCTGGGATTCGAAGCGTTAGCATCTTCATGTATGCGAATATATGCTAACGATGTCTCGATGTCAAGATGTCTTAATGTCCAGTCGAATAAAATAATCTGCCACCACAGTTATAGGTGCATCGTAAGCTTTACCTAATTGTGAAAGTTGCTCGTCCATGAAAGCTATCGAGCGTCTGCTTAAAGTCGCAACCGCGGCATGGTGCATAGGCTACTTCTTCCTGCCCACAAGAGTTTCTTTTTTGACGGGGTTTGGCCTATTTTTCTTCGCTGGAGTTTGGTGCGTGGCGTATCCACCGGGAATGCTGGGCCTGGCTAAAGGAATCGACCCGGACGACAAACGCCTTTGGTGGGTAACGAGAGTCATCGGAATTGGCTTCATCGCCATGGCCGTCTATAGCATTGCCACGACGTGGTGAGGATTAATGGTGGTCGGCCCCGGTCCAAAATCACGTGATTAAGAGCCAGCGTCCGGGCAATCGTTCGCGGTAGAGTTTTCAGCGTTAAATACTGAAATCAGCGGGAGGGTTTTTGAGCCATTGCCGGGCCGTTAGACTCTAAGCGCGTAATCGAAAACATTTCCGAAGGTTGGGTCCCCCTGGCAAGAACGGTTCAAGGCCGAAATAGGAAAAAGTGCATTTGGGTTTCGAGGCCGGGGGGTTATGTAAACCACCCGCTATCGCGTTATAATCGGGACCGATCTGAGATCAATTCAACGGAGAGGGGGGAATCTGTGCGGCGCATGGTGCTTTTCCCAACCCTATTACCTTTCCTCTTCCTCAGCTTATTAGCCAGCGCACAAAACCGTAATTCTGCACCCATTCCGACGGCATCTGGCCAACAATGGATAGTAAATGTCGCCAAGAGAGTTCATGGCGCGATCGTGACGATCGAGACGCAAAGTGGCCTCGGAACCGGGTTCTTAGTCCAAAAGAATGGGACGATCGTCACGAACTATCACGTCATCAAGGACGCCCAACAGATCACAGTCACGTTGGAAAGTGGCGACATCTACAAAGCCGCATATCTGCTACGAACGGACCAGGAAAAGGATATTGCGATACTTCGGATCGAGGGAGCCGATCTTCCCGTCATAAGTCTCGGTAACTCCGACGCTATAGAGGTCGGCGAGGAAGTAATGGCCATCGGCACACCGGAGGGGTTGGCGCAAACGGTCTCCAACGGAATTGTAAGCCAGGTGCGGCAGATGCAGGGCTATCGGATGATTCAAATAACCGCTCCCATTAGTCATGGAAGTAGCGGCGGACCACTGCTGAACCGTGCGGGGCAGGCCATTGGGATTACTACCCTGTTTCTTACGGAGGGGCAGAATCTGAATTTTGCGGTGCCGATCAACTACGTTCGGGGAATACTCGACAACCTTGCATTCTCACCCGGCCAACCGGAACGTCTCATTTCCGATAGAGCCAGAGTGGTGAACAGACCCTCCTTAACGATCACGGCGTCAAGCCCTACGGTGACGTATGGTGAAGCTGTGCCGACCATCAGACCTACTTATAGCGAGTTTGTGAACGGGGACAGTGTTGCGGTCGTTACGACTGCACCGACATGTACGACAACGTACACGATGACCAGCAACGCTGGCAGTTCGCCGGAAACGACTTGTTCAGGCGGTGCGGCGGCAAACTACAGCCTCATCTACGTGCCGGGCAAGATCACAGTGAACAAAGCGCCTTTAACAATCACGGCGTCGAGCCATTCGGTGACGGCTGACGCAGCTGTGCCGATGATCACGGCCAGCTACAGCGGGTTCGTGAACGGTCAGAGCGCCGCAGTACTGACGCCCCCGCCGACGTGTACCATAGCCTACAACTCCCCATTGAGGGGACAGACAACGACGCGTTGTTTCGGGGCAGCGGCAGCCAACTACAGCTTCCTCTATATTCCCGGCACTATCACAGAATTCATTTCTGGAGACAAAGTGACCGCCTCGCCCAAACCAGAACCGATGGCCTCTACACCCAAGCTGAACCCCGTACCTCCTACACCCCCAGCCACGATTTGGTTCTATCGAACGAAGTCCGCTACAGACTCCATGTTGAATCCAACCATCTACTCGCGTGCTGGCACAATGAAGCTTGGAACACCGCGTGACGGTGCCCTTGCCAAGCTAGAGAAGGGGCAATTCTTCGCATTGGCAGTTCCAGCCGGAACGTATTACTTCAGTTTCACGGACAAACCCAAAGCGGGCAGTGAAGCTTGGATTACTGTGATTTCTGGTCAACATGCGTTTTTCAAAGTCAGATACACCGAGATAAAGCCAGTATTTCCGTACGAGGCGGCGAAGGATTTCAAGAACTTGAAGGCTATTGAACCACAAAATGTCCGTAGTTCCGACGTCTTGATCAAAGCACCGAATTAAAGCTGAATGCATTTCTTCGATCCGCCTCCAGAACAACAGAACGTCATCCTAATCGACGCGACCACTCTACGCCAAGCCGAACGGTTGATCGAATCATGCGAGCACTGCAATCCGACCGGCGCGGAGATTCCGTTCGATTGGATTCTGGATCGTGTTACCGGCTCCGATTCGACGGTTACCGATTACATTCTCGAAGAACCGGCCAAATGTCCGAATTGTCGCCGCGACATTCTCGAAAAGACGCTCATCGAACCTGTGTAGTCGAGATTGATCCTGGTAGCAGACGCCAGCCGCGAAGCATGCTCATCAGCAGTTTTCCTTCACTCCTGACCTCGTCAAACCGGATGCCGCGATTCTTCTTCACCATCTCACTGAGGGCGGCGGTCATCGGGCGTGCTTTCCACAGTTCACGAACGGATTGAAGGGGGACCGGCCAGTATTGGTGGATGCTATGCCACTTGAAACGAACCTCCAAGCGTCGCGTCAGCCGATCGTAAGCGAGGCTCTGGATAGATCCATCCTCGACGGAATGGTGCGGAAGTGGTAGCGGATCGAGGCAGTGCTCGCAATCCACGACCCAATGCGAACAGCCCGCGCACCAGTGCGAGTAGGGCGTCCAGTGATCGACTTCGTCGGGTTTGCAATCGAATTGATGACTGTCCATCGACGCATTCTACTCTTCGGACTGAAGGATGCTTGCCATTCATCCTTTTCTTCAGTATTCTGAACAAATGAGAAGGGGCGACTACCTCGGGAACTTTGATTTGATGCTCTTACTCGCCGTCCTGCGCCTGAGCGACGAAGCATACGGGGTCACGATTGCCCAGGAACTGGAGCAACACACAGGCCGCGAAGTCGTCATCGCAAGTGTCTACGCCAGATTAGAAAGCCTTCAGGAACGTGGGCTGGTGACTTCAAGTCTGGGTGACCCGACACCAGAACGAGGCGGTCGTGCAAAACGCTATTTTCATATAACTGGTGCTGGAATACGTGAAATCCGTGATGCGCGACGGGCACTGACGAACATGTGGAAAGGTTTGCCGGAACTGAAAGGAGAACAAGCATGACTCAGCCGCCGAGAATTGCAACGTGGATGTTGAAGCACTTCGGGTCTGGCCCCGACAATGACACGCTGCTCGGGGATCTTGCGGAGCAGTATCGGCGGAACGGCAGTGCGATGTGGTACTGGCGTCAGGCGCTGAAGGCCATTCCAGTCAGCCTCCTCAAAGAAGTCCGAGCGCACAAGTGGATTGCTGCAAGGGCGCTTCTGACGGGATGGGTTGTCTGGATAATGTGCGAACTAATGCTCCCGGATCTCATGAGGAGTTTCTATTACTTCAGGGTTGCAGGGTATGATGTCCCCTATTTTTGGGGTACTGTGCCCTCCCTCCTCAGTGGAGCACTATCCGGATGGGTAATTGGCCGGTTTCATCGCAGCCAGCGGACAAGCGTACTGTTGTTTGCCGTCTCAGTTATTTTCATGGGCCTGTGGTGGTTCGCGGAAAGTTTTGTTTTTTTCTATTACGGTGGGCGTGCCCGCTACGCGGGCCCGTACGCGAATGATGCCTCTGTTTCATTCTCTGTTTCACTCCTCGGTATTCTGCTCGGCGGCGGATTGCTCTTCGGTAGATCAAACAACGTGGCTGTTGAAGACTGAATGGGAGGCCGGTGCGCCTCCCCCCGCGACGGCGAATGTTCATGCTATGCTCCGAAGGTGCTCCCCCGAAACACACGTCCCATGCGGCTTTCCCGCCGTTCTGAACCGTTCGACTCCGACGACTACATAGTCGAGTTGAAAATCGATGGGTTCCGGTCGCTGGCCTACATCGAGAACGGCCACTGCGATCTGGTATCGCGCAACGGAAACACATTCCGGCAGTTCAAGGACCTGGCTCAGTGGATGGCCGAGCACCTGCGCGTCGAGAGCGCCGTGCTCGACGGCGAGCTTGCCTGCGTCGATGAACATGGCCGGTCGATTTTCAATGACCTGATGTTTCGTCGCCGGGTATGTGTGTTCTTCGCGTTCGATATTCTTTTCCTGAATGGTGAGGATCTCCGAATGCTGCCATTAATCAAGAGGAAAGCACGGCTGAAGAAACTCCTGCGCCGGAGACGCTCACGTATGCTTTATGTGGACCACATCGAGGCGCGTGGTTGTGAGTTCTTCGAAAAGGCTTGTGGGCTGGACCTGGAGGGCATAGTGGCGAAACGGAAGAACTCGTTATATCGAGCGACGGAGAAGCCGTCACCATTGCCCACCTTGCTATGATGATCGGTGAACGCTTAATGAGGGGCGACTAGCTCAGGTTCTGATGTTTCGGTGGTCGGCGTGCGCAAAACTGAACTTAGAAAGCATCCTCTCCTTGCGTGTTTCATTAGGCCACCATACAATCGCGCATCGATGAATCTATCTGGAATAGCATTGCTGGCACTCCTTCTTCTGCCTCAGAACCCTCAGCCAATCAAAACAGTCCCGAATTTCGAGTCGGGCGAAACCTTTCACGTTGAAATCCGTAAGGCGCGCGAGGATTCGAGTAACCCTTCAACCGGTTTTTCCATTACGGCCGCCGATGTTGTCGTGCGGGAGGCAGACCCAGATGGTTTCATGCTGGAGTGGGTTTATGGCGAAACTCGCTTTCAGAACGAGAGGGAACCGTCCAACCCGTCTATCAAGATGGATACGGATTTTAGGAGCTTGCGCCTCAGTATCGTCCTCAAGCGTGACGGCGGTTTCTATCTCTGGAATGCAGACGATATCTTCGAAGGCATACGGGCCGCGACGGACGCCATGATCGAACGCGCTCTTCTCAGTTTCCCTGAAGGCCAGCGAAAACAGATCGGTGAGAGAGTACACCTGATTGTGACGCCCGAATCTCAACAAGCCTATGTTATGCGGGACGTCCGTCTGTTTCTCGGATCCTATGGCCTCGAGTTGCAACCTGGCACGATCTTGGAAAGAACTGTTCCGGGCTTAAATCCCGTTGGATCAGGGACCGTGGACAGTCTTGTGCATACCGAGTTGAAAAGTATTGACGGTAGTGATGCTCACATTGTTATCGAGCACCAGTATCCACCGGAAGTGGCAGCCATAATCGCCCGTGAAGCAAAACCGCCAATAGTAGTCCCCAACCCCAGTGACCTATCTTCTGCCAAGGTCATCGATCGCACAGATTTGTCCTATGCCGAGGAAGCTGGATTCTTTCGGGAGATACTCCACGAGTTCTCAATTACCGCAGGTTTTTTCAAAAGAGTGGATCGAATCGAAATGTCGGTCGCACGGCAACTCAAGTAAGCAACGTTAGTACAGTACTTCCACGTTATGAATGATCGCTGAACGGTTTACTTTGGCGCGATAACCAGACTTTGAATTCTCGCTGGTCGGATAATATGTCTGGAGATAAAGGACATCCCTAAAGTTGCTTCAGCGTCGCTAACTTCCCTAACCCCTTTTCGCCTACCCCATGCCGCCCGCGTTTCAGCTCTAACTTCCTCGCTAGTTTCTCAGACAACTTTTTCATGGGTGGTTCACCGAAGAAGTCCCGCATCAACGACTGCAAGAAGCCATTTCGATGTTCGGACCGCATCCGCCATGCCGGCGAAAGGGCCGACGACTTGTTGGCAGTGGAGATCGAGGCGCGGCAAGGCAAGCAAAAGCAATAGCATACGGTCGAACCCGACGCGCTCCCGGTCGCCCCTGGATAGGAGTTGCCTACCGTCAAAAAGATCTGCCTACCGTCAAAAAGATGTGCCAGCGGCTGAAAAGATGTGCCGGACCTTCGAAAGGTGTGCCAGAACTTTCAAAAGCCCTGGCACATTGTTTAAAGACTCGCCAGGCGTCCAAAAATGTCTGTCGACCGTTGGGAATGTTCTGGCGCAACTTTCAAAAGTCCGCCTGCCTTTCTAAAAAGGCTGCGTGGCCTCAAAAAGAGCTGTCTACACTTTTTCGCAAGTTGCCAGAGCCTGAAAGATCTGCCAGACGCTAAAACCGTCTGTCTTAACTCTTGATGTTTCGACAGAACTTTAAAACGTCCGGCAGACCTTTTTGAACAGTGCCAGGCCTTTGAAAAGATGGGCCAGTCTTTGGAAAGAGCCGCCAGGCGTTAAACACTTCTGCCATAGCTTTTAAAGCTGTGGCGGAGTTTAAAAAAGTTCTGCCCGGTCTTTAAAGCAAGTGCCAGAGCTCTTTGAAAGGTTGCCAACCGCTCAAAAAGTTTTGCCAGACTTTTCAAAGTCCGCCAGGCTTTAAGAAGAAGTGCCACAACTTTTAAAGTTAAGGCAACTCCCAAAAAGTTAAGCGAAACGCGGTCAGGGCATGCCAGACGCGTTCCGCCGCAGGCAACTCCGAAATCGCGAAGCCACAACCTTTAAAGTTAAAGCAACTGCCGAAAAGGTAAGCCAAACGCGGTCAGGGCATGCCGGACGCGTTCCGCCGCAGGCAACTCCGAAATCGCGAAGCCAACTCCCGCAGCCGGAAGGCAGAGAAACACAGGCTCTGGCATCCTTTATAGAGATATGCCGGACGCGTTGCGGGGTAAGCAGAGAAAAGTAACGGTAAGCGGCCCCCCAAAAACTCCCGTTGGTTAAAATAAAGGGTTGGCAGGGCGAAGCGCAGGCGGGCAGGCTATTAAAAGACCTGGCAACTCCCCAAATTCCCAGGCAACCGTACAGAAAGCCTTCCGCAAGAAAATCGCCGTAGGCGGAAGAATTCCGCAGAACCCGCTCGTTCCGAACCCGTGCCATACAATTTCGCCGCCAGGCAACTGCGATCCGCGGAAGCCAGCAGCCGCCGGCGTTAGTGAGAGCCCGTTCCACCCAGCCAATGTTTTTCCGATCGAGGCTATACGAATCACGCGCGTCATACCTTTTGCGGATCGCACAAATGATAGACTTTCGACTTTGACGTCACTTTACGCTAATTAGAATGGCATACGTGCGACAACTGGCAGCCTGCGTCACAATACCGGCACTTCTCCTCGCTGTGTTCTATGCTCCCCTTTTCCATGTGCACATGCACGCTGGCGGGGCGGCAACAATACACGCGCACTTGCCCGAGTTCGAGCCGGTGGAAGATGAGAACGTTGTGAACATGGAGAGTCCGCATTCTCATAGCGCCGCGCGATCCATCGATCTGATAACGGCAACAACTCCGCAGGCTATTCCGTTCGACACCACTCTTGTCAGCGTCTCGACTATTAGTGACGCGCCGAAGCGATGCTGTGGCTTCATCGCACTCGCTCGACCGAGCGCGCATAGTCCGCCGGTCCTGCGGTTCTTAATTCCCCGCGCCCCTCCTGCCTGACGATTCGCCGCGTCTGACGGGCATACGTCCGTCTGTTCATTCGTTTCCTACATTCTCAATAATCGAGGGGTCATGATGTCTATGAGGAAAAGTGTCATTATCATTGCGGTCTTTGCAGCCGCTCTGTTGCTGTGTATTTCAACGCCGGCGAGCGCGCATCACGAAGCGATGTTCGGACCGCAATCGTCGGCTGTGCTTTCTCCAGGGATGTTTATCTCGTTGCAGATGTTCGACCGCGAGGATGGGCGGGGGAACTACCGGCATCGCGAGACGACAAGCGTTTACAGCCTTGGCGTGAAACCATTCCAGACGAATCCATTGTCATTTGCTGTTGTTGCTGCGAACACGCGTGAAGCGTACACATACTCAGGCTCGACAACACGGTTCGAAGATCCCCTGATCAGCGGCCGCTACCGCGTCGAGGCTCCGGGTATCGCAAAGGCGCTGGGTGTTCAGGAGAGCTACGTCATGGGAGTCGGAGGCCTTGAAGTGCCATTGGGCAACAAAGACCATGCAGCCGGCCACGGTCCGATCGGCGAAATCGCGGCTGGTCTTTTCAGCATCGAGAAACGCCCGATCGCCGTGATAGCCTACGGCTATTACCATCACTCCGGGGAATACGACAAGGGTATGCCCGCTCAGGTCAACGGTGCGAACGTCGCGGTCACCAGACAAAACGGAAACTTCTTCACCGGCGCCGGCATTGCATACACGCCGATCGACGACGACGCTGCAGGACATTTGTTCAGCATGCAGCTCGGACTCTCCTACGAAAAAACATTCGCTATGGAAGAACTCGGCAAACCAGTGGCAGGTACCGCAGCAAACGCGGTCATGATGCACCCCGGGGTCGTCTTCCAAACGAATCCGCGGTTCCAGTTTTTCGCGCTGGTATCATTACCGCTGACGCAACAGTTCGAGTCCCTTGACTACCGCCAGCGGTTTCGACTGGGTGTCGGGACAATCATCATGCTTGGGCATTCTGCCAAAAGCCGATGAGATAGTTAAGGCCGAGCGTCACGTATGAGTGCTTATGGAGTTCGCCCAACTGTTAAGGCTGAGCCGTCGTCACCAACAAAATTCACATTCACTGCAGCAGATCCGCTGGCGCTGATGAAGATGAATTGCGTTGCATACCCCGCTCCGTCCGCGATTTGCGGAAATATAATTGGTGAGGGAGCGGTCTGTGTCTCATCGGCTACTGGTAATGTCGTCAGCAGGAAGTCCCCGCGCGAATTAACAAGGGATCGCAGAGTAATGGCGACGAAAGGAGTCGAGGAACTGATCTCCGCGACACCCGTAAAATTATTGGCCAATCCGCTGATTAATTCGTCCACAAAGGCCGCTTTGTGTCCCGCAGCGGCGATTTTCAGTGGTGGTGGAGGGTTACCAGCGCTGGTCACTCCATCGGTTTGAAACGCCTGAATGCTGATAGTCGCTCCGGTACTTCCCGGATTCGCGATGGCGATTCCAGTATCGTGCCCTCCGGATTTGTCAATATAGATGCGGGCCCTGGTGGTCGCTTGAGCCGAAGGGACTCCCGACTCCGTCACAAGGATTCCCTGGGGGCTATACGAGAAGATGCCAGCGCCAACTGGCGCGTTTGAACCGGCATTCGGCGTCACTTGAACCCATCCAACCTGCGTCGACGCCGCAGATCCATCGGTCTGAAAAACGAAAAACCCCGCTGCGGGTATCGAATAAGAAAAGGAACTGCCGGCTGTGCCGCCAACCGGCCGAACCGTCACAGAACTCCCGTCGTCTCCAGAGACAGAGATCCTACCCGCCTCCGTCGACGAGGATGTGTTCAAGAATACGAGTGAAGTAGTGAAGCCCCCGCCATCCGCCAGCTGCGGCAAATAAACGACGGAAGGCGTCTGGCTTTTCGACAGGTCTGCAACCGGCGTGCTTGTGAGCAAGGTGTCGCCCCGCTGATTCGTTGTAAGGCGCAATGCCAGAACCGAAACAGCCTGGCTGCTGGATACTTCCAACGATCCAAAAAGCGTGGTTGTCGAGAAGTTGGCAGGCAAATTGAAGTCAGACGCCAGCGATTTCAATTGATCGACAAATAACGAGCGATGAGCTCCGGCGGGCAGTGTTCCGTGTCCGGTCGCGACGGTTTGGCCAGTTGCATCACGCAGAGTAAAGGTTAGAGACGCCGAGTTTGTGCTCGGATTGACTATTGCCAGCCCGGTGCTTATGTTGAGCGTTCCAGTACTTGATGAAACGCCCGTACGGAAGTCGATAAAGATACGGGCGCTCTGCGTGGGAGGAGAGGCTGGAATGCCGGCTTCACTGACCACAGCGCCGTTTTGAGACAGGCTGAATACAGCCGTCGCAAATGGAACTGTGCCGCTGGCAACAGAAGCCGACGCATAACCACTGCTGATGTTGCTTCCTGTCCCGGGTGTTGCCGTTCGAGTCGCGCCTCCGCCGGATACCGACAGGGCCGGAAAAGTCATCGAGACAGTCAGCGTGACACCCGAATAGGCTTCGTAACCGAGCAAGTCCAGGTACCAATCCGCGGCGGCAGGGTTCGTGACGCTGAAAGCTTCCTTGTTCCCGACATAGGAAGAATACTGATCGAAAGAACAATCGACGAGTGCGACATCGCCCGGCTGACAGGTGGCGGGAGCCCCTTGCTTTAGGAACAGATCGACGTCGCCTGTGCCGCCGTTTGTCGTAATGGATAGCGAATTTGCCCCGCGTGGCACAGTTATCCGATAAAACGTTTCACTGCTCACAATGCCGCTCAGGCCACTCAATGTCGTGTTTCCGCTCAAGGACGCCGGCGTAATCAAAGAAGCAGTCAACGAAACATTGGAATAAGCGAGGTATCCAAATCCCGAAATCTGCCACAACCCGGGTTTCGGGCTTGAAAATGACAGCGTCTCCGTCGTTCCGTCCCGCTCGGATAGACTGAGAACGCCGTCCGGGCTTACAACGATCAGGTCCGAGTCTCCACTCCCACCCCTCATCGTAATCTGGAGGACTGGGACGTTCTGCGGAACCGTGATCGTGGCAAAACCCGCGGAATTTTGGTTTCCCGAAATGCTGACGCCAACGCCGGGATTCAGCGAAGTCACGATTGGCAGAAGGTATCCATGGACCACTTTTCCGGCACCTCCGTTTGTAACCGTGATTTTCACGCGCTGACCTACAAAACCCGCAGTCCACGCGACCAGCCCTGTGGGTGCATCAACTGTCATACCTGAAGGTCCGCTGGACAACGTGTAGTTCAGCACACCGCCTCCCGGGTTCGACGCCGTCACTGTGTACTTATACAGATCGCCGTCATTGGTATGGACCGAAAGCGGATTGCTTAAGATCGCCAGGTTGGGGGTGGATTGGAGATCAGGAGGCATGTCGTAGGCAGCGTCATAACGAGTACCGGTCAGTGAAGTGCCATCGACACCGAGCGCGGAATAGCCAAGCGCATGTTTCGCGAAAATGGTCCAGATCGTTTTGCGATTCGAACCATTATTGTCAGCCTGATCTGCCGAAAGAATCGCGTCTCGAGCGTCGGTCATAGACGGATTGCACGGCGTCGACTTCAAACCATCTATAACGAGTTGGTCGGTGGTTGTCTGGCCGAGCGATTTCCGCAAATCCCAGAGGGTGCCCGCCCATATTTCACCATCATCGTGAACTTCGTATCCATGGCTGCCATTGCCGATATCCTCGTATGTCAAAGGATATCCTTCGTAGCTATACCGGCGGACGCCTTTAACGAAATTCTGGGTGATGTAACTCCCCTCAACCGGGTTGTTATAGAAGCTGATGGAAAAGTAGTCCGACCAGCCTTCTCCCATGGCACCGGATTGTATTTTCGTAAGGCAACTTGTACTCGTCTTGGCGCCAACCAACCGGTTGCTGACTCCATGGCCATATTCGTGAATAAGGGTTTCGCCGTCGTAATCCGGATCCAGATCGTCGTTCGATACAGTAGTGCTCCGTGTGAACAGTCCGACGCGGATCTTTGGCGCCATCCCTTCCGGTGTGGGACTGAATGCCGCATCATCGGTGAAACCGCCAAACTGCGCTTCTGCCAGAACCGCGTCATTACCGACACCGCCACGGCCAAAATTATCCGTCTGAAAATTTCCCGCTGCTTCATTGAATCCCAGTTTGTAGTAAAAGTCGTGCGCTACATTGATGAGATAAAAGAGGTTCGTCACGGCGGCAGGCTGAAACTGTCTTGGATCCAACTGGACAGTTCCATCTCCAAACGGAAAATCGAAGACCTGGGTCGAGCTGAAAGCTCGCCCGTTTTGCATATTGGCATTGGTCACGCTATCCGGTTTGTCATTACCATCGACATCCAGATAAGCATCCACATTATTGCCGGTGGTAACGGTGCCATTCGCGGGAAGCCATCCGTCCGGAAACGTGACCAGACTGCGACTCCCGATTGAAGGATTCTCGGACCAGACGCGGCCCTGGACGGAGTGGACATAAAGGTTGTGCCGAAACAGCAATTCGCCGGTTTCTGCGTCGACCAACAGCTCGTACCAACTCTGCTTGTCAACTTCCGCGAAGACCCGGAAAGCCAATCGTGCCGACAAAGCGTTCATCGGAAAGACAGTCAGTTCGGCAGTTATGGGACTATACGTCACTCCGAGGGGGTTTTCGAAGGCGGCGGCGTTACCTGCGCGTGGGATAGCCGACAACTCAACCGTCAATTTCTTGCCGATGCTGATGAATGCGGCGTCTATGGCATTCTGCAGTTTCAGACTCGGCGTCGAAGAAACGCTGAGCCCGGGAACAACATCTCCTGTTGAAACCTGGATGATCGCGCCGTCTTTGCTCAAGGTGAACTTGATTTGTGCATTGAAAACGTCAATTCCATTTACCGTCTGACTGAAGGCAATGAACCTGGCATTGTCCGTCGCGTCATCCACGAGAAGGCGGAGTTCATCAATTTCCGCGTTTTCCAGTGCGAAGACGCTCGAGCGCGCTCGCAGAAACCCTCTGGCAACCTCGGCCGGCGATAGCGGGGACGCCGGCGTGAGTGTGCGTCCGTCCCGCCGGT
>Ga0206964_10197_pt1 | contig 18460 bp, 15 predicted proteins | sample Alteio_BWOrgHeat_25_FD_152980 | JGI IMG/M metagenome (GOLD analysis project Ga0206964, IMG submission 152980) | Enriched cells from forest soil in Barre Woods Harvard Forest LTER site, Petersham, Massachusetts, United States -... | ecosystem: Environmental > Terrestrial > Soil > Temperate forest >...
CCAGTTCGACGCGAGGCGGCTGCTCGACAACGATTTTCTCCAGCTCGAGATTATAGGTACGCTGCAGGAATTCGCGAATTGCCTGGGTCAAACGGCGTTCCAGATGACGGTACAAGCAGCCCTCGAAGTGGTGGAAGAAAAGAGTGATTGTAGCAGAGCGTCACTAGCATCACGGTTTGACGGCAGTTGCGCCCTTTCCCTATCATTGAAAATCAGTCATTCGAGAAGCTTCAATAATCGCTGGCAATGGGCCAACGACGAGCAACCACCGGCCGATTTATGCGCATAGCCTACCTCGACTGTTTTTCCGGGATCAGCGGCGATATGTTCATGGGCGCCCTGCTGGACGCCGGAGTTCCGCAGCAACTGCTGGAGAGTACAGTAGCTGCGCTGAACATCGGGGCTAGGCTGGAGATTTCGCGGGTCAATCGCAGTGGCATCAGCGCCGTCAAGGTGGACGTCTATGCCAACGGCGAGAAAGATTTGCCTCGGGAAGTGTACTGGGAACAACAGACCGCAAAGTCGCACCATGAGCACGCGCATTCACATGGTCATCACGACCATGAAAGTGCGCACGCTGCCATGCAGGATGGCGAACCGATTGCGCTGCTGGAACATAACTATGCGTTAGGAACTTCGGCTCTGCCGGCCAAGTCACGGGAGAGGCGACGCGCGGAGGATCACGAGCATAGTCATGATCATGGGCATCTCCATGCCCACGAGCATGGGGCGCACGAACATGGGCGTGGACTGAAAGAGATTCGCGAGATTATCAGCCAGGCACCCATCAGCGTTACGGCGAAGAATACTGCGCTTGCGATTTTTCATGCTTTGGGCGCGGCGGAAGCGAAGATTCACGACACCGATATTGAGAACATCCACTTTCACGAAGTAGGCGCGGTGGATGCCATCGTGGACATTGTTTGCGCCGCGGTGGGCGCGGAAGCCCTGGGCGTGGACGAAATTATCTGTTCGCCGCTGAATATCGGCGGAGGAACGGTACAGTGCGCGCACGGAACATTGCCTGTGCCCGCGCCCGCTACATTGGAATTGTTGCAAACGGTGCCGGTGTATTCGTCCGGGATTCAGGCGGAACTGGTCACCCCGACGGGAGCGGCGATTGTAAGAACGTTAGCGAAGCGATTTGCGTCGTTTCCGCACATGACAGTCGAGAAGGCCGGCTACGGTGCTGGCTCGCGTGATTTCTCCGGACATGCCAACGTAGTGCGGATTGCGTTGGGCGAAGCCCAGACGGAGACGACTCCCGGGCAGACCATTAGCGTGATCGAAGCGAACATTGATGACTTGAATCCGCAGGTGTTCGGCTATGTGATGGATCGGCTGCTGGAAGAAGGCGCGCTGGACGTTTTCGGCATGCCCGTCCAGATGAAGAAAAACCGCCCAGGAATGCTGCTGACTGTGTTGTGCTGCCCAGAGGACTCGGCAAAAGTTGCGCAGCTGATTTTCGCGGAGACTTCGACGATTGGCGTGCGACAACGCCAGGAAAAGCGTCAGGAACTGGCTCGGACCTGGATCACGGTCACAACTGGCTGGGGCGATGTGCGGGTCAAGGTGGCAAGCCGAAACGGTACTGTCAGCAATTGCGCGCCGGAGTATGAAGACTGCCGCCGCATTGCCAGTGAGCGCGGTGTGCCCCTGAAACGGGTGATGCAATCCGCAATGCAGGAGTATCTGCGTCTCCACCCGGCGAGTGAGATTTAGCCGAGTAGCAACTATCAATAATGTCCGCCAAAAACATGAGCAAGAAGTTTTACATCACGACGCCGATTTTTTACGTCAACGCTCGACCGCACATCGGGCATGCGTACACAACCATCGCCTGCGACACCGTGGCGCGGCGGCAGCGCATGCTGGGCGCTGACACATTTTTTCTGACCGGCACCGACGAACACGGGCAAAAAATTGAGCGCGCTGCACAGGCTGCCAACAAGACTCCGCAGCAATTCGCTGATGAGGTTTCCAATCAGTTCCGCGCTTTGTGGCAGCGGATGGGCATCAGCAATGACGACTTCATCCGTACCACCGAAGACCGACACAAACGGCGGGTACAAGCTCTGTGGCGGCGTATCCGCGATAACGGATTCATCTACAAAGGCACTTATACAGGGCAGTATTGCGTTTTTGACGAACTGTATGTGGACGTCGTCGGAGCGGGCGCGCCCTGCCCAGAGTGCGGGCGTCCGACGGAGACGGTGCAGGAGGAAAATTATTTCTTCAAGCTGTCGGCATTTCAGGGCCAGTTGCTGAAACTCTATGCTGACCCGCATTTCATTCGACCGGAGACGCGGCGCAATGAAGTAATTTCGTTTGTGCGCTCGGGATTACGCGATCTTTCGGTCAGCCGGAGTACGTTCTCCTGGGGCATTCCCGTGCCCGACGATCCCAAGCACGTGATGTACGTCTGGTTAGATGCTCTGGCCAACTACATTACGGCCATCGGGTATGGATCGTCCCATCAGCGGGCGCAGGAGGCATTTCAGAAGTACTGGCCAGCCGATCTGCAAATGATTGGCAAGGAAATTGTGCGTTTTCATTGCGTCTATTGGCCTGCGTTTCTGTTGGCGGCAGGACTACCGGCGCCGAAGGCGATCGTCGCGCATGGCTGGCTTCTGTTTGAAGAAAACAAGATGTCGAAGTCGCGGGGGAACGTCGTGCGAGCCGAGACGATTCTTTCGGTTCTAGGTTCCGACGCACTGCGTTACTTTTTGTTGCGCGAGGTGGTGTTTGGACAAGACGGATCGTTCTCTTTCGACGCGCTGGTGCAGCGTTACAACGCAGATTTGGCCAACGGTTTGGGGAATCTGGCCAGCCGGACGCTGACCATGATCAACCGCTATTTTCGCGGCGAGGTGCCGTATCCCTCCGCGGTCCTTTCCCAAAAAGCTGGGGATAGTGCCATCGCGGAAGCCGCACGCAGGGTAATTGCGGAATGCAATACGCTGTTTGAGCAATATCAGTTCTCGCGTGCATTGGAAGTTGCATGGGGCCTGGTCGGGGCGGTGGATAAGTACATCGTCGAGAATGAGCCTTGGGCCCTGGGCGAAAAACAGGACGAAGAGAGCCGCGCGCGTCTCGCGACCATCCTCTTTACGAGCGCGGAAGCGTTGCGCATAGTCACCGCGCTAGCTCACCCGGTCATTCCGGATGCGACCTCGAAGATCTGGGCGCAATTGGGCTTGGGGGACATCCGCAAATTTCCCCTAGCGGAATTGGGATGGGGACAACTTCCCTTGGGGACGAAGTTGGGTACTACAGAAGCCGTGTTCCCTCGCGCTGACAAGAGCGCAAGCGAAAGGATGCAGAACATGGAAGACGAGCAACGAACTCCGATAAGCGCAGCCGAAGCGCAGCCAGCACCGCAGCCTCCAGCTGCGCCTGCACCTACCGTGACGACGCCAGGATCCGCCGCGGCAACTCCGGCTGCGGATGGCAAAATCAGCATTGACGACTTCACCAAAGTCGAGTTGCGCGTTGGTCTGGTCAAGGTTGCCGAGCGCGTGCCTAAGGCGGACAAGTTGCTGCGGCTGGAAGTTGACTTGGGCACAGAGGTTCGTCAGGTGCTCGCAGGAATCGCCGAGTCATACACGCCAGAGTCGCTCGTTGGACGAAAAGTTGTGGTCGTGGCCAACCTTGCACCCAGGAAGATGCGAGGACTGGAGTCCAACGGAATGATTGTCGCTGCGTCACCAGAAGGCGGAAAAGCAGTGCTCGCAGGCTTTCTGGAAGATGTGCCGGTGGGGACCAGGCTGAAATAACCGTGTTCATAGATTCCCACGCGCATCTTGAAATGGAGCAGTTCGACGCGGATCGCGAGGCCATGATTGCCCGCGCCCGTGAGGCCGGGGTGGAGACTATTCTTGCGATCGGCAGCGGGACCGGCCCCGGGTCACTCGACTGCGCTATCGAGATCGCCGCGAAGCATGAATTTATTTACGCCACGATCGGAATTCATCCACATGAAGCCAAGCTCGCGGGTGCGGCGGATTTTGCGGAACTTGAGCAACTGGCGAAGCAGCCGAAGGTCATTGCCTGGGGAGAAATCGGCCTCGACTACTTTTACGATCACTCGCCCAGAGAGCTGCAAAAGGAAGTATTTCGGACTCAACTTGACTTGGCGCGCGCAGCCAAGTTGCCTATCGTCATTCATTGCAGGCCCTCCGACGGCAGCGAAGATGCTTGGAATGATTGCCTGCAACTATTGGGTGAGCATTGGGCATCAAGCGGTCTGGGCGGCATTCTGCACTGCTTCACCGGAACCTGGCCCCATGCTGCAAAGGCCCTGGACATGGGGTTCATGATCTCATTCGCCGGGAACGTGACTTTCCCCAAGGCAGTGCAGATTCGCGATGCGGCCAAGCAGGTTCCGCTGGATCGCATGTTTATCGAGACAGATTCGCCGTTTCTTGCTCCAGTCCCGAATCGCGGCAAACGCAACGAGCCTGCGTTTGTACGGGAGGTCGCGAGGCAAGTCGGCGAACTGCGCCAGCTTTCGACCGAGGATGTTGGGGCGCGGACAGCGGCGAACTTCCGGCGCTTCTTTTCGCTTCACGAAACAGCCAAGTCCATTTAGCTTGTTTAGGAGCATCTTTCCGAGGGACGGGGTAATCTAGTAAGTAGAAAACTAATATGCCCGAGAATACTTTTGACATTGTAAGTAAGCTCGACCTGCAGGAAGTAGCGAATGCCATGCAGCAAGCATTGAAGGAGATCCATACCCGCTTCGATCTCAAAGACTCGAAGTCCACGATCGAACTCGAAGGGAAGGACGCGATCGTGCTGCACTCGATTGATGAGTACAAACTGAAAGCCGTCAATGACATCTTTCAGCAGAAACTCGTGAAGCGCGGCGTTTCCCTAAAGGGGCTGTCTTATGGCCCAGTCGAGCCCGCTGCCGGGGCCACCGCGAAACAGAAAATCACTATGCAGCAAGGCATTCCGATCGAGAAAGCCAAGCAAATCGTAAAGCTCATCAAGGACAGCAAGAAAAAAGTGAATGCCTCCATTCAGGGCGACCTAGTGCGGGTCAGTGGCAAGGACCGCGATTCGCTTCAGGAAATCATCGCGCTGCTTCGGGGGCAGGATTTCGGTCTGGATATGCAGTTTACGAACTACAGGACCAATTGAATCCCTTGACGCAAAGCCGGTTGAATCGGAATACGAATGTGAGCACACCTGCCACCATCAACGGGAAAGAAATCTTCGAACTTTTGCGCGACGACCTGTCAGCCATCGAACGAGAGTTCGGGCGCGATACGGTTTCCGGTGTGGAGGCGATTACCGAGATCGGCGAATACCTTCGCGGCGGCGGCGGAAAGCGCATTCGCCCCATGCTCTTGCTGCTGTCCGCAAAGCTTTTGAATTACAAGGGACGTGGTGCCATTAAGCTCGGCGCGGTCGTGGAAATTATTCACACAGCGACGCTCGTCCACGACGACATCATCGATGAAGCCCAAACCCGCAGGGGGCGACCTGCAGCGAACACGCAGTGGGGAAATTCCAAGTGCGTGCTGGCCGGTGACTGGCTCTATATGCAGGCCTTCAAGATCGCGGTGCAGGAGCGCAACTTCCGCATTCTGGATACACTAATTGATTTGACTCAGCAAATGGTCGAAGGCGAACTGCTGCAAATGGAAAAGCTGGGCAAGCTGATTTCATCCGATGAGCATTTCGACCTCATCTTTCGGAAGACGGCATGCTTGTTTTCCGTGTGCATGCGAATCGGGGCAATTTTGGGTGGCGCGACGCCAGAGCAGGAGGAGAACCTGGCGCAGTACGGCCGTGATCTGGGAATGGCGTTTCAGCTTGTGGACGACGTGCTCGACCTTACCGCTTCTGAAGATGTGCTGGGCAAGCCCGTTGCCAGCGATCTGCGCGAAGGCAAGGTCACGATGGCGGTCATCCATGCCTTGGAGCGCTGTACGATCGAGGAACGCGAGAAAATCGATACGGTGGTACAGCAGCGGGCCTTCGAGGAAGTAACTCACCAGAAAATTTTATCGATTTTGAATCGTTACGGGTCCGTCGAAGCTGCCTACGCCCGCGCAATGCAGTACGCCAACATGGCTCGCAATTCAATCTGCGGCTTCCCGGACGGAGAAATCAAGCGGGCGTTGATGTGGGCCCCCGACTTCGTCGTGGCCAGGGAAAAGTAGGACGGTTTTCTCCGTCATTCCGAAGAGAATATGATCTTCGCCATGGCGGTCAAGGATCCAGATTCCTCGGCGCTGTGCTCCTCGGAATGACAGGAAATCTTAGCGTTTCCTTCGCGCGGTTTTCCGGCGGACACTGCGTTTGAGTGCTTTTTCGCGTTTCACAGCGATCCCCATCAGTTCGAACCGGCCGCCCTTGAAAAGCGGGCCAGAGCCAAGGAACGCACGGGCGGGCAGTTCTTTAGAAAATCGTTTCAGATAGGCGACGTTAAACCGCTCCCAGAGAGAAACGTCGGGCGCATAGACTTGCACCCAGACCAGGTCGTCCATGTTCATGCCGGCTTGTTTGAGAACCGCGTCGAAACCATCGAGGAGCAATCGGAGTTCGACTTCCATATCGTCCGGAACTTCTCCGGTCTCGGGATCGAGGCCGATACGGCCAGAAAGATAAAGCGTGTCCCCAATGAGTACCGCATCGCTGAACGGTAGCGGCCCTTTGCGGCTCGGCAGATTGATATAGCGACGATTCTTTTTGGCTTTTCGCGGCATTTTGAGTATGGTTCCCTTCGCGGCTTGAATCCGATGGCCAAACCGATCCATCTAACGATAACAAGTTTAGCGTAATGACAGCGTGACGAACCTTCTGACATTAATCGCGCATCACGGATATCTGCTGGTCTTCCTGGTAGTGCTCGCGGAGGCAATCGGCATGCCGGTTCCCGCCGCTCTCGCCCTGGTGGCCGGAGGCGCAGCTGTGGCGGGTGGCACCTTGAGCGCATTTCGGCTTTTCCTCTTGGCCATGCTGGCAATGCTCATTGGCGACAGCCTGCTCTACGTTCTGGGCCGCTACATGGGCTGGACTCTGCTTGGCTTTCTGTGCCAGTTGTCGCTGAATCCAGAGTCTTGCGTCCTGCGCTCCGCCGAGTCGTTTTATAAACGTGGCAAGACCACATTGCTGATTGCCAAATTCATTCCTGGCGTCAACACCATGGCGCCCCCGCTGGCCGGAAGCATGAAGATGCGTCCGCAGCAGTTTCTGCGCCTCGACCTAGCCGGAGGAATGCTTTACATTCTGGCCTATGGCGGGCTGGGGTTCGTGTTTCGAGATTTTCTGGCGACCATTACCCGCGGATTTCAGGCTGCCGGTCATGCCTTTGAAGAGGTCCTACTCGCGGCTGCGATCGTTTTTCTCGTCCACCGGGTTTGGATTTACCGCAAGAACCGGGTGTACCGCGTGGTCCCGCGAGTGCAAGTGGAAGAGTTGGCTAGCCTCCTGGCTTCCGAAGAAGGCAACGGAATAGTGCTCGCCGACGCGCGCAGCCATGGCTACTACGACGCGGATGCTGCCAGAATCAAGGGATCCATCCGCCTTGAGCCCAACAACCTTGCTGAGGAACTCAAAGCTCTTCCCAAAGATAAAAACATTTATCTGTACTGTACTTGAGCACGCGACGCGACCAGCGCCCGGGTGGCGCTGCAACTGAGAGAGCAGGGATTCAACGCGTTCGTGATCCAGGGCGGACTGGCGGCGTGGCGCAAAGCCGGTCAGCCTTTGGAGCCCGTGCCACACCAGGATCTGGTCAAGCTCCCGACTTTTTCCTGAAGCGTTTAAACTTCGAACAGGGCTATGTCTTCGCAGCGCGAAATCGAAATCAAATTCCGGGTAACGCAGATTCGCACGCTCAACCTTCGGCTGCGCAAAGCGGGATTTCGTCTCGTGACCAGACGTACTCACGAAATGAACACGCTCTACGACCTTCCGGGCCAGGTTCTGCGCCGTCGCGGCGAACTACTGCGCTTGCGCAAGTATGGCGAGGAATGGCGGCTTACCCACAAGGCCAAAGGAAAACCCGGACGTCACAAAGTCCGCTTGGAGCACGAGACACAACTTTCTGATGGCGTCGAGATGGATACCATCCTGCGCGCTCTTAGGTTTACCCCGACATTCCGCTATGAGAAATTTCGCGCCGAATGGACGGACGGTACCGGACATGTGGTAGTGGATGAAACGCCGATCGGCAACTTTGGCGAGATTGAAGGGCCTGCGCGCTGGATTGACCGCACGGCCCGCGCCTTGCAGATCTCTGCTGACGACTACATCACTGCCACCTATGCGGATTTGTTCTGGCAATGGAAAAAGCAAACTGGCAGTTCTGCCCGCGATATGACATTCCGCGATACGCGACGTTAGGCGAAATATAGATTCATCGTCTTTCGTTCCTCGACTGGCAGCAGAGTGGTTTCGAATCGCACTCAACATCGAACATCACAACACAGCTCTCCATGTCACCTCGCGACGCACCAAACTAACCAACAAGTTACGCCGCCGGACGCGTGTAAACTTTTCTTGCTCTGGTTTTGCTCCATCCAGCCCTTGGCATTGCAAAAAGACAATTTCCGGCGCCTGCTTCGGACAGTGGAGGCTTTGTCAGACCTCGGTCCTGAAATCACGGCCGAGCGTGACTTTCCACAGACCGCTCGGGCCATGCTGTCCGCATCGCTGGAAGCTGGCGGTGCCCGTGAAGGTGCGCTCTTCACTTACAGCGACAAGCCGTCGCTCCTTACTTCCATTGCGACCCAGGGATTTACCCTGATGCCGGAGCCAGCTGTAGTTCCTCTGCTCCCAAAACATGTACACGCGCTCACTGCGATGCGCGAACCCGTGGTCCTCGATTCCGGATGCAGCGACCTTTATCTCAGCGCCAATGGGAATGTTGCTCCCGAACTGTTCAAGTGCATCGTCCCCTTGAGGGTCGGCAGCAGGCTGGTAGGCATTATTGCTCTGGGCCGCCGCGAGGGCGAAGGCCTCTACGAAGGCGGAGAACTCGAAGCGCTCGATCTACTTTGCCACTATGTGGCTTTGGCCATCCACAATCATTCGCTTACCCAGACCTTGACCCAGCGAGTTTCCGACAATCTGCGTTTGATGGCGTCTTTGCACGGTTTCTACGACAGTGCCCTGGAAGCGTTTGCAACCGCAATTGATGTCAAGCACATCAACATCCAGGGACATTCGCTCCGCGTGGGGCGCTACGCAGCCGCCATTGGCGAGGCTATGAACTTGGATCCGGCTGAAGTAGCTGCGCTCCGCTCCGCAGGCTATCTGCACGACATCGGCAAGGTCGCAGTTGACAAACGCCTTTTCGGGAAACCCACATCTCTCGATGCGGACGAGTTTCGCGAAATGGCCGACCACACCGTGGTGGGTCATCAGATTGTCAGTGGAGTGCAGTTTCCGTGGCCGCGTATTCCCGAGATTGTCCGCTGGCATCACGAGCGCAGTGACGGCTCCGGTTATCCCGATGGATTGCTGGCCGAAGATGTGGCCATGCCAGTGCGCATCATCGGCCTGGCCGATACTTTCGATGCCATGACCAGCGAACGGCCTTATCGGGAACGGCTTTCGTTGGGCAGCACATTGAGCGAAATTGTGCGGTTGACCCCGCTGAAATTCGATCCCAATGCAGTGCAAGCTCTGCTTTTGCAGGTGCGTCGCGATACTGTCGGCAGTAACCGCACTCCGTTTCTGCAAGACCGTATGGGCGAGGATATCGGGGCCGCCGACGTTGATCAGTTTGCGGCAAGCCTGCAGCACAAGGTCAGTCATGGCCGGCTGTTTCTGACGTAACCTTCCTCCATTCCAACAGTGCTCTCCTAAAGTTGATTCTCACTCTGCCGATAGTTGCTGTGTGCCGGTTCCACCCCCTCGGACAACGGATCAAAGCAATCGCCACAAACGCACGCTCCCTCGCCTTCCCCTGCACCGCGAACCGGGATTGAGACCAACGAATTGACCATCGCAGCTACGGCAAACGAGAGATACGAAGCGTTGGTGCAGCAGTCTGATGCCCTCCAGACCGTCATCGAGCGGCTCGACTGTGGAGTCATGGTTGCGGACGCGGAAGGTCAGCTGATCTTCTTCAATCCGGCAGCGGAAACAATCCTCGGGATAGGTTTCGCTGAAACCGTGCGCCACGGCCCTAGCTCGGTCGCGGGTTGGTACTTCCCGGACCAGATCTCGCTCCTGCCTCACGACCAACTGCCGCTGATCCGTGCCATGCGGGGTGAGACCGTCGTGGACGAGCTGGTTTTCATTCGCACCTTCCAGCAAGAGGGCGGCGTCTGGGTACGTTTTAACGGCTGGCCTCTAAAAGACGCGGAGGGTGAAATTTCGGGCGGGGTCGTGATGTTTCACAACTTTACCGAGGGACGGCAAGCCCTCCAGACCCTGGTGCTTCTTTCTCAGGTTGTCGAGCAAACCGCCGACAGCGTAGTGCTCACCGACATGAACGGCATCATCGAGTACGTGAACCCGGCATTTGAAACCACCACCGGCCACTGCAAGGCCCAGGTCCTGGGAGAAACTCCGCGCATTTTAAAATCAGGTCTCCACGATGCCGAATTTTACCGTCAGATGTGGGCTCAAGTGACACAAGGTCTGTCTTTCAAGGGCATGGTGATCAATCGCAAGAAAAATGGAGAGCGTTACTGGACGCAGCAGACCATTACCCCACTGCTCGATGAGTCTGGACATCTCACTCATTTTGTCTCCGTATCACAGGACATTACCGATCTAAGAAAGCAGCAGGAACATAGCTTTCAGCTGCAACTTGCACGGGATGTGCAGCAACGTTTCTACCCCGCCCCTCCATCCATTTCCGGCTTCGAAATCGGAGCGTCAGCACATCCCGCCGACGAAACTGGCGGCGACTGCTTCGACTTCATCTCCCTCGCCAACGGTTCCTGGATCATCGCGGTGGGCGACGTGAAGGGTCATGGATTCAGTTCCGCGCTGGTCATGGCGCTCACCCGCGCCTACCTGCGCTGTTTCACCGCCTTGCCGATCGATCTGGACGAAATCCTGGTCCGCATGAACCAGATGCTGCTGGCCGATCTGGAACCCGGTCATTTCGTGACTCTCTCCCTCGCCCGCCTCGATCCTTTTCAGAAAACCATCTCTTATGCCAGCGCCGGGCACGTTCCAGCGTTTCTGCTGCATGACTCCGGCGACGTGAAGCATACTCTGGATAGCACCGGCCCTCCGCTGGGATTGTTTCCCGGTAGCCAATTCTCGGTGCTGCCATCGATCGCCCTCTCTCCTGGGGAAATGGTTGTCTTTCTCACGGATGGGATTACCGAGTCCACCACGCCCAAAGGCATGCAAATAGGAACCCAGCCCGTGCTTCACTATGTACGGTCCCACCGCAACAACTCTGCAGCGGCCATCGCCGAAGGCATTTTCCACACCGCCCGCGAATTCGCGGAATGGGACCCGCAGGACGACGACATCACTTCGGTTATCATCAAAGCGAAGCAAGCACCTTAAAACCGCCTCATTCAAAATGGCGCAATCGCCGATGAATACTGCGCACGCTGCATCTGTGGGTACTCCGTAACTCCTCGCGCACAACTTCTGCATTGCTTGGGGTTCATAATTCTAGAGAACTTCTTACCGTATGAGGCCGGGACACCGCCAAATCGTCGTACCCCTGCTCGTGTTGCTCGGTTGCGCCGTCCCCGCCCAGTTGGCACAGGGCAGGAAGAGAGATAAACCATCGACCTCCGCCCAGGTGGATGGGCGAAAGCGCGTTGTCCATGCGCTCAACCGCCTGACCTTTGGTCCGCGGCCGGGAGACATTGATCGCGTTACTGCCCTTGGCGTAGATAAATGGATTGATCAGCAACTTCATCCCGACAAAATTGTGGACTCTGCATTGGACGCCCGCCTTTCTCCCTTGCGCACACTACAAATGAGCACACGCGACATCGTTGAGAGTTTTCCGCCCGAGCCGATCATCAAAGCAGTCGCCGACGGCAAGCAGCGGCTGCCGTCTGACCCCCTCAAACGCGCGGTTTATGAGGCACAACTCGAGCGCTATCAGAATCAGGAAAACAAGAAGCAGGAGAAATCCAACAAAGGTTCCAATGTCTCCGCAAACCCGGACAAAAATGACGACGCCGCTCGCCTGCAGCAGAATCAGATGGACGCAGCGGAGAACACCGAGGAACTGCTGGACATGCCTCCCGATCAGCGCATGAAGGCTTTTCTCAAACTCCCTGCCGAAGAACAGAGCGCGTTCACCCGCGGACTGCAAGGCAACCAACGGGACGAGTTTCTGGAAGGAATGAATCCGCGTCAGCGCGAAACCATCGAAGCGCTCAACTACCCGCAGCAAGTGGTCGCGAATGAACTCGTCGAGGGCAAACTACTGCGTGCTCTTTACAGCGATCGCCAGTTGCAGGAAGTGCTGACCGACTTCTGGTTCAACCACTTCAATATTTTTCTGGGCAAGGGTGCGGACCACTATCTGCTCACCAGTTTCGAGCGCGATGTCATCCGCCCCCACGCTTTGGGCAAGTTCGAGGACTTGCTGGTGGCGACTGCGCAGAGTCCGGCAATGCTCTTCTATCTCGACAACTGGCTGAGTGTGGGGCCAAATTCGGACGTCGCCAACGGTATTCCAAAGCGCGCCAACGATGCCTGGAAACGGCACGCCCGGAGCAATGGACTCACTCGGCAGTCCAAGGGCAAGCGCAACGGGCTCAATGAGAACTACGGCCGCGAACTCATGGAACTGCACACCCTCGGCGTGAACGGCGGCTACACTCAACAGGATGTCACCGAGGTAGCCTGGGTGTTCACCGGTTGGACCCTGAAACAACCCCGGCAGGGTGGTGGCTTCACGTTCGAAGAGCGCACCCACGAACCGGGAGACAAAATGGTGTTGGGCCACCGCATCAAGCCTCGGGGCGAGAAAGAGGGCCTGGAGGTATTGCACATCCTGGCCCATCATCCTTCGACGGCAAAGTTTGTTTGCACTAAGCTGGCAATGCGCTTCGTTTCGGATGATCCGCCGTCGGCTCTGGTCGATCGCATGGCAGCGACGTTTCTAAAGAAAGACGGTGACATCCGCGAGGTGCTGAAGACAATGCTGACCTCGCCGGAATTCTGGGCGCCGGAGGCGTATCGCGCCAAGGTGAAAACTCCTCTCGAGTTTGTCGTCTCGGCCCTGCGGGCCAGCGGAGCTGAGGTCACCGACGCTCTGCCTGTCGCTCGTCAGTTGCAGAATATGGGAATGCAGCTTTACGCCATGCAGCCGCCGACCGGCTACTCGATGAAGGCGGACACATGGGTCAATTCGTCCGCGCTGCTGGGCCGCATGAATTTTGCGCTGGCGTTCACCTCGGGGCGGATAAAGGGTGTGCAGATCAATTCCGAGCTTGGCTCGTCGCCAGACAACCCGATTGCCGATCCGCAACAGGCATTGGCCGTGCTGGAAAATGAATTGCTAGCCGGAGACGTTTCCAAGCAAACGCACGACGTGATCAGCGCACGCCTGCAAAATTCGGAAATCAACCGACGTAAACTGGATGACCCCGCGCGGCCACCGAATATTGGCATGATCGAAGGATTACTTTTGGGTTCGCCGGAGTTTCAGAGAAGGTAATACGCGTACGCTGTTGGAGTTTTCCCTATGTCCTTAACTCGCCGGGTTTTTCTTCGTAACGGAGCGCTAGCTGCGGTCGGCACATCGATCATGCCGGCGTTTCTCGCTCGTGCAGCCTACGCTGCTGAGTCATTGGGCGTCAAGAACAAGCGACTGGTGGTCATCTTCCAGCGCGGTGCCGCCGACGGCCTCAATATCGTAGTACCCCATGGCGAACGCGCTTACTATGCCATGCGTCCGTCGATCAATATCCCGCGCAAAGAAGTGCTCGACCTGGACGGCTTCTTTGGCCTGCATCCTTCGCTTTCACCTTTTCAGCCACTCTGGAAGCAGCGGCATCTGGCTATCGTTCATGCCGCCGGATCGCCTGACCCGACTCGCTCCCACTTTGATGCTCAGGACTTCATGGAATCTGGCACGCCTGGCGTCAAAGTGACGGAAGATGGGTGGCTGAATCGCACGTTGCATTCTTTACCAACTTCCGCTCCCAGCCAGTCCGCGTTTCGTGCGATTGCCCTGGGGCCGTCTCTGCCGCGAATTCTTTCCGGCGAAGAGCGTGCTGTGGCCGTGAACAATATCAACGACTTCTCTGTCGGCGGTCAGAATCCGAAAGCAACACCGATCTCGAACACTTTCGAAGCCATGTACGAGCATTCGGTGGACACCGTGTTGCATGGCACAGGGCAGGAGACTTTCGATGCGGTAAGAATGCTGAAGGCCGCCGACCCCGGCAAGTACAAACCCGCGGCCGGCGCCGACTATCCCAACGGACGCTTCGGTGACAGCCTTAAACAGTTGGCTCAACTCATCAAGGCGAACCTCGGGGTGCAGATTGCCTTCGCCGATATCGGCGGCTGGGACCATCATGTCAACGAAGGCAGCACGCAAGGCCAGATTGCCAACGTGCTGCACGAGTTTTCGCAATCACTGGCGGCGTTTTGGACGGATCTTGGCGACCTAGCGGAAGATACCGTAGTCATAACCATGTCGGAGTTCGGACGCACGGCCCGCGAAAACGGAAACCGCGGCACCGATCACGGGCACGCCAACGTGATGTTCGTGATGGGAGGCCCGGTGAAGGGTGGCAAAGTCTATGGCCATTGGCCGGGATTGGAACAGACTCAACTATATGAGGGCCGCGACCTGGCGGTGACGACGGACTTCCGCCAAGTGCTTGGCGAGGCTGTGCAGCGCCACTTGGGAAACAAGAATCTGAATGAGGTGTTTCCAGGGTTTGATAATCAGCCAGGGAAGTTCTTGAAGTACTTGGGTTAGTTAGCTAAACCTCAACCATCACGCCGCCATTCTCGATCTTAATCGAATACACGGCAATCTTGGCATTGGGATTGTGCGCGGCCTCGCCTGTCTTTGGATCCCATTGCCAGCCGTGCCAGGGACAAACCACCTTGCCGCCCTCGATGCTTCCCTGCCCCAACGGACCGCCGCGGTGCAGGCAGACGTTGTCCATGGCGCTGATGATCCCGTTTACATTGGCGACGCAGATGACTTTTTCGCCGCAGGGAAATTCCTTGACCGCGCCTTCCGGCGGAAGTTCGGATTGGGTCGTGAGCTTAGTGAGCATTCAGCACTCAGCATTCGGCATCCAGTCGCGGATTTTCTGAGTGCTGACTGCTGAGTGCTGGTGGCTGACCGCTATTTCGGTTGTAGCGTCTGCGCGATCATGACCTGGCGCTTGAAGTTCTCCACCATGTCCTGGGCCAGCCGCACTTCGGTGGGACGCTTCGCCAGTGACATTTGGTCAATCTTGTCCTGCAGTTTGAGCAGCGCATAGAACAGATTTTCCGGCCGGGGCGGGCAGCCAATCACGTACACATCCGTAGGGACGATCTTGTCCACGCCTTGCAGCACAGCATAGGTATTGAACGGGCCGCCGACCGAGGAGCAGGCGCCCATCGAAATCACCCACTTGGGGTCGGGCATCTGGTCATAGATGCGTTTCACCACCGGCGCCATTTTCAGCGTGACCGTGCCGGCGACGATCATGAGGTCGCTCTGCCGCGGGCTAGGCCGGAATACCTCCGAACCGAAGCGCGCAATATCAAAACGCGCCGTGGACGACGCGATCATCTCAATGGCGCAGCAGGCCAGGCCAAACGTCATCGGCCAAACTGCCGACTTGCGCGCCCAGTTAAAGACGTAGTCCACCGTGGTGATAAGAAAATTCTTTTCGAACTTATTTTGCAGCCACGCCATGATAAAGTGCCCTCGTCTGCCGCTAAGCTGACCGCGGTAATTTCGGGTCAGCTGGATTAAAGCATTTCCAGTCTAGGGGCGCGTCGGATAGGTGTCAATGCTGGGCGGGGAGAAGGGAAGGGACTGAGTGTAGAGCGCCCCCCTGAATGAAAACAAAAAAAAAAGGACGTCGAGTCTAGACGTGGAAGAGATGTGCGTCAATGTTATCGCGGGGTAGGTTATACAGAGGGGAAAACTGCTACACCAATTGGTGGGCGGCGCGCACGTCTCCAAGTTGAGGTCTCAATCGCCGCTGGTTTGCATGCAAAGAAAAAAGCTGTTAACGCCGACCTCGCCTGTCCATCCGCAGCCAGGTCGCCTCCGACCTCATGGTCCTACGGGTCTCGACGTTCGTCCCATGCAAAGCAATGCCGAGCACTACTCGTCGTTGTACTTCGCGTCGTCAAACCCAGGAACGTGGCACCCGTAGTAAAGGCGAAACCTCTGGAACTCCCAATGAGCACGGGACGTCTTAATTGCGGAGTCCAGGGAGCCAAGAATCTTACAGATGTCCTCACTCTGAATTACACCCCGTGCCGCTCCTTTTGGGAAAATTATGACAACGTCCATTGCCTCTGTGATTGGAATCATCTCCCATGCCCCAAGCACTTCGACGCCCCTTGTTTGCTGACCCATCGTGATGGAATTCGTCATTCCCGCCACCAGATCCTGCATTTCAGAAAGCGAGATGTGGACTGTACGACCTTCCGCAAGGACTGGTGCGATCTTCATTCGCTCATCGTTTGCGTCTGCAACCCGGAGCACTAGTGGATAGACAAACCGATCTGCGTTCGGGGGGTGGTAATAAAACCTGACGACCGTACCGTTGTCTACTGGCGTTGTTAAAACTCCAGGGTAGGGATTGCGTGTCTGCTGTGCTTGCGCCAGCAAACCCCATGCGACTACCGTAAGCATGAACTTGAACATCACACGGATATAGCGAGTCTTTTCCATCGAAGTCTCCTTAGTTGATCGTCCACGGGTGGGAATCGGTCCTTATCGTTTTCAAGGACTGAGTCCGCTCGGCTTTGGTCGTGGCTCTTGGAGCCGTGACCGTTAGCTTTCCGCTCTTGCTGACACTGAAGCCGTAGGCGAAGGCAGCATGTGTAGTGAACGTCTCTTTCTTCAGGTCGGCGGAGCCCGCCCATACAATAGCTTTAAAGGAACCACCCTTGGGCGCTGTCGGCATGTCACTGAAGTGATTGCCTCCGCCGTAAACTGGATTCCTGATGTCGGCATAGTGTTCGAGTTGGCTTGCTGCGGTATTTCCTTTGTCTACAAGCTCTCTTCCAGGAGCGGCTGCGCCTTCCCCCGTTCTTGTGAAGGTCTGCACCCAAGCGGAGCAGTCGGAACAATTTGCCGTCGCGCCTATCGCAACGCCGTATTGGTGGTTGGAAAACTCCGCGCCCTCAAAATTCGTGATCGTGAACGGCGTGCCTGGAATTTGCTGTCCCTGATTTTGCGCCTGATCTTCTGTGTCACCAATTGGATCGGGAGCTGACGAAGCGGTTCCGGGCAAGCCTCCCCCCATACTCCCATTCCAACCTTCTTCTGCTTTCCAACCCGAACCAATACTTGCGCCCTCGACTCCGTTGACCGCCATCTCGTGCCCATCCGGGTCAGCGTGGTTGGTGGGGTCATTGCCTACATAGGCATATAAATTCAGCGTCTGCGGATCGCCTAGCTTGACGTACGGCACCGGCTCCGGCGTCACTGACCAGTCTGGACTCAGCCACCGCCCCTGTGTCGACGAATAATATCGTGCCGGAAAATCATCCAAGCCTGATTCCGTGTCTCTCATCTTCCCCGTAAAATGCATAGGGCTGGGATCGCCGCAGTTTCCGCTTGTCGTCTGTCCGTCGCCAAACGGCAGACTCGCGACCGTCTCACACGCTTGCGCTGTCATATCGCTGCGAACCCGCTCCGTGCCTAGCCAGTCTTCGTGGTGGAAGTACGTTGTCCCCGCCGTGTATGTGCCGAGATGACTTCCTCCGGCATAAATTTCCTGCCGGTTCACCGTCCCTGTCGAAGTCACTTCCGCAATCTGATGTCCCGCCAAGTCATACAAATAATCCAGCGTCACGCCACCCGTGGTCTTGCTCGTCCGTCGCCCTTCCGCATCGTACACATACACCGAGCTGCCAGCGTCCACGTTCACGATGCGGTTCTCCGCGTCGTAAAAATAACTGTGCGTGCCGTCGCTGGTCAGGTTGCCCGCCGTATCGTACGACCCGCCCACGATACGATTGTTCGTGTCGAACGAGTAATTGACATTGAACCCAGTGCCGCTCGTCACCTTCTGCTGCCATCGGTTGCCGAAGCGATCGTAGCCGTAGCTATAACTTCCGGCACACCCGCCGCCGCACGTGCTCGTCGTCAGCCGGTTGAAGTCGTCATAGGCATAGGTCCAGTTGCCGTTCGCCGAGTCATTCGCCGAAGTCAGGTCACCATTCCCGGCGTATCCCAGCGACAAAGCGTAGATCGTTCCCGGATTCAATCCCAGATTCAGGCCGCCACTCAGCGCCGCCGGTGCCCCCACCGCAAACGATGCCGGTGAAAACCCATTCCCCGACGCCACCGACTTCGTCA
>Ga0206964_10199_pt1 | contig 18346 bp, 16 predicted proteins | sample Alteio_BWOrgHeat_25_FD_152980 | JGI IMG/M metagenome (GOLD analysis project Ga0206964, IMG submission 152980) | Enriched cells from forest soil in Barre Woods Harvard Forest LTER site, Petersham, Massachusetts, United States -... | ecosystem: Environmental > Terrestrial > Soil > Temperate forest >...
GGCGCGCGGGGAATTTGAATTTGTTGGCAGGAAACCGCTGGGAACAGGCTGCGAGCCAGATCTGAACGCGCAATGCGTGGGTACTTCGGTTCGAGAGTTCCGAGCCGCTGTGGTTCGCCCGTTCCTGAATAGCCGGCTCGATGTAGGAGTCAATATGTTGATTGCCAGTGGGTATACTGGCCAAACCATCGAGAACTTTTATCCTTCCGAGATTTCAGAAGTTGTCGGCGTCCGTATACCTTCATACGCGAGCATCAACTTCACCTACAAGTTCGGTGGACATACAGGACACTAGAGAAATTGGCGATTCAATCTTCATACACCGCCGAGTACACGTTCGCCTGAAGAAAAGTTACGGCGAATGTATACAAATTAGGACTCCACATTAAACTTTCAACATGTTGAAGACTATTCGAGTCCTGAAAGCGGCAGGTTTTCTCCTGATTGGGTGTGCGGTGTTGTGGGTCTCTGCACAAACGGCACCGCTAAACGCCGGCTCGACGACACCGCCGGCTAAAGTCGCATTCTCTGAAGCCGACAAGCGACGCGGCAGCTATGGGCCGTACCGAGCCAACAATGACCTGCTGTACTACCACCTGGATGTTCGCGTCGATCAGGAGGAGCAATTTCTGAGCGGCAAGAACTCGATCCGCTTCAAAATGCTCAAGGCCGGAAAGCGCATTCAGCTAGATCTCGTATCCACTTTTCAGATCGACAAGATTGTTCTGGATAGAACAAATGGAACGCCGCTTCTGCTTCGGTATGAGCGTGCTGCGGGTAGGACTATTTATGTCGATTTCTCAAAGACCCTGCGAAAGGGAGAGACATATACGGTCGAATTTTACTATTCGGGGCATCCAGTGGAGATGGGGCGCTTCGGTGGTTTTGTCTTTCGTAAGGATCCGATGGGTCGGCCTCTGGTAAATACTGCGTGCGAAGAAGAGGGAGCCAGTGTGTGGTGGCCGAATAAAGATCAGTGGCGCGACGAGGTTGACAACATGGACATCAGCGTCGAAGCACCGAGCGATCTGGTGGAGGTTTCGGGTGGAAGGTTTCAAAGCAAGGAAGATTTGCATGATGGATATACTCGCTGGAATTGGAGGGTACAATATCCGATCAATAACTATGACGTGTCATTGAACATTGGTAAGTATGTGCACTTCGGCGATAGGTATGGAAATCTCACACTGGACTATTATGTGTTTCCGGAGGACCTGGAGAAGGCCAAGCGGCAATTCGTACAGGTAAAAGATATGCTGAACGCATTCACGCATTATTTCGGCGAGTATCCCTTTCCTGAAGACGGGTACAAATTGGTCGAAGCGATGTATTCAGGTGTGGAGAACCAGACTGCGATCACTTACGGAAATCACTTCGAAAATGGCTATCTGGGAAGGCCGAAGTCGGGCATCGGGACGCGCTTCGACTTCATCATTGTGCACGAGAGCGCACATGAGTGGTTTGGCAACAGCATTACCGCACGCGATCGTTCCGATATGTGGATCCACGAGGGGTGGGCTAATTACTGCGAAGGACTTTTCGTCGAGTACATGTGGGGCAAGCAGGATGGAATTACCTACGTCAACACGGACAAGGAGAACGTGAAGAATCACGACCCGGTGATTTCAGAGGAGGAGGTCGTGAGCACGCCACCTGTGGATCAGTACAAGAAGGGCGGCCTGTTTCTGAATACGCTCCGAAGCGTAATCGGTGATGATGCGAGATGGTTTGCGCTGCTTCATGATTACTATCAACATTTTAAGTATCAAACGATTATGACTACGGATATGGTCGCTTTCTTCAATCAGAAAACAGGAAAAGATCTCACGCCGATCTTCAACGAATATCTGCGACACGCAGCCATTCCGGTCTTGCAGCTAAGGTTCGACGAGAACGCGCATGCAGTGTCCTACCGGTGGCAGGCGGACGAAAAGGACTTCGCTATGCCCGTGCTTGTGGGCCAGAAGGATCACTGGAAGATGATTTATCCCTCGACGAGAGAATGGAAGACGATGCCGTCTTCACTTATGAAAGACGACTTCGACGTGGCAACGGACTCGTACTACATCAATGTCAGCAAGGAGTAGTGTTTCAAAGGTTATGGCGCAGGTGATTTGTCAACCGCGCCTGCTGGAAGGGATTGCAGTACAAGTCGCCTACGCAGGTGCACCGGCGCAGGTTACGCGGATCGATCCGTTGAAATCGGGTGCGGTTGACTCAACGCGATATAACACGGTCAGCATGGTCGGGACGATTGAAGATATCCTTGGCATTCCGTCCTTCAACCTGAATGATGCGAGTGCAATGCCTATGGCAAATGCATTCGACCTGAGAGAGAAAAAATGGGACTACAAGCCTACGCCGTCACAACTCCTGGCTACTACGACGCTGCCGATTCCAGCTTTGGGTTCAACCAGCAGCAGGCCAACATCGACTGGCATCCGCGACATGGATGCATGTTATGTAATTCGTGATACGAATCCGGATGCATCCAAGCGCACCTGGCCAGATCTGCCGGATCCAGTATCGAGTAATCCTCAATGCACGCTTCGGCTTATACGGCGCGCAGTTGGAGGGGGAAGCCATCTATGTTCGAGGCTCGTGCTCGGAGGTCAATGACAACAGCATAGACTTCGCGTTACACTCGTCCATCACATAGGACCTTTGCCTTTAAGGAGTACATCCTGGCCCTCATACAAACCAATAGCAGCGTCCCCAGGACCTTTCCAATTGCCTTCTCTGGACAGGTCAGCCGTATGGGCCAGACGCTTGATTTTGTTTTGTTTGTGGGAATTTGCTCCGTACTTGGATTCGGACCCCTAGCTTTCGGTGCCGTCCAACCTTGGAGCATTTGTACGCTTGAAGTCGCAGTTTCGTTTCTCATTGTGATTTGGGCGGCGCGCGAAGTAGCGAATGGCGGCTTTCATATCGTCCCAAATCCGTCCTATATTCCTATTGTCCTGTTTGCCACTATCGTGATTCTTCAACTCTCTGCGCATCTGACCGCATACTGGTATGCCACATTGCAAAAGGGCCTCTTGTGGGTGAGTTATGCTGGCTTATTCTTTCTCGTTCCACAGGTTTTCCGTCAGCGACGGTGGATCTCGGGCTTTGGCTACTTTTGCATCGGATATGGATTCCTCCTTTCGCTTTTTGCGATTGTTCAGCAATTCACCTCGAACGGGAAAATATATTGGGTTGTTTCGAATAAACATGGTGGATGGATATATGGACCATATGTGAATCATGCACATTATGCTGGTTTGATGGAAATGCTCGTCCCATTTCCAATTGTGGTTGCAATCGTAAGCCCAGCGGTAAAGCCCATTCGAGCGCTTTTTCTTTTTGCGGCCATTGTCATGTGCAGCACAATCTTCCTATCAGAATCGCTCGGCGGTATGATAGCTTTCGCGGCCGAGTTAGCGGTACTGTCACTAATTTTGTTCCGGGCCAAACGCTCGGTTCATCGACAAATATTGTTGCTCCCACTTCTCTGTATTGGCCTCGTCACGTGGCTGATTGCATTGCATCCGGAGGGATTGGTGGAAAGGCTTGCGCGTCTGTTAAACCCAATCACCGATGCTGGAGCGACTGGTCGGATCGCCATCGCCAAAGACAGCCTAAGGATGCTTGCGGAACGTCCGATCTTGGGATGGGGCCTTGGAACATTTCCAGTCGTATACCCCTCATTTCGGAGCTTTTATACAAATCTTTGGGTCAATGAAGCTCATAACGACTATATTCAGACACTCGTCGAGACCGGTATAGTTGGATTTTCCGTTGCTGTCGCCTTCATCACGCTGTTGTGCCGTGGGGGCGTTCACAATTCGAAGCTCTGGCGTACCGACAAGAGTTCAAGTCTAGCGCTCGCTGCCTTTCTCGGCTGTATCGGCCTTCTGATTCATGGATTTGTAGACTTCAATTTACAGATACCTGCGAATGCCGCTTTCTTCTTTGCATTGTCGGCGTTTGTGACCGCTCGGTTCAACACATCCAACTCGAATCACAAGTTGGACAGCGTACGAGGGTAGAGAAAAATGGAACAAGGAAGATTACTTGAGGGGTCTTCCGAATTTCTAGACCGCGATTCGCCCAGACTTGCGAATCTTCAGGAGCTGTACGGGTTCTCAACCCGAGAACAAACGCTCACCGATTACTGGAGAGTCCTGCAAAAACGCAAATGGACCGTAATGGCGTCCGTCGTTATCGTCATCATAATCGCGACCTTAGTCACCCTTCGCATGACACCGATCTACGACGCCGGGACCACAATTACAATCTCTCCACAAACGCCTAACCCGTTAAACTTCAAAGACACTAACGCGTCCCAAGCCACCGAAGATCAGCAGCAGATTATCAACACTCAGGTGAAGATCTTGCAGTCTGACACAATGGCCGAGTTTGTGATCCATCGGTTAAGTCTCGACACTCATCCCGATTTTGCCGGCAAGGCCAAGGTGCAAACCAGCGGCGGCATCATTGTCTCCGAATCCTCAATCGAGGAGAGCGTACGCCTGGAACAGCTTATTCGGAAGCTTCAAGGAAACCTTAAAGTTCAACAGGTTCCGGACACATCTCTAGTTGAAATAACGTACTCGGACCCTAACCCCACACTCGCTGCAGAAATTGCGAACGCTGTAACGGCAACATTCATCGAGCAGAATGTGAAGTCGCGATACAACAGTACGATGCAAGCTGCCGATTGGCTAACCAAGCAGCTAGCCGATCTGCAGGTCAAGATGGAATCGTCGCAAGCGAAACTGGTCCAATATCAAAAAGAACACGGCATCGTTGGAGCCGACGACAAACAGAATCTCACTACTGAAAAACTAGATGAATTAAACCAAGAACTGACTAGAGCGCAGGCAGATCGCATCCAAAAGGAGTCTCTGTATCAAATCGCGACCACCACCAATCCGGAAAGCTTAAGCGCCATTCTTCAAGATCCAATTCTCGGAGCTCTCCGCCAAAGACAAACCGAATTGCAGGGTCAATATGCACTCCTCTCAACCGAGTTCGGGCCAGGATATCCAAAATTTCTCGAGATTAAGAACCAGCTCGATCAGATTGACCGGAGTTATCGGGAGCAAGTGCAGAATAGTGTGAATCGAATTAAAAACGATTATCAGGCGGCTGTGAATCAGGAACAAATGTTGCAGGAGGCTCTCGCAGAGCAAACGGGTATCGCCGATCAGCTTAACGAGAATGCCATCGAATTCAAAGTCCTCAGGCAGGAGGCTGATTCAAATCGCCAACTCTATGATGGACTTCTGCAACAACTCAAAGAGGCGAGCCTTGCGGCAGGTTTGGATTCGAGCAACGTCCGTGTAGTGGACAGGGCACGCGTACCGCAGTACCCATCAAGGCCAAATATCCTGAGGAACCTGGAGTTTGGGTTTCTCATTGGTCTTGCGGCGGGTGTTGCCATCGCTCTTGGTCTGGACGCGCTTGACAATACTGTGCGAACGCCGAACCAAGCAGAAAGCATCTCGGCGCTGCCTACCCTGGGAGTGATTCCTATGCAATCTTCATTCAACGAAGGAGGCACGAATATTGCAAGAACCCATTTGCTCAAAAAAGCTTCGCGCAGCAACATGACCCCGCGCCCATTGATCAGCTATCTTGAACCGCAGTCAGAAATTGCTGAAGCCTATCGAGCATTGCGCACGTCGATTCTTCTTTCAAGCGTCTCCCATCCGCCGCGATCTATCCTAGTTACGAGTTCGGTCCCTCAAGATGGAAAGACAATGACCTGTCTGAATATTGCTATCGTTCTGGCGCAACAAGGAAAGAGGGTTCTGCTCGTGGATGCCGATTTGCGCCGTCCCTGCATTCATACGGCCTTCGGTTTAGCGGACCAGAAGGGGCTATCGAATATTTTGACCGGCGGAGCTACGGTCAGCGACGTAGTTCAGGCGACGGTTCAACCAAACCTGTTTGTCATCACCGCCGGTCCAGTTCCTCCGCATCCATCTGAGCTATTGAGTTCGTCTCTTATGCAGAACCTTCTCAAACAGTGGTGCGAGGAGTTTGACCACGTGATCGTTGACTCTTCTCCCGTGATCTCGGTAACTGACTCCGTTCTACTGTCCGTCCAAACCGATTCGGTACTCTTGATCATACGCTCGGGTCAAACTACCGCCGCCCACGTCCGGCGCACATGCAACCTTCTTCAAAGTGTGAAGGCCAGTGTGCTTGGTGTTGTGTTGAATGCCGTCGACCTTGCATCGCCGGATTACAACCACTACTACTACGATTCCACAAACCACTATTACGCTAAGAAGGAGAAGAAACATTACAAGACGGCACTCAATGACGACGAAGACCTAGGCGAAATCTCAAATCAACGTGGGCAAGATGGAACAACGGCCAATCTTTCATAGGCGAGGTTGGAGGCGATCGTTCACCGTGGCGTTTACATCAAAGCAAAGACAGCTCGGTCGGCTACTCTTATTCGCAGTTTGCGTCTCAGGTGTTGCAACTTATAGTTGGTTTGCGGTTAACGCATATCGCGCACAGCGGCTTGCCGGCCAATCTGATAAGCACTCAATTGAGAAGGCTGTAGCCCTTGCGCCACAAAATGCTACATTTCACGATTTATTGTGCCGCGCTACCATTTTTTCTTCTCTGAAGCCCGAGCGAGCAGTTGACGAATGCAGGAAAGCTGCCGAGCTCAACCCCTATAGCTCCTCAGCGTGGCTAGATCTCGCGCAAGCATACTATTCCGTTGGCAATAAGCAACTGAATAACGCTGCGGTTCACAAGGCCCTTGAAGTTGACCCAACTACGCCGGATACGGCATGGAATGCGGCCAACTTTTTCCTGCTTCAAGGCAATACCGCTGAAGCCTTAAAACAGTTTGCGGTTGTCCTTCGGGAGGAACCTTCCCTTGTGCCTCCGGCACTGAATGTCTGCTGGCAATCGCTACACGATGTCAATCGCATTCAAAGCATTCTCCCGCCAAATTCCAGTGTCTACTTGGCCTTCATCAAGCTGCTGGTGTCAAAAGGCGAGTTTGATTCTGCACATCACGTGTGGTTGTCCCTCATGAAATCAGAAGCGCCTGTAGACTACCATCGCTGTATCTTCTATATCGACAACCTGATCCAGTCTGGTGATGTATCCGGGGCAAGTGATGCATGGAAACAGCTCGCGTCGAAATCTCAAGCGTTTCAAGCTTATTCTCAGCCGGGTAACCTGATTACAGATGGGTCGTTCGCTCAAGAAATTCTTAATGCAGGGTTTGACTGGCGTTACACGCCCAGACCACAAATTGCAGTAACCTTAGACGCGGTGGAATTCCACACTGGGGAGCGCTCCCTAAGATTGGTATACAGTGAGAGTGGTACCAACGCTGGCATCTATCAATACATCGCTGTGCAGCCCACCAGACGGTATCGCCTTTCGGCATGGGTGAGAAGCGAAAGCCTCGAAACCGCAAACGGCCCGACCCTTGTGGTTTCCGACGGCTTTGAGAATGCGATCTACGGCTCTACAGAAGAAACTATCGGCACCACCCCTTGGCACCGTGTTGCAACAGACCTCCGGATCAGACCTGAGACTAAACTTCTGATACTTGCCGTGCTGCGGAGTCCCGGCGATACATCCATACAGGGCAAATTCTGGGTCGACGACATTAAGTTGGAGCCCTTGTAGGGCGCTCGTTGAGCGAAGACCCTTCTCTCCTGACATTGCACAGACGAGCGAAAACCCCGTGAATTAAAAGGGGGCGAAGACATCTGCCACTCGTATGACACTCCTCCTAGATTTTGGCCTGGATAATCGCGCGACTGGGACTGGCATGTAGCGTTAGGTTAAAGCAAACGCCTAACCTGTTTCTATTGATGTTTCAGTCCAGTGGAGACACCAATACTATGGAAGACAATTCCCGCCGACGGAGGAAGCCACCACAATCGTGATTTGTGTCTTTGGAGCCAATAACTCATCCCCGCGGTGTATGTAACTATCCCAAGATTGACGCTCAACTGTCGTCGATACGACGAAGGTAACACTGGGTTGATCTCATGGCAGCGATGATCGACAATACAGCGCTGTGTCATTTGCAAATCAAAGATTGCCACTCCCAAGTGAATCCCATTCAGCAAAAGCAAGCTTGACTTCTGACTCCTCGCGACTCCGATGCGAGTTGTAGGAAATGGTATTCCTTCTCCAACTAAAGCAGATCCAGCACGCGAATCCATGTAGACCGTGGCACCAGAATTGTCGTCTACCAGTTCCGGATTACTCCGCATGCACATATATCGAGAATGCTGAACTGTCTGTGAAAGCTCCTGGGCTGGACACGCCCATGCTCCCACAGCGATCGCCACTCCCAATGCCGCGCCCTTCACTACGTTCATCCCGACCTCACTCGCCGTTATATTGTGGCTGGTAGAGTTATCGGCTGAACGCTTCTTCTCAATAGAAGCCCTGCGGAGCGTTTCTCAAAGTCTTTCGATAATTAAAATCATCTTGTGAATTTTACGCACCAATTCATTCCTGGTCGCTAGTCAGGGATCGTTCACCGTGCAAATGGGATAACACAATTGGTAAAGACGCGCCAAACTCTAAATAAGTTCGTGGTATCGTGCTGCGTCCGGTGGATACGCTCGTGTTTAAGTTGTCGATTTTAAAGAGTGCCTTTGGCCTGATGTTTTCGTGAGTTTCGTACGGCCATGAGAGTATTCCGGAGGTCACGTTTGCCGATAAGTACGAGCAGTCCGAAGGCCCCGACCAATGAGAGGATGACCAAAAGTCCTCGCCACTTCGACGTCGACGACGATTGAGTCAACCAGAGCGCTCCACCCGAGACAGCAATTGCAGCCAGTAGCTGGGGCACTCGATAAGGTAGCGCAAATACGCGCTGGGCCAACAAATATGCGCCGACCGCTTCAACTCCGTACGCTATCGTAGTAGCCCACGCTGCGCCGTACATTCCCCATCGTGGAATCATTGCGAAATTCAGGACCAGATTCACCGTGAAAGCTATCAGGCTGATCAAGAAGACAATCGCTGTACGCTTTGCCTGCAAAATCGAGAGGTCAAAGAGCGAGAATAATGCATGAAACAAGTAGCCCATGACTACCAATGGCACAATTCGTGCAGCAACTTGATATCGATAATCCAAGAATGCCTGTATGAAAAGAGGCGAGAGCAATATGCCAAGACACGCGAGAGCAACCAGAAACATTGCCAACCCAGAACAGATACGACCGAGTGCCTCCTTATTCCCCTCCCCGTCTCCCGCCAATTCGAAGAACATCGGAAGCCAAGCTTGGGAGAGTGACTGCGTTACGAGAAACATGATCATACCAAAGGTATATGCGAGCGAATATATCCCCACTTCGCTCAAGCCGCGATAGTGTTCGAGGATGAATCGGTCCGCGACCACCAAACCGCTGGCCATTACCAGATGAGGAATCAAAGGCACACTAAATGACAGGGATTCGCGAACGAACCTCCACTGAAACCTTGTCGTCAAGATGGAACGAATGCTCCATACTGCAATCACAGAAGTGATCGCAGCCGCAACCAACTTTCCCTTCATCATTCCGATGGCCCCGGCTTGGCGAATCACAATTTCATACAAGCAGCAGATTGCTGTGAGAATAGCTAGAGTGATCGACAGAGAAGCATAGGATCGCGCAAGCCGTGAGACTTGATATAGCGCGAGGCGAAATTGAACTGCTTGTGACGCTATCGCCGTTGCGATTGCCGTCGCAACATAAGGGTAAAATGGCACGGACGCATAGCGCAAAAACTGAGACTGAAGATATCGTCCCAGAACCAGGGCCAATACAAGAACTAGCATCATCCAGGAAAATCCGAAAAGGAATGTGCTCCCAAGATAACCGCGAAGCTCTTCGGAATGTTGGCTATGACGAAAATACAATCGCTGTAGCGCGCTGTCTATTGACAATCCCGCGAAAATCACCAAAAACGAAGCGATAATCTCTGCTATGTAAATGACTCCATAATCGTCCGGCCGTAAGTAATGCGCATAGATCACGATGAGGAGGAAATTAAGCGCACGAATACCAAAGTTCGTAATTCCATAAACGGCAAACGAATGTGTCAAACGTTGCGCAATTCCATGGATCGGTCGAGTTCCAGCGATCGCACCGGTGGCAGGCACATCTTGAGGCACACGATCAGCCATGCATAAACTCTATCGCAGTCCTTAATGCGCCTATTACGATGCGGTGTCCGTTGGGAGTCGCTGTCAGAATGTTATTTGGTTGTTACGCCAGCATGTCAAGTCTAAGAATCGTACCCGCTTCAATGTCATGTCGAGTATATCGACCTAGCAACTGTGAGCGCATCTTCGGTGGCAGCCCTGTACCTGGCCGTAGAATATCTACCATATCCTGGGTCAAGACGGCGCCTGCAGGAATAAACCTCGCAGCAACTAACGATCTGCGAGCTACCATGGCTGTGTTCAGTTCCTCCACGACCGGTTCCTTGATGCCATCACCAAGCGCAGACTCGATTTTCCGAATGCCTTTCACCAACTCGATCAAATCATGAGGCTCCAAGGAAGCGCGATGATCCGGCCCCGGGAGATCTTTGCTTAGGGTAAAGTGTTTTTCAATAACGCATGCACCAAGCGCGACCGCAGCATATGCCACTTCTCGACCTACCGTATGGTCAGAAAGTCCGATGGCAACGCCAAATGCCTCCTCAAGCGCTTGCATAGCTCGTAGATTCATGCTGGAGGGATCAGCGGGGTAGTTACTAACGCAGTGCAGGAGCACCATTTGCTTATTGCCCGCACAGCGGATGGCTTCGACAGCAACGGCCACTTCTTCCATCGTTGCCATGCCAGTGGAAACAATCAATGGGCGGCCCTTGGCAGCTATAAATTCCAGAAAAGGGAGGTTTGTAAGTTCACCTGACGGAATCTTGAAAGCGGGAACAAACAACTCGTCGAGAAAATCGGCACTTTCATAGTCAAAGGGAGTAGATAGAAAGATTACGTCCCTGTCCCTGCAGTAGCGATGGAGTTCGCGAAAAGCGTCAAAAGGCAACTCGAGCCTTCTGATCATTTCTAACTGAGACTCTTCGGCCTCCGTCGTCTGTAATTGGTAATTGGCCTTAGGTGCGAGAGGCGAACACACTCTCTCTGTCTTGAACGTCTGAAACTTGATCGCATCACATCCCGCGCCAGCTGCCACATCAACAAGTTCGCGGGCCAATTCGAAGCTTCCGTTATGATTGACTCCTGCTTCGGCGACGATAAAGCATGGCTTCCCCTTCCCTACCGTGCGTTTCCCAATGGAAATGACTTTGTTCTCCGCGTCGAGAGCCACCGGCAATCCTCCCACGATCCGATCTTGCTTGCACGATTCTGTTGATTTGACAACGTTATCTTCGGCTTATATGGTCACGTTACATAGTACATATTTTAATTCGCGGCTATTAGATTGTTCTCATGCTCGTCAATAATTTGCCAGTAGCGATACTGGGTTGTAACTTCGAAGCCGCCAAATTTTCATTGAGCCCCACAGTTTGGATTGGTGTAGCCAAACGCCACAAGAGATTGGAAGACTGCCAGCAGAACCCCAGCCTCGCTCTTGTGGTACGCTCCTTCGTTTGCAGCTTCGGTAACATTTATTATTCATCACAGCAAGCCCGAGATGTCCACTGTATGTCGAGGCACTCCCGCACAAAGTGATGGTTTCTCGAACATCGAGACAGGAGACAGGACGACGACATGAGTGTTCAACCAATACTGGCAGTGATTCCCAGCCGCGGCGGCTCTAAGGGTGTGCTAGGAAAGAATATTCACACTCTTGCGGGGCTGCCCTTAATTGTCCATTCGATTCGGTTGTCAAGGCTGTGCGCGGAAATTTCGAAATGTATTGTTTCGACTGATAGTAAGGAGATTGCTGCGGTTGCTCGCGAGCATGGTGCGGAGGTTCCTTTTCTGCGGCCAAAAGAACTTGCCCGTGACGATACGCCTATGTGGCCGGTGCTTCGTCACGCCTTGGCGGAGATGGAATCGCACAATAGCTGCCGCTATGGCAGTGTCTTATTACTCTCACCCACGAGCCCGGGACGTCTGCCTGAGGACGTGTCGAGGGCCATTCAGATACTTGAACGGGACAGCCGCGCGGTGGGTGTGGTTGCCGTATCCAGCCCACCATTTAATCCGCGATGGGTTTGCGTCGACATTGCGGCAGACGGCTATATGCGCCAAAGCTTTCCAGATGGCAATGACTATGTGAGACGCCAGGATGTTCCATCGGTCTACCGCATCAACGGCAATCTGTATTTGTGGCGCCGCTCCCACGTCGCAGAATCGGAAACTCCGAATTACTTCGATATGCCGCACCGGATACTTGAGATCCCTGAATGCCGCGCTATCGACATCGACAGCGCAAACGATTTTCGCCTTGCTGAGTTGATGCTGCGTGAGGGAATGATCAGCTTTCCGTGGCTTTGACCTCGTGACCCAGATTTCTTATTTCCGCCATACTTCGAAAACCTCCCACCACACCAGCTTTTCCCATTCGTAGAAGCAAGTCTTCGCCCACTCACGATGGCGCCACCAGGACTCGCCGAAGATCGCCGGATCCTGAACGGCAGCCGCTGACCAATGGAACTGGGGGAGACGCGAATCTAGAATCGACAGTGCACGCCGGGTGTGAAAGTCATTGGTGACGAGCAATGCCGAGCGAGGCGCGGGATGCATCTGCTCCAGGCAGCCGTTGAGATTCAAGGCTTCCTGGACCGTTGAATCCTTCTCAATCACGCATATTCTAATTTGTGACTTTTTGTCACCTGCCGACTGTACCACAAACTCAGTGGCATGCTCGGCATAGGTCCGTCCATAGATTCGGTCGCTCGACGCATCCACTACCATCTGTTGAGCATAGCCTTCGCGCAGCAACCCAATTCCGCGCCAGTATCTGCGATCATCATGATCTCCGGCCAGAACAACAATAACGTCCGATCGCTCCGGATTATTCACGACCAGCCACCGGCCCGCACAGAGGATGCCGAATACTCCAACAAAGATAACGGCGATGGCGAGGATAACAGGCTTCATTGCCTTATATTTCAACGCGTTGTACCTTATTCCCGGGCGCAATTGCCCAGATTAGCGGCCTGTATTTCCACAGTAATAGTAAATATGGATGCCGCAGTTGAAAATGATCGGGCGCCTGAGCGTGATGTGCAGTTTTCACCTAGTGCTATACTCGCGAACAAGCGAAGGTTGGCAATTAATCGTCCTTCGGTATCGAGCCGCCAATCAATAAATGACCACGGTGGAGACTTAGACGATTGTGACGCTGGGGCTGTCGCAGCTGTGGATCTTTCAGGGGATACAGGCGATGGGAATTCCTGAACTACATACTAGAAGTACACAGTTCATTCACTAAAGTGGAGACGCCCCTGTGCCAGCTAATCCGTCCCGTGAATTGCCATTCATAACGAGTTCAAACACGATTCGTGAGTTGATGAACCTCATGGATCGTTGCGCAATTGGCATCACGTTGGTCGTAGATGAAGATACAAGACTTATTGGGACGATTACCGATGGTGACGTGAGGCGCGCTATCCTGTTGGGAATTGAATTGGATCAGCAGGTCGGGGAACTTCTCGCGACGCGCAAAGACAACGGACGCAATGGCCGCCCTGTAACAGCCCCAATAGATGCCAGACCTGAAGAGTTACTCCAACTAATGACTGAGCATCACATTCGACAGATTCCCCTGCTAGATGCAGAAGATCGCGTCGTGGACATCGCTCTGGAATCAGAATATCTGGCGGCATCGATTCTGCCCGTGGACGGCTTCATAATGGCTGGTGGGTTCGGAAAACGGTTGATGCCGTTGACGGCGAAGTGCCCAAAGCCTATGTTGCCGATAAGTGGCAAGCCAATCCTTGAACATTTGGTTGGCAAACTACACGCCGCAGGTATTCGAAATGTCAGTATCTCAACACATTACCTGGCTGAAAGCATCGTTGAGCACTTTCATGACGGGAAGGATTTTGGCCTACATATCGAATACATAGATGAGGACCGGCCCATGGGGACAGCCGGGGCACTAGCACGAGCTTCTGTAGGAGATCTTCCTTTACTGGTTGTCAACGGGGATATTCTAACCTCCGTAGATTTTAGGGCGATGCTGGAGTTCCATCGTGAACATTCGGCCGACATGACAATCGGTGTCCAACAGTACGAAGTGCAAATCCCTTACGGCGTGGTCACAACCGAAGGAATTGACGCTGTTCGTATCGCCGAAAAGCCATCGTTTCGTCATTTTGTCAATGCAGGCATCTATTTGATTCAGCCAACTGTATGCCAGATGGTTCCACAGGACAGAGCCTTCGACATGCCCGATCTGATTACGCGCCTGATTAGCGCACATAAACGGGTGATCTGCTTCCCAATCCGAGAATACTGGCTCGATGTTGGACAAATGGAACAATATATGCGCGCATCCACAGATACTGCGCGTGGCGTAGTGTAAGAACCTGAAGGGAAGCTACGATCTTGAAAGATCCGTTCATGTGGAAGAATCGTCGAGTTCTCGTTACAGGGGCGGGCGGTTTTATCGGAAGCCACCTCGCAGAGCGGCTTGCCCAACTAGGCGCTCAGACTCGCTGTCTCTTTCGTTATACCTCGCAGGGATCGATGGGCTGGTTATCGGGCTCATCCTTGCGTTCGGAGTTTGAAATCGTCTATGGCGATATCCGCGACTATGAATCTGTCGCTCAAGCCACCAAAAATGCCGACGTCATCTTTCATCTCGCCGCATTGATAGGCATTCCGTATTCCTACCAATCGCCACGATCGTATATTCAAACAAATATTGACGGCACCTTAAATCTTCTGGAAGCTGCCCGTAGGCACGGAACACAGCGAATTTTATGTACGTCTACAAGCGAGGTTTATGGCTCGGCGCTGTACGTCCCGATCGACGAGAATCACAGGCTGCTTGCCCAGTCCCCCTATTCCGCAACGAAGATAGCCGCCGACAAAATCGCCGAGTCGTATCATTTCTCGTTTGGTCTACCGGTCACGATCGCTCGTCCATTCAACTCTTATGGCCCGCGTCAGTCGTCGCGTGCAGTGATTCCAACAATTATTACCCAAGCCCTCACGCAATCGTCTGTGAAATTGGGGAGCCAGCATACAACTCGCGATTTCAATTTCGTCTCCGATACCGTTGAAGGATTGATTGCAATCGCTGAAGCTCCGGCAGCCATCGGGAAGACCCTGAATATTGGCAGCGGCACGGAGACATCCATTCGCGAACTGACGGAATTGATATTTGGGCTAATCGGAGCGAAGTGCCCCGTAGATGTTGAGGAGATTCGATTACGTCCAGAAGCAAGTGAAGTTGACCGTCTTTGCGCCGATAGCCTTCTGCTAACTCAACTTACACGGTGGAGGTCAAAGGTTTCATTGCAAGAAGGATTAGCGCAAACAATCGAATGGATAGCTCAGAATCTTGGAGCATTCCAAATCGGAAGCTACACTATTTGACGAAGACTGGGAGGCGGTAACGTGCGGCCACTCAACCGGGCGCCTAACAATGAAATGGCCACGCTTACAAAAAGATGCGGCACGCCCAGAGGTAAGCTTGAGCATTCACTCCACGTTGCGCTTGTACAGAGTCGCTTTTGCTGAAACCGAAATCGGGCGCCTGCAATGAAAATGATTCGATCGTTGGCTACGTGCTTGCCGCATCCGCTCTTGTGCCGGCTATATCACCATGTACATCTTCGTCAGGAATCGACAAGAGCGACAAGAGTAGCCGCTCTTGCGGGTTTGCCTCTATTGCAGACTCTCGATTTGCGAAGCGTGAAAGTGAGCGAAACTCTCTTCGTGCTCGGTTCAGCATGGTCGATTAACGACATCTCCGATAAAAAGTGGGACATAATCGGACGGCACGATAGCATCGGCATTAATTTTTGGCCGGCACATTCATTTGTTCCCCGACTTTTTCATTTTGAGGATATTGCTTATGACTCTCAGCCGGTTATGTACGACGCGTTTCGACTGCTTCTCGAGCGCAGGTCTAAAGCTTACGCAAATTCTTTGAAGATCGTTACGGGCGTGAATTCGATCGGACCACGACAAATGGTTTTCGAGCTGCCGGACGATATAAAGAAAAACTTCTATGTGGGCTTCTCGATGCCGGTTATTGCGCGTAATGAGGAAGAGCTTCGCGCCGGGGTGCTGTATATGGACTCGATCGGCGCCTTTTCGCCGCGTCCCAAGATAGCATGGCTCTTCAAATACGGTGGCTCCGTTATCGCTGCAATGACTCTTGCCGTGCTCATGGGCTATAAGCGCATCATTCTTTGTGGAGTTGATTTGAATAAGCAGGACTATTTCTACCAGCACCGGGAACGTTATCCTGAATGTGCGGGCTGGGAATTCGTTCCCAGAACAGAGATGCATCTGACGACCCGCAAGCTTCCCTGGCTCGTCCCCGCACAATCAGCTGTGTGTATATTCAAGGAATTGATCCTCGACCCTGAAGGGATCGAACTACTCGTAGAAAGCCCCGTCTCAACTCTCTACCCGAGGGTACCACTCGCTTCTGATTTGGTTTTCGAAGAGTTAGCGCGTCAACGTACTCCTCTTCGTCATGTCACAACTGCAACGGCGCCTGCCGAGGTCACACCTGGCATTTCAGTTTAGAGTGTGTATGGTATACTCCACCCGCTGTTGGGAGAAGCATGGATTTGATCAGTACAAGGCCGAGTCTTCATCCGAACGCTAGACCTTCCAAAACTCTGGTGCTTAGTTTACAGATTTGCCTCAGTGTCTCCTTTGTGTTTATTTTCTCTATGCGGTTTTCTGCCCAGACGCCAAACAACGTCCAGCCGCCTCCTGCGAGCACTACGTCAAGCTACCCTTCTCCCCCGTTTCCGGAAGCGCCTCAGAAGACGGCTGCGGTCGCTCCGTCTGTTGGCGTGCCGGGCATCGATCAATCTCAGCACATCATCCTGCCTGGCGATGTGTTGGATATTTCAGTTTTCGGTGCACCAGACCTTTCACAAAAGGCAACCGTGGACAGTGGCGGAAATATCTACATGCCTCTTATTAACTATGTACACGTCGCCGGGCTGCGCGTGCAGGATGCACAGGTTGCTGTGGAGCAAGCATATTTCAAGATTGGAGCGTTGAAGTTCCCGCACGTTGGAATCGTTATATCAAGCTATTCCACCGGAGTCGTTTTGCTGGGAGAGATCAGCAAGCCAGGGATCTATCCGATTGTGGGATCGGGAAGGCTTTTTGACATCCTGGCGGAGGCGGGTGGTACAACTGCGAACTCCGGACAGATTGTAACGATTTCCCACAAAGGTAGCTCGGAGCTGCAAACTGTATTCATCTCGAACGATCCCACCAGGCTGGTGGCAGCGAATGTGCCCATACAACAAGCAGACACAATCATAGTTTCTAAGGCAGGTGTGATTTATGTGGTCGGGGAAGTGCTCGCTCCCAACGGTTTTCTAATGGATGAAAAGGGCCAGTACACCGTAATGAAGGCGGTTGCAATGGCGCACGGACTTGCTAAGTTCTCGAAGGCCTCGAAGGCAAGAATCGTAAGACGCACGCCCGAAGGCGAACAGGAGATTCCGATTCCGCTCGACAAGATTCTTGTAGCGCAATCTCCCGATATACCGATGCAGTCAAACGACATCTTATTTGTGCCGTCGAGCAAAGTGAAGATCGTCGCTGCCAAGACTGCTGAGATAGCTGTAGCATTGGCTACCGGCCTCGCTTATTACGGTGTCTACCGTTAGCAGAAGAATTCTCTTTTGATCATTTTGTCGCCATTGCCAGAACCTTTTCCGTGGCTGCAGCCATATCCTCCATGTCAAGTTCACTGAGTGTCGGGTGGACCGGAAACATGAGCGCAGTTTCACCAAGCTCTTTGGCAACCGGAAGCCTCTTAGGAGGTCGAAGTTCTAAAGGAAACGCTCGCTCCAGATAGATCTCGCTGCAACTCCCAACAAAGCACGGCACGCCTTCGGCATTGACAGCATTGATGATCCGCTGCCGGTCCCAGTCTTCCCGCAAGTGCTCTTGTTGCAAGAAAACGTAGTACTTGTAATAAGAATGCATCACGTCCTCCTGCGGTGTGGTCACGCGTAGCGCGGGTATTCGAGAAAATTGCTCAGATAAGAGCCCAGCCAATTTTCGTCTTGTGTGAACTGACTGACAAAGTTTCTCGAGCTGCAGACGGCCGATGGCGCTTTGCATCTCAGTCATCCGCCAGTTTGTTCCAAAGCTCTCATGCAACCATCGGTATCCTGGAGGATGATATCGCCGATAAACAGCATCATAGCTCTTACCATGATCTTTGTACGCCCAGGC
>Ga0206964_10200_pt1 | contig 18334 bp, 12 predicted proteins | sample Alteio_BWOrgHeat_25_FD_152980 | JGI IMG/M metagenome (GOLD analysis project Ga0206964, IMG submission 152980) | Enriched cells from forest soil in Barre Woods Harvard Forest LTER site, Petersham, Massachusetts, United States -... | ecosystem: Environmental > Terrestrial > Soil > Temperate forest >...
TCCAAAGAGTTACGCGTTTCCTTTTCGTTGTCGCGGCAGAGGTCGCATGTTCCAGTTCTTCGTCCGCCGATCTCGCGCCCACGAATCAGACGCTGCCAGAAATCCGACGGTGAGAGTCGAACAGTGTTGAGGCGTCGTTCGGATTTGCCGGCGCGGCTTGGTTCATCTTCTGTCAACGAGCGACAGCAAAAACAACCCCAAAACGAACTAACTGGGGCGGGCGGATTTGCTCGCATTTTCTGTTCGATCAACTTGGCGGTATTGCTCTGTGCTGCTAGAGATTCACTTCGTATCCAAAGGTCAGATCCACTTCGAAGAGTGGCCGATTTGGCTACTCCTTTTGATGACCTTAGTATGGGGCATTCTGCAGGTTGGTATTACGTCAAAATAACGTGCAGGGCGAAGGTTTTGGAGCTTGGTGGAGATCAAATACATTGGGGACTTTTTGAGGGAGTCTCCTTCAAGATTAATATCAATCAACCGTCGATTGGTCCTGGTTAAGCCTTGTGTTATCTGAATCACCGCAATTGGCGGCAATTGGCACTAAGAGTGCTCTCGCAACTGTTAACCCGAAGGGTTGTAGGTTCGAGTCCTACCTGAGAAGCCAAAAGCACAATAAAATCAATAAGATGGAAGGCGGCTTAATTGGCTGCCATTTTTATTATGGGTCGAGTGGCTGTTTTCGTGGCTGTTCGATAGGTCATTGCAGGAAAATATTTTTCTTTGATGGAATCGGGGACCGTCGACGAACTCTCAACCCTTTCCGCACGTGGAAATGCGAAAGAGGACATCCTTCGAAATGACCCTCTATCATGCGTCGCCACAGCGATTCGAAGCCGGTACGGGCAACATCGCCGATGCTGTAGGCCTGGGCGCGGCCATTGACCCTCTCGATCGCGTAGGTATTGTGAACGTTACGCGCCACGAACATGAATTGCTTGTCTACTCGACTGCGGCGCTGGTGCGCATCCCAGGCGTGGGCGTCATTGGCACAGCGAAAGAGAAAGCAAGTGTGCTTTCTTTCATCATGGATGGCTTTCGCACCGAAGAGATTGGGGACTACCTCATCGCAAGGGCATCGCCGTACGAGGCGGCCATTACTGCGCGCAATCGATTGTGCGTCGATTTTGCTTTGAGAGCACACTCCGCGCTACCTTCGCAGTTTACAAAACACTCCTTAGTAAACTGGAAGAGGCTGGGTGTCACCATGGTCTGGAACACCTGCAACCCGCCGCGCGAATAATGGCCGCGAACTACGGTAGCATCAACGTCCAAGCGCATAGATTCACCAATCTACATGAATGTGTCACACTCGAGTTGACTCCCATTCAACCTCAAGAACCAGGAGTAAAAAGCTGGAGCCGAACCCGCCACGTTGTGGATTGGCCCGGAGTGAGCGTCACCATTCCGGTATTCATGTCTTTCCACACGCTGCTGAAGGGATCGCCGAAATTGTATTGTTCCTCCAGGGCGACGAAGGGCTTGTCTTTCGGCGCATAAAACTGCGCCGTTTTGATCTCTGGTGAAAGCCCCTCGATGTGCAGTCCGTAGTGGGCCGCTGGATCAGTGAGACTCACAACGACCTGACCATTGGTGCGAATCAGGCCGGCGAAGGAATCATCATAGAGTTGGTTCCCGATGATCTTTCCTTGCGGCTCCGTGAAGTCATAGGGCGTTCCCTTTACCGGTGCGAGCTTGCCGGTTGGAAAGACATCATCAAGGTTGTTCGTCTCAACGTGTTCCGTCGCTGGAATATGCAAACGCACTTGATCGCGCTGTCCGCTTGGGATGGTGAAATACGGATGCCATCCAATACCCATTGGCTCCCGTTCCGAACCGACATTCTTCGCCACGATAGAGCTTTCCAAAGCATCGGCGCGCAGTTCGATCTTGATCACGAGATCGGTCGAGGAGAGCCAGCCTCCGCCGAAGTTTCCGCCGTGAATCGTCGCCGTAATTGACGTGCCATCTTTGCTGACCTGGTAACTATCCGCTTTGCGTGTCAGGATGAGTCCGTGAATGGCGTGTCGTTCCGCGCTTGGATTGTGGCCGCTCCAGTTTGCCGGCAGAACCAGCTTTTTACCGTTCCAGTAAGTCGTGAGTGTCTGGGCGTCCGGCGCCACCTTTCCGCGAATGCGATTGGCGTAGGGGACCAGAAACGCACCTCAAAGGTGCTGAAGCTCATGTTGCCGAACTTGTCGTTTGACAGAGCCTGCGCCACCTTATCGATAGACGGAGTGGCGAACACATCGATCACGCCTTTGCCCGGAATGCTTGCTGTGATCTGCAGCAGATTCATTCCGCGGCCAGGCAGAACGGTTGCCGAAAGAAACTCCGGCTTGGTGCCGTTTGAAGTCGCCGCTCTCTTCAGAATGACAACTGGTTGACCATTGATCTGGACCGGCGGCGCGGCTTTTGCCGGAACCGCAATCAAGGGCAGGAAAAGAGACAGGGTTATCGACAGGGCAGAACGGTGTGCAATCGGCATCAAAAAACTCCTTACTTCAAAGACAGCGAACTAAAGGTGGCAGCGTTGCGCGCTCAGGCTACGGCTTACCCATGGTAGGACCGCCTGTGTTGAACATGCGTGGGATCCGATCGGCCACAGGGGGTAATGGCTTGCGCAGCTTGTGGGGTCCCTTCTGGTACCAGTAAGCGACAGTGTAGAAATTGTCGGAGCGATGGTTGGCGTTGCCATGTTCGATCGTCATCTTGAAGTTTTTCTCGAAGGGTACGGGCGAATCCAGGTGGAAGCGATACACCGTCCACTTGGCCCCGCGATCGTCCCCGCCGTTTATGGGGTTTCCGTACAGCTTGTATGCAAATGTCGGATGGTTTGAACCGAATGGGTTGATGCCGCAGTTCCCATAACACCACGCACCGAGGTAGTAGTCTTCCGAGCCAGTTCCCAGGATGTGCGGCTTCTGATCGTCGTCGATGAACATCATGTCATCACCTTCACCCCACCAGTCGCCCTGGTTCTGAAGAATGCTTTGCGTGGTGCCGACGTAATGCCCAGGACCTTCCGCTTCAAAGAAGACGTAGTTGGATTTTCCGTCCACGTTGCGCGCGTCGTTTACCTTGGAATCGGCATTGGACCTCCAGTCGTCGGTCCATCCTGGATTGGGTTGCGCCTGCCTGTATTCCGCATAGAAGTGAAGCATGTTGGCCGGCAGTTCACGATGCTTTTGCCAATCGATGTTGTAGTAGAACGCTGAAATGTTTTGGCTACCCTCATTGGTGATCGTGATCTTCGCCGATTTGTGGAAAGGCATAGGAAAGAAGCAGTTCAGCGCCTTCTGCGAACCTACCGAGAGAGGGCCCGATTCATACATGAAGTACTCCCCCAGGCCCAGGCCGAAGAAATCCCCGATCGGCGACTCAACCGCGGGAAGGGGGTCGTCGTCCCAGTACATGCGCAGGACAATTTTCTTCAGGTGATAGTGTTCGTCCGCCGCTATGGTGAACCAGATGTGCGTGATGATTCCCGGGCCGGTCAGCTCAGCGATGGTTCTCTGCTCGCCTGCCTTAATTGGGTTCTTCCAGTTACCATCATCATTGGCGCCAGTTGGATCAGCCGAAGAGGCGCGCTCCTGCGTGTAGTCCTTCTGAATCGGCAGCGACACCATATCTTGGGCGTGCGCCATACTGCAGATCAGCATCAGTACTACAACGGCAAGTGAGACGCCGACCTTTGAAAACAAATCTCTGCAAGTGGAACGCAGGACGGGCAAACGATTCGGTTCCATAGAACTCCCGGTTTTCTGGCGTGACAATTCTGCCATATGGTTTGAAAATATTCAAAACCGCCTCCGATACTCTCACTCGAGGCGGCATTCTGAAAAGCGGGAACTTTACCGCGAGCGAGAAAATCAGTGTCGACGATTGTTGAAGTCGCCAAACGCGCCGGTGTCTCCGTGGGCACGGTTTCCAACGCGCTCCGCGGTACTGCGCGTGTTAGCCAGGAATTACGTGAGCGCGTCGCGGCTGCGATTCGCGACCTTGAGTATTATCCCGGCCGCATCTCCGACGAAGTGAAGATCAAACAGACCTGCATGCTGGGCCTTATTTTGCCCGATATCACCAATCCATTCTTTCCGGAGATCATGCGCGGTGCCGAAGATCGCGCTTTCGAGCGGGGCTATCTGCTTGTGACCGCAAACACCGATGAGCAGCTCGATCGTGAACAGCAGATCGTATCAGCACTACGTTCGCGTCGTGTCGATGGAATCCTTCTCGCGGGCGCTTCGGGAAAGAACACCCATCACATCCGGGCCGCGATCCAGGCCGGCATCGTTTTTGTTTGTCTGGACCGCATGACTGCCGGTATCAAGACGGACGGAGTTTTGCTGGACAACGTGCATGGCGGTCAGAGCTGCGTCCGCCATCTCATCGGTCAGGACTATCGTGAAATAGCCATTATCACCGGGCCTCTCCAACTGCAGAGCGCTAAGGAGCGCTATCAAGGCTATCAGGCTGCTCTGCGGGAAGCTGGAATCAAACTTGCTCCGGCGTTGGTGTTCGAAGGCGATTATCGTAAGGAGTCGGGCCATCTGCTGGGGCGGAAGCTCGCGCGAATGCGCCGAAGGCCAGAAGCTGTCTTTGTATGCAACGGCGTGATGGCACTTGGTGTTCTGCAGGCCTTTGAAGAACTCGGCTTAAGATCGCCAGAGGAGATTGCCGTTGCCACGGTGGATGATCTGCCCGGCGACAGCCTGCTCCATCCCAAAGTGACGACTCTGGTCCAACCCAGCTATGAAATCGGGTCGCGTGCTGCAGCCCTTCTCATGGATCGCGTCGAAGGTAAATTGACGGGTGCACCCCAGGTAATAAGGATTGCATCGACACTTCGGGCCGGCGAGTTGGAACCAAAGCATGCTGCAATACTTGCCTCCAACCCAAGTAAAGCTCGGAACTGACGCAATACTGGTTTACCAATCCTCTTGCAACTCTGAGCCTCTGCCTGTGTCTTGATTGTTCAACATCTTATGTTCGCCACGGATTTTCCATTTGACAAAGTTATAGAGCGGGTGGTTTACTCTCGTTTTGAAACGTTTAACTTTGTATTTCCGTGACATTGCATGTCCTCGCTTCGAGAAAAATTCCGAAAATTCAGATTGGCTCTTGCCGCATGCTTTATCGTCTTCGGCACAGCTGCAGCCGTGTTCGCGCAGGCTTCGCCTGAGCAGCTTGCTGAGCATCAACGAGCTGCTCAGCAAGCCGAAGCTCGGCAAGACTTCGCGACAGCCGTTCACGAGTATCGCTGGATAGAGCAGTCGATTCCTGACAACGCGGAACTAAAAAGCAACCTGGGCGTGGCCCTTTACTTCAATCATGATCTGGAGCAAGCCGCTGAAGTTTTTCGCCATGCCATCGCCTTAAAGCCAGGCTTATACACGCCTCATCTTTTTCTGGGCCTCGCAATGGGACGTCTTTCCCACACGGACGCTGCTGTTCTGGAGTTGAAAAAGGCAGTCGCACTCAATCCCAGCGATCCGCTCGCGCATACCTGGCTTGGTTATGAGTACACGGCTCAGAGCAACTATCAGCTGGCTGTCGAAGAGTTGAAGATCGCTGCTCAAGCCAAGCCGGACGATCCTGATCTATGGTTCGCGCTTGGCCAATCCTATCTGGAACTGGGCAAACAAGCGACAACCGAGCTGATCCACGCATATCCGGATGGCGGACGTGCCTGGCAGCTTGCAGCCGAGCAGTTTGAGGCCCAGGGCAACAACGGCAAAGCCCAGGATCTGTATCTGACAGCACTGAAACGCCGCCCGGACATCGAAACTGCGCGAGCCCGGCTCGTTGCTCTTGGGGGAACTCCACCGCCTCCCCCCACGCAACCTGTTGCTCCCGGCAGGGAAGACGATTTCTATCGGCGTATTCAGGACGATGAGAAGCAGGCGCGAGAGGCTTTCGAACGGGTGAGTCAGATTGACCCAGACTCATATCGTGCTCATCAGATACTGGGCGATGCGGCCGCTGCTGCCGATCGCTATGACGAAGCTATCGCGGAGTACAAGCTCGTACTTGAACGGAAGCCAGATCTTCCCAATATTCACGCAGCGCTTTGCAACGCCATGTCCCGCACTGCGCGCATTCAGGATGCCGTCAGGGAGTGTGAGGCGGAACTTACTGTATCGCCCTTCAGCGCAGATGCTTACGTCGAGGCTGCGCGTGTGCACCTGCTGGAAGATGACTATAGATCGGCGGGGCCCCTGCTGAAGAAGGCAATGAAGCTCGAAAGGCCACCCATCGGCGTTTATAAGCTAATGGGGAAGTGCTATCTCCACGAGAAACAATATCCAGATGCGATCAAGGCTTTCGACAAATATCTGGAAATCGAGACGAGAGATTCAAGTGCCTATCTCCTTTTGGCCAGAGCGTACAAATACTCTGGCGATACGCAGCAGATGAATCAAGCCATCGCGGCTTACAAGAGAACCTCTGACGCAGCCCGAAAAACCAACGCCGCGCAAAAAGTCTTTGACAAGGATAAGAAACAGGACGAAGTCACGGATGAAACCCTGACTCCTGATACCAAGGGTTGAACAAGCAATGTGAGTTAGCATCGGCGCACGACCAAGGCACTGCGGCGGTAGACGGGGGAAGTTGTGAGAATCAAAATCATCATGGGAACAGCAGGACTACTCTTGGCAAGCGTAACCGGCGTGGCGCAAAACGGATGGCAACAGAAAGTCACAGACGAGTTGCCTTTGATGGGACACCGCAACTGGATTGTGATCGTGGATTCTGCCTATCCGCTGCAAAGCTCCTCTGGTGTTGAAACAATCGAAACCGGCATGGACCAGCTGGCAGTCCTGGATTACGTGCTTGGGGCTCTCAAGGACTCGCAGCATGTTCGTCCACTGGTTCATCTCGATGAAGAGCTGCAGTATGTCCCCGAACAAGAATCGCCCGGCGTCGATCAGTATCGAAGGCAACTCAAAGATCGCCTCGCGGGTACGCCCGTCGACTCGATTCTTCATCAGACACTCATCGACCGCCTGAATGATACGGGCAAGAGCTTCCATGTTCTGGTGCTCAAAACCAATATGACGATTCCGTACACGTCGGTATTTCTGCAGCTCGATTGCAAATACTGGAGTGCGGCATCGGAAGCAAAACTGCGCGAAGTGATGAAGGCTTCAGACCAACGCCACGGGAACAAAACCGAGAAGTAAAAGTCTCAACCAACAAGTTCTTAGAAGGGAATAGGGGAAATATATGTCATCCTACGTTGTTCCGGAGATCGCTGAGCCTAGTCCCGTGGCTGCAAACGAAGTGATTCTGATTGCAAGCGGAGATCTCCGCGAATCGGCAAATCAGGTTTGCTGGCCGGCCCAGTCAAAGATGGAAGCAGGCGTTATCGCTGCCTTCGAAGCGGAAGGAATCAATGTTCTCAGAGGGCATCCCTATGTTGCCGCGCGAGGCCACGGCTTCATCTCCAGCCAGCGGCAGGGCATGGATGTCTTCATGCGGATCCATCCGGATGCGCCCCTCATCGTTGCCGAGGCAGTCTGGCAATACAGCCATAACGTCTTGTCGGGTTTGATCAGCCATCGCGGACCCATCCTGACGGTTGCAAACTGGTCGGGCCAGTGGCCTGGTCTCGTTGGCATGCTTAATTTGAATGGCAGCCTTCGCAAGGCTGGCGTTCGCTTCAGTACGCTGTGGAGCAAGGACTTTACCGACAAGTTCTTCTGCACTGGCATCCGGCAGTGGCTGAAGGAAAAGACTGTGACCCATGACGACTCCCATGTACGCGCGCTGGACAGCGCGGCGCTCCCCAAGGCTGAACGCGAACTCGGGCAGGCATTGGCGAAAGATCTCAAGTTCCGCAAAGCGATCGCGGGCGTCTTCGATGAAGGCTGTATGGGTATGTACAACGCCATTGTCGAAGATCATCTGATGAACCGCACGGGCATCTACAAGGAGCGCCTCAGCCAGTCGGCTCTGGTGGCCGCGATGCAGCATGTGCCTGACGAAGAAGCGCAAGCCGTTCGCCGCTGGCTCGACGATCGTGGAATGACCTTTGTTACCGGCACGGATGAGGCGACCGAATTAACCGATAGCCAGATACTTCAGCAGTGCAAGATGTACATCGCCGCACTGCGCATTGCGGATGGTTTTGGTTGTGACGCCATCGGCATTCAATATCAACAAGGGCTTAAAGACAGCGTTCCAGCATCCGATCTCGTCGAAGGCCTTCTGAACAATGCGGAGCGACCGCCAGTTAAGGGCGTCGATGGCGAGGAACTCTACAAAAATGCCCCGTTGCCCCACTTCAATGAAGTGGACGAGTGCGCCGGCATCGATGCCATTGTCACCAACCGTGTTCTGACAGCCATGGGACTCGATCCAGCGACAACACTGCACGATGTGCGTTGGGGCGAACACTACAAGGGCAGCGGTGTCGATGATTTTGTCTGGGTCTTCCAGATTTCCGGTGCCGTTCCGCCCTCGCACATAGCAGGCGGTTATGCAAAGGCCAGCAGTGAGCGTCAGCCCCCCATGTATTTTCGCCTCGGCGGCGGTACGCTGAAAGGCGTTTGCAAACCAGGAGAGGTGATCTGGAGCCGTGTTTTTGTTGAGGGTAATGCATTGCACGTCGACATGGGCCGAGGCATGGCAATCGAACTGCCCGAAGAAGAATCGAAGCGTCGCTGGAGCCAAACCACATCTCAGTGGCCGATCATGCACCTCGTCATGCATGGCATCACGCGGGATCAGTTCATGGGGCGACATCGAGCCAATCATGCAAATATTGCCTATGCGAGCTCGCCTGAAGAGGCAGACAAGGTTTTGGCAGCGAAGGCGGCTATGTTCGCGGAACTGGGACTGAATGTCCATCTTTGCGGAGTTTAATTCCGCACGAGATGGCGCCTTGTCTCCGGCTATCGATTGGCCGAAGCTGCAATTTAACTCTGAAACTCCAGGACAGGATGAGTGATGCCGGTCTCCCATTTAGATAGCTCGAATCGTGGCCAACGGGTTCACGGCGAACGTATGATACCGTCGGAGTTTGTTCAACACCGAAATCAGCCGCCAAATTTTTGCTTCATTGCGCGATTCACGCTACTGATGCTTTATGTTGCGATATTGCCCGGATGTGCGTTTGCTCAAGGTTCGCAATGGGTGCGTCCAGCCAAAGCAGGCGATCCGCTCGTGTGGGGCAGGCGCGATGGCATTGTCTTCGGCTTGTTCTCGCCGGGCGGCATACGAGGCCCGCGCGGCCTGATCAGGGTGGGGCTCTTTACGGCCGGCAAAGAAGAGCCTCAACTGCTGAACTTCATAGCGGTTGAGCCGGTGATACAAGGCCCTGGACTTCGCTACGAACGAATGGCTTTCAGCGAACTCGAGATGAGCGAACTTGATCCTGGACAACGCGGAAAGCGCATGTGGGTTCACCAAAACTCAGACGAATCCGACGATATTCATGCAGGCAACCTTGAAACTATCCATGCTGGCAAGGCAATAGTCGAGAGGCTCTCGGTCCGGGTCGATGTGGAGAAGTTCACCGCCAACGGAGCGCACGTGTATGTCGACATTTCGATCGATAGTGATCGCCCGAGTGAGTTGTGCCTCTCCGTTCATGCCGAACAAGACAGCCCTTCGCTCGACGAACTGACTCTCACAGCAACCATGGGCAACTATGAGCGGCTTCGATTGCTATGGTTGAAAGACCGCGCCGTCGATAGTCGCCGGCTTTTTCCTGATTACAAGGGCGAAGCTTTTGTCGAAAAAGAAAACTATCCTCTTCCCGATTTGCTGCGTTCGGGAGAGGGTGACGCCATCGTCTTCTGCACTTCCAGCGAAGTCGATCCGGGCAAGACACCGGGAAACGAGTCCGCACACTGGATCTATACGCTGCCAAAGATGACGCAGTATTGGCGCGTTCCGGGCCGGGATGTCGAACCCGACCTGCGTGTGCGTGTGAATGCCCGAAGAGTCTACTGGGCCTCCAAGGCTCCAGTGCTCGGAGGAATCGCGTTTGAAAATTTCGAAGTGAGGCAGCGCTACATTCCTGGGCAAACCTTCGTCTTTGGCATCACGCCCCTGGAGCCGCAAAACTTCTACCATGGGCAGGCCCAACTCGCCGTACCCGCTCCCGATAGGGTCGTTCCCGCAGATGGTGCTCATCCATGACCGCAGTTATTCGCATGCCTCAGGTCCTGTCTCTGTTCGCCATTGCTGCAACCATTGCCTCTTCTCAAACGCTGAGCGGCCCTGCACTCCGCGTTCAGATTGTGCCGGAAGGTCAAGAGAGTCGCGAGGTGCTCTCGATCAAAGTTGGCGGCGATTGGCAGCCCATACTGTCCGCTGCTTCGTCCGTTTACGTGCGTGACGCCGTGGGCATGCATGCGTGCGCGCTGGATCATGCTATCTCAACAGGTGAGGGCCTGACCCTTACAGGCGAGTGTGGCACTGGTTCGTTCGAGCAACGGATCAGACTTACGACCGAAAGCGATGTGATCGATGTATCGACACGCTTTGAACTCAAACGTGGAGCTACCATTCGCTCGGTTGAAGACAGATACGATTTTCTTCCGCCGAGACACACGAATGTCGATGAACATACAGGGCCACTCGATTTTGTGTGGTCGCAAGACATCAAGAGCCAGGCAGACGATCTTATTCCGACCAACAGCTTCAAGTCTCCGGCTGTGATGATGCAGCAGGGAAGACTGTTTGCGGCTCTCATGCCGCATCTCAACGAACGGCATGTCGACGCACGCGCGCTGGACCTCGATGTGACATCGGACGCTCATCCCTGGATGACTTACGGGGCCATCCCATCGCAACCGCACGATCACAGCTATTTCCGCCGGCCCGCGGATGCTCAGATCACGTCGATTGATGACACCATCGTCTACTCATATTCCATCGTGCTCTCGGACCAGCAACCCAAGCTGGGGTATCGCCGGGTTACGCGGCGTCTCTGGGAACAGCTTGGCCATCCCACTCTGCTCGCATCAACGGACGAACAGCAGAATGTACTTCGTCCTGAATTGCGTTCCTTCGATTCATGGAGACATGAGGCATGGCAGAGATATGCGGATCAGATCTATCTCAGCTTTCCCTGCGGCAAGAAGCAATGCGGCACACTGCGCAGCAATCGCAATTATCGAGGTCATTGGGATCAGCCCGAGCCCGATGCCTGGTTCAACCCCTGGTTCCAGACCTTGCGTACCGCCTACGGATGGTATCTCGATAGCAAAGCTACCAACGACTCACAAATGATGGCCAAAGCCGAGAGTATTCTCAACCTTGCGCTTTCTTCGCCGCAAGACCGCGGAACCTTCTCAACGATCTATCTTGTTGACCGCCACCAATGGATGCCCGGAGACGGATGGGCCAGCTACGCCGATAGCTATCACACCTTCGCAATGTCGTGGACCGCCTACTGGATGTTGCGTTGGGCTGACGATCTGGTGCCGAACCGCAAAGCGGAGATACTCGCTTTCGTCAAATCCTACGGCGAGTTTCTTCTTGCGCATCAGCAGCCGAGCGGCGTCATTCCATCCTGGTTTTACACAACTACCCTGCAGCCGCGCCCAGAATTCCGTGATTTCAACGCAGAGACAGCGCCCTCAGCTCTGCTGCTCGTGGAGCTTGGCAACAGCACGGGAGATTCCCGTTATACCGTCGCCGCTGAGCGAGCTATGCGTTTTATCCTGCAGGAAGTCCTTCCGCGTCAGCGATGGTTCGACTTCGAAACATACTTATCCTGTGCCCACAAGGGTTTTGGATTTTATGACAGTTGGACCGCGCAATATCCGCAGAACAATCTTGCAGAAATCCAGGCAGTCGCCGCGATGCTCGCGCTGTACAAAGCGGTGCACAAGCCCGAGTATCTCCAGAAAGGCACGGAGATGCTGGACTACCTGCTGCTGACTCAACAGGTATGGAACAATCCACTTTTCACGCCCAAGCTGCTGGGGGGCTTCACGACGCAGAACACGGATCAGGAGTGGAGTGATGCCCGTCAGTGTTACGTTGCGACGCTACTCGCTGATTATTACGAAGCAACCGGAAGGTTTGAATATCTCGAACGGGCAATCGCCGCGGCGCGCTCAACCTTCGCGGTCGCTCCATGGGAAAACTGGGCACACACCGGCTACGCTGATGAACCTGGCGCGCTGACCGGCTTTCATTGGGGGACGGGGAGCGCGATGACCTCCGTCGAGATCATGGCGCCTGCTTTTGGCGACGCGGTAATCGACACGGATGCCCGCCAAGGCGCAGGCTTTGATGAGTGCGCCATCACTGGAGTTGAAGTGCGGGGAACTGCTATCGCGTTTCACATTTCTTCTTCAGCAGCGGACCGGCGTTTCCTCGTCCGGTTTCGAGGTATTCAGCCTTCCCGGCAATACTCCGTCAGCTGGAATGGAGGTAAAGCACAGTCGATCTCCGGAAGCGACCTGATCAGAAATGGTCTCCAGGTCGGTCCCGTGCAGCCTGATTCGGCGAATCTGCGTCACCCAGCAGTCACAGAGGCCTACTCCCATCCTCATGACACAGAGAAGGCAGATACATGGCAATCATCGCAGGAGTAGACTTTGGCACTCTGAGTGTCCGAGTGACTCTCTTCGACTCAGAGCGAGGCCGTCTGGGGACAGCGATCGCTGAGTATCCGCTGCATCGCCGGCAAGAAGATCCCGATTTCGCAACTCAGTCCTATGACGATCAGATGAACGCACTCGTCAAAGCCACTCGCGACGTCCTCCGGCAGACCGGCGTTTCCAGGCAGGATGTCATTGCCATGGCGCTCGATACGACCGGGTCGAGCGTCGTCATGGTGGATGACACACTGCAGCCGCTCGATGACTACTATCTTTGGTGCGACCATCGGGCTCATCGCGAAGCACAGGAGATCACCTCCAAGGCCCACGCCTTGAACCTGGAAGCAATTCAATGGTGCGGTGGGGTGTACTCGCACGAGTGGGGATGGGCCAAGCTCTTGCACTGGCTGCGCCATGCGCCTGCGGAAAAACGCGCGAGATTTGCTACCGCACTCGAGCATTGCGACATGGTCGCCGCCACGCTGACGGGGGTCGCCTCCACGTCTCGTCTGAAACGCAGTGTCTGTGCGATGGGTCACAAGTGGATGTGGAACCCAAAGTGGGGCGGCTTGCCATCAGACGAGTTTCTGATCGCAGTCGATCCACTGCTGAAGGACGTACGGGAAAAGATTGGGGGCGAATTTCTGACCTCCGACCAGATCTATGGAGGATTAAGTCAGGAGTGGGCTACGAAGCTCGGTCTCAAGTCGGGCATCATCCTCCCCGTAGGCGCGTTGGATGCCCACTGGGATGCGATCGGAGCGGGCTGCAGAGAGGGCGACGTTGTCAACGTCATCGGTACCTCCACATGCATCATTGCCATGGCCGCCACGCTTGAACTTGTTCCTGGGGTGTGCGGTGTTGTCCCGGGCAGCGTTCACCCCCGGTTCTCCGGCATTGAGGCAGGACTGTCGGCCGTCGGAGATATCTTCAGCGCCATCGTAACCCGCGCCGGAGTCGAAGTCAGACAGCTTGCGCAGGGCCTCGACACATATGAGGCGGGTCAGACCGGGCTGCTCAGGCTCAGCTGGGATAACGGGGATCGCACCGTCCTTGTCAATCCTGAACTGGGCGGTGTGACGCTCGGCTGGAATCTCATCCACACCGCTCAGGATGAACTCTTTGCCGGGATTGAGGGAACTGCTTTCCATACACGAATCATTCTCGAACGCATGGCCGAGCATGGCGTGCCCGTGGAGCGTGTCATCAATGGAGGCGGTATCCCGCAAAACAATGCCGTCATCAACCAGATCTATGCCGATGTGCTGGGCAAGACCGTCCTGGTCCCCGAAGGAACACCCACGAGCCTGGGTTCTGCCGCCATTGCCTTTGTCATCGCAGGGACCTTCCCGTCGATTGAAGCTGCGCAGGAAAAGCTTTGTCTTCCTTTCAAGGCATATGAGCCCAATCCAGAATCCGTTGCGCGGTATGAGCGCCTGTACCATCTCTATCGCAAAGTTTACTTCGCTCTCGGCACTCGCGAGGCCGAACCAGTCAGCTTGGAGACATCCTCCCGGAATTAAGAAAAATTGCTCTTGATGCGCGCGGTGCAGCCATAATTTAGCCAATCACATACTCGTGGTTTTCACTACTTATCGAAATCAAGTTCAGTGAAGATAGCTCGTGACGGCGAAGTCACAAGGGAGATCCTATGAAATACCGACTGCTGTTCCTTTTTGCGCTAACTTTTAGCGTACTCCCTCTCTATGCTCAGCAGCCCAGTTATGACGGTCTTAATAACACGCTGGGCAACCTCAGTCGCCTCTCGTCCGCCAAATCCTTTTCTGTCACTCCCGAGAACCTCACCGGCGAAAAGGGGAAGGGAAGTATGGTCAGGGAGGGCACTGCAGCCAGAGCTGCGCGCGAGCTGGGGCAAGGCTGGAAGGAGAATCCGTTTGTTGTGATCAAGCCAGGTGAAACCTTCACCCTTGCCGATATCCAGGGCCCCGGCGCTGTCCAGCATATCTGGATGACGCCTACCGGAAACTGGCGTCTCTCAATTCTTCGTTTCTACTGGGACGACGAAAAAGACGCCTCTATTGAAGTGCCTGTTGGCGATTTTTTTGCAATGGGATGGGGAAGCTATTCCCGTCTCTCGTCTGTGCCTGTGGCAGTTAATCCTGGGAGCGCTTTCAATTGCTATTGGATGATGCCTTTTCGTAGACACGCGAAGGTCACACTTGAAAACACGGATCGCAACCCAATGACGATCTACTATGAGATCGACTACACCAGCACAGTGGTTCCTGCCGACGCAGCCTACTTCCACGCGCAGTTCCGGCGCATCAATCCTTTGCCGTATAAGAATGTTTATACCATTCTCGACAACGTGCAGGGTCGGGGCCAGTACGTTGGAACTTATATCGCATGGGGATCTCATAGCAGCGGCTGGTGGGGCGAGGGCGAGGTCAAGTTTTATCTCGACGGTGATAAAGAGTTTCCGACCATCAATTCCACGGGCACGGAAGATTACTTCGGCGGTTCCTATAATTTCGAAAACCAGAAGACTCATCAGTATGAGGAATTTACCTCGCCCTATTCCGGCTTAGTGCAGGTTATTCGCCCCGATGGACTTTATGAATCACAGCAGCGCTTTGGCCTGTATCGCTGGCACATTCCCGATCCGGTACGGTTCAGCACCGACCTTCGCGTTACCATTCAGGCATTGGGGTGGCAGAGCGATAATCGCTACCTTCCCTTGATGGACGATATCGCCTCCGTTGCGTACTGGTACCAGCTCGAGCCTCACCAGAAGTTTCCGCCATTGCCAGATCGGGATCATCTGGAAATCCACTGATGTGGGACCACTATGTGCGGTTCAGCGCCCGGGAAGAAACCCGCTTGTGAATCTTAGACGCAGGGCTCAAGGACTGTCGGCTATGAAGCGACGTCGACTCACGCACTACCAGCGTCGGCACAATACGAACCACAACCGGGTCACCGCTCAGACGTCCTTCAATGCGGTCCATCAACAACGTCGCAGCCCGTGCGCCCATCTCGTAGCTGGGTTGTACAACCGCAGTCAGATGTGAGTGCGAAGAATGATCCATCGTCAGATCGTCAAAGGTCGCCAGTGCCATATCTTCAGGGCATCGGACCTCCATCTCTTCAAAAGCATTGAGCACGCCCAGCGTCATCACACCATTGCACACAAAGATGGCCGTCGCTTCGGACTTGCTTTCCAGCAGTTGTTTGGCCAAACGGTGGCCTGATTCATATCGGTAGTCGCCTTCCAGGATCAAGGACTTGCTGGCAGGGATATCGACCTCCCGCAAAGCCTCTTCATAACCTTGGAGACGTTCGCGCGCATTCTGCGCCTTCAGCGGACCTGTCACCACGGCGATGCGACGGTGGCCCTGCTGAACCAAGTGTCGCACGCATTCGCGCGCTCCGCGCACGTTGTCCAGAAGCACAGCATCTGCCTTGACCCCAGCAACTGGCCGGTCAAGGAATACTACCGAAACGCCAGATGCGATTGTGCCACGGATGTGAGCCGTGTCGATGCCAGTCGTTGAGGCCAGCAAAAGCCCGTCAATGCGATACGTCCGTAGGGCTGCGACCAGGCGCCGTTCGCGGCCGATCTGCTCATCGGTGTTCGCCGCTACCAGGAAGTAATCGCGGTCAAAAGCTGTGTCTTCCGCTCCCCGGATGACGCCTGGAAAGAATGGATTCGTAATGTCAGGAACGATCATTCCCAGCATGCGCGTCTGCTTCACTTTCAAGCTGCGTGCGATCGCGTTCGGATAGTAATCGAGCTCACGTATGGCCGCTTGAACTCGTGCCTGCAACTCCGGGCTGACCCGGCGCGTTCCTCGAACAACGTTGGAGACCGTAGCGATTGAAACGGAAGCGCGCTTCGCTACCTCGACGATCGTCGACATTCGTCAGGCCTCCTTATCCCACAGTAAAACGATTAACGCCATTTTAGTACAACTTTGTTTTTGAGTCCCAAAAGCCCTGATGTCCCCTATTCCCAGACCCCTCCGCTGGTTTTGCGCGCTCTCAGTGAGGGGGCTTTATTTGCGGGCCTATTTCACCGTCAATCCTGAGCCGCGATGAGGCAATTGTTGAAAGCTCTAATCAACGAAACTGTCCGCCAGAGGTCATAGCGCGAAGAGTCTGCGGCGAAAGAACAAGGATGTATCATCACCTTTCCATCTAACAGTAGGTGTTGCAACCGTTGTCTTTTTTGCTGGCATTTTGCCGATTCCAGAGCATTTTTAAGAAATCTCTTGACAGCTTAATTTCGGTCGGTGTTGAATTGGGGCCGCTTTAGTTAAACGTTTCAAAAGCACTTCAAAGGAGTGGGGATCAATGAAGTTGTTGAAGTTCTCGCCAGTCACGCTGCTCGTCCTCTTAATGATCGCTATGGTCTCGCCATGTCGCATCTGGGGGCAGGCAAACCTGGGAGCGATCAAGGGCGAGACCTTAGACGCCCAACATGCCGCTGTTCCGAATGTCCGGCTCACCGTCAAGAACGAGGCCACGGGTGTAGTCGGAACCACCGTCTCCGGTTCCACCGGCGAATTCAGCGTCCTGTATCTCTCTCCAGGCACTTACTCGCTCACCGCCGAAGCGTCCGGATTTAGCACAACTGTGCAACAGCACATCGCAGTCGGCGTCGGGAGTTCCGTCACCATCAATATTTCATTGCAGGTTGGACAGGTACAACAATCCGTCGTCGTTTCCGCTAATTCGGCCATGATCGAATCGCAGTCTTCCGATATCGGTACCACTATCAGCCCCGAAGAGATCAAAGATCTGCCCCTTTCCCTCAGTGGCGACATGCGCAACCCGCTGAACTTTGTGCTTCTCACGCCCGGTGTCGCCGGTTCTACGCCCGGTGCGACTCCTGATTACCGTCTGCACATCAGCGGATCGGTGAGCTACGCCAACGAAGTCTACGTCGACGGCATTCCTATCATGGAAACCAGCCTCGCTGGTGACATCGGTGACAACCATCCGCCCATCGACTCCATCAGCCAGTTCAAGCTCATCAATAACAACCAGACTGCGCAGTATGGTCTCTCCAGCGGCATCGTCTCCTTCGCCTTCAATTCCGGAACCAACAGCTTCCACGGCAGCCTCTTTGATTTCCTGCAGAATGACGCGCTTAATGCGGCAGGCTACGTGACTGATCACGCGTACTCAAACTGCATCGCCGACCCGCCGCCGGGCGTCGACTGCGCCGAGACGTACAAGAAAGCACCGCTCAAGCAGAATGAATTCGGTGGCACTTTCGGTGGACCGGTCTGGATACCCAAGCTCTACAACGGCAAAGACAAGACCTTCTTTTTCGTGAACTACACCGGTTTCAAATACCGTCCCAGTTCGAACAACGCCGATCTGACCACTCTTCCAACCCCATTTCGCAACGGCGATTTCTCCCCAGCTCTTGGGCCGCAGCTTACCGTTAACGGAGCAGGTGTTATGGACCCGGCCGGTCGCCCCGTCTACACAGGCGCGATCTACAATCCCTTTTCCGCACACAATGTCATCGGGCCTGATGGCAATACCTACCTTGTTCGTGATCCGTTTCCCGGCAACATGATCCCGAGCGGTTTCCCGGGCCTGAGCAAGGTCTCTCAGACCATCGTGCAGAGTTTCCCGGTCGCCAACAACAACGCCATCTTCAACAACTACTTTCGCCAGCAGAGCTCCAAGATCGATGAGCATCGTCTGGTGGTGAGGATCGATGAACACATCTCGGACAAGCACTCTATCTTCGGCAGCGTTTTCACCGGTGGCTATAGCAACAGCAACAA
>Ga0206964_10204_pt1 | contig 18052 bp, 16 predicted proteins | sample Alteio_BWOrgHeat_25_FD_152980 | JGI IMG/M metagenome (GOLD analysis project Ga0206964, IMG submission 152980) | Enriched cells from forest soil in Barre Woods Harvard Forest LTER site, Petersham, Massachusetts, United States -... | ecosystem: Environmental > Terrestrial > Soil > Temperate forest >...
ACCATCAGCGGCAGCGTGACCGGCATCAACGTCGACCCGAGCAGCAATGTCACGATTTCCGGCAACACGCTGACCGGCATCACCGGCGACGGCATTGATATTGCCGACGGCAGCAACGATACTATCGTCGATAACTCCATCACCTCGGCCAATGGTATCGGCACCGGCATCTCGCTGATCAACGTCACCGGCGCAACAGCGGGCAGCACTGGCAATGGCAACAATGTCAGTGGTTTCAACACCGGTATTGCCTTCGATAACAGCAGCGGTATCATTTCCGGCAATACGGTGACCGGCAATAACACCGGCGTCGCATTGCTCAATGGTAGCAACAATGTCCAATTGGCATCGAACACCATCACCGGCAATGGCGTTGGCGTATTGGTGCAGGATACCGACGGCGTGATATTCAACGGCCAGTCCATCAGTAATAACGGCATCGGCATCGAGTTGAACGACGCGCAGAATACGCTGATCAATGGCGTCACACTCGACAGCGACGGCATCGGCCTGTTTGCGGAAAATGGCTCCGGCGGCACGCTCGTCTCCAGCACGACTTTCAGCAACGGCGGCACCGGCGTGTTGCTTGACGGTGCGGGGACGTCGATGCAGTTCGGCGACAGTGGCAGCAGCATGACCAACGAAGGGTTCTATTTCGTCCTGCAGAACGGGGCGATGAACGGAGGTGTGCTTGACGCCAGCCAACAGACCTTCGACGGCACGGTTGCCAGCAACTTCACATTGGCGCAATGGAATGCTGCCGAGGCAATTACGATAGATCATCTGGATGGCTTCGCCGTGGGCACGGTTTTCTACCGCAACTTCCCAAATACGACGACGACAGACCTGTCAGGTCTTAATTCAGCATTCGACCTGATCAATAATCCAGGTGGGCATTCACTTTTCTCGTTTGCCGGACACACCGTTTCCAGCACGACGCAGGATCTCTCGTATACATTCCAGGTCGCTGACGTCGGCCTCAGCCTGCTTGCTCCGGGTGGCACTGCACCGGGTGAAACGAATGGCGTGCCGACCAGCCAGTTTGCGGCCAATACGCCTGACCAGCTCAATAACCTGGCTCCGGCAGCGGGCGGGAATACGGCCAGCCAGCTGGCCGAGCTTAGCCCTGCGGCAGGCGGACAGCCTGAATGCGGTAACGGGTTCCTGAGTAATGGCTATAGCCTGACCTATAACGCCTCCAGCTGCGCCAATCAATAAACCGTGAGCGGGGTACCTCATGGCCAAAAAGCCCTCAGGCGCTTCCGCTTCGGAGATGGCAACCGGAAACACATCCGGCTTCCCACTTTTTTTTACAGCGCCTAAACCCTTGGAATTAGTACGGCATGGCAAGGCGGGCTTGCTGCCGACACCGGACGTTTCTTTTGCGGCGACGACAAATTCCATCCTTATCAATGGCGTCGAATTCGTCGAAGCGGCGAAGCATTACCCCATTGTATTCACCCAGACGGAGCTTCCGCTGCCGGTAGCAGTGGTGGGGCTGGAGCAGCAAAATTATTTTCTCGATGCCAAGGGACATTGGCAAGCGGAGTCATACATTCCGGCTTACGTACGTAAATATCCCTTTATATTTATGGAGGTTCCGGAGAGCCGGGAGTTTGTGCTGTGTATCGATGAAAGCGCGTCACAATATCACGAAAAGGTGGGCAAGGCAGCGCAGGCGCTGTATGAAGGCAGTGAGCCGTCAGCCATGACACGCAATGCCCTGGAGTTCTGTACGGCATTTCATAATCACTATGTGATAACACGCCAATTCTGTACCGCGCTGAAGGCGGCGGGTGTATTAATGCCGGTACGCTCGGACGCCAAGCTCTTTAACGGCCGCGAAATCCATCTGAGCGGCTTTCAGGCCATCGATGAGAAGAAGCTGAATGCGCTTTCCGATGAAAAGATCATCGATTTCCATAAAAAGGGCTGGTTGCCGCTGATATATTTCGCGTTGATGTCGTCTTCCAACTGGAAAAAACTAGTGGATATGGCGGGTGAGCGGGAATCTACCGACCGGTCACTTGACCGCAAAGGAGAAAATCGCTTATGAACAAAACAGACATTCTGAGTATCCCCGGCATGCCTGCTGCCGCGCCGAGCTATCCCAAAGGGCCGTACCGCTTCGTTAATCGCGAATATTTCATCATCACCTACGAATCCGACCCAGACGCCATCCGCGCCGCGCTACCCGAGCCGCTCATACCGGCCAAAGGCAACATTGTCGCTTATGAATTCATCAACATGCCTGATAGTTCCGGCTTTGGTGATTATGCCGAAAGCGGCATTGTCATCCCCTGTCTTTACAACGGCGAAGAAGTCAATTTCACTTGCCAGATGTATCTTGACAATGAACCGCCGTTAACCTGTGGCCGTGAGGTATGGGGTTTTCCCAAAAAATATGGGAACCCGCGCTTAAGCGTGATTCACGATACGCTGACCGGTACGCTCAAATACGACGAGGAGCTGGTAGCGATGGGCACCATGCGCTACAAGACCGAGGATCTGGTATCAAATCCCCTGCATGCTGAAATGCGCGATCCCAAAGCCATTATCGCCAAGCTGACCAAGACACAGATCAATCTCAAGCTCATTCCTGGCGTCGACGGTAAAATGCAGATTGCCCAGCTGGTCGCCTACAATATGTGCGATGCAACGGTCAAGGGCGCGTGGAGCGGGCAGGCGAGATTGCACCTGGTGCCGCACGTCAATGCGCCGGTGGCTGATTTTCCGGTGAGGAAAATAATCGGCGGTAGTCATTTCATCGCCGACATTACGCTGCCTTATGGGCGCGTGATTCATGATTACCTCATATAACAGCTGTGGCGTAATCCCTAACAAAAATATACGGCGCATTTATTTTTTTGCTGATAAAGGGATTTCATCTCTACCGGAGACTCAATATGAACTATGCAAGAATGATTATGACAGCGCTGCTGCTTATGACCGCATGCACAGCCCCTATGTCGTCAGACCAGCTGGTGAATTACCTGAACCGGCTCTATGCCAATGCCCCGGCAAGCGAGTTTTTTGCTGATTTCGGATTGCCCGCTGGGGAATTCGCGCGCGATGACGGCGAGACGGTTTATCGCTGGGTATCATTGGAACCAGCTGTTTTTCCTGAAGAACATGCCATTACACATTATCAGGTGCCGGGCGGCCATTATACGCTTGTCGATGGCTATAACGGTATTCCGCAGGCACAATATTGCGAATTGCGCATCTATACCGATAGGCAGGGTATTATCGAGCGGTTTGCCGTAGCCGTCGATTCTATCGGCAAATGGACTGCCTCACGCTGTACGGAAATTTTCTATTAAACGGTGTGGCTGAAGCTATAAATCTCACCCATCTTTTTTTACCGCCGGCGATGGTGTTACTGCGCCATCCTCTCCCTCTGCATGCAGCAATAATATAACGATAATTAGTAATTAGACATTATTATCATAGTGTTTATATGACTACGGCGGAACAATTTTTTGAAATGACTAGGAAGGAGGCGCAGCACATCCGCGTCGTTACGGCGCTTGCGAATAGTCCCTGCTATTGGCTGCACGCCGCGCCTAGCGGGCTGCTCTGCCAAAACAGCAACGCAGTCGCATAAATACTATGATAACAGTGCCTAAGGCTTTCTGCTGCTGTTGCTTTATTCCATCAGTAGTAGTAAATTCGCATTATTATGACTATACCAAGTATACAAACGCTTTTTGATATGATAGAGACCTTTTAGTTAAAGAGTTTTATTTCTTCTTTAATCTGAATTGGGTCGATTATTATGAAGAAGCGGTTCTTTTTATACAGCGCTGTTTTTGCCAGCGTATCCCTGTTTGCCAATGTGGTTTCAGCCGGCGTTTTAGCAGATGAAACGAGCAATGCCACCAAACCGGCATCCGATCGGGATGTCGAAAGGCTGATTAAGGCGCTGCAGGATCAGGGGCAACGATTAGCCGATCAGGAAAAAAAACTGGCCGATCAGGAATCAGCGCTCGAAAATCAGAAGCGTGCGTTGGTACAGGAAAAAGTCCAGTTTGAGAAATTACAGACGCAGATCATTACTCTCACCGGCAAGCCTATTCAAACTGCCGTTACCAAATCCACACTACCAGCGAATAATTATGCGACGAGCACCACCGGCCCGCAGGAAGTGGGTATGGAACGCAAGGAAACGAAGGATAAACCACCTGAAATCCCGGCCATTATCGACGAAGGCGGCGTGTTGACGGCAAAAGGCAACCTGGTGGTAACCCCGGCGCTGGAATATTCACGATCTTCGGCGACCTCGGTCGAAGTCGCTGGGTTTAGCATCATTCCGGCGCTCAATATCGGCGTGTTCGATATCTCGCAGGTCAACCGCGATATGCTCACGCCTTCCATTGATTTGCGTTATGGGGTAACCAACCGCTTCGAGTTGGAAACCAAAATTCCTTACGTCTGGCGCCAGGATAGTACTCTGGGGCGCCTGATCGGCGGCGGCAGCACATCGGATTCGCTATCGACCGTCAAAGGTTCTGGCGTAGGCGACATCGAATTCGCCGCCCATTACCAGATCAACAAGGGCGAAAACAACTGGCCCTATTTCATCGGCAACCTGCGCTTCAAAACTGCTACCGGTTCATCGCCTTTCAAAGTGCCCGTCGTCAATGGGCTGGAGCAGAAACTGCCGACCGGATCGGGTTTCTACGCCATTCAACCCAGTCTTACGGCCATTTATCCATCTGACCCGCTGGTGTATTATGGCAATCTCGGCTATCTGCATAATTTTTCTAAATCCTATCCCAACTACGGTACGATCGATCCGGGCGATGGCTTTAGCGGCAGCTTCGGCATGAGCCTGTCGCTTAATGACAAAAGCTCGTTCAGCGTCGGATACAGCCATACGATGGTGCTGAGAACCCTGCAAAACGGTACGCCAATCACCAATTCGACGGTATTGCAGGTGGGGACACTGGATCTGGGGTATTCCTATAGCCTGACCGATGCCACCAACCTCAATTTCACCATCAATGCTGGCGTTACCTCCGATGCGCCGGATGTCATGCTGACCTTCCGCGTGCCGATGACGTTCGGCCTTTTCAAGTAGGGCTTTGCAGCAGACAAGCTGCCACAATGAAGAGCATCCCTACATTCGTCATCATCCGAATCGCATAGCGATTCTAGGGTGATCCATGGATTCCCTTAGAATTTTGTAAGAACAAAATTCAGGGAATGACGAGGATAATGGGTGAGATTAATCAAAAATGCTCTAGAGAATTTTAATGGAATGCCAGGGCGTTCTGTCGTATGGCCTGATTGAACTGGGCGTGGTTGATCAGCGCGATATTAGCATTAGCGATATTCAGATTCAGCACCTGCTGCAGAGCGATATTGGTATTGTTATTGACATTCTGGATAATCGTCGGCGGAATGATATTTTTAATGTTCCCGCCACTGTGGGAAGCGGCCTTCACGAGATCGGCTGACGTGAAAGAGGTTTGATTCTGCACATTGCCGTTCACAGCCAGAGTTGATGTGAAATTGAAATTGATCAGCAAGCCGTGGGCATTTATAAAACCGCCACGCATGGTGGAAAGTTTTTCGTCGCTGACTGTTGACGCATCGGCGAAATCTTGCGACGCATCGTCATTCAGCGCTTTAGCTTTGGCCGATTCCGCATGCAGGCACAGTCCAAACATCGCAATCGTCAGTGTAAGGAACATTCGTATGCGTGCCATCGTGGATCTTCCCTTATCAGTAATAATTTGGCGTCAATGATATATTGATTGTCAGGCTGCTCAGTTCGCCCTGATCAAGCATATGCCGGAAATGGGGGCTGCCATAAGGACTCCAATTATCTGCCGTATTAAAAGAAGCGTGCGCGATATTTTTGTTGTTGAGCACGACAAAGATTATGCCATTCCACATTTTTTCGAAATCCTGGCGTGTATAGATTCTGATTCCCAGTGTCGGATCACTGGTGGCTACTTTGTCTTTGGTGACGCCGGTGATCACGACAAAATGCAGATACCCGTGTTTATTGATCAGCGCGATGGATGGAATCCCAACCTTGGCCAGCTTATCAAGCGACTCCTTATAGCCTTCTGCATGATAACCAATTGAATTAAAATAATTTTTCATATCAAGCAGCGAAAATCCCTGCTTGCGGATTTTATCCTGGTCGCCATTGACAAACATAGCCATCAGCACGTCGTTTTCGCTCACCGGGTGTCCGTAATGGTAAGTAAGCAAGGTCGCGATGGCTGCCGAACCACAACTGAAATCATAACGTTGGCGCACAATATGTCTGAAACGCATATCCAGCAGCGACTTGCCTTTATTCAACGTATAATCGCCACCGCCGCCTTCGATGTAAATATCATTAGGTCCCGCGGTTGCCGGATAGGGCAGGCCTGCCAATACGGCGCATGCGATCATAATGCAGATAACACGCACCCGAGATAAGCTGTAGCGGCTGGCATGCATGGTGCTATACACAAAATTTTTGGCCATTATAGAAACTATAAAACTGCCGATATATTTAGCAGGCGTTAGCTTGTTGGCAGAATGTCATATTAACGATAGTGCTGCTCTGGATTACTACGTTATTGCCCGAATTCTGGATAAAAGTGTCAATTCCATTGACTCCGGATAGTGCGCTATCAGCAATATTGTTGGCGCCGGAAATCGTATCGATGGCGTTGTTTCCATTCAGGTTAGCACTCAGGTTTGACAGGTTGAAAATCGTCGGCGTGCCGGTACCGCGATCGTGTTCGAGTTCTTTGTCGCTTATGGCATTGGCAAATTCCCCGCTATCCTCCGGAAGAGCCACAGCAGGTTTAAAATGAGAGTTTACAATGTCTGTTGCCAATGCATCGCCAGACTGCAGAGCCAACAGCGCCGCCATAAGTGCGCCCAGGCCTTTGCTCATGGTTTTTACGGAGTACGTCATTGGTTACATCCCGTTGCTATAGTGATGAAGGGGGTGGGGCTTTCAGCCACCCTAAAGTGTAGAAAGCCCCACTTTTCCCTCACGCTGCCTGTCTTAAGGCAGCAGAAACTATCAACTTAAACGTCGTCGATTCTTAGTGAACCGTGATGTTGCCGGTCGAAACAGCTACGCTCTGCTGATTGAGAGCGTTGGCGCCGGTATTCTGGCTCATCTGAGTGACGCCAGCTGAAGCGCTGAATGCGCTGCTGGTGATCTGGTTGCCACCGATCGAGCTACTCGGATCGATATGCGTAGTGACCGTATTGTTGGTCACCGTACCGCCCAGCACAGATGCGGTCACGTTGGCGTTCTGGGAGAACGCGGCGATATTGCTGCCGGTGTCACTGTTGCCCAGGCTGTTGTTGTTGGTGCTGATATCGATCGTCTTGGTATCAGTTTTGGTATTGTTGCTATCAGTCGTGTTACCAGAGATCGTGGTCGTTTCGGTCTTGGTATCAGTCTTGGTATTGTTGCTGTCGATAGTCTTGGTATTGTTGCTATCGATAGTCTTGGTGTCGGTGCTAGTTTTGTTTACATCGACAGAGCTGGTATTGTTGCTGTCGATGGTCTTGGTGTCGGTGCTGGTTTTGGTGTTGTTACTATCAGTCGTATTACCAGAAACCGTAACTGTCTTAGTATTGGTTTCGGTGTTGGTCTTATTCACATCGACAGAGCTGGTATTACCAATGGTGCTGCCGGTGTTACCATCCGTGGTGGTATTGCCGGAGACCGTGACAGACTTGCTGTTGGTTTCGGTGTTGCTCTTGGTCACATCGATAGTGTTGTCGCTGTTGGTATTGGTAGCATTGCTGCTGTCGCTGGTGTTGCCAGAGATAGTCTTGGTATTGTCGCTGTTGGTGTTGGTGGCATTGTTGCTGTCAATGGTATTGCCAGAAACGGTCTTCGAGATATCGACCGAGTTGCTGTTGGCGGTACTAGCAGAGCTGCCATTGTTGGCGCTTGCTCCATTGTCACCGCTGGTGGTATCGGCCATCGCTGCGTTAGCGGCGAAGGTGAGCGCAACAGCGGAAACGGTTGCGAGAAGAATATTCTTAGACATGGTCAAACTCCTGTGTAGGTTTATGTATTGTTAGAGAGGAAATATTGGAAGGGATACTGATATCACATGTTCGTTATTGTTTACCAGTGGGGGTGACGTATAAACGCTTTTACATAGATTGCAATAGTTTTATTGAAAGCTTCTTTGGTTTAATCGGCAGAGATATCATAAATTAATTATATATAGCGCAATGATTATATTTTTGACTTCCTATTATGTTATCCACTATAAGTTATTAGTATTATTGAGAATTTTATTTCATTTTTTATGAGAAATTTACATTTTATGCAGTGCCATTTATAACATATTAATATTAAGGTTACAGATATTGCTTAGCTATTTTTCTAACTGTTTACTATGTTCTCGATTCATTTTAATACACTAAATCATGGAGGCAGCTTAGAAGCGTTATTTGTTATTAGCGCTTTGGCAGAAAATCATTTTAAAATTATTGAAGTTTGGTTCGGCGCTGGTTGATGTATTGTGAGTTACTGTTTAACAGCAAATTATTGCCCTTAAAACCTCAATTTCTATGGGTTGTATTAGTGTATTTAGCCTTGCACCAAGCTCCATAAGCGCATAAACGTTAACGCGCAACAAAGGACTATCACTAAGTGGCGGGTATGGTGTCAAAGATTATCGAATTCAGTGGCCCGGCCGAGCTTACAGAGGCTTGGGGACAGTTGGCAGACAGCTTTCTTGTTGGGTACGCGGGCGGCAGTCGGATAAAGCAGCTTAATCAGCTTAACATATTAGTGTTCGGCGAAGTTGCAGAGTGCGCTAGCCGCGCGGATGCACTGTTTCGCAGCGGCCACGACCTTGAGGGTAGGGACGCTGTTCAAGCCTATGTCCGTTCATTACAGCGGTTCATTTCCCTGAGTGGACCGGGAGATGCTTATAGCGATCTGCGCAAAGTGATTACCCTTGCATGGCAGCTTTCGGGATTTGCTCATGCTGCTTGATTACATAAGCGGCATACTTAACCAACTTCACGTTTCAAAAGCGGCACATGGTTAACCGACACCATTCACTTTTCGGCTTTCTGCACGATCTGTTTCTACGTTACCGGCAAAGGACTGGCTAGCTCCCACAGTATGCGTAAGCAATGCTTCAAGCGCTTTTCGGCGGTCGCTATCATTTTGGAAAATAAAGGCAGCAATTGCTTTTGCACGCAGTGGAGAATCTATTGTGGGACGTTCCCTGTAAATAGTACGGAAGACATAATAGATATGAACTTCCGTCAAATTTCCTTCGTCGGGGATTATACCATTTTGCGCGGCATAGATTTGAATTGTTCTGGCCAACGGCTTAATAAGTTGTTCAGTTAATCCTTCGCGTTTATTTACCGCTTTGAGCAATGCATCAAAATTTTCCCTTATCGGATTTCCCTGCAAGGCATCAAAAGCAATTTCCACTCTTTCCTGTAATACGTCAGGAGAATCCGTGGATTTGACGTCATGAGTCAATAGATGCGAAAGCCTTTCTCTTCGAGTCTGGTCATTCGGAAAGGCGTAAGCAGCAATAATACCCCCATATTTTTCGCTTTTTACATGCCGTGCCATCATATGCTGAATTGTATGATACAGACTATCAGGATTAACATCCGTAGGCATATCGAGGCCAATATCATGAGCATGCTTTATCATGCGTGGTGCTAAATCAGTCCTATAGCGAATGCCATCACGTTCCTGTATCCGGTCTATCATATTTTTGATTGCCTGATATCGTACCACTTTATCGTCCCCCGCTTTTTCCAATGCGTCAAAAGCTGCATCGACTTTTCCCTGTGATGCATCCAGCGGCGACGCATATATAAGCTGCCTTAGGGCAATCCGGTCTTTTTCGTCTTTTGCTCCTAATTTGCTTGCAATCCAGTCAATGGCTGACGATTCTGGCAAATCCTCGCTTCCAGTCAGTCTCATATCGTCCAGTGTGCTGGACGATAACTTTATGGAAGGAGGTTTATCCTTCAATATGTACTCTTTAAAAGCTTGCCAGCCGAGGAATCTTTTATCTCCGTGAATTTTTCGCCACTGTTCCAGAATGGGTTCTCGCATCTGGCATTTTAACATATCCATGCATTCGGCAATCGTATATCCCTGTGTGCGCGCAAACATGACCGAGTCATGAAATGGCATGGGATGAGAAGAAGGCAATTCCAAGAGCAAATTTTCCGCACGTTGCGCAAGCGCGGCATCAGACGGCACTAAGGCGTTCGATAGCTCTTTTACGTATGGCAACAAGGTATCTATGCCTTCCGTACCCATTCTATTTCTATTTATCCAGTTATATACGGTCTTCCCCGTTAATCTGGCACCCGATTTTTTAACAATATTTTCAATAGAATCATAGCTGATTGCCAATAAATCTTTTAAAACAGTAATGGCAGATAGGGTAGTGTCCGCGCCGGGTTGCGTCTCTAAGATTTTATCTTCTCTGTTAATAATATTTTCGGCTGTATCCAGACTGGCAATCGCACCGCTGATTAATTCCAGACATTTGATTTGTTTGGAGTTAAGTGAATAGGCGTCGATTAATATGGCACGATTCTTGGAATTTAAACCGATAGTGGTGTTATCATCCATCCAACGGGCGACATCATGTGGTTTGATGCCCAGGTTTTTTTCTTGGGAGAGAAGATCGGCAGCATATATGTTTTTTCCTTTCCATTGCTTGATAAATCCTTTCGCTTTGCAATAGAGTTGCATGAATTCCTTAAAATTGTTGCCGCCGCAAAACACGTAGGCTTCGAGATCATCCCCGAAGGCAGCGGATTTTGGAAAGCGCCGGGGCTTGTAAATTTCATGCAACTGCTGAGATAGTAAAGCGGCGGGCACTCTGGCAACATATCCTGTCACCTCATTCCTCAATTCCGGCTCAGGATCATAAAGCAGGGCTTTCACGATTTGACCGGGATGATTGAAATCGATGTGTCCGAATCTTTTAAAGACGGCGTTATAACTTAATCCCTCCGCTGAATCACGTTTGGAAGGATCAAACGTGGCTTCTAAATGCGATCCATCCGGCGCATGCGTTATCAGGGTTACAGCCAGATCAATCACACGACGCTGAATTTCCGGTTCATCCAGTATAGAGGCGGCAGCGATGCCCTTGCGCACGGCCAGGATAGATTGCCATTGTGCGAAAACATCGTTATAAAATCCTGACTTATTAGTCCAGGCGGACGGCATTCCCGCTGTAAGCATGACGGTAACATGCTGAGCTTCAGCTTCTTTTCTCCTAATCAGCGCGCCATCGCTGATTTCGCCTTCAACTGGCATCAGGGAGAGATAAGGATAATCAGGGCGCGTTGGTGGTAAAGATTCCGCGCCTATTTCCGGGACTAAAGGAATCGGTATACCAGTAGCTGAGATAGTATCTACGCGAACATGAGCGCGGGGCTCTCCTGCCACATGAGTACTCCTGGTTCGTACGGGCGGATCTTCCACAACGTCAGCATGGGAATGGATAGTCCGCAGCGCTTTATTTTTTATTTGCCGTACTCTTTCGTCTGTAGTCCCATATTCCTTGGCCAGTTCTTTCAATGTATATGACTTGTGATCGTCACCTAATCCAAAATGCTTCTTAATAATTTCACCTTCTTGCCCATTAAGTTCACGTTCTATGATGGCAAGGATATGCGCTACTTGGTCACTATGTGCAGCGGCAGTAAAAGGGCTGATAGCTTTTGAATCGGCTATTTTTTCATGCCCTGTTCGTTCATCCAAATGTTCTGAAGGTGCGTCCAGCGATATCTTATCAGGGAGGCCTTCTAAAACCTTGTGGGTTGTAATTTTGAGGATTCTGCCAAAAAGATGATTCTTGAACCGCACGCCCGTATTGTTTTCTTGATTGCCTTTGGTGTCATCGAAAATAAATAGGCTATTGTCGAATACTTTGTTTGCCTCGCTATGGGCTATGGAAAAATCAGCGCCTTTAGCAAAAGCAAGATTTACGGTTGCTGCTTTGAGTGCGCCGCCAATAGTTTTCAGACATGCGGAGTGGATTGCGGAGGCTAGAATAGCACCTGCGCTTTCTCCTCCTCTAATACGATCCCTTTTTAATTTGACTGTTCTAGGTACGCTGCTGCTTTTAGGAGGTGGATAGAGATCGCTATCGCCGGTTGATTTTAATAACTCTATCCACTTATGCACCAACTGCGTTGGGATATAATCGTTTAAGTCCCTTTCCGGGCCTTTTTCGCCACTTTCGTCCGATTGTTTTCTGCAAACATTATCCAGCGCTTCTTTTAGCCGGGTAAACCCGATATCTGTATGCTTTGCTATAAATTCGGCTGGCGTAATGTCAGTATTTACCAGCTCATTGAGAAGATTGACTTCCAATAATGCATTTTTGGCAGTACCGTTTTCGGTATAGCGACGCGCAAAATCACGCCAGTTTTCCTCTAATGCAGCCGCGCCATTATATTCAATTTGCATAGGATTTACATTTTAGTGGTAGCTTTCTACTGCAAATGATTTAAAATGTAAATCTATATTAAATCTTATGGTATATGAGAAAATTCCGATAAATTATCGCTAACCATTTTGATTATCATCAAAATTTATATCCATTATCTAAAACGCCTTCTTATAGAACATGGAAACATGTCTCATCTCGTTCCTGTTGCCATACCTGCGCCTTGCCCTTCCGCCACCCCAACCTTAATAGCTGGTACAAGCTGCGGATCAATGTAATAGGTCAGCCTGTTAAAGGACTTTATATCAGGGTGGATACTTACCATGTCTATGACATCCTTGGGCGCGTCTCCTATAGACACTTGCTTGCCTTCCGCAATCCATTTTCCCAGTAATGGGCGTATACTGCGTTGCTGGTTTGAAGGAATATCCGCCAGTGGTTTCATGGGATCAAGGGGTAGCCATTGCTTATGTTCTTCTGGCAGCAGTGGAAATAATTTCAGATAGCCAGGAATGGAACGCGATGTAGAGTATTACTAAGGATGGATACGACATAAAAGCGCAGTCCTTGAAGCAGCGGCAGCATGAAATCAGTATCATGACAGCCAACCATGAAAAGGGCGATGACAGTTTCAAAACGACTGTGGAAGCCTTGTTTTCCGTGGCATCGAAAGCCTATGACATTTTCGAGAGTTCGAAAATCGAGCAAAAGCGCCAATTAATCGCCTTTGTTTTTTCGAACCTTGCCTTGAGAGGCGCAAAGCTAGAGTATTCCTTGCGAAATCCTTTCCCGCTGATGGTTGGAAAGCGCACGTATCAAGATTGGCTGGGGGACTAGGATTCGAACCTAGGTTGACGGAGTCAGAGTCCGTAGTCCTACCGCTAGACGATCCCCCAGCAGGGTATGCGTTAATGGGGGCAAATCATTACAAAGCTTTGATGGCCAGTGCAATAGAAATGATGTGGAAAAATGGCTGTGCCGAGTTGGCACTTGCAATCTCCTGAAAAAGCTTTAAGGTTTATTTTTATCAATCAACTGACTTGGCAACAGACGCCTATGATCAATCAGAATAAGCGTGATCGGCTGGTAGATTCTGCCGCGACGCTATTCCATCATAACGGCCTGACGGCGACTTCGCTTGCCGATATTGCCAAGCATGCCGACATTCCCATCGGCAACGTCTATTATTATTTTAAAACGAAGGAAGAGCTGGCGCTAGCCGCAGTCAGCCGGCGCAAAGAGCAGTTCACCGCCGCCTATGCGCTGCTGGAAGAAAGCATCGATGACCCACGCCGGCGGCTGATCGAAGCGGTGCAATATTTCGATAAGGTGCGTGACGAATATACGCATTACGGTTGCCCGGTCGGCAAGCTTATCGAAGACGCCGACGTAGAAAAAGACGCCGTGGTGCAAACGGCGGCGCAGGTGTTAGCAGATTTCGTCGACTGGGCCGAACGCCAGTTCCGCAATCTCGGCCATGGGGTGGATGCACGCAAATACGCTACGTCGCTGATGGCGGGCGTCCAAGGTGCGGCGGTGATGGCCAAGGCATTTCGCGATCCTCAGGTGATTTCCAATGAAGTCAGCCGCTTGACTATTTGGCTTGAGACATTACCAAACCGCAAGATTCAGTTGGGTAAGGTGGGCGTCAAAACGCCGGAAACGTCGGACGCAGTTTAATTACCGCGAGGTGCAGCCGCCCGTTTCAACCTATCATTGATTGCAATACCTAATCCTTCTTCCGGAATCGGCATCGCCGCGATACGCTTGGCGCCGCTGGCATCGAGTCGCCGTAGCATGCGGAACAGATTGGCCGCCGCTTCCTGCAGGTCGCCATTCATACTCAAATTCTCCATTGCATACGCACCTGACAGTGGATTACCGAAAGCCAGCAGCGCTTCATCTTTTCCAACCTCGGTAGCATTAAGCCGCAGGGGCAGCGAGGGCGCATAATGGCTGACGAGCTGGCCGGGGGAACGGATGTCAGACGTCAGATGACAGGCGACAGTACTGACATCTGATATCTGGCATCTGATATCTGCCTCCGTCACCGAACCGGGGCGCAGGATAATCGGGATATCGCCGGTCATATCGATGACGGTCGATTCGATGCCGATGGGGCAGGGGCCGCCGTCGAGGACCATGGGAATGCGATCGCCCAGCTCTTCGCGCACATGCGTTGCTTCAGTCGGGCTGATGCGTCCCGAGCGGTTGGCGGAAGGCGCGGCGATAGGCAATGCGCTTTCGCGCAGCAAAGCCTGCGCCAGCTTATGCGCTGGGGAGCGCAGTGCCACGCAATCCAGCCCGGCGCTGACCAGCAAGGATAATGCGCAATTTTCCTTTCGCCGCACCACCAGCGTCAGTGGCCCCGGCCAGAAATGTTTTGCAAGCGTTCGCGCCGCATCATTGAACTGCGCATATTGCTCCGCATCCGCTAGCGTACGCACATGCACGATTAACGGATTGAACTCAGGGCGCTGCTTGACGGCATAAATCGCCGCTACGGCATCATCTGACAGCGCATTGCCACCGATTCCATAAACGGTTTCAGTGGGGAAGGCGACCAGCTGGTTTGCACGCAGTAGAGCGGCGGCGCGTTGAATATTGTCTGTCATCATGGTTGTGATTGCATAATTTTTTGTTTATGGTTGTATACGAACATAGCGTAGGCAATGCGAGTCATCTTTTTAAAATGGGAGCATTATGGCAAAAGTCATCACAATCGCACAGCAAAAAGGCGGCGCTGGTAAAACCACCATGGCGGCACATATCGCTGTGGCGCTAAGTCAGAAGGGCAACCGTGTCGCCATCGTCGATATCGACCCGCAAGGCAGCCTCAGCTACTGGCATCGTTTGCGCGAAGAGAAATTCGGTGAAGGCTATACCGGCCTGATCTTCAACGCTTTGTCCGGCTGGCGCGTCGGTAGCGAGGTGGCGCGCCTGCGTAAGCAATGCGATTTCATTGTCATCGACAGCCCGCCGCACACCGAAACCGAAGCACGCACCGCCATCCGTAGCGCCGACCTCATTATCATCCCCGTGCAGCCCAGCCCGACCGATCTTTGGGCGACCAAGGCAACGCTCGACCTTGCCAAGGCAGAAAAAATCCCGGTGCGCGTGGTGCTCAACCGTGTTGCCGCCAATTCCCGCTTGGCGCAGAAGATTGCCGCTGAACTGCCGGAACTTGCCGAAACTACCATCGGCAACCGCGTGCTGTTTGCCGCCTCATTGCTCGAAGGCAAATGCGCCACCGAAATCGATCCGGGCAGCCCGGCGGCGCAGGAAATCAAGGCGCTGGTCAAGGAAATCTTGGCGTTGGTCAAGGATGAGGAAGAAGAGGCGATGGAGGATACCGAAGCCGCAGCCAAAGCGCAGAAGAAGAAAAAAGTTCTGGCGGAGGTGTAACTGCCCTCATTGCGAGCCCCCGGCGAAGATCAGGGGGCTCGCAATGACAATAAGATGGAGAAATGCCATTTATTTACTCTGATCCATTCTGATATTTGGTTTGCTGACATGTATAAGCGCCCATGCAATGGCGGATGATCCATCTTGTTTAAGGAGAGGATGCGGTCAAATTTGCATTAGCCAGGAAAATGCACGTGGAGAATATTTTCCCCAATATTGTCAACCTAATTTTGAATGTTACCATAAATTTGGAGAGTGCGTGCATCAATCCGGACATTGCGATTGGAAACAAACACGAGAACTCAAGGCATGCCTCGAAAAAGAATAACTTAAAAGTGGATAGGTAACTGAACTTATCATTATTCCCCCGGCGCATCCGCTCTAATCGCCAGCGCATGCAGCCCGGTTTTAAACTCATCGGCCAAAGCCGCGTAAATCGCCTGATGGCGCTGGATTTTGCTCATGCCCTTGAAGTATTCGGCTTTAATCACCACTTCATAATGCGTTTCGCCGCCGGTACGCGCGCCGCTATGCCCGGCATGGGAATGCGAATCGTCGCGCACTTCCAGATAGATTGGCCGGAAATGTTCGGTTAAAATGGTTTCAATGCATTCTTTGCGATTCATGATACACCCCATATACGATGCCCAACAGAAAGAAAAGCGATTACACCCCTCACATTCCCCCCGAGCAGGCGCCGCCGTGCCACGTCCCGGATTGCGGCGCACCGGGGGTGTATAAAGCGCCCAAATCACGCGAGGCGCTACATGATTACCGCTGGTTCTGCCTCGACCATATCCGCGAGCACAATCAGCAATGGGATTATTTTTCCGGCATGGACAGCGGCGAGATCGAATCCTTCATCAAAGATGCTGTCACCGGCCATCGCCCTACCTGGAGCCGCGAAAGCAAGCTTTCCGACCCGCATCGCCAGCTAGAGGATGCGCTGTATGCGTTCCTGAGTCCTGGCCGCAAGCCGCCCAGTCCTCAGCCGCCGCTTTCGGCCAAACTGCGCCGGGCGCTCCTGGCGATGGAGATGGAGTATCCCTATACGCCGCGAACACTGAAGGCGAAATACCGCGCCATGGTCAAGCGGCATCACCCTGACATGAACAAGGGAAACAAACAATCGGAGGAAAAATTCAAGCAGGTTACGGCGGCCTATCATCTTCTGGCGGCGCATATTAAATCTGTGTAATAAGTTATCTTAAGCGTTGCGAACACAGCCGATTGCTGTATGATTACCGGGCTCTATTTTTCACCCCATTCAGGAGTTATGATATGAAATACCAGACGTGGATAGCCACTCTCGGCGCTATCGCTTTCGTTGCTGCCGCTATGCCCGCCTACGCCCAGGCACCCGCTGCAGCGCAATGGACAAAGGACGATGTCAACACCTTTTGCAACAACCGTACTAGCGGAAAGCCGAAACCTTATCAGAAATGTGTGACCAATAATCAGAAAAGGGTTGGTAAAAAGAAGACGGCGGCAGATGTTCAGATGATCCAGACCGGCAAGCGCCCCCCCAAAAAGACCGCTCCTGCCACCGCGCAGTAATCATTCATCTTCAGGTAGCATGAACATGCGCAGGCTTCGGCTTGCGCATGTCGTTTCAGTATGACCGCTAAACCCGCCGCCATTGCTAGCGATATACCTGATAAGCTCGTCTCTACCGACAAGCTTTTCGGCTTCAAATGGCATATGCAGATACCTGCCTTTTCCAGGCCTGAGGAGCATGTGCCGGATATCGATCCGGACTATCGTTTCGAGCCGGAGGTAACGCGCGCCATCCTTGCGGGCTTTGCCCATAACAAACGTGTGATCGTACAGGGCTACCACGGCACCGGCAAGTCGACGCATATCGAGCAGGCGGCGGCACGGCTCAACTGGCCGTGCATCCGCGTCAATCTCGACAGCCATATCAGCCGTACCGATCTGGTGGGGCGTGATGTGATTACTTTAAAAGAGGGCAAACAAGTCACACAGTTCCAGGAGGGTATATTACCGTGGGCGCTCAGCCGTCCGATGGTGCTGGTGTTCGATGAATACGACGCCGGGCGGCCCGATGTGATGTTCGTTATCCAGCGCGTGCTGGAAGCCAATGGCAAATTTACCCTGCTCGATCAAAACCGCGTCATTACCCCCCACCCGTATTTTCGTTTGTTCGCCACGTCGAATACTGTTGGCCTCGGCGATTCAAC
>Ga0206964_10205_pt1 | contig 18002 bp, 13 predicted proteins | sample Alteio_BWOrgHeat_25_FD_152980 | JGI IMG/M metagenome (GOLD analysis project Ga0206964, IMG submission 152980) | Enriched cells from forest soil in Barre Woods Harvard Forest LTER site, Petersham, Massachusetts, United States -... | ecosystem: Environmental > Terrestrial > Soil > Temperate forest >...
GAAAAATTGGTTCTATCGCAGTTGGCGATCGAAGAGGTGGCACCGGACGCGACGCCAGCACGCGTGCGCGTGAGCTTTCGTGGTAATGATGAGCGTTTGCGGGTGGGTGACCGGGTACATTTTAACGCGAATCTGTATCCGCTGCCGGAGCCGGTGATGCCTGGTTCTTACGATTTTTCCCGGCATTTTTATTTTCGCAGTATCGGTGGCAATGGTTTTGCCATGCGTCAGGCGGAGATCATCGGAAGTGGCAGTGAATCGGGTGTCATGACGTGGGTGAATAACCTGCGCCACCAGATTGGTGAAGACATGCGCGTGCACATGGAGGGTAACGTTGGTACCGTAGCCGCCGCCATGACGGTGGGGGAAACCGGCCCGATACCACAAGACACCAAAAATATGTTACGCGATTCTGGACTTGCCCATATGCTCGCTATCGCCGGGTTACATTTGGGAATTGTCACCGGCATTATCTTTTACAGTGTCCGGCTGCTGCTGACGCTGTATCCGCCGCTGGCACTCCGCCTGCCCACCAAAAAAATCGCCGCTATTCTGGCCCTCATCTGCGCCTTTATCTATTTAACGCTGGCAGGTTTTCCTATTCCGGCGCAACGGGCATTTATCATGGTGACGTTCTTTTTTATCGCCATTTTACTGGATCGGCGCGGGGTGACGCTTCGCACCCTTTCCATTGCGGCGACACTCATTTTGCTCATGTTCCCGGAAGCGTTATTGGGCGCTAGTTTTGAAATGTCGTTTGCGGCAACGCTCGCCATTATCAGCCTGTATGAATCGTATGGGAAGTACCTGCATCGTGCCAATGCATCATGGCTAGGAAAAATATGGGCGCACGTGCTCGGGATCGTTGCTACCTCACTCGTGGCGACACTCGCGACCGCACCCTTTGTGCTTTATCATTTTAACCGTTTTGCCTTGCTTGGGTTGATTGCGAATATGGTGGTTGTCCCGCTGGCTACTTTTATTATTATGCCGGGGATGGTGGTCGCTCTGCTCTTGATGCCGGTTGGCGGGCAGATGATCGGTTATATACCGATGGAATGGGGTACGGATATTATGATCCGCATGGCGGCATGGGTGACGAGTCTGCCGGAAGCGTCTTTGCATCTTCCTTCCCCTACCGATAGCGGACTGATGGTTGCCTCCGCTGGGTTGCTCTGGTTATGCCTGATCGCAACCCGTATTCGTTTCCTGGGTGTTTTGGCGATAGCGGCAGGGCTTTGCACCATTTCAACACATATGCCTGCCGATATCCTCATCAGTCATGATGCAAAGCAAGTGATGGTGCGGCTGGATAATGGTCATTACGCGGGGCTACGTGGCACAGCACGGTCGTTTACCATTCAGAACTGGCTGCGGGCGGAGGGGGAGGATAATCTCGTTCCCATCAAGGAAACGATAGCCGAATGTGACAGGGAAAGTTGCATATATAAAGGCCAGCATTACAGTGTAGCGCTCGTCAAAAAAGCGGAAGATGATGATGCGCTGGAGGCAGCCTGCCAGCAGAAAGTCGATGTATTGATCGCCTGGCGTTATCTGCATACACGGCCGTGTTTAAGTCCCAAACAGCTGATCGGGCGCGAGGAACTGGAGGCTTATGGCGCGCAGGCGCTGCGTTTTCATGATCAGGTGATTGATATTACCCATACCCTCACTCCCGGGCAGGGACGCCGCCTTTGGCAACCGGTATTGACGCACGACGCAGAAGAGGAGTACTGATATTTCTATGTCGCTCATCAAATCTACTGCCACGATTGGTTTTTACACGCTGCTTTCGCGGATATTAGGGTTTGCGCGTGATGTGACGATTGCCTCGGCGCTGGGGGCAAGTTTTCGCTCAGACGCATTTTTTGTCGCCTTTAAATTGCCGAATTATCTGCGTCGTTTGTTTGCAGAAGGCGCGTTTAATTCGGCGTTTATACCGATGTATGCCGGGCAACTCGCCGTAGAAGGCAAAGAAAAAGCGGGCCAGTTTGCCAGCGAAGCCATGTCCTTTTTACTGGTGATATTGCTGGTGGTAACGGCGTTGTTTATGGTGTTTATGCCGGAACTGATGGTGGTATTGGCACCGGGATTTTCTGATGATCCGGTAAAATTTACACTTACCGTTGCGCTGACGCGCATTACCATGCCTTACATTGTATTTATCTCACTGGTCTCGCTTTTAGGCGGGGTGCTCAACAGCAGCGAAAAATTTGCGGCGGTGGCGGCAACGCCGGTAATCATGAATCTTTGCCTGATCATTATCCCCTATTTCATTGACACGATCACGCCAAGCGGGGCGCATTCGCTCGCTATTGCGGTAATGATTTCCGGGGTAGCCCAGTGGTTGTGGTTGGTCTATTTCTGCCACCGGCGCGGGATGTTACCGAAGTTGGTGCGGCCACGGTTTACGGCCGATGTCAAAAAATTACTTTTGCTGATTGCTCCCGTGGCGCTGGGGGCAGGGGTGGCACAAATTAATTTGTTTATCGATACGATTATTGCTTCATATTTTAACAGCGGCGTTTCGTATTTATACTATGCTGATCGTATTAACGAGCTGCCGTTGGCGGTGATTGGTATTGCGGTGGGAACAGCGTTGCTGCCGCTATTATCGCGCCAGATTCGTGAAGGAAGAGATGAAGACGCACTCCGTAGCCAGAACCATGCGATTGCGCTTTCCCTGTGGCTTAGTATTCCGGCCATGGTGGCGCTGGTGATGATCGCGGAGCCCATTATCACCGTGATGTTTCAGCGCGGTGCATTTGCAGCCATTGAAACGATTGCTACCTATCGGGCATTAATTGCCTTCGCGCTGGGGCTGCCGGCATTTGTTTTGGTGAAGATTCTCGCACCAGCCTTCTATGCGCACCAAGATACCAAAACGCCCTTTAAGATCGCCATGGTCTGTATCGTCGTTAATCTGTTTTTTAATCTGGCTCTGATGCATTCGCTGCGTCATGTCGGTATGGCGCTGGCTACGTCGATTGCCGGTTGGGTGAATGTCATCCTTATGACGATTGTACTCAAACGCCGTTCGTGGCTTAGGATAGAGCCTCATTTATTGCGTGAAATGGGAAGCATTGCCATGGCAAGCGTGTGCATGGCCCTTGCCTTGTTTTTCATGCAGCACACGGTGCAGGATTATATGGCATCGCGCGAGTGGATACGGTTTATCGCCTTGGGGATCATGGTTACGTTGGGGATATCCGTTTACGGATTGGCCTGTATTGGTTTGAACGTGATGGCATGCCGGAAGCGGTTGTTGGCATTAAAATTATCGCATCCAGAAATTCCTATTATTGGTTTTCCGCGTAACGCAGGAGAAGGATATGTTTCTTACGCGACATTAACGGGGGTGGATGGAATCAGTATTGATCAATCTGTGTCATTGGAATGGGCGAGTAGTGTATTACAGGATATTTGCCTGGTGCAGGGAAATTTAGACCCAGAGCTGCTTGCAGGCGATAAAGACGCTGCAAATCCGAGTGACACCAACATAAAAGGAATCACAAAGAGTCGGAATCGTGTGCGCCAGAATGCCGCAAGCAATAGCGCGCACCCCGCAAACGCCGCCACCCCCGCATAGGCCGGGGGTTCATCGGCAAGGGAAAAATAGACTCCGATCCCCACCATCAGTCCGACCGGCGACCACAGCGATAAACGGAAACTATTCATCCTTCTTCCATGCAGTGAGGGTAATGAGGTCAAACGTGGCAGGCACACGTCCGTGTTCATCACTGAAATGCTTTCGATAATACTCCATCGCCGAGTGAAAAAAGGAACGACGGGTAAACCCTTTAGCCGAGGCCAGCAAGGCATTCGCCTCACCCATGCCACGCAAATCATACAATAGTTTCATCGGATCGTCGTACGAAACGGTGAGGGTTTCACTATCGGTGACCGGTTCCATAAACCCAGCGCGCTGCAAAAGGCTGCCGGCAGCTTTCACTTCTACGAAAGGAGAAATGCGCGGGCTTAACCCGCCGCTCATTGCGATTTCTGCCTGCTCAAAAGACTGGCGCAATTCTTTGAGCGTCTCCCCACCGACCAGATTTACCAGCAATAACCCACCCGGCTTTAAGACACGATGCATCTGGATTAAGGCCCCTGGCAGATCGTTCACCCAGTGCAGCGAACCTGTGCTCATCACCAGATCAAAGCTGGCTTCTGCAAACGGTAAAAACTCCTCATCCGCCGCAACGCACAGACCGGAAGCGCTGCCTATCATCGCCGGGGAGAGATCCGTTTGCACCCATGTATCAATACAAGAAGCCTCATTCGTTAGCCCTGCCACTAATCCCGTATGCGTCCCCAGATTCAAGGCGAAAGGAAACCGCTTGGGGAAATCCATCAGCCTGTCCATCAACCGAGATGCCATTTCCCTTAGCAAAAAATCATGGTCGGGAAATCGGGCGGCGGCGCGCTGGCGATGCTGACGTACAAGGTTACGATTAAAAATGATGTGGCTATGGCTCATAGGAAAATGATAGTAATCAGGGCGTAGGAATAATAAAGCGGTTATATGACCCCATGCTTTCCGCCATTCTCAATTTTCTTTTTCCGCCGCAATGCCTGATCTGCAATACCGTCGTCCCCACCAACGGCACCTTATGCCTGACCTGCTGGCAGCAGGTCGCCTTTATCACCGAGCCTTACTGTGAATGCTGTGGCCACCCTTTCGATTTTTCCATCGGCAAAGACGCGCTTTGCGCCGAATGCCTGCGTGAGCGCCCACCCTATGGCAGGGCACGTGCCGTATTTCGCTATAACGAACATAGCCGTGCCCTCATCTTAAAACTGAAATATGCAGATCAATTGCATTTAGCTGCCGTGTACGGCACGTGGCTTGGGAATTTTGGCAAAGAGCTGGTAGCAGTGAGCGATATGATTGTGCCCGTTCCCATGCATTACTGGCGATTCATTGGTAGACGGTATAATCAAGCTGCACTGCTGGGGCGGGCGCTCTCAAAACATTGCCAGTTACCGCTGTTACCCGATGGATTAAAGCGTATTCGCGCAACCCAACCGCAACCGGGCTTAACGCGCAAACAGCGCCTGGAAAACGTCAAAGGTGCATTTATTGTTCATCCGCGCCACGCGGGCACCATTAAAGGAAAAACCGTCCTGTTGATCGATGATGTGATGACCACATCCGCCACCCTGCATGAATGCACGCAAGCCCTGCTAAAGGCCGGGGCCATGCAGGTCAACGTGCTGACGCTGGCGAAGAAAGCGGGATAATTCGATGCTACTCCAGATACCCAAAACCAGGAAATAGCGGACTACTCTGACTGTTCATCTGCTTTGATATTACAGCCACCCTCATGGCAATTTGCTGTAATGGCACATAATCCGGTAAATTTTTCTTGATAAAAACAATATAATGGTAGCTCTCTGAATAGGTCAACAAGGACACTCTTTGGTATAAGCCGCTCGACTGTACGTAGTGATATATCTCCGCTTGATTAAAATCTTTCAACATACTCCGTTCAGGGTGTTCTTCTAAGGAGGCAACGTCTTTGGTGTTAACATTTATCAGCACCAGGTCGGGTTGAATTTTTTGCATGTAGGTTATACTATTCCCCTGGCGAGCAATCGTAACGTCCGCCAGCCCAAGTGCATCATACGTCTTCCATCCCGAGTAGTAAGGAAGAGCGCCCACGTCTGAAGTCATGAGTGTATAGCCTTTGGGCCTAAATTCAGCCAATGCTTCGCCCAATATGACATTAGTGTAATTGTTTGTGTGGCTATAGTTGTGAGAAAACGACATCGCCTCCCGATCGCAATCAATTACCAATAATAATGGTAATAAAACCATGCAAACGCCGAGGCGTCTCTTTCCGGAAAAGTGCTGCACATAATGGGCTGAAATCACGATGGCAGGGATAAAGAGTTGAAACGCGAAACGATCCGCATAATTCATCCAGGAAGCACAGGGGAGATAGGCAACAGCGTAAATGGCAAGAACAGAGAAGGCACAAAACCTAAAATCCCTTTCTTTAATCCACAGGATTAATGTACTTACAGCCATCAGATAAAAAACGATGCCAGCTAATTTAATAATAACGCTATCCATGGTAAATGCTTCCAGTCGCTTTGCATAAAACGTGTTGGGAAGCAGATAGCCAAAATACCAATATCGCCACATGAAATACGTCACGCCAAGTGTGATCACCGAGGCTAAAAATTTAGGATGTGTTATATGGGCTTTGGTACGCCATCCGTAATACCCCAAGGCAAAAGCCGATAACAATCCTCCATCGGGACGGGTAAGCGGCAATAGGAGGAGCAGGCAGTAAAACTTTCGTGGATCCGGCTTGTTTTCCACCAGCCAGGCAAAAAGTTCCACGCATAACGCCATAAAAAGCGGTGTTTCCAAGCATGAATAAATATGTATATAGGTATAGACATTGCCAAGAATAAAAAACGTGAACACAAAACGCGTCCACCGGTCAGCACAGAGCGAGTGCAGTCTCCATATCAGCCGAAGTAGCAGAAAAAATCCGAGGATTTTGAAAAAGACCACCGGCGATATCCCCACCCAATGCGGCAGAATTGCCAGAAACGTATAGAGAGAACTGGTATAAGCCTCTACGTACTCATGGTCGGGGTTGAAATTCCATATTCCGTAATGGACGAGGTTGTATGCGTAGCGGAAGGAGATAAACGCATCATCAACCGTAAACGACACAAACATGGAAGAAAAAGTGATGACTAAAATTAGCCAAAGACCATACTCGTAGGGTATAGCTTTGCGCAGGTAAGGCACGATTACTTTCATATATTAAAGTATTTTGCCTGTGGGTGATGCACGACAATCGCCGAGGTCGATTGTTCGGGATGCAGCTGGAACTCTTCCGACAACTCAATACCAATACGCTCCGCACCCAGCAGCTCCAGTAAGAGCTTCTGATCTTCGAGCCGTGGCACCGCCGGATAGCCAAACGAATAACGCGAGCCACGATATCCTTGTTTCAACAGCTTTTTAATCTCACGGTCATCTTCATGGCCAAAACCGAGTTCAGAACGGATACGCTTATGAATATATTCAGCTAAGCTTTCCGCAATTTCCACGCCTAGCCCATGCAGATACAAGTAATCCTGATAACGATCATTGGCGAACCACTCACGCGCCACATCAGCCACTTTTTGCCCTGCCGTCACCACCTGCATGGCCAGCACATCGCGCTCACCCGAATCCACATCACGGAAGAAATCTGCCACGCAAATGCCCCCGTCCTTATCCTGACGGGGTAGCGAAAAACGACCGATTTCTTTAATGCCAGCCTCATCAAATAACACCACGTCATTCTGCTGTGAGGCGCATTTGAAATATCCGTAGGCGGCTTTGGGTTGCAAAATGCCGTTGCGTTCACATTCTTCGAGTAGGCGCTTCAAGATCGGCTTAACGTCCGTTTCTACCCATTTCCAATATTCATCCAATGTTTTTCCTGCTTTTTTAAAACCCCAGTGGAACGTATAAAGCATCTGCTCATTGAGGTAGGGAATCAGGGCCTTTACCGGTACGTTTTCGATGATCTTTGCGCCCCAGAATGGCGGCTGCGGAACGGAGACCTGTGCGGCAAGCTCCTGACGTTTTAATTTAATGGCTTCTACTTCTACTGGGCGTAATTCTTTGCCTATCAACTCTGCACCGGCCACTTCGTTCTGCGACCAACGTTGCTTGGCCTTGGCATGTGAGGGACGATTATGTTTTCGCTTTTTGATTTCTTCCAGGTGGGTATCGAATTCGCCCGCTGCGAGCTTATTCATGAGATCCAGACCATCAAACGCATCCTGCGCATAGGCTACGCGGCCATTGCCATAGGCCGCGACGCAATCTTCCTCTACATAAGCACGTGTGAGCGCGGCACCACCCAGCAGCACAGGAAGATCGTATCCGGCTTGCGTCAATTCCTGTAAATTTTCTCGCATGACCACCGTGGATTTCACCAGCAATCCTGATAGCCCCACCGCATCGGGTTTATGCTCAGCAATCGCCGACATAATATTGGAAATTGGCTGTTTAATTCCGAGGTTATACACCTTGTAACCATTGTTGGTCAGGATGATATCAACCAGGTTTTTGCCGATATCATGCACGTCACCTTTGACAGTGGCGAGCACAATCACCCCTTTTTCCTGCCCTGCTATTTTTTCCATAAACTGCTCAAGGTACGCGACGGACTTCTTCATCGTTTCCGCTGATTGCAATACGAAGGGTAATTGCATTTTCCCGGCGCCAAACAACTCGCCCACGACCTTCATGCCCGAAAGCAATATATCATTAATAATAAACAACGGCGGGTGGGTTTTAAGTGCCTCGGCAAGGTCGTCTTCCAGACCTTTTTTGTCACCATCAACGATGCGGTTTTTCAGCACTTCCTCAATCGTATCGGCGCGTTGTTTTTTAGCCGTCGCCTCGCCTTTTCGCCCATCAAACAATGCGATATAATACTGCAACGGATCATAAGGATCGTCCGACGTACCAAGCGGTTTTTTGGGAATATGTGGCGTATCACTCATGAAAGGCTATATAGCCGATACTGGCACATAGTGCTAGAGGAAGGTTTTAAGCCGTTCTACCAAATCAGCATCCGCTTCAATCATTGGCAGGCGTTGCATATCCGCAGGCCGTGTCCAGGCAAGCCCAGCATGCTCCAACGCTTGTGGTTGTCCCTGCCAATGGCGGCAGAGATAGACTGGCATCAATAAATGAAATCCGAACTCCGCCACATAATCATGAGATAGAAACCAGAAGGGTTCAAACTGACTGGACTCGACAACGATGCCTAGCTCTTCGTTGAGTTCGCGGGAAAGTGCGATTTCCGGCGTTTCGCCTTCCTCGACTTTTCCCCCAGGAAATTCCCATTTCCCCGCCAGACGCTTACCAACAGGGCGCTGTGCCAATAATACTTCATTGTGAGAATTGATAAGTGCCGCAGCAACGACAAGAAGCGTTTTCACGTACGATAACTTCCGTTGATATCGATATAGCGGTGTGTCAGATCACACGTCCACACCCGCGCCGTGCCCTCATCCACACCGACATCAACCTCAATGGTAATGTCCCTGCCCTTCATATGCGGTGCGATCTGCGCCTCTTGGTAATCCGGGTCAGCCATCCCTTCGCGCGCCACAACTATTCCACCAATTCTAATCATCAATTTATCACGGTTGGCGGCTTCCCCTGCCTTGCCTACCGCCATGACGATCCGCCCCCAATTGGCATCGGATGCTGCAAGCGCCGTTTTGACGAGCGGTGAATTGGCAATGCTCATAGCGATACGTTTGGCAGCAAAGTCAGACGCGGCGCCCTTCACGGTTATTGTGACGAGTTTTTCGGCACCTTCCCCGTCTTTGACGACATGCAATGCTAGTTCATGCAACACCTCATGCAAGGCGCGCTTAAAATCCGTATAATCTCCGACAGGGTTTTCAGCGGCACCCGTTGCAAACAACAAAAGCGTATCACTGGTTGACGTATCGCCATCGACGGTGATGCTGTTGAACGTGGTTGCATTGGCTTCTTCCAGCATTGGCTGCAATGCACCAGCAGGAATCGCCGCATCGGTAAAAACAAACGCCAGCATCGTCGCCATGTCCGGCGCAATCATACCGGAACCTTTGGCGATGCCGTTGATCGTCACGCGCTTTCCCGAAATTTCCGCCGTACGCGTGGCCAGTTTGGGGTAGGTGTCGGTCGTCATAATGGCGCGCGCCGCATCATCCCATGCACTATCGGATAAGTTATCGGCTAATGCCTGCAATGCTTGGGTAATTTTTTCGTCTGGCAGGCGCTCCGCAATCACCCCTGTAGAAGCGGTATAGATATCTGACGGGGGACAGCCCAATATTTTTGCACACACCTTGGTGACACGCTCAACGGAGGCAAGGCCAACACTCCCCGTAAACGCATTTGCATTTCCAGAATTGACGACAAGCGCACGAGCAGTGCCTCCTTTTAGCGCTTCCCGGCAAGCGAGTACCGGCGCCGAAGCCGTAAGCGAGGTGGTAAACACCCCCGCCACTTGCGTCCTTTCTGAAAGGAAAACCAACAGCAGGTCCGTGCGATTTTTGTAGCGAATGCCAGCGGATGCCACCGCCAGCTTCACCCCTTCAATGGGTAATAATTGAGGGAATGAGGCCGGGGCGAGTGGCGAACGCATTTCAGTCAGGTCTTATGAAGCTGATTATTGGTCAGCCGCAGGTTTCATTTTGAGTTTTGTGCCTTTTTCTTCGGGCGGATTCAGCGATAAGGAAAGCGTCTTTTCTTTACCATCTGGACCATAGTACTTAACATTCGCTGACTTGATCAGTGATTCGACATAGCTCTGAACGGCTTTGTTAGCAATAGCACCGCGCAACTGTTCTTTCATTTCATCAAAGCTTGCGATCTGGAGTGGACGACGATCTTCTACCTTAATGATGTGCCAGCCAAATTCTGATTTAATCGGATCAGACACTTCGCCTTTTTTCAGCTTGAAAGCCGCATCAGCAAACTCGGGCACCATTTTATCTTTGCTGAACCAACCCAGTTCGCCGCCTTTGGTGCTGGACCCCTTATCAGTAGAGTTGTCTTTTGCAAGTTTCTCAAAATCGGCACCCTTTTTAATCTCGGCGCTCAATTTTTTTGCTTCTTCTTCTGTCGCCACCAGAATATGGCTCGCTTTTACTTCTTCCTGTCCTTTGGCCGCCGCTTGCTTTTCAGCATAAGCCGCATGCAACTGCTCATCGGTTACCAGCGTTTTAGACTTAGCTTCGATGAAGTTCTGCATAACCACCTGTTTTTCAACGGCAGCGATACGTTTTTTCACTTCAGGATCTTTATCGACACCAGCTTTTACAGCTTCCGCATAGATCAAATGCTCAGACACAAGGCCACGCAATACGTTCTGACGAACATTTTCATCAAAGCCGCTGAAATCAGGAGCAGAGCCATTCGGGAAAAGTCCTTTCCACGTAGCGAGTACATCAGAATTTTTGATTTCTTCTGAGCCGATTTTTATGATCGTATAATCCTTGGTATCTGCGGATTTTTCTGTTGTTCCGGTGGCAGCAGGATCTTTTTTCTCTGCCGCATAAGCTTGGAATGCAATCGTTGCAGTGGCAACAAGTAGCAATGCGCGAATCGTCTGTTTCATAAAGGTAATCCCTATTTTTTGATTGTCACAATACTGTCAATTTGACGCCTTGCGGCCTTATCGCATATTCTTTTGGGTAATGCAAGCCAAGACGTTTTTCGGGTGGGCAAGCCGTTGACTTAAGGGTAATTAGCGCCTATCTGTCTGGCTGGATGAAGATAACCGTATAGAATTTAGGATTAAGATACCCGCGATGTTAGGCTCTCTTGCGAAGAAGATTTTCGGTTCAGCGAATGACCGTTTTGTCAAAGGATTACAAGGCAAAGTCGAGCAGATTAATCTGCTGGAAGTCCAGCTGCAGCGCCTCTCGGATGAAGAGTTGTGCGGCCGTACCACCTGGCTGCGTGAACGCCTGAACGGCGGAGAATCACTTGATAGCCTACTGGTCGATGCCTTTGCTACCGTGCGCGAGGCGGGTAAACGCGTGCTTAACATGCGTCATTTTGATGTTCAGCTGATTGGCGGCATGGTGCTGCATAAGGGCATGATCGCAGAAATGCGCACCGGCGAAGGCAAAACCCTTGTCTGTACCCTGGCTGCTTACCTGAACGCCCTGCCAGGCAATGGCGTTCACGTTGTCACGGTGAATGATTATCTGGCAAAGCGCGACTCGGAATGGATGGGAAAACTACATCGCTTCCTCGGTCTTACCGTCGGCTGCATCGTCCATGGCATGGATGAGTCCGAGCGCCAGGCGGCGTATGGTTGTGACATTACCTATGCCACCAATAATGAACTTGGGTTCGATTACCTGCGCGACAATATGAAATTTGTGCGCGAGTCGATGGTCCATCGTCCGTTCCATTACGCGATTGTTGATGAAGTCGATTCCATTTTAATTGATGAAGCGCGCACGCCGTTGATTATTTCCGGCCCGACCGAAGATAACTCGGAATTATACACGCAGATCGATGCTCTGGTCGCAGGCCTTGTTCCTGCAGATTACGAAAAAGAAGAAAAGCACCGTGCGGTAACGCTCACGGAAGCGGGCGTCCATCACGTGGAAGCATTGCTGATGGAACGAGGGCTGCTCAATGCAAACAGCTCGCTTTACGATATTGACAACGTCTCGCTGGTGCACCACGTCAATCAAGCGCTCAAAGCGCATACCCTGTTCAATCGCGATGTCGATTACATTGTCAAAGATGACAAGGTGATCATCATTGATGAATTTACCGGCCGTATGATGGATGGTCGCCGTTATTCGGATGGGCTGCACCAGGCACTGGAAGCCAAGGAAAAAGTCAAAATCCAAAATGAGAATCAAACGCTGGCGTCGATTACGTTCCAGAATTTATTCCGCATGTACCCAAAGCTATCGGGCATGACCGGCACCGCCATGACAGAGGCCGGTGAATTCCGCGATATTTATAAGCTTGAAGTGGTGGATATCCCAACGAACGTCCCCGCCATTCGCCTGGATCATCAGGATGAAATTTATCGCACCGCAGCCGAAAAATACCGTGCGGTAATCCGTGAAATTAAAGTCGCGTATGACAAAAAACAACCGGTGCTGGTCGGAACGGTTTCTATTGAAAAATCGGAGTACCTCTCCAAACTGCTCACAAAAGAAGGCATTACGCATCAGGTGCTCAACGCCCGTTACCACGAGCAGGAAGCCTATATTATTGCTCAGGCTGGCCGGCCCGGCAGCGTTACTATCGCAACCAATATGGCCGGTCGCGGTACCGATATTATGTTGGGCGGCAACCCGGAAATGCAGATTGAGCAGGAATTAAAAACAATCAGCGACCCTGCTGCGATTGAGAGCAAAACCTCTAAAATTCGTTCCGACGTTGCTGCTGCCAAGCACACCGTCATTGCCAGTGGCGGATTATTTGTAATTGCCACAGAGCGTCATGAATCCCGCCGTATTGATAACCAGCTGCGCGGTCGTTCAGGCCGTCAGGGCGATCCGGGTGCGTCGAAATTCTTCCTGTCGCTGGAAGATGACCTGATGCGTATTTTCGGCTCAGAACGCATCGATGGGTTGCTCCAAAAACTTGGCATGAAGGAAGATGAGGCCATTTTCCACCCGTGGATGACCAAGGCGATTGAAAGAGCGCAACAAAAAGTTGAGCAACGCAACTACGAGATCCGCAAGAACCTGCTCAAATATGACGACGTGATGAACGATCAGCGTAAGGTGATTTATGAGCAACGCATCGAACTTATGGAAGCGCAGGATGTTTCTGACACCATCACCGCGATGCGTGAGGAAATTAATCAAGACTTAGTCACGCTATGTATCCCCCCCAAATCCTACGCCGATGCCTGGCAGACCGAGGATCTGAAAAAAGAAGTATTCCGTATTTACGGACTACACTTACCGATCGTCGATTGGGCCAGGGAAGAGGGCATTGCCGATGAAGCCCTGCTGGAGCGTATCAACGCTGCCACACAGGAACATTTTGCCCGCAAGGTTGCGGAATATGGCGAACCTCTGATGCGTATGGCAGAAAAAAATATTCTGTTACAAACACTCGATCAGTTGTGGAAAGACCATTTGTTGTCGCTCGACCATCTGCGGCAAGGAATTCATTTGCGTGGATATGGTCAGCGCGATCCATTGAATGAATATAAACAAGAAGCATTCTCGTTGTTTGAGCAGTTACTTTCTGGCTTGCGTGAATTGGTCATCAGCCGTCTTTCCCGTCTGGAAATCCATATTGAAGAGCCTGCACTGTTATCGCAACCCGCCTCTCCGCGTAAAATGTTTGAAACACGGCAGGATCCCGCGCAAGGTCCCATCGTAACGCAAGAGCCAGAACCTCAGCCAGCGGCCGCCAAAGTTGGGCGCAACACCCCCTGCCCTTGCGGATCCGGTAAGAAATATAAGCACTGCCACGGCACGTTAAGTTAGTAGGCGTCCGACTCTTTATACAGCACGGAAACGGAGACACGTTCGTTACTGTTTCGTAATTTGGGGATGCCGACGCAATCGCAGAGCGGTTCTTTCAAACCATTGATCTGCCTTGCTATCTAGAAATATTTGCGATTGCCCTATGCAGGCTGTTCTTTAGGTTCTTCCCATAGTGGCTTTTTGAGCTTGGAAAGCATGTGAGCGTGCGCTTCCAATTCCTCTGATGCAGGAGAAAAATCACGGGGCTCCAGAGCACCTCTTGGTGTCCGTACTTCTGAAGTCGTTTTCGCCGTTTCCTGTTTGCCAGCATCCAGATGAAAGGTGACCTGCCTCCCCCCCAACAATTCCATATACACATCCGCCAGAAGCTCTGCATCCAGGAGGGCGCCGTGTTTTGTACGTGAAGAAAGGTCGATAGCAAAACGCTTACACAGCGCATCCAGGCTCGCGGGTGATCCGGGGAATTTTTTGCGTGCGATTAGCACCGTATCAATGGCACGCTCCATCGGCAACGCTGAAAATCCTAGATTTTTCAGCTCGGCATTGATAAAGCGCATATCAAATCCGGCATTGTGAATCACCAGCGGATCGTCAGCTATAAACTCGAGAAATTCATCGACCTTCTGTGAAAATATCGGCTTATCTTTAAGGAATGTAGTGGAAAGACCATGGACGCGAAACGCCTCGTCCGGCACCTCACGTTCGGGGTTTAAATAACAATGAAACACGGCGCCGGTGCGCAAGCCTCCCACCACTTCGACGCAGCCGATTTCCACAATGCGATGGCCACTGTTTGGATCAAGTCCCGTGGTTTCCGTATCCAATACGACTTCGCGTTTCATGCCACACTCCTTATCTGCTGCAACCACATTTTTACCTGATGAAAACTATACGATTTTCCAAGCCCGGTGTGTACCACGATATCGGCGCGTTGCCGTTTTTCCTGATCTGGCATTTGCAGGGCTAGAATCTGGGACAGTTTTTCTGGCGTCACCCCAGCACGTTTTAATACGCGTTGCCGTTGGATCAGGGCGGGTGCACTCACCACCGCCACACAGTCGCACCGTTCTTCCGCACCCGTTTCAAATAACAAAGGAATTTCAAGTACTGCCGCCCACGCGCCTTTGCACTGTTCCTTGCAGATAAAATTATTTTCCGCAGCCACGACCAGCGGATGCAGGATCTGTTCAAGCTGCTTTAATTTCACCTTATCTTTAAACACGATATCGCCCAAGGCCCTCCGATCCACCGCCTGGTTTTTAATAACCGTTGAAAAATAATTTCCAATCTCCAGCACGGCCGCACCATTTTTTGCCATCAATTGATGCACAATTGCATCCGCGCTACACACACGCACTCCCAGCGCAGCAAACTGGTTTGCCACCGTACTTTTCCCCATTCCAATGCTGCCGGTCAATCCGATTACAATCATGCTAATCACCTAAAACATAACGCCTGAGTTCCGGTGTCACTTCTGGCCTAATGCCAAACCAGGCTTCAAACGCCGGAACCGCCTGATGCAAGAGCATACCCAACCCATCGACGATGGGATTCCCTCTCGCTTGTGCCCGTAACAACAGTGGCGTCATCAACGGTGAATAGACAATATCGTGCACCAGGGCAGACATTGGCAATAACGCCAGATCGATGGAAAGCGCTTCCTTACCATTCATCCCCAGACTCGTCGTATTGACCAGCAGATCCGCCCCTTGCAATATAGCCTCACGATTTTCCCAATCAATCGCTGTCATATGCGGTCTTGTGCTGGCCAATGTTTTCGCACGTTCGAGGTTGCGATTGGCGATAATAATTTCTTCAAATCCGGCATGGTCTAAAGCTTCTATGACGGCCCTCGCCGCACCACCTGCTCCCAATATGACGGCTTTACGTTTATGGACGATGGCGGGGCGGATATTTTCCCAAAACCCATAACTATCCGTATTGCGGCCGATTAATTTTCCTCCTGATATCACCACCGTATTGACTGCGCCAATACGCTGAGCGACAGCATCAATGCCATCCAGCATGAGCAGAATGCTTTCCTTGTGAGGAATGGTTAGGTTGAATCCTTTCCAGCCATCATCAACAAGTTTCTTCACGGCTTCCTGCAATGCATCTGGTGCCACGGGGAGTGCCGTATACTCCCCCGAGATATGATACTGCTGTAGCCAGAATCCATGCAGCCGGGGAGAAAGGCTATGGGAAACGGGCCAGCCCAGCAATCCTGCCTGTGGCTGACTAGACTTCCGCATGCACCTTTTCCTGATGTTTTTTTAAGTATTGCAAAATCGTCGCGGCGGTTTCTTCGACGGAACGACGCGTCACATCAATCACCGGCCATTTGTGCTGATTATACAACTTCCGCGATTCGCTGATCTCCTGCTGCATGTGCTCCATATCGACATAATTCGTATCATCTTCCTGCTTCAAGGATTGCAGCCGGGTTTTACGAATCTGCTGCAAACGATCAGTACTGATCGTCAGACCAATAATCATCGGCTTTTTCAGTGTCTCCAAACTTGCCGGCAGCGGACAGCCTAATACAAAGGGAATATTTGCAGCCTTATACCCCTTATAGGCAAGATACACACAGGTTGGAGATTTGGAGGTGCGTGACGGCCCCACCAAAATAATATCGGCATCCTCCATGTCCCAATGCGCCTGTCCGTCATCGTGCGCCAGCGCGTAACCAATGGCATCGACGCGCGTAAAATATTCTTCATTCAGCTCATGCTGCTTCCCGGGCGAAGCATGCGTTTCGAGCCCTAAAAAGGAGGAAAGCTCTGACACAACGGTTGCTAAAATAGCAATACAGGGAAGCCCGCGACGGGCGCATTCCATCTTCAGCATGTCACGCAGCTGGTTATCAACGAGTGTATAAATTACCGCGCCCGGATTTTCGCGTATCGCCTCAATGATGCGCTCCATCTGAGTCTTCGTGCGCACAAGTGTCCAGCTAAATTCTTCCGGCTCCACGTCATCAAAATGCGCCAGCGCCGCACGCGCCACACTACTTACCGTCTCCCCGGTTGAATCCGATACCAAATGCAAATTAAAAATTTTCATACGCCCATCTGTTTATTAGTCTGTGGATAATATTGGAAATAGCTTATGTACATAATTGGGCATAAATGTTCCGACTTTTTCTTCACCGTATTCCCGAATTTTTATCCACATGTGAATACGATAATCCTTCCCGTAAGAAATAGGTGAATAACCGGATTTATCCACTCTAAAAAATAGTATCGAGGATGTTATTATTCCGATTTATTTCCATTTGTTAGGAATAATAATACCTTTTTATCCACTTATACAGCGCGGATACAATAACACAGGATAAAATAGTGGACAATAATCTTCCCCCACCATAAGGCTTACTACTATAGCTACTACTTATTTAAATAAGATTATATAATGATAAGTGATACGAAGCCTTTACTCAGCATCTTGAAAAAAAAATCCCTAGCAAAGCCACCTTTTTGGTTTATGCGACAAGCAGGAAGGTATTTACCTGAGTACAAGCAGATAAGAAGTCAGGCATCCAACTTTCTTGAAATGTGTTATACGCCATCAGTTGCATCGGAGGTAACGTTACAGCCCATCCGACGTTTTGGTATGGATGGTGCGATTATTTTTTCTGATATATTAGTTATTCCCGATGCACTCGGGGTGAAGGTACGGTTTGAAGAAAAAGTAGGGCCGATTCTCTCTACGGTAATCAATAAAAATGATTTTAAAAAATTACATTGGAGGAGTGAAAAACTTACTCAAGTATATGAAGCGATACGTTTAACAAAAGCCGCATTACCGAAAGAAACCACGTTGCTGGGGTTTTCAGGTTCTCCCTGGACGCTGGCGTGTTACATGGTTCAGGGGCAATCGGACCAGCGGTTTGAAGGGGTAAGAGAGTTAGCACTTTCCAATCCTTCTTTTTTTATCCAACTCATCGAATTATTAGTTCAATCGATTATTGATCATTGTCGCCATCAGAT
>Ga0206964_10201_pt1 | contig 17966 bp, 15 predicted proteins | sample Alteio_BWOrgHeat_25_FD_152980 | JGI IMG/M metagenome (GOLD analysis project Ga0206964, IMG submission 152980) | Enriched cells from forest soil in Barre Woods Harvard Forest LTER site, Petersham, Massachusetts, United States -... | ecosystem: Environmental > Terrestrial > Soil > Temperate forest >...
CAGGTTGATTTACGCCCCGATATGACGTTTGAAGCATTGACGCAAAAACTGCAAGCACCGCGCGCCAGTAAGTCTCTGAGCAGTTATCTACGAAATATGCGTTTTTCACCGCTAGCTATTAGTTTATTGCGTGAAACCACATCGCCTGAGGAATTGGCGCAATTTACTCCTGCCACTTTGGCCGCGCGGCTTAAGGCATTACCCCTAACGCTCATGGCACCTACGGACATTGCACGCGCTATTTCTACCGCCGGCGGAATCAGGCGTGATGCCGTTAATGAACATTTTATGTTGTATAACAAACCAGGCGTTTTTATCGCCGGTGAAATGCTCGATTGGGAAGCCCCAACCGGCGGTTATCTTCTTCAAGCATGCTTCAGCACAGCTGTGGCAGCAGCGCAAGGGATGCTACTATTTTTGAAATAAATCTTCGTCCAGGCATTGTGATGCGTCAGTGTGATGCCAAGGCCAACTGCAAGAATTTATGCACCGCCAGAAGCGCACGGTTCAAAATGTCCTGGCTGCCAAGGATAGGGTTTTGGAGATGTTAACGGAAGATATGGTACACCTTGCGGATCATTCTTTTGAAAGGCAAAAAAGCGGTACCTTCAACGCAACCATAGGCAGTATACGCAATTTACATCGTAATGATTTACGGGCTCAGAAGAAGTGGCAGCAATGCTAAGATAGGGATGAAAGTGGCATAACCAATAAACAACTTCGTCCTGCCCCCTAATAATTGGTCCAGATTTAATCTTGTAGTATGAATTTATCTCACTACATCTCAACGACCTGAGGGGTTTATCTGGAGGTATCTCAGAAATCAATAATGCCAATTAATTATATAAATTAATATGTTGATTGTTAAAAGTGAATTCTTGGTCCATATTATTTCAAATGATATCACTTCATCTCAGATTTTGGGGGAATAAATGGGGGTATTTTATACCTGCAAATCATATCACAACATTTCATGACATTACCATCCGCTATCGAAGCGGCCCAGCGATGTTGCCAATTGGACATGAAGCTACATAAATGTTATCATTTTATAATAAGCGTATAATGGCATTCCAAAGCTTATGAACAAAAAAATCTCGACATGGATGTTATCTGGCGCTCTTCTTTTGCCTACCACTATTTCCGGCTGTAATTCTAAACCAACTGCCGATCAAGCCATAAATCAGGGGCCACGCCTAAATGAGCTTTTGCAAAAATATAAAACACTTCGACCCGGTGAAAAAATTCCTACCTTTATTATGTGTTCTCCTAAACATCTCACCAAAGATCCAGAGTACAAAAATAAATATCAAAATGGCTGGGAGTTACTTACGCAAACGATTGAAGGTCTCGGGGGTAAAATAATCACCCTTGATGCCGATAATCCGGAAACGGGGTATGGAGCGGTATGGACACGCGATCCTGTGCTGGTTTTTCCAAAAAAGAAGCTTTTTATTGAGAGTTCAACCTATCATCCTTCAAAAAGAAGTGTGCAACAGGAAGCAAAACAAATTTCAGGTGCACTTTTAAAAGAAGGGTTTAAGAAAATTCAGGTTGATCACTTTATGCCAGGCGGAGGAGATGTTCTGATCGATGAAGAAAAAGGAATCGTATTTATCGGCTATGATTCTGGCAGGACAATGATGGAGCATGTACTACCTGCAATTCAAAATGCAACAGGCTATAAAGTAATTCCTATACAAAGAAGCCTTGGAGATAGTTTGCTGTCAAGTAAGGGTTCCGTTAATCATCCCGAGCATAAAATCTTTTATCATCTCGATACCGGAATGGCAAAACTTCCTCATGGAGAGTATATTGTCAGTGAAAGTCTTACCACAGCGGAATCTCTTGAAACATTAAAAAAGGAATTGGGGAATAATCTTATAATTGTCAGAGATAAGCTGGATAAAAATAGCCAGCTTAGCACTTCTGAAGATAAGCGGAGACTAAACAGGGGGCGGGATGCTCAGGGTATGTCTTATAACCTTATCGCAGTTGGAGAAACATTGGTGATGCCACATTGCACAGCCGAGCTGGAAAAGGAGCTGCAATGTCACGGTTACACAATCGTTACACCGAACAAACTTGGTTTTCCCGAAGATAGTTGGTGGTTCAGCAATGGCTCTGTACATTGCGCTACACAACAAATCGTGAAGCTTAAAGAATTATTAAATGAGACTGTATGCAGTATCATAGTACCTCAGGAAATATATATGGATAGAGGGCATACTAGAGGAGTCTAGATAATCTAATTACATATCGCGGAAAGAGGAAGGAATGCTGCCATCCAAATTCAATAAAGCACAGTATAATGCGAGTTTAAGCCGGATAGCCGAAGTATTTTTGGGTGATCGGTGCCAGTTCCATATTGAACATTTCAGTGAAGGGCAAAGTGAAATGGACGGGTTCCATGATGAGCATGAGAGAATTGTGCTAGCCGCAGTGGACAGAACTGGCATACCCATTGATTCAGCTCAGTCCCTGTTTGAAAAGATGAAGAAAATATTGGGCGATGACCTAGCACTGGCACATGACGTGGATACAGAAGGAAGGCCATTTGTAAGCGTAACTGGTATCAACGGTCTTCTTACTACAAAAGATTTATTCAATCTTTCGATCAAAGCAGAACGATCTGCTGGTCTTGGTCGATTTGGCTGCTGAATACCCCAGTTAGCCGCACATCATCTCATCACATCTCAACGGGTTGCGGGTTTATGTGAGTGTATCTCAAAAATCGCTAATTAAAAAATATAATATAATAATCAATATATTACTCTATTTTTGTGAGTTCCGGCCCCTAATGTTTGGGTGGTTAGTTAGTAGTGTTACCGGTAATGGCTGTGTTCGTGGATTGTAATCGAAATGTAATAAATAATGGGTACGCGTTTATTGGCAAATGGTATAAAATCACACCGATAGCTCGTATTTTTTAAACGGGGGATTTTCCTATGGCTGATAAAGTGAACAAGGAAGTGCCAGATAAAAATACCACTAAAGCAATGGTTCAACTGCCAGCTTTTTCAGAGAATATACAATAAACTTGAATAAATAACGATCTGTAAAAAACTTTTTAATGGACGGTGATTTAGACATAGGGAAGTGCACGGCTATAACGTATTTATGCCAAAACATGGGGTATTAAACATGGGTTATATGAATGTCTAAACGCGATCAAACTCCAAACCATTTGAGAAATGTTGGCGCCACAGCAACCGTTGTTTTGGCAGCGATACTGGCCGCCGCCGCTGGTACTGATGTGGAGGCAGAACCACCGCCTACGCTCAACCAGCAGAAAGATGCGATAAGAAAAGTGGGCAAAGCGCAGAATGCTTTGAACACAAGAAGGGAAGAGCAGAAAAAATTAGAGGAAGAAAGTAAAGAATTCCTCAGCAACGTAAAAGAAAAGATTGCCGTACTCGATATTGCAATTCAGGTATTGCCTGAAGGCTATGATAAAATAAAGACTATTCTTACTAACGCACTCGATGAGCTTAAAGAAAAGCAGGAAAAATGGCACCAGCGCCTTGAAGCAGGGGAAGCCGACCTCAACAAAATGAAAAGGGAGTTTATAAAAGAATTCGCGGAATTTAGGAAGGTGGCGTCCCCGAATGATGTAGCCAATGCATTTGGCATTCCCCGTGAAGATGGTATTGATTACGGTAGCTTTGTAACGCCGGAATGGCTTGCGCGTACTAAGGGTGGTAAGGACGGGCTTCCGACCATATTGAAGACTGCCGAATTCGGGAAGAACCAGACACTCGGCTGGCTTGATGAAAGCGATACAGAGCGGAGTATGACCCTGACTGACGCTACCCAGCACCACTTCATTACCACAGCCTGTATGGAACAGGCGTACTCGGATTTAAGTGGAGACGTAAAAGGCCGGAGACCTAATGTGTCCCGGCTCCCACTCAACCTTAATAAACATGAGCAGAAACCCGGTCCAGGCGATGACAGAAGCACTGAAATCGAAAAGCTAAGGAACGGCCCTTGGTACAATATGGTCGGCAATCTAGCTTTCCCGGCAACGGCAATAAGCAATTCAACCGGGTGGGATGATAAAGAATTGGCTGACACTAAGCATTTTGACACACAGATGGAGTTTTTGACCCGTGGCGAAGGTACAAGAACTATCGACGTAGACGGCGTTAAAGTAACCTACGGCCTTTCCCCAATCACCCGCGTCCACTGGAACAACGCCTCCGGTAATGAGGGCCCTAAAACCCGTGGAGACTGGGATCTCCCATTGGTTCTTGGTCATGTACTCAACTGGGGCGCCACCGCCGTACCCAGTCAGAAAGATGTGAAACGGCGGGGAGAAGGCGATCCAGTCCTGGAACCCTATACGTCCGCTGGCTGGGCGGACATAAGCGCGGAGCTTGATGCCTGGGAGAAGGACGGGAGCCCCACGCGATGGCAATATATCGCAAAGGACATTGAGGAGCAAATATGCGGTAAATTATGCGAGATTTCGGGCATTAAAGGTTCAGGTAAAAACGGTGTGCCCACAGATGAGGAGTGGGACAAGAATAATGCCATATTCAAAACACGCCATGCTATAAGTGAGCCGAATATACAAACACGTATAGAAAGCCAGGCCCGGGAATTCCGCGAAGGTTTCTGCAAGTACAACGGCTGTACTCCCGATGGTATCTATCTGAGCATAAGAGGGACTTCCTTTACCGGCCCCAAAGGTAACGGGATAATGGGGCATGGATATGACATAGCGCCGGATACTAGCCTTTATCAAATGCTGGTAGCCACCACCGCTGCGACTAGACCAATACTTCAGCGTGGAACCGACAGTGGTGAAGTACTGAGTGACATTCCTTACGCTCCCGGTAAAACCACGGGCAAACCCTATAGCTATACGTCTACTGGCCATGGTGAATTCGTTACACGCAGCCTTCCTAATGGCGCGCCAAACAGTTCAGCCCTCATGCGGGAATATCTGGAGATCATGAAGAGGGAGCTAAAAGCCCGCATTGAAAACAGGCCAACCATTAAAGTGGGCTCAGGCATAACCGAGCGCACGGAGACCAACGGGCAGCCAGACCATGTCCAGCTTGAATTCAGGAACTTCGAAAAAACCACTCCAACCAAGGAAATGGAAGCAATCAATACCCAGAACAGGGAAGCCGTCACCAAAGCGTTCAAGGAAGTGGAAACTGCTTATGAGCTTAAAGAAATCGATGCCATAGCACAGCACATTAGAGATGGCGAATATAGTGAAGCCCTCGCGCAGCTCAATGAGGAAGTGCAAAAAACAAACAGGTTTAAAATTAGTGTTCTGGGAGACATGGCGGCTCCGCTGGGACGGATGGTGGGTATACCACTCATAACTGACCCAGCTATCATTCATTTGGACAACGCCAAAAAAGCCGTAGAAAAAGCGGAGAACGAGTTCGTGGTGGCCTACTCTTTCACTGTGCCTCCCACAACTAACTTGAGAATTTCGCGTATTACCCCATATCTCCAACTTCGTGATCCGAAAGCTGATGCACCAAAGATAACGCTGATAAGTCCGGACAATAGTAAAGTGCCCGTTATTATGAGGGACCGACCAACGCCAACATCCACTAACGCGGAACTCGGTACGACGACTGGTTTCATGCTGGATCCGGCAAGAGGTGCCGTCGATCTTCCCAAGGACCAACAGGGTAAATGGCTGATGGAAATATCCGGCAAAGCCGCCACAAAAGGTATTAGGGTTGGCAGTGAGTTTGGATCGCGGGTATTCATGTGGGGTGAATCACTTGACCCAGGAAATCGGAGCGTAGTAGAAACAATAATCCCGCTTATCAAGGAACGTGCCGCGAATGCTTCCAAATTGCCCGCTTCCAATGTTTTGAAGATAGATGATGCGAGCGTAAGGCTGCACCTTATGGATGGCGCGGAAACATTTCCAACTGAAGAAGACCACAATCGGAAGTTAACGCCGCCCACTGCTAAGGAACGTCATAAATACATTCAAGAATTCTTTGAGACATCCCCCTTAATAAAGACCTTACACGAGAAGGGCATTATTAAGGGGCTGAAGGTAGAGGCCATATCCCCGCCTGAAGAAACGCACAAAGTTGGGCGGATCGACAATTCCAAGTCCTGGCAACAAGGTATTATGGAAGCCGCCACTGAAATACATGCGCTTTATGTCAAGGCGCAGGAACTCTCAGGAGGCCATTTGCAAAAAAATCTGGACCCGGACTGGCGAACACTGGCACTTGCCGCAGCCTCCGGCGGCATACCGCATGGCGATCATCCACGTGGGGGTGAGAGCATCCATGAGCGGCTGGTAGGTTACCGGGAGTTTGATCGTCTAGAACGGATCAAACAATCACGTAGAGACCAGACAAGGCTTACATAGGTTTCAGGGGCAATACACTCCCATCCGGAACGATACGCTAGTCTACCGCTGGCAACTGGCGGGTTGAGGATTATTTCTACAGGGCTATTTAAATGTTGGGTATATTTTCGGGTACATCGGTGACGCAAGAACAGCATGATCTTCGGTTGATTCCTCAACCCGACTCGTTACAATGATTACGAAAGCTAATACAGTGTTAATTACAAAATGCAGGGGGGCGTTTGACTGCAGATCCTTCAGAAAAATTTGGCGATTGTGATTATGATGCATTGAAGAAGGCATTGATGAATAGTGCCAATGTTCCGAGATTTTTAGCAAACTATGTGCAAGAAACTGGCGGGCAGCAAGAGTTTACGGCCCTGTTATTATCAAACGTCAGGGTTGATAATGAAAATGGGATATCCTTAGCCGCATTAGGCGCGAGGCCAAATGAAGATAGACAACGGATTGAGGACTTGTGTCATCAACTGGGTCTATTTGTCAAATATGCACCCGACGGTGACGCCAACAGTAGCTATATAATAACAAATTTAGCAACGTATTCTAAAATAATTTCGATGCAAGATATTGGCGACCGCGAGAAAGCAGTCGACGCGTTAATTTATGAGTTGCAGCAACCCCGCCAGCCGAGGCGACCGGGATATCGAACTGTCGTTAGCCCTCTTCTGGAATCGATAGGTCGAGATGGTCGATTAATTGAAGAAACGCATGAACAAGCCGCGCTCAAAGCTGCAGCCGCCCAACCTCACTTTATCGCCTTAAAGCAAGCGTTGCGTGATAATTATACTGTGCCTGTTTTTTTGCAGGACTATTTACTTGAACTGACAAGCAGATGTGATCCGTCCGTTGTTATGTTCCGTGCAGAAACACGTCAGCTGGTGGAGGCTTTGGATGTTCAAAGCCCGTTGGTCGAAAATGGGGATGTGTTGATCATAAAAGCACAGGAGATACCTACACTATTGTTGGTGGTATTTCGGAATATGGGGCTTGAAGTTGATCGTTTACCGGATCAAACGGGCTATCGCTTTTCCGGCTTGAAAAAATATGCGGATGTTTTGGCCGATAGAAGTGAAGGTCGAGGCAAAAGTATAGAACAATTAATTGAAGGTTTGCGTGACCAATTGAGTTCAGGCAGATGGAGTGGTCGCTCTGGTGGAGGCGGGGGAGGTGCAAATACAAGAAAAGAGTCGCACGGGCTTTAAATAAACCCAACTTGGATTACCCGTTATATTCAACTTCAACGCGCATATAGTTTCACAACATCTCAGTAAAATGAGGGCGATTTCTGTATCTCTGCGGTTCGGTTTGACCTTGTCAAACACCGGACAACCGCGTCACAGCGGGCATACGCAAAATATCTCTGCAATACACAGAATCTTGGCGGTGCGTGCAGTCTACTGCGAACCAGTCTTCGACACTCCCAATCAATTCCCTATAGCAGGGTAATTTACAGTAAAAATTTTAAAATGCAGGGTAAAATCGATAGTATTTGGGCAAAAAATATTCTGCTTGCAATAATTTTTCAGGATAACAGCGCATCTCAACGATCTGATTACCAAATTCCCTGCTCGGGCCTTACAGGGAATTAGCAGGGAACAGGCTTCTATAGTATCCTTAGGCTGCAAGGTTGACTTTTACGCATCTTTGTCCGTGAATGACTCCATGACCATCCATCTCATAAAACTCTCCGTCGGACCGGATTCACTGGCCGAACTTGCCGACTGGCAGGTGCAGCGACTGAAAGAACTGAGGCGCAAAGACCAGAAGCCTGAGTTGATGCACATCACGCGGCAGACGCCCAAACGTGCGGATGAGTTGCTGAACGGTGGATCGATTTATTGGGTTATCAAAGGCTGGATTTGTGTCCGGCAATGCTTGCTGGAGCTTCGCCCGATGATGCGTGAAGGTATGCCGCATTGTGGCTTGGTGTATGACAAAAAATTGGTGCGTGTAAGGCCGCGCCCGCGTCGCCCGTTTCAGGGCTGGCGCTATTTCGATCCCAGAGATGCGCCGCCGGATATCATCAAAGGAGCGGCTGACGAAGAAATGCCTGACGATATGCGCCGTGAGCTGACATTGTTAGGTTTGCTTTAGCTGAAAGCCAGATCGGCGCTTTTTACGATGCGGCTAATTCGTGGGAAAATCTTGCTGAACGCGAAGTCGTGCATCTCGGCGGAGAATGTGCTGGTTGCATCTTCGACGATAATGAGATTATAGCCGAGCTCCCACGCCTGACGTGCCGTCGATTCTACGCCCATATTGGTGGCGATGCCACCAAGCACAATGGTGTTGACGCCACGGCGGCGCAGTTGCAGATCCAGCTCGGTGCCATGAAATGCACCCCATTGGCGCTTAGTGATGAGAATATCGTCGGGTTTCGCTATACCCTCTGCCAGCTCACTGAAATCCGCCGGAAATCCGCCCGGTGGAATCGCCATCGGCTGATCGACCGGCTGCCGCAGGGCATCCTTAAAATCCTTGGAAAAAGCGACATTCACAGGAACGACAACAGCGCCAGCGCGGCGGAAACGATCAGCAAGTTCCTTTGCGGTGTTGACCAGCTGTGTTGCCGTATAAGGAGCAAGCTCACGCGCGACAACGCCTTTTTGCAGGTCGATTAGCACAAGGGCAGTGGTTTTAGGATCAAGTGTAAGCATGGAAATCCTTTCTATAGATAATTAACGTATGCCGTCTTCAATAATAGCTTCGCTGGTGACAGCCGCAATCTGCTTATCATCCTCCGTCAGCCAGGTATTTTTCCAGCTGCCGCGCGCGAACCAGCAGAGCGAGATAATAGCAACAGCGACATTGGTAATAGGAAATGACCACCATAGACCATCCGCCTGCAGGGTCGTGTGCTTGGACAACACGTAGGCCATCGGAAACTGGATCACCCATTGCGCGATCAGCGCGATCACCATAGCGATCATCATATTACCCGAGGCACGGAACGTGGCGACGAGGCACAGCTGGATGCCGATGCCGCCCCATACCAGGCACATGATGCGGATGAACCGCGCCCCAGCGGCGATAACCTCCGCATCATTCGGAATGAAAAACCCGACAATGCCAGGAGCAAAAAGATACGCAACAATACCAACTAGTGTTAGGATACAAAAGCCAGATAATGCGCCGAGCCACGTAATACGCGCTGCACGATGAATATTGCCCGCCCCTATATTCTGCCCGACCAGCGCCGCAACTGCTTGCGACAGTCCTATCGCCGGAATAGTTATGACCTGCAAAATGTTAGAGCCGACGCCATAAGCCGCAATCGTCAGTGTACCGAAACTCGCTACCAGAAATGACATAACCATCAGCCCGAATCCGCGCGTCGAGAGTTCGATTGAGCCGGGAAAGCCGAGGAAGAAGGCGCGCCTGATATATTGCCAATCCGGCTTCAGGCCACTCCATGCTAGTTGAATGCCGTGCCGTCCGCGCAGGAAAATGACAATGCCGATAGTGGCCGCCAATGCTTGTGTACATAAAGTAGCGACCGCCGCTCCCATGACGTCCAGTCTGGGAATGGGACCATAGCCAAAGATAAACAATGGATCGAGCGCGAAGTTCATAATGACCGTTCCGAGCACAATAAAAAGCGGCATCTTTGTCTGGCCGACGCCGCGCATCAGCGCTTGGAACATCGCATATATGAACACGAAAATAATACCGATAAACGACACGCGCATAAAGCCTAACGCCGCAGCATAGACATCAGGAGAAACCCCCAACAATGTCAGCAGATGCGGCGACAGTACGTAGCCTAATCCGCCTAAAATAATGGAGGTTAGAGTGACCATTAGCATTGTCTGTGCTGCTACGTGATTGACCATATCCTGGCGTCCTGCGCCCATATATTGCGCGCTGAGCGTCGCTCCTGCCATGGCCAATCCTGAGCCAAGCGCAATCACCAGAAACGTAACCGGGAAGCTGATGGAGACCGCCGCCACCGCTGCCGCACCCAGCCGCCCAACCCAAAATGCATCCGTCAGCATATACCCGGTTTGCAGGAGATTTCCTAAGATGATCGGAATCGCGAGCGTGATAAGCGCGCGACCAATGGGGCCCTCCAGAAATAACTGCTTACGGTTTGTGCTCATGCTATTGCCGAGGCGCTAGAAAACAATCGCTCATGTGATCGTTCATCATACCAACCGCCTGCATATAAGCATAGATAATCGTTGTGCCGACAAAACTCATGCCACGTTTTTTCAGGTCTTTGGAAATGGCATCCGATTCGCGCGTGTTGGCGAGAGTCTTCTTCGGGCGATTGATTTTCGGCTTACCACCGACAAATTGCCATATATAGGCATCGAACGAACCGAATTCCTTTTGTATCACCAGAAATGCCGATGCATTTTTGCGTACGGAGAATACTTTCAGGCGATTGCGAATGATCTCGCCAGTCGCCAGCACTTTTTCTAATTCTGTATCGGTCATTTTTGCACATTTGGCCACATCAAAATTTTTAAACGCTTTGCGATAGCCTTCCCGGCGCTTCAATATCGTGTACCAGCTTAAGCCCGCCTGCGCGCCTTCGAGGATCAGCAATTCAAACAACAGCCGATCATCATGCACCGGCACACCCCATTCCGTATCGTGGTAATGGATATAATCTGGCTTATCTGTTGGTACCCAGCTGCAGCGGGTTTTTGTTTTCATCACTTATTTCTCTTATCGAATTTCTGCTGCGATTTACTGATCTGCGGGTGGTTGGTCATTATCCATACGATAAGTGCTTTAACCGGTTCCATTAAGCTCCGTCCAAGATCATTGAGGGCATATTCAACACTTGGCGGCGTCGTAGGAGTGACTGTACGTGTCACCAGCCCATCGCGCTCAAGCTCACGTAGCGTACGAGTGAGCATGCGCTGAGAAATACCATCGATCCGGCGGCGCAATTCATTAAAGCGCAAAGGTGTCTCGCTCAGGATGCTGATAATAAGCAGACTCCATTTATCGCCGACGCGGCTCAGCGTTTCGCGTATAGGCTTGCAGCATTGCCCTTGGGAATGGCTGGATTCAGCCGCAGGAACATCTGTGTAACCTTCTGACATAATTGTGCCTTCTTGTGGAGTGGTATTAGTTACTATAATATACCTAATTACTGATTATAACCATATATGAACCCCTAAGCAAGAGGCACTTTATGACCACGATCTTACATATCAAATCCAGCAGCAACCTGCAGGCCTCCGTAACCAGACAGATCGGCCCGGTGGTAATAGAACGCTTACAAACACAGACTCCCGGCGCAAAAATCATTGAGCGAGATCTGGTGAAGGCTCCCATTCCCCATGTCAGCCCGGAATTGTTGGGCGCAATGTTCTCTGGTAACGACCAGGCTGATGGGCTGGTACTGTCGAACCAGTTGGTAGATGAATTATTCGCCAGTGACATCATCGTGATCGAGTCGCCGATGTATAATTTTGGCATTCCTTCCGTGCTCAAGGCATGGATCGATCATATTGCGCGCGCCAAGAAAACTTTCCGCTACACCGAACAGGGTCCCGAAGGGTTGCTCAAAGGGAAACAGGTCATTCTCGTGCTTAGCAGCGGCGGTATCTATAGCGAAGGTCCGACGAAGGCGATGGAGCATCAGGAAACCTATCTGCGTGCGGTCTTCAGTTTGCTCGGGATTACCGACATCGAAACCATCCGCATCGAAGGCGTCAATATGGGACCTGAGAAAGCGGCGGCAGCATTGACTGGTGCCAAGCAGCACGCGCATGCGCTTACCTATCACGCGGCGTAAACTGAGGTATTGCTACAGAATGAATTGGGTATTAAAAAGATCGCATAACAAACCAAGGAGTAAAACAATGTTGAAGAAAAACACTATCACTCGTTTCCTCATGGCAAGCGTATTCTTGGTGTCGCTAGTAGCGCCTGCTATGGCGGCAGATACGTACAAACTCGATCCAGCGCATACGGCGGTAGTTTGGCATATCAACCATTTCGGTTTTTCCAATCCGTCCGGCAAATTCATGAATGCAGATGGGACGGTGACATTGGATGAGAAAAACCCGGCGGCAAGCTCGGTCAATGTGACGATTCCCATCGCGACCATCGATAGCGGTATTGCCAAGCTGGATGAACATTTAAAAACCAAAGATTTCTTTGATGTCGCTACGTTCCCAACCGCTACCTTCGCTAGCGATAAAGTGGAAATCACCGGCAAGGATACGGCTATCGTGCATGGAACGCTGACCTTGCATGGCGTATCAAAGCCAGTGGATCTGACCGTGAAGCTAAACAAGATTGGTGAGAATATGATGAAGAAGCCGACCGCTGGATTCACGGCTACGGCAACAATTAAACGCTCAGATTTCGGCATGACAACGTATCTGCCCGCGCTGGGTGATGAGATCAAGCTCGACATCGAAAGCGAAGCCAACATGGAACCTGCCGTTGGAAAGGCAAGCTGATGCGATAGAGGAGGGGCCACCTCTTTAGCTGAAGGACAAATCCGCGCTTTTGGTGACTCTGCTGATCCTTGGAAAAATCCTGCTGAATGCAAAGGCATGCATTTCGGCAGAGAATCCGCTGGTCGCATCTTCGGCGAGGATAAGGTTATAGCCAAGCTCCCACGCCTGACGATGCTAAAGTGAACTGGTGGTTGCTCGCGGCATTCGTGCTGCTCCAACTGGGCAGCGTTTGGGTGATCGCAACACTTGGACGTTTCTGGACAACACGCATTATCAGTATTCCCGGCGCTCCACTCATCAAAAAAGGGCCTTATCGTTTCTTCTCGCATCCCAATTATATCATTGTCACCTTTGAGATAGCCCTGTTGCCTTTGGTATTTGGGAACTGGCAGGTGGCAATCATCTGGTCGGTGTTAAATGCCTTTCTGTTGGCATGGCGCATCCGCATGGAAAATACCGCATTGGCGGGAAGAAATTAACTTAAACCATCGGATACAACTGCATAGTAACCGGTCTTACGTGCGCCGACAAAGTGAACTAGCTCCAAGTCATATACCCTGATGCTGGATGTTACGCGCTGGGGACGATTTATACCGCTTCAGCCTGCAGAACTTACCGCTGAGATGCTGACGAAACTCATTGATCTGCTGCTGGACTGGGGCTAATAAGAGCGTATAACCGCCTCATGGTCTTTTGGGCTGTAGTCATGATCAAGTACTAGCATCACAGGCTGACTAGGTGCTTGTGTTTTCATACGCACTACATCCTCTGCCGTAAGCTAAAAGAAATATTGCAGCTCGTAGCTATACGTTAAGATGCTTGCTCAGTACACGTGATGTAAAATCTGCACCATACACGAAGCGCATTATTGGGCCGAAACTTGATGTAGCGATTGGACCAATAGCATACAATCCTGGGGACGAAGTTTCAAAGTTGGAGGAAAGTATAGGGATGCCCTGTAGATTATCTACAAGTTTAACGATCGAACTCTCAAGAAAACTCAGTTTGTTTATATTAGGCCGATAACCAGTGGCTACGATTATATGATCAACTAGCTTACTTAAGCGCTCTTGTGCGCGCTCGTAAATCATATGCACCTGCTGGCCTTTAGCTTCCAAACTCACTATCTTCGTAGCCAGAAAAGTTTCAATCTTTTGAGCGCGCTCTTTCGTTGACCAGCCCGGGGACGGGCCAAGATACATAGTGGCCATTTTATGTTTTGTTGCAAATGGAAGCCGATACAACATCGACGGCGCATGGGCACAGAACATAATACGCCATCCGGCACCGAGAGGAGAAGACGGATAACGAATCTGGCCCAGCTTACTTAAAAACGTAGTCTCGGGCGGAAGGTGAAAGCTTAGCGCTTTGCGGCGAGTGACTATCGATACGCGTGCATTTGCATTCTGCAAAGCAATTGCCAGATCAATGGCTGATGCGCCTGCACCGACTACTGCTACGTCTTTGTCTTTAAAGTGATCGACGTTACCATACTGTGAACTATGGGTCAGAAACTGTTTATCAAGGTTATTAAACTGCTCGGGAATATATGCAAAATCATATACGCCGACAGCGATAATCACAGCTGATGCTATAATGTTTTCATTACCTGAGGTTTGTACGCGGTACTGCTTTCCGTTGGGCTCAATATGCGTTACCATATCCGTACAGAGATCGGGCACAAAGCGCTTTTGAAACTGCAGGGCGTAGTTTACAAAGGTTTCCGTTTCAATTGGGTTCATGTCGTTCGGAATCCTACCGTTTTCACGGTAATAATCCTTTATTGTAAAAGAGTGCTTCGGATCATAAAGATCAGAAGCGTTAAAACGTGACTTAAGTACCATACCCGGCGGCATATTATCCATCCATGGCCGCATCGGTGCGCCAAAAATACGATATTTCACGTTTAAAGAACGAAGGTAGGAGGCTAAAGAAAGTCCATAAGGTCCTGCACCAACAATAACAACCGGATTCATAGCTTATTCCTGAACAAAATTAACGAGCACAGCAATCATATTCATGATGATGTGTGATATCGCTTATTACATTCTGCTATAAAGAAGCAATATGGACCTTTGCAGTAGAAGCTTCATGATAGCAATCGCATTGAGTCTGCTTTTTACATGCAGTTTATACGCAGCTTCGCTAATCTCACTGAAAATTTATTCCTAGTGGTATACTGAAAACTGCACATTACGCAGGCGTGGTCTGGGCATGGTCTGAGATAATCAACACGCAGAGAGGAGGGGGCATTGCAGAATTACAATCTCAAAGTACTTTTGGTCGCCCACGGTTATATATTGCCTTACAAAGTTCTCTTCTGCTTATGGGATGCTGGAGTCCACAATGTCTATGTTCTGGCCAACCGACGTGGCACGCGGTTACGCTACACACGGTTTTCGCGGCGTGTGATTTTGACTGATACTGCCTTCGATGGAAACGAGCCTGAAAAGGCGTTGGGCGAAATTAATCGCCATGTAAAAAATCTTGGTATTGATGTGGTGCTATCAGGGGATCAATTTAGTACGCGTCTCTTGACAATGATCCAGCCGCATCTGGCGGCGAAGTGTTTTCCACTGCCTGATGCCGCTACGTACGGTCTGCTGTATAACAAATGGGAATTTTTTGAACTCTGTCAGGAGTTGCATATACGTTGTCCCGAAACCAGGCTATTTGAAAGCACCGCCAATCTTCTTGAGAAAATACGGTCTGGCGCGATAGCATATCCTTTTATATGCAAGCCGGTCGATCTAGAAGCCAGTAGCGGCATATTTACAATCTTCAGCGAGAAAGACCTGGAACAGATAAGAAAAATTTTTTATACACCGATTCTAGTACAAAAATTTATCGAAGGCGAAGATATAGGCGCCAGCGTATATTGCGAAAACGGTGTCATTAAGCATTTCCTTGCGCATCGTTTCCAGCGTCAGATTTATCAGACGTTCTTGAACGATGAGATTTACAATGCAATAGCGACCATCATGGGTAGTCTCAAAGTCAGCGGCGTATTCAACTTCGACATGCGGCTATCCCCAGATGGTGGCATCTATTACCTCGAATGCAATCCACGCTTCTTCCTCAAGATGATAATGTCCGCTCTGGCGGGCATCAATTTTGTGGCGGCTGGTTTGGGGTTGCCAACCCAGACACGACTCAAGGACGGCACTTTTGTCAGAATGCCCAAGGCGATTATAGTTGATTTGCTAACAAAGCTCTGCAGGATATCCAGAGTCGATATTCTGACGATGCGCAAATTGGTCGCCGATCCGATACCCCTTTTCATGAGAATTGCTAAACCTCCGAAGGTTTAAGTATGTGCGCATGAAGTGATTCAATGGTCCTAATTGTTAAATATAGCGGAGAAGCCCAGCGCCGCTAAATTCCCTGCTGCAATTTTATGGTTTCTATTTTATTTAGTGAATCCATTTTCAGCAACAGCGATATGAGATGGACAATATGTTGGATATTAAAAATGTTGGGCGTTAAAATACCTGTCAGCAAAATAGAATTGCCTGCACCTGAAATGCAGAACAATGCTCGGCCAGTGGGAGATACGTTGGTGCCGACAGTCTTTCATGAACCTTGGTGGCTGGATATCGTGACCGGAGGCAATTATGCAGCGGCAGAGGTAGCGGATAATGGTAGAACCGTCGGGCAACTATACTATTTTCTCCGCCAGCGCGGCGGGTTTAAATACAGCATCATGCCACCGTTGACGCATTTTCTCGGGCCGGCGGTTGTCGATGACGGAGGCAATGCCCCAACACGGTTTTTACGGCGAACAGAAATCACTCGCGAATTAATACAAAAACTGCCGCCTGCAGCACTGTATCAATATAAATGCCATTGGGATATTACCGACACCATTGCCTTCCAGCAGGAGAGGTTCCATACAGGCGTGCAGTTCACCCATAATATTTATCCCGATACGGAAGAAGTCCTATGGAAAAATTTGAGTAGCAAGAAGCAAAGAATCAACAGTGCACGAAAGGAGTTAACTGTTTCTTATCTAACCGATCCGCTCGAATTCTGGAAATTTTATAACGCTAATTGGAAAAAAACTGTCGTTAATGTCTTAGATCAGCAGATGTTTTGTCATTTGATTGAAGCATGCTTATCCCGGAATCGAGGCTGTATGTTAGGCGCTTTCGATAAACACAAAAAGCTTGCTGCCACAGCATGTTTTATTTGGGATAACACTAGCTGTTTTTATTTTTTGGCGTCTCGCACGCGCGATTCTCATTCTGCCGCTAGTAGCCTTCTGGTATGGGAGGGGATAAAAGAGGCCGCAAAACGCAATCTGATTTTTGATTTTGATGGGTTAAGCAATTCGAACGCTGTACTGTTCTTTACACAGTTTGGCGGTGTTATTCGCCCCCCGCTTTATTGTAACGCGGCACTCATTGGTGGGAGGACTTGCCTTAGGTATTAATAATATGAATCGCGAGAGCCGCTATTTTTACTAGAGCATGACAGAGACCGCTTTTGAGTGGGTAATCAGGTCGATTTATATCCTAAATCCCTAAAGAATAAGAAGTTCATCATGGTCTTTTTATGGGTAAATATGTATGGCTACAACTCCGAGTCTCAATCCTGATTTCAACTGAATGGATTTGCAAAATGTTACATCATTTGATGAGGTATCGCTGTGGCGTCCGCAGAACTTGATTGTACGACTATTACGTCCTATGCCGAGGCCAAATCACTAAGCGATGAATGGCGCGCGTTGCATGAACGGGCTGGCCATAGTCTGTTCACTGATTACGACTGGTTTGACATCTGGTGGTGCACCATGGGAGATACCAATGGATACAGCCTGCATATCATTACCGGGCGGCTGGACGGAAAGCTGGTCGCTCTGCTGCCGCTAGCAGTAGTTTGCCGGAAGGGTTTCCAGATTCTCCAGTCTGTAGGGGCTGATGTCTGCTTTCAATGTGATATGCTCTGCGAGGAACCAGGCTATGCCACAGCATTATGGAAAGTCGCCCGCCAAAGTCCGCATTACGACTTCGCTCATCTGCGGGATGTTTGTCCCGATGCATCTTGGAAACAGGCGCTTTCTTCCTTTGCATTGCCATGTGACAATGACAAATCCTATTACCTCTCCATCGAGTGGCGGGAATGAAGCTGCAGAGCTTGCGCTTGTGCTGGAACATCAGGTGCCAGGCGATAAT
>Ga0206964_10206_pt1 | contig 17951 bp, 13 predicted proteins | sample Alteio_BWOrgHeat_25_FD_152980 | JGI IMG/M metagenome (GOLD analysis project Ga0206964, IMG submission 152980) | Enriched cells from forest soil in Barre Woods Harvard Forest LTER site, Petersham, Massachusetts, United States -... | ecosystem: Environmental > Terrestrial > Soil > Temperate forest >...
CGAGCATGCTATTATCCTGACCTCCGAGCCCAACAAGGGCAAGGGCGTGCGCCTAACGGCGGCAGTGGAGATGGAGGAAGAGAATGCCCCCTCTGCCCACAAGGGGGAGGTTGGGAGGGGGACTGACTTGCGCAGGCCGAACCAAAATCGTCCCCACCCTAACCCTCCCCTTAAAGGGGAGGGAATTTTTACGCATCCCGCTGCGAGCCAGTTGCGCTTCGAGCTACAAAACATATTGCGTTTCCACAACGTACCGGAGCTGTTCGTCGCCAAGATGATGCAGAAAGCCACCGACGCCGAATTAACTTCGATCCTGGCGTTGCATGAGGCAGCGCGCAACCGCTCGCCGGCGCAGCTGTTCCAGTTGGCGCTAGAGAAGCTGACGGGTGCGTACTTCACCTTTCTGCCGCTGCGTCCCGAAGCCAGCTCCACACATCTCATGCTGATTGGCACACCGGGCGCCGGCAAGACGCTGGCCATTGCCAAGCTCGCCACCCGGCTTGCCATGGACAAGCAATCGGTAGCTGTCTTCACTACCGACACCAAGCGCGCCGGGGGGGTTGAGCAGTTGCACGCCTTCACCAGCATTCTCGGCCTGACGCTGATAGTGGTCGAAAGCAGCGCTGAATTGCGCCAGCATATCAAAGCCCTGCCTGCGGCGACGCGTGTGCTGATCGATACGGCAGGCTGTAATCCTTACGATGCGAAAGAACTTGACGAGTTGAAAGCCTTCGCAACGATTGCCGGCATCGAGCCGGTGCTGCTGCTGGCGGCAGGTGGTGACAGCCTGGAAGCAATCGATATGGTAGAGAGTTTTGGCAATGCGCTGTCCATCAAACGCCTGATGATAACGCATGCCGACATGGCGCGGCGCTTCGGCGGCGTACTGGCGGCCGCAGCGGCGCATGGGCTGGCCTTCTGCCACGCCAACCGCTCATCCTCCATCGCTGACCCTCTGCTTCCGGTAGATGGAACGCTGCTGACACAGTCGTTGCTCCACTATCGAAGTTAAGGAAATCGGCTTAATGGGTCATCCATTTCAAAGAGATCAGTTGCAAAAAGAGGGGATATAGGCAATGGTTGCCGATATTATGAGGATAACTGGATAACTGGATGACTCAGAGTAAAAAACTTTGGGTTATCGAGCCATCGAGTTACGAATCCTCCAAAACAGGAAAAACATGATCGAACCAAAAAACAATATCCTAGCCATCGCTTCCGGTAAAGGCGGCGTCGGCAAAACATGGCTGGCAATCACACTGGCGCATCTGTTCGCGCGCTCAGGAAGGCATGTGCTGCTGTTCGACGGTGATATTGGCCTCGCCAATGTCGATGTCCAACTGGGGCTGACGCCGCAGCGCGACTTAAGCAACGTGCTGTCGGGACGCCATACGCTGAAGGAGGCCATCACGCAATATGGCGAAGGCGGGTTCGACATTATCGCCGGACGCTCCGGCTCGGCGACGCTCGCCAACATGCCGTTGGAAAAGCTGCAATCCATCGGCGAGGATTTGTGCAATCTGCAAAGCAACTACGATTTTGTCCTCATCGATCTCGGCGCGGGTATCGAACAGCATGTACAATACCTGGCGGCGCTGGCAGCGCGCTGCGTCGTCGTCATCACCGAAGAACCGACCTCGCTGACTGACGCCTATGCCTTCATCAAGATCACCTCGGCGAAGGAGCGCAAACCGGATTTCCACATCGTCGTCAACCAAGCGGCGACGCAAAAGGAAGGCGAATCGACCTACCATGCGCTCAATAAGGCCTGCGTCAATTTCCTCAACGTGTCGCCACCGCTGCTCGGTGTCGTGCGCCGCGACAATAAAGTCAGGGATGCCATCCGCAGCCAGAAATCACTGCTTGTCAAAGCCCCACATTCTACCGCCGCTACCGATATGGCGGCATTGTCGATTAAGTTGATGCAGAAGTGACGATGAGCCGATAAGCCGATGAACCAAAATAAAAAAAATACTTCTCTCTTTTCTTCGGTTCATCGGCTCATCCGATCATCGGATCATCGGATCTTATGGCTGACCTGCGCCTGATCTCCCTTCTGCCGCCGCAAGCGGTCAGCGGCGTGCCGCAATCGCAAGCCTCGCCGGGAGCGGCGTCGCAGGGTAACGCGGTGCTGAGCAGCCTGGCGCCCGGTACCGTCCTTTCCGGCTTTATCGTCAACCGCGACGCCTCCGGCAACCCGGTTTTGCGCACCACCAGCGGCGACGTGACGTTTGCCAGCAATTTCTTCCTCAGGATCGGCAGCGAAGTCACCATCCGTATCGAAAACACCCCCGCCGCCGGCACGCTGGCACATATATTAAGCGTCGATGGCCAGCCGCCAGAAATCGCTGAAACCCTGTCGGGATTCGCCGCCGCGCCGGAGGTCATCATCAGCAATAACCTGACGCAGAATTTCACCGCCGCGCAGTCCGCCATCACGCCGCAGGAAGCGCAGGCAGCGGCGCAAACGGCTGTACAGCCATCGACCGCTCCTGCACCGGCGACCATCACCGTTACCGGCATGATAATTTCACCGCCGCCATCTTCATCTACACAACCTGCGCTGCCAGTAGGCACGCAGCTGACTATGAACGTCACGACGCTGAGCATCACGGCTGAACCATCGACCGCTGTTGCCGTGCCGACATCGCCGACAGTCGCTGCACCGCTCGCCAGCCCGGCATCCTACAGTGCTTACGCACGTGCGTCAGGAACACCCTCTGTACTAACGCCCGCTACAACGCCATCCCTTCCGGCAATGCCTGCCATCCCGGCTGAGCCTTCCGCTAATGTTATCATACCCGCCGTTGCCCCGCTTATTTCACCCGCTGAAAAAGCCACGCCAACCAATGTCATCCTTGTGCCTGCCACTACCGCACCGGCAGCACCCTCTCTATCTACCGCCATAGAATCCACACCGGCTATTCCCGCCACTATATCGCCAGCGGCCACTGTACTGACTCAGCCCTCTGCCGCCGCACCTGCCGCACCGCAGGCCGGGCAGAATGTGGTGGCCATCGTCATTGGCAATGAGCCGACCGGGGAAGCAGTACTGCAAAGCTCCGCCGGGATTATCCGCCTGCAGCCGGGCACGACCTTGCCGGCAGGCAGCCAGGTGACGTTCGAAGTAACGCAGATAACAATGCCTACAGCGCCCGCTGCCGCAACCGCCGCCCCTGCTCCGCTAACCGGCCTGGCGCGGCAATGGGGCAGCCTGCAGCAAATCGCCGCACTGCTCACCGGCAGCGATCCCGAGGCCAATACCATCACCATCCCGGCACTTTCCGCGGCCATTCCGTGGCTGCCTGCCGCCGGGGCGACCCTGTCGCCCACCACCGAAATGCCGCAGACCATTTCCGCCGGGCTGATGCTGTTCCTGACGGCCTTACGCGCCGGGGATTTCCGCAACTGGCTGGGCAAAGACAATGTGCGCTGGCTGGAAGACGAGGGGCATAGCGCGCTCGTCGCCAAGGCCGAGGGCGAATTCACCGGCATGGCGCGGCAATATGCCGATACGCCGCCCGGCCACTGGCAACCGTTGTTTTTCCCAGTGGCCGTGGAGGGCATGCTGCAGCAGGCGCGCCTTTACGTCAAACGCGACCGCAAGGACAGTCATTCCCGTCAGGGTAAAAAAAATGAGGACACGCGCTTTGTCGTCGAAGTTGATTTGACGCAGCTCGGCGAGATGCAGATGGATGGGTTCGTGCGCGTGCGCGAGCAACATACCCAGTTCGACCTGATCATCCGCAGCCATACGGCGCTCCCACAGGAGGTGCAGCAAACCATATTGCAGATTTACACTGATACGGGCGAACTAACCGGCTACAAAGGCAGCCTGCAATTCCAGGCAGTCAGGGAATTTCCGGTCAAACCGCTGGAAGAAATCGTTGCCCATGCCATGAAGAGCGTGGTGGCGTAAGATTTTCCTGTATTTTTTACCTGATTATCCATACATTGGGCGCCATGCTGACCCAGACTGCCTCCCGTCCCGAATCTAAAACCGCCTCACTCGATGCGCTGTATGCATTGATATGGAACGACCTGAAACGCGTCGATGCCCTGATCTTAAGCCGCGTACGCAACGAAATCGAACTTATCCACGACATTGCCGAGCATATCATCGCCTCTGGCGGCAAACGCATACGCCCGGCGCTGACGCTTATTTCGGCACAACTCTGCGGCTATGAGGGCGAGCGTCATATCCAGCTCGCCGCCGCCGTCGAATTCATCCATACGGCGACGCTCCTGCATGATGACGTGGTCGATGAAAGCAAGCTGCGCCGCGGCCTGCCCACCGCCAATGAGCTGTTCGGTAACAAGGCGAGCATCCTGGTCGGCGATTTCGTGCTTGGGCAGGCCTTCCAGCTTATGGTCGCCGACGGCTCGCTCAAAGTGCTCAAAATCCTCTGCGACGCCGCCGCCATCATCTCCAAGGGCGAAGTCATGCAGCTGATAACCGAAGGCCAGCCGGAAACCACCGTCGAGAATTACCTGCAGGTCATCTCCGCCAAAACCGCCATATTGTTCGCCTCAGCCTGCGAGCTGGGTGCAGTGGTAGCCGGGCAGGAAGAATGCGAAGAATCTTTGCGCGAATTCGGCATTTATACCGGCCTCGCCTTCCAGCTGGTCGATGATGCGCTGGACTACTCCGCTGATCAGGCGATGCTGGGAAAAACCGTCGGTGATGATTTCCGCGAGGGCAAAATCACCCTGCCGGTTATCCTCGCCTATAATGCTGGAACAGCAGAAGAAAGAACCTTCTGGACGCGCACTATGAGCGCGCTCGATCAACGCCCAGGCGACCTGCAAACAGCGATTAAGTTTATGAATTCACATCAATCACTTAGCCAAACCGTCGCCATGGCGCGGCGCTATTGCGGCAAGGCGGCGGAATGCCTGACCGGCTTTGCACCCAGCCTGCATAAAACTGCCATGCTGGATATTCTTGATTTCTGCGCCAGCAGAATGTATTAAGGGCCGCATTAACAAAATTAATGTTTATTTATTGTGATCCCATGCCTGGCAACGTCTATTTCGATAAATATGAAGTCGCTCTGAGCTTGAACTACACATACAATAAGTTTGAGGTAGTGTTCTATTTGGAACAACCTGACAAGCCAGACGAAAAACCTATTTATGATATTCTCAAGGAGGTTTTAGAGAGAGATAATCTCATTACGAACGGAACATATAAACACGACTCTGATGACCGTCTGGTGATGGAATTTGACTGCACGCCGGGATGCGATGAAGATGCATTGCTCGAACCGGCGAAGCGACTATTTGAAGATTTAAATGATATTACCGAAAAGACCGACATAAAAAAAAGTGATGAGAAATCGCGTATCAAAAATATAATCAAGGACTACCGGGCCAAAAACGGATTGAATGTTTCGATGACGACAGCCGATATATCGTCTTCGCCGACAACACCGGACATGAAAACCCCGCCTGCCTCCACCAAGAGACCGCCGCTGTCTTCCCAAGTAAGGTGGGTCCACAATGAGCATCCTGCCACCCGAACACTCCGACGCGTACTTTCAGATTATATTGATTATTTTGATCATACCCATGTCGTGCCCAACCGTTATATTAATGATGTGTGCCGCCAGATGGAAATCTGTATCGATGAGTATAATAATACGCCCAACAGGGAAAAATTGGCGCAACGCCCAATAATACGCAAAAAATTATTGCCGCTTGTCACAGTGGCCCTGATTGAAGGCGGCTGTCCAAAAGAAATCCTCCATAAGGTCGCTGTGGATTATATATTGGCTGCGATGGACCAGATATCCTTACCGCCCACCATCAGGCAGGGCGGGGGTTATAGAAGCGGACGTTGAGCGTTTTTTCCTGTTGCGCCGGGCGTGCGGGCAAATTATACCCTAGGTTCTTTTATTCCCGGAATTGTTTAGGTTACGGAGTGTAGCTCAGCCTGGTAGAGCACTACGTTCGGGACGTAGGGGCCGGAGGTTCGAATCCTCTCACTCCGACCATTGTTCGAACATATATTCTTTTGTGTATCATGGGTTTGTCTAGTAATTATCTCGCTTAATAAGAGAATGGATTTGAACCTGGTATGACAGTTCTTTCGGAGCAACCGCTTTTCCAATCTATCTTCGGCACGGCGTGGGACACGATGTCACCAATGATGCAGCGACGTTATGGCATACGACCAGGAAGCGATGATCAGGTAACGGTGAAAGGTGTACTGTATGTGAAGTTGTCACCGCTGGCACGATTGCTTTCACCCTTTCTCAAAATTGCTGGAGCTCTTGTGCCCTACGAGGGCGAAAACATCCCAGTAACAGTGCGTTTCTACAGTACGCCGGGACGACGTGATTTCCACTTTGACCGTACCTTTAACTTTCCCGCCAGATCATACCGCTTCCATTCGCGCATGGAACCGCTTGCAAGCGGAGACATGATTGAGTTTATGCGCTTTGGTGTCGGCTGGCGTTTCTGGTACGGAGTGGAAGGCAGCAAGGTGGTGCTGAAACATCGCGGCTATGTGTGGCGCATCTTCGGCCTACTGATTCCCTTGCCATTTGAGTATGTGCTGGGACATGGTTACGCCGAGGAGGAAGCCACCTCCGATACTGGCTTCCGTATGCATTTCGCGGTGACGCATCCCTGGCTGGGATATACTTACGGTTATGGCGGCAACTTCACTGTCACCGGGTGGCCGCATGTATGAGGTGCTCGTCCTCGGAGGCTACGGCAATTTCGGCAAGCGGATATGCCAAGGACTGGTGCGCTCTGGCGTGCCGATCATCATCGCGGGCAGGCGTATCGCTCAAGCTGAGGCGTTAGCGAAAGAACTCCGTGAAGTCTATCCCCATGCGCAGACACGCGCCGAATTAGTGAACATCGAACGCGACCTCGCGCAGCATCTAGCACGGCTTAAGCCTGCCGTAGTTATCAATACCTGCGGCCCATTCCAAGGAAAGAATTACGCAGCAGCGCAAGCCTGCATCCATGCGGGCATGCATTATGTTGACCTTGCGGACGGACGCGAGTTCGTCACCGGTATTACGGCACTCGACGTGGAGGCGAAGGCGGCAAGCGTATGTGTCATTAGCGGTGCAAGCACGGTGCCGGGATTATCTTCCGCCGTATTGGAGCATTATAAGGATGAATTTGCGGAGATTGAATCTCTAACTTTTGGAATCAGTCCCGGCCAGAAATCTGAGCGTGGCCTGGCCACCACGCAAAGTATCCTCACCTATCTTGGCAAACCATTAAAGCCAGTATCTGGTCAGGAATGCCCGCGCTATGGTTGGCAGGATATTCACCGCGTGCGCTACCCGGAACTCGGCTGGCGTTGGATGGCCAATTGCGACATTCCCGACCTCGACCTGCTGCCTTCACACTACGGCATCCATCATATACGTTTTTCAGCAGGCATGGAAAATACGCTGGTGCATTTTGGTTTGTGGGCGATGTCCTGGGCGGTGAGGCTAGGGTTACCCATAAATCTATCGCGCCGTGCATCTGTGCTGCTTGCCATGAGCCATTGGTTTGACCAGTTCGGTACGGGCGACGGCGGAATGCACGTCATCATCAAAGGCAAAAATAAAGAGGGACAGCCACACACCCGTCGCTGGTTCATTATCGCTTTACACGGCGACGGCCCACATATTCCCTGTGTCCCCGCTATCGTGCTGGCGCGGAAGCTGGCCGCAGGCGACCTCACCATTACCCCCGGCGCGCGGCCATGTATCAGCATGGTGACGTTGGAAGAATATTTGGCCGAACTTAAGCCGTTTGCGATAAAAATTGTATCCTGCTATGCATCCGTAAAATAAGCAATCTCATTTCCGGACAGGTTCTAAATGTGTTTACTCTGTCCGACCATTTAAACGGCGCTTGTTTACACACAGCGCAGGTTCAAAGCCAGCCCCAAATTCCGGGTTCAAAAATACGCCGTTGAGTTTATATAGCTAGACTACACTCATTGAATTATCTAAGTATTTATGTTCATAAGTATGACCACCTAAACGAAATAGAAAAACTCGTATGCCGTATTTATATTGCCAAGAACACGGCAAGAAAAAGCTACTAGAGTTTAAGCAAAGCCCTTTGTCGAGCTTTGAAGGCGAGGCCGTTTTAGTATTTCATGGTCGCTCAAGAAACCAATATCTATGCGATAGCTGCAATGCGACACTAAATGAAGATGATGATGTTTATTTAATTATCTGTCTTCCGCAAGAATTAGCAGAAGCACTAGACACAGAAATTGCAGATCACGATGAGTATGCTCAGGAATATATTAAGACTCCAATTCGTGATGTTTTCGGCGTTGAGGATGTATTTCCAGACGTGACAGTCTTTGACAAGATATTAGAAAATTCCAGTGAATCACGCGAAGCAAGGCAATTTGAGGTCAAAACTACAGGTTGGCAATACGGGAACTTAATTGTGGGATGGGATCCTGCACTAGGCACTTATTTTGCACAAATACTTGATGGTACAGCTGACAAATTCGGCCCTTTATTGTGGATGAGACCCCCGGGTGCCGGTATTCAGGAATTGGATAAATTTGAGAAGTACATCAACGAAGAGGTAAAGAATAAATGGAGTGACCCAAAGAAGTGGCCACCTATTAGATTGATTAAACTCCTTCGCATAAATTTAGAAAAGGATCGATTAGGATATTGGAGTGGTAATTCCGCTACCAGGAATTTAGCTCCTCTCCAACCCCCTTCTGTTAGCAGCTCTGGCATTGTATTTACTTATAGCCCGGCAGATTCGACAGAAGACAGCATAGAGAATCTCAAAGATTGGTTCTTCGACAATTATGAAGACCCCGCACAACACACTTCTCACAATAGCCGCGAAGGCGGATATTTATATATTCATGGAGGCCCATACTCTGCGCAGGAGGAACTATTTGAATATTGGGAAGATGAATATCCTGAGGAGATTATAAATGCCGCAAGTGAAGCAATTGAAGATAAGACAGGCATATCAGAATGGGCCCCTGCTTACTGGCGCATTGAACAGGAAGAGGATTACGATATAGGATTCCAACCCCAAGAACAATATGATCAAATATTAAAAAGATTATCTGAATTAGCACCCCTATTGGACAAAATTAAGCCTCCAATAGGTATTGGGCATAATCAATCTCCTGAAGGAATGGGTGAACTTCTTAATTCAGCCGATTTTGCTTATATCGAAAATCTTACGATTGAAATCAAAAACCATGGCGACAATCCTTCAACCGTTTCGACCAACATTCGTAATGCACCGAGTAAGCTACTCACTATTAGAAATGGGTTGTTGGCTGTGCTTGCGGTTTGTGCGCTAGGTGCTGCTAAAGGTGCCTGTGAAAAAATAGGAGGTGAAATTGCAGGCCATTACGATATAGGAAACAAGATATCCATAATAATAGAAAAGCTAGGGGAAGATATTGAGCAGTGGCTTAAACCGAGTTCACCAGCGCCTCTTCCCGTTGGAAATATGGAAACGATCTAAACATATCCGCAAGACCATCAATCTCCACTCGTGATTGGTTCTAAATGTGTTTACTCTGTCCGACCACCCGTCAATTCAGCAAGCTTCGCTTGCTTGGGATTGACGAGGTTCTCGTCACAAGCCCAAGCGAAGCGAAGATAAGCTTGTGACGGAATGGAAATTAAGGAAACTGATCTATGTAGTATGTCTACATCCTTGAAAGTGGAAGCCATCCTGGGAAATTCTATACCGGTTTTGGCTTCCGCCCACGGTAATCCAACATCAGAAAATGGAATAGCGTCCTGAATTAAAAAATAAAGCGAGAGTTTTTAGTATATTCATATAGTTAACGAGAATTGCGCCTGTGTTTCGTAATGGATTTTTAACCAGAAAGGAGTATACTAATAGAGTAGTAATGAAATGCAGGGCCAGGAGGGCGTTATGGTGGGTGCGGTCACAGGTTCCGGGTTTAGCGCGCTCAATTATCTCAATCAGATAAAAGGCATCAGCGCGACCAACCCCGTGAGTTCGCAGTCCGCGACCGATACTACGGATACAACCGACAGCAGCGTCACCAAGCCTACTTCCACAACCCTTCCCCCTACACCCTCTTTATCAGCCATACTCGGCATCCCGTCGAATGTATTGTCGCTGCTGCAGAATGTCAGCTCGACCTCAGCGAATGGCGGCCTAGTATCGACGTTGACAGGGGGGTACAATATCGCCTCCGGCCCGCTGACAGGCATATACAACACACTGCTCTATACCAGCAGTTCGGTCGTGCCGCTGCAGAATGCCGCCAACGCTACAGAGCAGCAACAGACTCAGGCTAAAGCGCAAACCAGCCCGGTGCAAAATCTGCTCAATGACTATATCAATGCTTCCAATGCCTATAACCAGACTTTGCAGCAGAACGCCAAGGCCGTGCTCGCCGCCAATTCCTTTGGCGCCAACGGCACGACGCCGCTGGTGGCGTAACGGCGCTCGCTCTTTAAGCCGACGGATTTTCCAGGCTATAGGTCTCCGTATTATCGTCATAGGCAAACAGCTCGGCATAGCGGCCCCAGCTGGTGACCGCCGACAGCGCCTCCTCGGCATCCTCTTCGGTCATGCGGTCTTCGAGTTGCGTCAGGAAACGCACGCGCGGCGCGTGCTGTCCGGGGCGGCTTTGCAGCACATGGTAGACATAATCCGCCAGCGGCACGTTGCGCAACAGATGCTCGGCGAAAATCTGTTTGCGCTTTTGCGTATCGGCGTCGGCGAAGATTTTTCCATCGGCAGTTAGCTGGATATCGCCCTCGGCCACCTCGGCAAATTTAAGCATGCGCAGCGCCTCAACCAGATGCAGCACCTCTTCTGTGCCTAAGCCAAGTGCCGCATCGAGCGCTGGCAAATCGGCGCGACCATGATAAGGTGCGGCGGAAAGCTGCTCCATCAAACCCGCCAGCTGGTTGGGCGAGACGCGCGGCAACTTGTCGTAAGCGCTGGCCTCGACAGGCTTGGCGGCAGCGGCGGCGTCGCGCTTCTGCATGCCGGACGTCATCAGCGTATAAATCTGCTCGACCATGGTGCGAAAGCCCAGCGATTGCCGGTCACGCGGATACTGCAGATCGACTTTGATCTCGGCGGCGATGCGCCCCGGATTAGACGCAAACACCAGAATACGGTCCGACATCAGCACCGCCTCTTCGATATTATGCGTGACCAAAAGCACCGACTTCAGATGCATCTTGCGCTCGACCCATAGCTCGAGGAAATCGGTTTTCAATGTTTCGGCTGTCAGCACGTCGAGCGCCGAGAACGGCTCGTCCATCAAGAGTATCGCCGGGTTGACTACCAGCGCCCGCGCGAATCCCACGCGTTGCTTCATGCCTCCGGACAACTCACGCGGATAGGCCGATTCATATCCGTCGAGGCCGATCAGGTCGATCGCCTCTAGCGCCCGCTTGCGCATTTCCTTGTCGGGCACGCCCAGTGCCTCCAGCCCCAGTTCTACGTTCTCCAGCACGGTCAACCACGGAAACAGTGCGAACGTCTGGAACACCATGGCGATGCCGAGGCTGGTGTTCTTTTCCGTTTCGTTGAACGTCACCTCGCCGCCGGTCGGCGTAATCAGCCCGGCGATAATGCGCAGCAGCGTCGATTTGCCTGAACCAGATTTTCCCAGCAGGCCGACAATCTCGCCCTCGCTCAGTGTGAGGCTGACATCGTCGAGCACTTTCAGGTCGCGGCCTTCCGGACGGACAAAGGTCTGGTTGATATGTTGCAGGTTGAGCAGGGCGTTTTGCATGGTGATCTTAATCCTTCCCCTTCACGGGATCTTCTACTAACCATTTTTCCAGTCTTTGCAACAATGCATTAAACTTATGCTCGACTGATAACGTATGCGCATTATCTTCCGCCGGAAAACAAATCCCATAAAAATACTTAAGAAATTCCACATCATTTACCATACTTATGGTAAATGATTTTCCCTTAACAGTGACAGTATAAAAATAATCCCAACGATGCGAGTTGCTTTTTACAATAATAAAGTCTCCGGGGTCTAGCCCGTGATTCACCATTTCTTTTTCTAAATCGGGAAGGCTATTAAGAAAATCTTGACTGAATTTTCCTTGGGTAATTATCAATTCAACTACTCCCTTTTTCTAATCAAACCTGAGCTTCTTCGCCGCTACTTCATAAAGCGGACGCCAGAAGAATTTATTGAACAATACCACCACCAGCGACATGGTGCCAACGCCCAGCGCGATATGGGCGTAATCGCCAGCCTCGGTCATTTGCGCGATATAGGCACCCAGTCCGTGCGCCGCGTATTTTTTATCGCCCCACTCAACGGCTTCGGCGACGATGCTGGCGTTCCAGGCGCCGCCGGACGCGGTGATAGCGCCGGTGAGGAAATAGGGAAAAATGCCGGGCAGGATGACCTTGCGCCACCACAGCAATCCGCCGACGTGGAAATTACGCGCCGCCTCGCGCAGGTCGTTGGGGAAGGCCGAAGCGCCAGCGATGACGTTGAATACAATATACCATTGCGTGCCAAGAATTATCAGCGGCGATAGCCAAATGTCAGGATTGAGGCTATAGCGGCTGATCGCCACCACCGCCACCGGGAACAGCAAATTAGCTGGGAAAGCGGCGAGGAACTGCGCTAAGGGCTGCACCAGCTGCGCCAACCTCGGCCGAAGCCCAATCATTACCCCCAGCGGCACCCACAGCGCCGAAGCAAGCAGAATCAGCACCACCACGCGCAGCAGCGTAATCCCCGCCAGCTCCGCCACTTCTTTTACATCCCGCCAGTCGACGCTGGTGCCGAGGAATGCCATCAGGTGCCTGAGCGCCACCACACCAATCAGCACCAAAAGCGCATACCATAAATAATCGAATAAGCGTGCTTCCTTGGGGGTAAAGTGGATGCCGGTCACCGTCGCCTTGAACAGGCGGATGCGCAATATTTTATGCGATAGCCAGCCCAGCGGCTGCCATAGCACGCGCAGCCAGCGGCTTTTGGCAAACAGCGTCAATACCCAGCTATGCGGCGCCTCTTGACTCGCTGTCAGCTCATAGCGGAACTTGTCCGACCATGCCACCAGCGGGCGGAACAGCAGCTGGTCGTAAAGCAGGATGACGACGGTCATGGTGGCGATGGCGTAGCCAATCGCAGTCAGGTTGCGCTGCTCGATGGCCAGCGCGATATAAGAGCCAATGCCGGGCAGCGTGATCTTCTGCTCGCCAACGGTGATCGCCTCCGACGCCACGACGAAAAACCAGCCGCCGGACATCGACATCATAGTATTCCAGATCAGGCCCGGCATGGCGTAAGGCAATTCCATTTTCCAGAATTTCTGCCAGCCCGACAAGCGGAACACGAACGACGCTTCGTCCATGTCATGTGGGATGGTTTTGAGCGACTGGTAAAGGCTGAACGTCATGTTCCACGCCTGCGAAGTAAAGATGGCAAAGATGGCAGCGCATTCGACACCGAGGATACTGCCGGGAAACAGGGCGATGAAACCGGTGACGGTGAAAGAAATATAGCCCAGCACCGGTACCGATTGCAGGATGTCGAGGATGGGAATCATGATCTGCTCGGCGCGGCGATTCTTAGCGGCAAAGGTGGCATAGCACAATGTAAAGGCCAGTGAAGCGATAACCGCGATCAGCATACGCAACGTCGTGCGCAGGGCATAGAAGGGCAGATGGTTCAGCTGCAGGCTGATCGGGCTTTGGGCAAGCTTGCCGATCGGTGCGGTGATTTCCGCCATGCCCCAGGAAATATAGACGAAGAACCCGGCCACCAGCGCGAAGGCAAACACGTCGAACCAAAATTTGCGCGAAACGGCCGGCACACCCATCGCGCCTACGCTGGCGATACGCGGCAACAGGCCTCTGGATGCGGTAGACATTTCGGCAGCTTGCATGGGCTTACCTGCGAAGTTATAGTATCGCTTGCTTGCCGCCCGTTATTGTGAATTAACCGTAGTTTGTCAACGCATCAATTTTTTGCTATGGCTGATTCATGAATACTCACGCTCATCATACCCACCTGCATGATCATCATGCCCGCCAGCATGGGCAGGCATTTTTGATCGGCATTGCGCTAAACAGCCTCTTCATCTTCGTGGAAATCGCCTATGGAATCAGAGCAGGCTCGCTCGCCTTGCTGGCCGATGCGGGACATAATGCTGGCGACGTACTGGGCTTAGCGATGAGCTGGGGCGCGGCACAGCTGGCACAACGGAAGGTATCGGAACGCTTCACCTATGGGTTGCAAAGCACTTCGATCTTCGCAGCGATGGCCAATGCATTGCTGCTGATGGTCGCCGTCGGCGGCATCGGGCTGGAGGCCATGCAGCGCCTTACCTCACCGTCTTCCCCCGCCGCCATGACGGTCATCGCAGTGGCGCTGGCCGGGGTAGCCGTCAATGGCATCAGCGCTTGGTTATTCCATGCCGGGCGCGAGCACGACCTTAATATCCAGAGCGCCTTTACGCACATGGCGGGCGACGCGGCGATTTCGCTGGGCGTGGCGCTATCAGGTTTTATTATCCTTTGCACCGGCTGGCTGTGGCTCGATCCGCTGGCCAGCCTTGCCATTGCCGCCGCCATCATTGTCAGCACATGGCGGCTGTTGCGCGATTCGGTCAGCCTGGCGCTGCATGCCGTGCCGGCGATGATCGACCTCGCCGAAGTCAAAGCCTGGCTTTCGGCACAAGCGGGCGTAGTCGAAGTGCATGACCTGCATATCTGGGCCATGAGTACAACCGGCGTCGCTCTGTCGGCACATTTGCTGATGCCGGGCGGCCACCCAGGCGACCATTTCATCCGAAACATCGGGCACGGGCTGGAGCATCGTTTCCATATCGGCCACGCCACGCTGCAGATTGAAACCGGCGATAACGGCGATGTCTGCGATATCGGGTGCGCGCAGACGGCGCATTCGCATTAGAATATATTTTCCCCTCCCCCTTCAAGAGGGAGGGATTAGAGAGGCCAAAATTCCATGCTGGAATCCTGTCCGCAAACCGGTTATACCAGCGCCCCATGATCTATCGCTTCTTCTGCTGGTTCCTCATCTTGTTCGCCTGTTTTTATGGCCTCGGCAGCATACCACTGCTCGACGATATGGAAGGCCTGTACGCCTCCATCGCACGTGACATGCTGAAGACGCACCAGTTCATTATCCCCCATCTTAACGGCCTGCCCTATCTCGAAAAACCACCCCTGCTTTATTGGTTGCTGGCGGCTTCGATGTCCATTTTCGGCGTGGGTGCCGGAGCGGCGAGGCTGATCCCGGCGCTGGCGTTGTTTGCCACCGCCCGCATGATGCAGCGCCTTATCCAGCGTGCCACGCGCAGCGAAGAAGCCGGATTCGCCGCGGCGCTCATCATGGTGACGTCCCTGCCCCTCTTCGCCATCGGCCGCATGGTACTCTGTGACATGCTGATGACCTATTTCCTCACCGCCTCCCTGGGCGGGTTTTATGAATGGTACATTTCGCCCCCTTCCCCCTTGAAGGAGAAGGAGGGGTGGGAGGTAAACCGCATACTCCAGAGCAAGAGTTTATTCCCCTCCCTAACCCTCAAGAGGCAAGGAAAATTATACCAGTTCTACGGCTTCCTCGCATTGGCCGTGCTGACCAAAGGCTTCGTGACGATTATCCTCGCCGTGGGAGCCATCGCCCTGTTCCTGTTCGCCCAGCGCAGCCCGCGGCAACGCTGGCTGCACATACTGTCGCCTAGCGGCATTTTGTTATTTCTACTGATAGCCACGCCGTGGCATATCGCCGCAGTGCTGCAGGAACCAGGCTTTGCATGGTTTTATTTCATCAACGAGCATCTGCTGCGTTTCCTCAACATGCGCCAGCCGCACGATTACTATACCGGCTACGCGTGGTATTACCTGCCGCGCATCCTTATTTATCTCATGCCGTGGACGCCTTTCCTCGCCTTGTTTAGCTACAAGCTTCCGCCCACGGGCACCAAACCTCCCACGCATTATCAAACGCTGCCGCATTTTTTATGGTCGTGGTTTTTATTCAGCCTGCTGTTTTTTTCCGCCTCCGGAGCCAAAGCCAATTACTACATGATTGCCGGAATGCCGGCACTCATCATGCTGCTTGCCTTGCGGCTGAAAGGGCGTATCGAGCCTGACCACCGCATCCTACACAAGCTTGCTGCCATGGCCTTATCGCTGACCATCATCGTATTGCCGGTGATAAAATATTTCTGCCATATAGATAGCGGCGAATTATATCCCGCCTGCGAAGCCCTTTCATGGGGCATCATGGGCGAAGCGGCACTGTTCGTCGCCATCGCTGCAGCCTTATGCTACCGGTTGCCGCCGCGTTGGACGGTTCCGCTAGTTGCTTCCTCCATTCTGTGGCTGCTGCCGCTGTTATCTTCCGCGCTGCATGCCGCCGAAAGCCGTCTGTCGCAGCAACCCGTAGCGGCCTATCTCAAGCAATCGGGATATGATAACGCCGCGCTGTATCAGGAATTCGAGGAGTGGTCGGCGCTGGCTTTTTATCTCGACCAGCCGTTACCCATGGTCGACACTCAGTCGAACGACCTGCTCTACGGCCAGCGTCAATCGCATGGCGGCTTCATCCCGCTATCGAGTTGGGGACAGAAGCCACAATGGCCGCTGCTCGTCTCCATCTCTAAGCTTGACAAGGTGCTAACGCAACTGCAGGCGATGAATATCGGAAAGTTCTGCGTATTGCGAAGCTTCGAACGGGTTGCAGTCGTCGCGCCTTGCCGGTAAGGTAATGAACCAATCATCGGGTAAACCATCGGGTTATAAAGGATGACACGTTTTCTTAAATCTACGTGGCTGCGCGACCTCATTCTACTCTATCTTGCTATCGGCCTGTTTTTTTGCATGGGGCTCGGCGCGCGGCCTTACCTGACGCCCAGCGAAGCGCGCTATATTGAAGTGCCGCGCCAGATGCTCGTAACTCACGACTGGCTGACCCCGCGCATCGACGGTGTGCCCTATTTTGAAAAGCCACCGCTCTTTTACTGGATGCAGGCCATCACCATGCAGCTTTTCGGTATGGGCGAATTCGCCGGCCGCCTTGTCACCGCCAAAATCGCGGCGCAGCTCTGCCTCCTCACCTATGCCATCGGCCGCTTGCTCTATGGCCGCCTGCCTGGCCTGATCGCCGCCGGCGTCATGGCCACGTGCGTCATGGGCTACGCCTTAAGCCGTGCCGCTATGCTCGATATGCCGGTTAGTCTGTTCCTGACGGGTTGCTTCGGCTGCTTCCTTGCCGCGCAAAAAACCGAAAACGAAAACATACGTCGTATGTTTTACCTGCTGATGTATGTCGCCGCTGCGCTTGCCATCATGACCAAAGGCCTGATCGGCATAGTCATCCCCGGCATCGTCATCGGCACCTGGATTATCGTCATGCAGCAATGGCGCATATTGCGCGAGGCATGGTTGCTTCCCGGCCTGATCGTGTTTCTCATCCTCACGGTGCCCTGGCACTGGCTGATGGCGCGCACGCATCCAGATTTTCTCGATTTTTATTTTATCAATGAGCATTTCACCCGTTTCCTCACCGATTCGCACAAGCGCGTCCAGCCGTGGTGGTTTTTCCTCGCCATTACCGTTGCCGGACTGTTGCCGTGGCCGGGGCTGTTGCCCACCGCTATCAAACACATCAGGCTCTGGCGCCTGAGCATGGCCGAGCCTTACCGCTTGTTCCTACTGCTGTGGATCCTGCTGCCGCTGGTGTTTTTCTCCACCTCGCATTCCAAGCTGGCGCCGTATATACTGCCGATCTTTCCGCCGCTCGCCATCATTCTCGGGCAGTACCTTGCGGAAGTGTGGCAAGAACGCGTCGACGCTAAAGCGCTGCGCTGGAACGTGGTTGGCATCGTCGCGCTGTTCTCCGCTGCCATCCTCACCTACCATTTCATCGCTTTGCCGCAAAACGACAATCATAAAATCGACATCGCCGGCAGTATCACGCTGCCCATGCT
>Ga0206964_10207_pt1 | contig 17929 bp, 15 predicted proteins | sample Alteio_BWOrgHeat_25_FD_152980 | JGI IMG/M metagenome (GOLD analysis project Ga0206964, IMG submission 152980) | Enriched cells from forest soil in Barre Woods Harvard Forest LTER site, Petersham, Massachusetts, United States -... | ecosystem: Environmental > Terrestrial > Soil > Temperate forest >...
GTGAGCGTTTGTCCTACGGACGAATCGCCGGAGATGAACCCGCAAACTGAGATTGAGTCTTTCCACATGCGATGTGCTGACGTAGCGCGGCTCGGGATGTCCGCATCGGACACTTGGGATCGTGCCCGTAACCCGGCTCGTGGCACCATACCAGTCGGGCCCGACAATATCGGGGCTGTTATACAGCTTAATGAGTTGGGCGAAGTCAATCTCGCTTCCAAACGCTTCTTCGACTGCATTCACATAGGGTCGGAACCCGTCTGTCGTGAGCTGAAATCGCCCGTCCATCCGTTGACTGAGATCGTGCATGAACGCATTCGCACTGGGAGCATCGCGTCGTCCGACATAGTAGGAAATAATCATCTTTGTGGTGCTATCCATTGCAATCCAAGTGTAAGCATCGCCCCACTCAGTCGGAGCATCGGGTCGGAGTCTGCGCTGGTGGCATCCAACCGTGGTATGGATTTCGTCAGCTTGCACAAACTCACACCGCATCCCGCGCACGTAAGTATCGAACACGCGGCGGCATTGGATTCCAGCCGTTTTCATCAACGACAGAACTGTCTTGAGATCGAATCCCGTAAGTCGGGTAATGGCACGCAAGCTGGCTCCCTCCATCATCAAGGAAATCACCTGTGCCGCCCTATCGGGCGGGATGTAGTGCGTACCGACCTTGGTATGGGGTTCGCAAAACGTCCCTCTGCAAGAAACGCAACGGTAGCGCTGGATTCTCCGCTTGCCGCAAGTACCAAACCGCTGCGCGTTACCGTGGTTACAACGGATACACGTCATTTGGGCTTCTCCTTGACATGCGGCGCAGAGAAAGCCCACAATTTCACTTGGGTTCTCGGTTGCGGGTCATATCCGCGCCGGGGATTAACCCCGCGTCCGGTTCGCGCCGGACGCGGGGTGTTAAGTGTTGGGGGGCTGGGTCAGCCTCGAACTGACAACTACCGGATTAACAGTCCGGAGTTCTACCCATTGAACTACCAGCCCCACAGGGGTGAGGGCATTCAAAGGTTCGCGCCTGAGAATGCCCTCTGCTCATTTACTAATCGCTGGTGGTGGTCTGATAGTCATTATTCGCTCCTTTCCCTTGCTTTCTACGGCAGCTTGCGTTGTAGTTCGTCCGCAAGGGCCTGTGCTTTTGCAAGACCGGGATTCGAGAGTCTGTACTTCTTGCCGCGATTTTTTCCGTTGATAAGCACAAGTCCTTCCGCTACAAAACCGTCCATCATTCGATCAACGCGAAGCGGCTTGTATCCAGACTGTTCAAGGCCATCCTTTACCTCACTGCCTGTTGAAAATTCATTTTCACGCAATGCCTTTTGGCCAAACAGGATTAGAAGGGCCGCCTCGCTTTCATTGGACGGTTTGGCGGTTAAGGACACCACGCGACCATCAATCTGGAAAATCTTCATAATTTCCGAGGCAGGGCTAGGCAAGAAAGACGATGCAGTTGGATCGGGGACAATGTCATGGAGCACTATGTCCGGGGTCTTAGAGGGTAAACTGGCAATGAGTTCCTTGAAGTCTGCGAGTTGCTTTGCTACCACATCGACAGGGCCTTCTGCGTCGAACTCATGTTCCCCGATCTTCATCTTGAGGCGGGTTTCACTCACGGGAGACACCTCCCAAACAAGGATGGATCATTATGGCACATAAAAATTCTGTGTCAAGTAAAAACTTTATGCGCCAGAAGGCGCGACTGGCTTGGGATTCGGATTGCCTCGAATGTGGGGAGTTCTTGGCCCGAAGCAAAGGGGCTTACACGGGGACAGTTATTTGTGAAGAATGTGGGGCTATCAATTACTTCGAGGATTCAAACAAGCCTATGCGGGCCGTCGCTGTTAAGAAGGCGAGTTAATTTGTGTATTCGCCTTTTATTCGCTACAATAAGCGAGTTGACAATTTCCACACAACGTACCGATTTTGCAAACTCGTCCACAGAAAAGTTTTAGTTAGAAACGGACAATACCGTGATTCAATGTGAATGAAAATGACTATGACTTTTGTATTGAAGTATGCGCGTTGTCAAGTACTGCCAGGGACATTCGATTCCGAGTTGTATGTGATTCTGGGTGATGTATCTGCACTAGTTGACAAAGGGAGCGTAAAGACTGATTACCCCGTCAACGGAGTAGAGGTTTCGGGGTCTGTTCTTGTACACTTGATTGACGAGAAACTGAATCAAGTGTTGGTAGAATTGCCGGGACAGGCCGTGGTGGGTAGCCTCCGCACTTGGGTTCCGAAGGAAACCCTTGTGGCCGCATAGTGCATGATTCTAAGTGATCGAGGAATCGTAAAGTCCCTTGAAGATGGCAGTTTAGAGATTGATCCAATCCCAACTCCAGAACAATACACAACATCAGCCGTGGACTTGGCGGTCGGCAACAATTTCATGTGTTGGGATCGGGAAAAGTTGAAACTAGGTGGTTTCATCCCAACCTTGAATTTAGCTGAACAAAAATTCCTAGCCACAGCCCATGCCTTTCTGGTTCCGATGCCGCTCGAACCAGACGGGTCTTTTCTATTCCATCCATTTGAAGACAATCCTCGGCATGTCCTCGTCATGACTCGGGAACGCGTACACTTGAAACTCGGATCGAAACTTGCAGCCCGCGTGGAAGGACGTAGCTCTCTTGCCCGCATTGGCCTAACAGTACATCTCACGGCACCCACCATACATGCCGGATTTAATGCGCCGATTACGCTCGAAATGATCAACTACAGCCCCTTCACTCTCAAAATAATTCCAAATAAAACTTTCTTGTGTCAGCTCATTATCGAGCGACTAGAAACCGAGCCGACTGGCGATATCAGAACATCATTCCAAGGCCAAAAAGACGCATCGGGCGCCCACTAGAATCTCAGCTTTTAGCCTTCAACACGGAAATCCATCAGTACCAAAAATCGATCATGGAGACGGGGCATCCCTTGTCCAGCCGGGATAAACATCTCCGTGACGGACCATCAGAACGTCGTTGCTACGGTAAAGCGAAACGTCTTACGCGGCTCCCGTAACTGGAACGGCGGTGAAAATTGATTTCTCGCGAGCTGAAAAGTGTAGTCTCCCGCGGCGCCGGCAGGGAACATGCCGCGTGTGATTGGGACCGGTGCGTTCACAATCGTATCCAGCCGCAACGGGTTGTACGCCCAATACACCCGAAACGGCGCGTTGACGACGGGTACAAACACCTGCAACTCGAGTCCGGTGGACATTCTGGGCGTCCAGTTGGTACCGGCCACCGGCTTCAAGAACTGCGAGAACTGCTGTTTTGCTCCGCCAACACAGTTTAAGGCGATATCAAGCGTCGGACACCCGAAAACAGTGTTGTTGATCAGGTCGAACTGTCCGTTGTTGACCTTCAACTGCGAATCTCGAAGGATAGGCTCAACCCCAATATCCACGAACGGGGCGATGGCAACCGGACCGGCGATGGTGATGCGGTATTCCATGTTGGTGACCAGGCTCAAATCACCCCCGGGGAAGACGATCTGGTCGAGCGGAACTGGCACCGTGTAAGCCCCTTGCAAAGGATTGCCTGGATTCTTGGGAACCGTGGAGCCGTCTGGGTTACGCAACTGGATAGCCGTGGCATTGGGCAGGAAAGCCACCGGTGAAATAGCTCGGATGTCGAAACCGCGCAAGTCATTCTCGCCGCCATCGTAGAAGCGCTGGAACGGAGGCGGCACCACACCGCCGTAGCCGGTGAGGAACGACCCTTGCACGTTGAACCCGAAAGCGTTCCGGCGCACCGGAGTCCAATGCTTGTATTGCACAATGGGACGAACGCTCCTAACGGTTCCTCCCAGGCCTGCAATTTCAGCACCTGCAAACAAACTGCTTCCCTTGTGCGGATAAAGCGCGCGATCCAAGGTGTTTACGGAGTAGCTGGGCACAATCTTGCTGGTGATGATTCCGTTGAGTGCATTGGGCCCGCTGATGCCACTGAATGCAAGCGAGTTGAATAGTGACTGCGAAGCTGTAGTAAGGGCCACGATCGAAGACACATCGTAGGAGTAGCTCAGCCCCACCCGTTTGAACGATCGGTGGATCGGGTACGACAGGCTCACCGAAAAGCCCTTGCTGGCTTGGGTATAGTTCTGCAAATTCTGCTGCAGCACGGTGGGCAAATTGACCTGCTGACCACTGAGAATTGCCGCTTGCCGCGCCTGATCGTAGGTGAACCGGGTGGCGTAAACCGTAAAGCCCAGTTGCAAGGGACGGTCGAACACGTAGGGTTCGGTGAAGCTGAATGAAAGATTGCGCTGGAGATTGCCGATGTTGGCCTGCACGCTGAGGGTCTCGCCCAGTCCCAGGAAATTGTTGGTGCTGTAGCTGAGGCCGATAAATGTGCCCGAGAGGCCACTGACACCTCCACTCAACCCAATGCTATTTTTCCCCTTTTCCTTGACCTTGAGGGTGAGATCAACCGTGCCGTCCTTTTCATTCAAGTGCCGCTCGGTGACGTTGGGATCATCCGCCTTCAGATTGTCAAAAAAGCCCAGCTGATTCAGACGCTGGATGCTGACCTCCCAGAGTTGCTGGTTATAGACTTGGCCTTCTTCCAGAACAATTTCACGGCGGATTACTTTGTCACGGGTCGTGGTGTTGCCCTGGAATTCAATCCGCCGCACGTAAAATTGCTTACCTTCGTCAACATCAATATCCAGGAAAACCAACTTCTTGTCTTCGTCAAAGGTTGTGTTGGGGATGGAGGTGAAGTTGATGTAGCCGAACTGGCCGTACGCCTTTTGCAACTGTTCCAGGCCTTTGGCGATCTTGCTGCGGTCAAACGTGTCGCCATCTTTGATAGGGAACAGGCTGCGCAAGGCCTTGGTGTTGGTGATGGCCTTGTTGTTCTTGAAAGTAATTTCCCCCAAGCTATATTTGTCGCCTTCATCGATGGGCATGGTGATGTCCACGGCTTTCCCGCGCCCTTTTTGGACGAGGGGAATATGAAAACCCTGATGGCCGGTGTCGTGGATGTTGGTCTTCGGTTCTTGTACCAGGACCTTGAAGTAACCTCGATTCTGGAACTCTGAGCGAACGCGCTCCGTGTCCTCGTCAAGTTTGGTGGCGTCGTAGGTTTTGGCGAACAGACTCTCCAGAAAAATGGAATGCGGAATGCCGATTGGCTTCAAGTTCTTCATGGCATTGCGCAGGATCCGGCTGTTGACGTGTTTGTTGCCTTCAAAGCGGATTTTGCCCACCTTAACCTTGGGCCCTTCTTTCACAACAAAGGTGAGGCTGACGGCATTGGGAGGGATGGCTCGAATCTCTGTGCGGATGGTGGAGAACTGCCGACCGTGCTCGCCCAACAACTGCTTGATCGTGACTTCAGCTTTCTTTACTTTGGTGGGGTCGTACTGGCTTTCGACGGACAATCCGACCTTGCGCTCTTTGAACCGGTCGAGCACATCGCTCTTCGAAACTGAATTTAATCCAACGTATTCGATGGTGCGGATGGTCGGACGTTCTTTTACATAGATGTGGAGGATCCACCCTTTGGCGCTCTCTTCGCGTTCGAAGCGGATGTCCTCGAAGTAGCCGGTATTCCACAATGAGTTGAAGTCACGCTCGATGGCAGCTTCGTCATAGACATCACCGGCGTGGGTAAACATGCGGGCTTTGACGGTTTCGGCGGGAATGCGGCGGTTGCCGTGGACGAGGACCTCTCCAATAATATTATTCTGCTGCGCCCAGGCCCCGCTGGTCAGCAGAAAGATCGCAAACAGCAGGTATCGGAACCAGCTGGACGCGGGGCAAAGCTCTGCAAATGAAGGGGATGCCCCCGAAATGAAAGCGCGGGTTCGCCCTGCGCGACCGTGCCTGCCCTTGTGCACCGCAGGGCTATCCTGATTCCTTCGAAGAATCGCTACTACCTCAGCAAGTGGGAGTGTGGAAAACCGCAATTATACGGTAGAGCAGTGGACACCGTCCAAGCACATGCGCTTTATCGCCCGTTTAGGATGCCGTTTGGAAAAGCTCTACCTCAACCAAGACGGAATAAAACGTGGCGGAGTTGCCCAGGTCGGTAAGTTTTTCGGAGGTCAACACGTTAATGTTTCGGCCTTGCGAGCCCAGCTTTGCCCATTCCAGCCGTGCGCACACGACCCCGGGCTGCACCGCACCGTCCACTTTTGCTTTCAGGGTTATGTCCCCGCGCTGGTTAAACACCCGAACAGCGTCACCGTCGTGGATGCCGCGGCTCTGCGCATCGGGCAGGCTGATTTCGAGCAGACCGGATTCTTCCATGGCCTGAATTTCCGGCAAGTTAGAAAATGACGAGTTCAGAAAGTTATCCGACTTGCGGGCCAGCATCTCCAGGGGAAAAGATTTCGCCTGCTTGCCATTGCGGGATTCGTCGGGCGGGGTGAATTGCATGACAGGATCCAGACCCAACGCTTTTACCGATTCACTATAGAGTTCGGCCTTACCACTGGGAGTGCGGAAGCTCCCGTTGGCAAAGGGAAGAAAGAAAGTAGATTCCGAAGGGCCTTTGGTCATGAACTGCTCTCCGAAATTCAGCCGCACGTGTGATTCCCGCTCCAGGCGCTCGCGGTCAATGCCTTGCAACCACGGATCGGTACTGTCCAGCGCGAGGTCAATCATTTCGTCCACTGATTCCTTGAAGCAATCCTCCGTAAAACCCATTCGCTCTGCCAGCCCACGAAAAACTTCCACGTTCGGCCGGCATTCTCCTAAAGGCTGGATGGCAGGTTTCGACAATTGAAGGAAGTAATGCCCATAAGCGATATTGAGTTCTTTGTGCTCGAAGAAGGTAGTGGCGGGTAAAACGATGTCCGCGTAGTCGGTGGTGTCAGTAAAGAATTGTTCGTGGACGACGGTAAACAAATCTGGACGGAGCAATCCGCGGATGACATCATTGTGATTTGGGGCCACCGCTGCCGGATTGGAGTTATAGACGAACAGCGCCTTGACGGGAGGGTCCCCGAGCGAATTCAGAGCTTGACCCAACTCCACCATATTGACGGTGCGGGCGGGCCGACCCAGGGCCTTCTGCATGAGGTCGGTGCGGCCGAGCGCGTTTTTATTCAACCCGAACGATCCGCTGGTCGAAAGCTGCAAGCCGCCGCCGACCTCTTTCCACGAACCCGTAATACAGGGCAGCATGGCTACCGCACGGGTAGCCATGCCCCCGCCCTCAGAGCGCTGAATGCCGTAGTTCACGCGGATCACTGCCGGTCGAGTAGTCGCATACTCGCGGGCAAGTTTCACGATGTCGGAAGAGGCAATTCCCGTCCACTGCGCCACGCGCTCCGGAGTGTATTCTTGCACTTTCTCGCGGAGCTGTTCGAATCCTACGGTGTGCTGCTTGATGTAATCCGTGTCGTGCAGGTTTTCATTGATGATCACCCGCATCATGCCCATTGCGAGAGCGGCGTCAGTACCGGGATTGATGGGCAGATACCAGTCCGCACAAGCCGCGGTGCGGGTGCGGTACGGATCAATGACCACCAACTTCGCGCCCCGGCGTTTGGCCTCGGCGATGAAAGGCCAGAGATGTACGTTTGTGGCGTGAATGTTCGCAGCCCACGCGATGATGTATTTCGAATGAGAAAATTGTTCGGGCTCCGTACCCAGCTTTACGCCGAGCACGGATTCCAGTCCTGCTTCGCCCGCTGCGGAACAGATGTTGCGCGCCAGTTGTGATGCGCCCAGCCGGTGGAAAAACCTGCGATCCATCGAAGCGTAATTCAGTACGCCCATGGTCCCGGCAAACGAGTATGGGAGGATTGATTCGCCGCCGAATTCCGCGCTGATTGCCTTGAAGCGCGAGGCAGTTTCGTTTAGCGCCTCGTCCCAGGAGATGCGTTGCCACGTTTGTGTGGTGCGGGCGGCCCCGCCCGCAGTCTGCGACCCCTTCGGTCCGACTCGCCGCATTGGATATAAAACCCGGTCGGGAGAGTACACACGGTCCAGATACTTGGCCACCTTCGCGCACAAAAAGCCCCGGGTCACGGGATGTGCGGGATCGCCTTGAATCTTGGTAGCACGACCATCTTCGACCGTGATCAGCACACCACAAGCATCCGGGCAATCATGCGAGCAAACGGCATGGACCACATTCTTCATGCTGATTGGATTATAGAGGGGTTCGGGGAGGCTCAGTAGTTACCTGAGAATAAATGGAGGCCGAGCGTCTCCGCCCGGTTGGACGGGGCCAGAGGCCGCCATTGCCTGTTGTTTATCGCTTCAGGCCGATGTAAACATCCACCTGGGAATTCTTAGGGTCCTGGCTGCGCTGGTCATAAACCTCGAAATCGGTCTGATAGGCCCGGGCGCCACCGAGTGTGTGCTTATCTTCCATCTCCCAGACCTGTCGCCACACTGCAGGCACAACCTGCTCCATTGGGCCGCTGGCGCTGGGGATCACCTCATATCGCCCGGCAAGCACGTTCCTGGCAGCCATGCCTGCGGGGACCCCAGTCACGGCATTTACTTTCGCACCGATCATGAAGTCGTATTCGCCATTTCGGTCACTGGCATAGCCGCTATAAACAGCGTAGATCGTCGAATCCACTTTGTTGGGAATCCTGTCCGGAATGCTCTCTTTGAAGAACCGGCCCCACATCTGAGGGATCACTCCCTGACCGGACATTTCTTTGGCGTTGGTGGTGCGGGCCTGAATTCCGACTACCCAGAACTCTGTTTGTTCCACAATTTTCGGTTGTACTGCGACCTTCTGAGCGGTTGATGTAAGGATTGTTGCTAGAACTACCAGACCAGCTAAACCCAAAAAGCAGGACTGTCGGCTGGCGCTCGTCATTTGATTTCCATGACTTCTTTTTCTTTGGTCTTACTCATGTCTTCCATTTTCTTGATTTCGCCATCGGTCAGTTTCTGGATTTCATCCATGGCACGCTTCTCGTCGTCTTCGGTGATCTTCTTGTCCTTCATGGCCTTCTTGATGGCGTCGTTGCCGTCGCGGCGGACGTTGCGCACCGCCGTGCGATGTTCTTCCAACGCTTTGTGCAGATGTTTCACCATGTCTTTGCGGCGCTCTTCAGTCAGCGCAGGCACGGGCACGCGGATGATTTTGCCGTCATTCATCGGGTTCAGCCCAATGTCCGCGCCGCGAATCGCCTTCTCGATTGCCGGAAGCGCCGTGGTATCGAACGGCTGTACGGTGATGAGCTGTGGCTCCGGCGCATGCACTTGGGCTAGTTGATTGAGTGGCATATGTGAGCCGTAGTACTCCACGTGGACGGAGTCAAGCATGTGCACCGAGGCGCGCCCGGTACGGGTAGCAGCCATGGCTTTGCGGAAATCTTCTACCGCCTTGTCCATGCGTGTCTTAAGTTGGATGTAAGTTTCTTTAAGGCCCGGAATTGCGGCCATGCCGGCTTGAGCCATTAGCAGCTCCCCTGATTATGAGTTATCAAAACTGTGAATTATAAACCTTGTGGAACCGCTAACGGTAGGAACGAGTCGTGGACTCGGTCTTCTCCGCGAACTCTGCGGCAGGTCTCAGCATCCTCGGCGGTTAAAGGCTCTTATGCCGGCGGAGGCAGCAAATCTCTCCCTAGAACCCTAAGCGCTGACCAGCGAACCGATCTTTTCGCCCGTCACAACCTTTCGGATATTGCCGCGGTGGTTCAGGTTGAAGATGATGATGGGCAGATTGTTTTCCTTGCAGAGTGAAATCGCGGTCGCATCCATCACCTTCAGCCCTTTTTTCAGGACATCCATGTAGGTGATCTGGGTAAATTTCTTGGCATCTTTCACCTTCATGGGGTCAGCGTCGTAGATGCCGTCCACCTTAGTGGCTTTGAGAATGGCATCCGCCTTGATTTCCATGGCGCGGAGCGAGGCAGCCGTATCAGTGGAGAAGTAGGGATTGCCCGTACCTCCAGCGAAAATCACTACACGTCCTTTTTCCAGATGGCGCATGGCGCGGCGGCGAATGAAAGGCTCGGCGACCTGATTCATCTCGATCGCCGATTGGACTCGCGTATAGACGTTTTGTTTTTCCAGCGCGTCCTGCAATGCCAGCGCATTGATGACCGTCGCCAGCATGCCCATCTGGTCGGCAGAAACACGGTCCATTTCCTTGGCTTGCTCCGCCACGCCGCGAAAGAAATTTCCACCGCCCACCACGATCGCGATTTGAATGCCCAGGGAATGAACGTCCGCCAGTTCCGCCGCGATTTCGTGGATACGGAAAGGGTCAACACCAAAACCCTGGTTCGCGGCCAGGGCCTCACCGGAGAGTTTAAGGAGGATGCGTTTGAAGACAGGAGCGTTCATCCGTAGTTCAGTCTAGCACCAGGGAAGAAATGTGGGTTAGGACTCGCGGTTTTTGGATGAGAAGTAGTTGGCTGGGTGCCCCATTTCTCGCGTCTTTTGCGAGAAGTGGGGCTTTTCTGCTCCCCTCAGAATGACAGGGTCAGGCTTACTCCGCTTTTTGCTCGGGCTTGGTCTTGGCGATGGTCTCGGTCGCTTCGCCTACTTTGAAGCGGGCAAAACGCCGCACTGCGATGTTCTCGCCCAGCTTGCCGATCTTGGTGGCGATGAGCTGCGAAATGGAGACCGTCTGGTCCTTGATGAAGGGCTGCTCCAGCAGGCAGACTTCCTCGTAGAACTTGCTCATCTTGCCTTCGACCATCTTCTCGGCAATGTTCGCAGGCTTGCCGCTAGCGATCGCCTGGGCAAGATAGATCTCCTTCTCTCGCGCGTAAGCTTCAGGAGTCACATCTTCCTTGCGGACAAACTTGGGATCGCTGGCCGCGATGTGCATGGCAATGTCATGCACCAGTTCTTTGAAGTCCTCGGTGCGGGCCACGAAATCGCTTTCGCAGTTCACTTCGACCAGCACGCCGATCTTGCCTCCAGCGTGGATGTAGTGGGCCACCGAACCCTCGCTGGTCACGCGCGTTGCCTTCTTTGCAGCCACGGAAACACCCTTTTTACGCAGGACGACCACAGCCTGCTCCAAGTCACCCTTGGCTTCGGTCAGGGCCTGCTTGCAATCCATCATCGGCGCCCCGGTTTTTTCCCGGAGCTCTTTCACTTGTGCGGCAGAAATATTCACGGTAGTTGTACTCATTTGAATGAAAGTCCTTGGTCGTTAGCCGTTTGGTCCAAGCAATCAGCAGCTAACGCCCTACAAAAATTTACCCGCGCCGGACGACCCGCGCGGGTCTGAATCCCTCAGGGGCTAAAGCCCGGATCTTCTAGGCTCTTAGTGGCACGGCTGAAGCCGCACCCTTTTACGTTTCTCACTTCGCGCCAGGAGGTCAGATCTTAAGCCAACGACCAACGACTGCTTAGTACGTCTGGGTCTCGACCTGCGGCACGTCTTCGCCCGCTTCGGCCTTCGCCGGAGTAGGCTTGTGGGCCGTCACGCCCAGCACCTCTTCCATGCTGATGTCTTCGCCTGATCCGTCGGATGCACTGATGTCGGCTGTTCCTTCGGCAGAACTGGCGGCCGCATGTGCTTCCGCGGCCGCTGCAGCGGCGCCAGCGGCGCTCGCCAGATCGGCCACTTGCTTGTCGGTCAGGAACTGCGCACCCTCAGCCACCGAGTCCGCAATCTTCGATGCAAACAGCCGGATGGCTCGCAGTGCATCATCGTTGCCCGGAATCACGTAGTCCACTTCGCTAGGATCGCAATTCGTGTCCACTACGGCGACCACGGGAATACCCAGCTTGCGGGCTTCCTTCACCGCAATCTGCTCTTTGTTGGAGTCAATCACAAAAATCGCATCCGGCAACCGGCTCATGTTCTTGATGCCTGCCAGGTTCGCCTGCAGATGCTTGCGTTCGCGCTCCAGTTTAATAACTTCCTTCTTGGGCAGAAGTTCGTAACGGCCATCCGTGGCCATCTCGTCGAGTTCCTTCAGCCGCTTCACCGACTTCTGCACCGTCACCCAATTGGTGAGCAGGCCGCCCAACCAGCGCTGATTGACATAGAAGCCGCCGCAGCGGGTCGCTTCTTCTGCAATCGCGTCTTGCGCCTGGCGCTTGGTGCCGACGAACAGGATGATCCGTCCATCCGCCGCCAGGTCCTGCACGAACTTGGACGCTTCCTTGAACATCTTCAGCGTCTTCTGCAGGTCAATAATGTAGATACCGTTGCGCTCCCCGAAAATGTATTCCTTCATTCTCGGATTCCAGCGCTTGGTCTGGTGCCCGAAGTGAACTCCTGCTTCGAGCAACTCCTTCATGGTGATGTTAGCCAATCAACCTCCTCATTTGGTTTGCATCCGGCGCTTGCAACTGTAATCGCTCCGGATTACCATTCCCGTCCCCGTGCTCAAGGCCCGGGAAGAATTGAACACCTCAAAACCAGCTGTCAGCATTCAGCTTGCAGCCAAAACAAAACCCTAGCGCTTGCTGTACTGGAACCGTTTTCGTGCGCCCTTCTGTCCGTACTTCTTGCGCTCTTTGCCGCGCGAGTCCCGTGTGACCAAACCTTCAGTCTTGAGCTTCTTGCGCAGCTCGCCGTTGAACAGCATCAGAGCGCGGGCAATGCCCAGCTTCACCGCGTCTGCCTGGCCGTTCACACCGCCGCCGGAAACTCTGGCAACTACGTTGAATGCGGCAGCGGCGTCCGCCGATTGAAGCGGTTGCCGCGCACTGGCGCGCTGCGCCGGAGTCACGAAGTACACTTCAAACGGACGCCCGTTGACCTTGAATTCGCCCGTGCCCGGACGCAGATAGACTCGCGCCACTGCCGTCTTGCGGCGCCCTGTACCGTAATATTGAACTTGCTCAGCCATTGATAGCTTTTAGCACTTAGCAGTTGGCACTTGGCCAAACCACCCGTGCAACCTTTCAAAGATTCCAAAACCAAAGCCAATCCTAAACTGGCTTTCGCCCGTCAGGATTTCGCATCCAAAAACTATGCCCGGACTTCGAGTGCCTTCACTTCCGGCTTCTGCGCTTCGTGGGGATGTTTCTCGCCACGATAGACGTTCAGCTTGCTGATCATCTGTCGCCCCAGTTTCGATTTGGGCAGCATGCGCAGGATCGCGGCCTCAATGATCGCCTCAGGCTTGCGATCAAACCGCTTACGGAACTCCTCGGTACGCAGACCACCGGGATAGCCAGTGTAGTGCTGGTACACCTTCTGTTCCGACTTCATACCCGTCGTCTTCACCTTTTCGGCGTTAATCACGATAACGTGATCGCCCGTGTCGAGAAAGGTGGTGTATTGCGGATTTTCCTTACCCATCAAAATGCGGGCGACTTGTGACGCCAGGCGGCCGAGCGTCTGCCCCGAGGCATCCACGACGTACCACTTGCGCACAATTTCCCCCGCTTTGGGGAAATAGGTTGACATGCAAAATCTCCCAAGAAATAAAAAAACGCAAAGAAGACCGCTGAGACCCAAATCAGCGCCGAACGCGCAGGGCTATCAGGCGGGCAACCGCAGGACTCGCAAAGTCTTTAAGATAACGTAGCCTGCGTGACCTTGTCAACGAGTTAGCCACTGGCCCCAGCACCTCATGCCTTGCGAGTGGTCGTTGGGCACGGAACGTCGGAGGTATCAGCTGCAGTGGTAAGCCCGTTTGACCGCGCTTTCACCTCAGCTTAGGATGGAGCGTATTCCCCCCATGGCGCAACCAGTTTTTTACGACCCTCGGCAGGCCCGCTGGAAGCGGATTCGGCGGCTGTTTGATATTGCCGGCATCAGCATCATGCTGGTGGTCATTTTTTTCATCTACAACGCCCTGCGCGGAGAAGCTCTTCCCAGCCTGATCTGGCCAGCACAGAAAAAGCCATACCATGCCCTCAAAGAAAATGAAAAAGAAAAAGCGCGGGAAAAACGCCGCAAGCTGGCCGCGCAGCGAGGACGCGCCAAGGCCAAGCCCAATCCTTCGCTGGTGAAACTGAACTCCGAGGAGGGCGTTCGCGCCGCTTTTTATGCCCCGTGGGATGCCGCCAGTTTCTCCTCCTTGCGCGAGTATGCCCGCCAGGTGGACCTGCTCTATCCAGACTGGCTTCACGTTTTGACCCCGGACGGACACCTGCAGGGCGTTGACGAACAAACCAACAAATATTTCGATGTGATCCAGGGAACGACCGTCCGGCCCGTGGACGAGAAAGTCATGTCCTTCCTGAAGGCCGAGGACACGGACATGGAAGTGTTCCCTATGGTGAACAATTCCGACGGCGCCAACTGGGTGGATCTCACGTCCTTTCTCACCGATCCCAGCGCCCGCGCCCGTTTCCGGCAAGAGGTAGCCGCGTTCCTTTTTTCAGACAAATACCACGGGTTGATGCTGGACTTCGAGGAAATCGATCCCAAAGCTCAGCCTGGTTTCATGGCCCTGCTGCAGGAGGTCTCGACTGATCTGCACGGCCGCGGGATGAAGCTGTACGTTAGCGTGCCGCCGCACAATGAGGACTTCAACTATCCCGCCGTCGGGAAGCTAGTGGATGGAGTGGTGCTCATGAACTACGACGAGCATTTTCCCGGCGCGGCGCCCGGACCCATCGCCTCGCAGGATTGGTTTGTGCGTAATCTGGAATTCGCCACTAAGGCAGTGCCGGCCGAGAAACTGATCTGCGCCATCGGCAACTATGGCTATGACTGGGTACAGAAGCCGCTGCGCGGGAAACTGCCTCCGGACGTAAAGGACACCAACGCCGCCGTCCAGGACGCATGGCTGGCCGCGCGCGATTCCGAAGAAGACGTTGATTTCGACGACGCCAGCAGCAATCCGCACGTCAAGTACATGGACGAGCAGAATCGGCGGCACGATATCTGGTTTCTGGACGCGGTAACCGCGCTCAACCAGATGCGGGCGGCTCAACGCCTCGGCATCCAAACATTTGCTCTGTGGCGCCTGGGTTCGGAAGACCGCTCGCTGTGGGGTGTGTGGGATGTGCCCGGTGAACCTGACGCTCCCGAAAAGCTAAGAGACGTATTACCTGGCCAGGACGTGGACATGGAGGGCCAGGGAGAAATTTTGCGCATCGAAGCGAACCCCACAAACGGACAGCGGAAGATCACTGTTGATCCTGACTCTGGCATCATCACCGATGAAGTTTTCGATTCTCTCCCCGAACCCTACCGCGTAGCCCGCTACGGTTACGATCCAAAAGCTGTTGCCATCACGTTTGACGACGGTCCCGATCCCCAGTGGACTCCGAAAATTCTCGACGTGCTAAAACGAGAAAATGCTCCTGCAACATTTTTCTTGATAGGCCTGCAAGCCAAAGATTTCGGTGGCGTGACTTCTCGCATCTACCGCGAGGGCCATGAAATTGGCAACCACACGTTCACTCATCCGGACATCAGCAACATTTCACACAACTACATGAAGTTGGAACTGAACCTGACCGAGCAGCTTTTCGAGAGCAGGCTGGGTATCAACACGATTCTCTTCCGTCCGCCTTACTCCATTGATCAGGAACCGGACACCGAAGATCAGGTTCGTCCGCTCGAAACTGTCCAGGACATGGGCTACATCAGCGTGGGCAACAAGATCGACCCCAACGACTGGAAAGACAATCCGCGCCATTCCGCAGAACAGATTGCCGCCGACGTGCTGGCCCATATTCCACCCTGTGATCCCAAGGACAGGCTTTGTGGCAGCGTGATCCTGCTGCACGATGGCGGAGGCGATCGCCGTGAAACCTTGCGGGCATTGCCGATGATTATCGACGGCGTACGTGCCAAGGGCGACACGATCGTCGCCCTGCATGAACTGATCGGCAAAACCAGGGCCGACATCATGCCGCCGATTCCCTCCGATCAGCGTTGGGCCGCGCGCCTGGACTGGATCGGCTTCGCTATCTGGGACTTCAGCAGCAATGCGATCACCTGGATCTTTTTCCTCGGCGACCTGCTGATGACCGGTCGCCTGCTTTTTGTCGGCGCTTTCGCGATTTTCGATCGCTTCCGTACACAGCGTTACGGCACTGCGGATGAAGTTGCAGGCTTCAGACCCAAGGTAGCTGTGCTGGTTCCCGCCTATAACGAAGAGAAGGTCATCGAACGCACTGTTCGCGCCGCCCTGGCCTCGGATTATCCGGATCTCCACGTGATCGTCATTGACGACGGCAGCAGCGACAACACCCTGGAAGTCGCGCGCCGGGCGTTCGCCAAGGAACAGGCCTCGGGCCGAGTGCTGGTCCTGACCAAGCCGAATTCTGGAAAAGCAGAGGCCTTGAACTTTGGGCTGGAGCACCTGCATGGTGAAACCATCTTTGTCGGTATTGATGCAGACACCGTAATTGCCCGCAATGCCATCACGCGGCTTGTGCCACACTTCTTGAATCCGAAAGTGGCTGCCGTCGCCGGAAACGCCAAAGTCGGAAACCGTGTGAACCTCTGGACCCGCTGGCAGGCCCTCGAGTACATCACCAGCCAGAACTTTGAACGGCGGGCCCTGAATGTTCTAGGAGCAGTCAGTGTTGTCCCCGGAGCCATCGGAGCGTGGCGGGTATCGGCGGTGCGCGAAGCCGGTGGATATCACACCGACACCGTGGCCGAGGATGCAGACCTTACCATGGCGTTGCTGCGCAACGGACACCGCGTGCAATATGAAGACCTCGCACTCGCCTATACCGAAGCGCCTATCAACGCGAACGGCCTCATGCGCCAACGCTTCCGCTGGTCCTTCGGAATTCTGCAGTCGGTCTGGAAACATCGCGCCGTATTCGCGCGCAAGGGAGCCTTGGGTTGGGTTGCGTTACCCAACATTGTTATTTTCCAGATTCTGCTGCCGCTGGTCTCGCCGTTTATTGATCTCATGTTCGCATTCGGCGCGCTCAAGTATTTCATTCAGAGGTCCTACCATCCCGACTCCACCGATCCAGCTGACTTTCAGCGGTTGGTGGTCTTCTTTGCCGCGTTCCTGATTATTGACTTCGTCACTTCGGCCATCGCCTTCGCACTCGAACGCCGCCAACCCGAGGCCCGCGAAGATGCCTGGCTGCTCAGCCAGGTCTGGCTGCAGCGCTTCGCCTACCGGCAGCTTTTTTCCGTAGTGCTGTTCAAGACCGTGAAACGCGCTATCGGCGGGCAACGCTTTGCCTGGGACAAGCTGGAGCGCACTGCCAAAATGAGTTTCAAGTCCTCCGAGACGCCTGATTCGGTTAAAGTTCCGTGATTATCTCGCGGCGGTTGAGGGACCATTTCCGGAAGCGAACATGCCCAAAGTCATCACCACTGGCGGGCGAATCACCGCGAACTAAGGTATGCTTGGTAGATGCTGCTTAATGGAAGAGAAGCCATTCTTAGTCGTGTCCAGTTGCTGAAGGCAGAGATCAGTGATATCCAGAGACTCAACGAGCAATATTCCCAGCAGCGACGTACCTTGCCCGCACAACAGAATCATGCCCAGCGCCGCGGCCGCCTGGAACAGATCGTAGAAGAACTGAAAGCCCTGACCAACCGCAAGATCCAATAACCCCCGTAGGGCGGGCGCCCTCTCAGCCTGCCTTGAGCGCAGTCGAATCGGTCCGCCCGGTCGAGAAAAGCTCGGCAGCCTAGGCATGAACGGCACCATCGACCATCCCGGCGAGCCTTCCGCCGGTGCTACAATTATTGTTTCCGCGCCTGTCCGCGCAGCATCCATATCGCTACTGAGGTGCACCATGGCAACCCTTGAAGCTCCCGCTCGACCGCAGATTCGTCTTCACCAGGGCCCGTTCGTCAACGAACCCCTGACCGATTTCAGTAAAGAAGACAATGCCCGCAAGATGCGCGCCGCTATTGAGAAAGTTCGCGGCCAGCTGGGCCGTGAATACGATCTGATCATCGGAGGTAAACGCATCAAGACCTCGGACAAGATCAAGTCGGTGAATCCGGCCAAGCCTTCGCAGGTCGTGGGTCTGCATCAGAAAGCGGGCAAAGAGCACGTCGAACCGGCCATGCAAGCCGCGCTCAACGCCTTCGCGCACTGGAGCCACACTTCCATAGAGGAACGGGCCAGCCTGCTG
>Ga0206964_10209_pt1 | contig 17820 bp, 14 predicted proteins | sample Alteio_BWOrgHeat_25_FD_152980 | JGI IMG/M metagenome (GOLD analysis project Ga0206964, IMG submission 152980) | Enriched cells from forest soil in Barre Woods Harvard Forest LTER site, Petersham, Massachusetts, United States -... | ecosystem: Environmental > Terrestrial > Soil > Temperate forest >...
GAGACGTCCTCTGCCCATCCGCCAGAGTCGCGGATCATGCGAGAGGCGGCGGGACCATCGGCGGGGTTGCCGATGGCGAGTGAACGGGCGATCGTGTTGGGGCGTTGCGGAATGACTTCGTCAGTTCCCTGCTTGACGGCGGTGGAGATGGGCGAGCATCCGGTGGCCTGTGCTCCGAAGAAGCGGACGGGCTTGTCTTCGACCAGGCCGAGGTAGATGAGCTCGTTGAAGGCCTTGCGGATTTTGCGGATGAGCGAGCCACCGGCCATGGGGACGACGACGTTGTCGGGCAGACGCCACCCTAGCTGCTCGGCGATCTCGTAGCCGACGGTCTTTGAGCCTTCGGCGTAGTAGGGGCGGAGATTTACGTTGACGAAGCCCCAGTTGTACTCGTCGGCGATCTGGGTGCAGAGGCGGTTGACGTGGTCGTAGTTGCCGTCGATGCGGACGAGGCGGGCTCCGTAGACCTGGGTGTTGAGGATCTTTGCGGGTTCGAGGTCGGCCGGGACGAGGATGGTTGCCTTGAGGCCGAGACGAGCGGCTTGTGCGGCTACGGAGTTGGCTAGATTGCCGGTGGAGGAGCAGCCGACAGTGTCGAAGCCGAATTTGCGTGCGTTAGCGAGAGCGACGGAGACCACGCGGTCCTTGAAGCTGAGGGTCGGGAAACAGACGGCGTCATTTTTTGCGTAGAGATTGGTTGCGCCGATGCGCTTGCCGAGATTGGTTGCGCGAACGAGCGGAGTAAAGCCTACAGGGAGGTCGGGCTGGAAGCCTTCGGGGATGGGGAGCAGAGTGGCGTAGCGCCAGATGTTTGCGGGGCCAGCGGCGATGTTTTCTTTGGTGAAGATGCCTCGGACGGAGTCGAGGTCGTAAGCGAGCTCAAGGGGGTAGAGGCAGTCGGGGCAGGCGGAGAGAGGCTGGTTGCCGAAGGTCTTGCCGCACTCGTTGCACTTCAGCTCGTAGCGGCTACAGGAATAATTCATGATGCTCTTTCCGAGTAGGAAGAGCGGTGAGCTTTTTGACTTTTCTCTTGGTTGGCCGTCCGGGAATCTGAAATACGGGGCGGCCTTTTGGGCTGGATGCTCCGAATCTCATGTTCCCTGCGGGTCTCGCAGGAGAGAGTTGACACCGGTACGCCTTTGTTCTGTCCGGTTGTCGTGGCGTCAAAGGGCTCGTCCCTCAACCACTCTGCATGAAATTCAAATCTGCCGAAGCAGACTGGAATACTTCGTTTGTATCACAGCATGTGGATGGCCGCAACTGTCGGGATTGTTTACTCGGAAGTTGTATCGACCACGCCGCGCGGCGGCGGGTGTACTGAACGTGTACAGGAGGGATCGATGAAAAGATATTTGAAGTTTGCTGCGAGCTTCTGGGTGAGCGCGTTTTTGGTGGCGGGGTCGATGGCCCCGGCACAGACTACGACGACTCCAAAGGCGAAGAAGAAGGCCGGTAGTTCGACGACGAATACGACGGCTCCCACGCCAACGACCGGTACGACGAGTTCCGGGCAGGCGGATAACGGAACTACGGCTCCCTCTTCCGACACATCTACGACTACTCCGCCTGCTGCGAGCGCACACGATCAGAGTGGGACGACGACGGCTCCGAAGACGATGGTAGGGCCGGACAAGCGAACGATTCCTGTCCCGCAACTGTAGGGCAAAATAAGCGGCTAGGCAGGTGGAATGACAATGTCGCGGACGCCCTGGGCGAAGGCCGCGGGGTCGAACTCGGTGCGCAGGATCTCGTCCGGGCAGTCAGTCATGAGAGCGACGCGCCAGTTGCAGACGAAGGCAACGGTCTGCTCGGGCTGGGCGGTCTTGATCTCGCCGCAAAGGTGCTCGGCGTTGTGAATGCCGGCTTCGCCTTCGACGTCAACCAGGACAAGGTCGTACTGGCGGCCCCAGAACATGGAGAGCCCTTCGGTGTAGCTGAGGGTGGAGTCGACCTCAAAGCCCTGAAGGGTGAGGATGCGATCGCGAAGGGGTCGGATCGTTTCGCGGGTACAGATGTGAAGGATGGTTCGTTTGTTCTCGTTGCCCAATGGCGTTTCCATTTCTAGTCCAACTTTCACTTGAGACCATCTGACGGCGTCGCCTCTAAGAATAGTCGCGGCGGCGAGCCTTGGGATGTGTTTGTGGCTTTTTTGTTAGACAGCTGTGCTGTTTCTTTCGGTTGTCTGACCTTATCCGCTGATATGTCGGTACTTAGCTCTGGGCCGAGGGGTCATAGTTAAGATTTTGGCCGAGCCAGCGCTCGATCTCTGCGACGGTCATGGCTTTGCGTTTGTGATAGTCGTCGACCTGGTCGCGGTCGATCTTGCCGAGCGAGAAGTATCGCGACTCGGGATGAGCGAAGTAGAGGCCGCTGACGCTGGAGCCGGGCCACATGGCGAAGGACTCGGTGATCTGCATGCCGGTGTTGGTCTCGACGTCGAGCAGTTGCCAGAGCGGACCTTTTTCGGTGTGGTCGGGGCAGGCCGGGTAACCGGGAGCGGGGCGGATTCCGCGATACTTCTCCTGGATAAGCTCCTCGGGTGTGAAGTTTTCTGCGCAGCCGTAGCCCCATTCGTCGCGCACCCGTTTATGGAGGCATTCGGCGAAGGCTTCGGCGAGACGGTCGGCGATTGCCTCAGCCATGATGGCGTTGTAGTCGTCGTTTTCGGCGCGGAAGCGGTCGCAGAGTTCCTTGAGGCCGATGCCGCTGGTGACGGCGAAGGCTCCGATGTGGTCGGGGAGTGTGGTTTCGGCTGGGGCTATGAAGTCGGAGAGCGAACGGCAGGGCTCCTTGCCTTCCCTGTTTGCTTGCTGGCGGAGGAAGTGGAATCGTGTGAGCTCTTTCGTGCGCGTGCCGTCGGTGTAGAGAGCCACATCGTCGCCGACGGCGTTGGCTGGGAAGAAGCCGTAGACACCGCGGGCGATAAGGAGATTGTTTTCGATGATGCGATCAAGCAGCGCGTTGGCTTCGGTGAAGATTTGGCGTGCCTGTGCCCCTTGCTCGGGGTGATCGAATATGCGGGGGTAGATGCCTTTGAGGCCCCAGGTATGGAAGAAGGGCGACCAGTCGATGTACTCGCGCAAAGTGGCGAGGGAAAAATGGTCGAGCACACGGATGCCAGTGAAGGCGGGCGTGGGGATATCTTCGGCGCGCCACTCGATCGGTGTGCGGCGAGCGCGGGCTGCGTCGAGCGAGATGACCTGCTGACGCGGTGCAGCGTGGGCCTTGCGGAGGCGCTCGTAGTCGGCGCGATGCTGCCTCACGAACTCAGTTTTGCCATCGTCGCTGAGAAGGCTCGTAGTCACCGGCACGGCGCGGCTGGCATCGAGGATGTGGACGACGGGCTCACTATAGTGCGGCGCGATTTTGACGGCAGTGTGGGCGCGGCTAGTGGTGGCACCACCGATCAGGAGCGGCAGTTTGAAACCCTGACGTTCCATCTCTTTGGCGACGTGAACCATCTCGTCGAGTGAAGGTGTGATGAGACCGCTCAGGCCGATCAGATCTACCTTTTCTGATTTTGCGCGCTCGAGAATTTTTTCGGACGAGACCATCACGCCCAGATCGATGACCTCGTAGTTGTTGCATGCGAGCACGACACCGACGATGTTCTTGCCGATGTCGTGAACGTCACCCTTGACCGTTGCGAGCAGGATTTTTCCCTGTGCCTTCACAACTTCTCCAGCCGCAACCATCGCGGCCTTCTCTGCCTCCATGAACGGCGTCAGGTGCGCCACAGCCTTCTTCATCACGCGGGCAGATTTAACCACCTGAGGCAAAAACATCTTGCCGGCTCCGAAGAGATCGCCGACGACGCTCATGCCATCCATCAGTGGGCCTTCGATGACCAAAAGAGGGCGGCCGAGCTTGACGCGCGCTTCTTCGGCGTCGATCTCGATGTAGGTATCGATTCCCTTCACCAGTGCGTGAGTAAGACGTTCTTCGACGGTGCCGCTACGCCACTCTTCGGCCTTCTTTTCGCTTGCTACTGAGCCTGCGCCCTTCAGGGTTTCGCCGTAATCCACCAGACGTTCTGTCGCATCGGGACGGCGATTGAGGAGCACGTCCTCGACCATCACCTTCAGTTCGGGCTCAATCTCTTCGTAGACCTCGAGCATTCCGGCGTTGACGATGCCCATGTCCATACCGGCGGCGATGGCGTGATAGAGAAAGGCCGAGTGCATGGCTTCGCGGACCTTGTTGTTGCCGCGGAAGCTGAAGGAGATGTTGGAGACGCCACCGGAGACTTTCGCGTGCGGGAGGTTGGCCTTGATCCAGCGCGTTGCGTTGATGAAGTCGACCGCGTAATTGTTGTGCTCCTCCATGCCGGTGGCGACCGTGAGGATGTTCGGGTCGAAGATGATGTCTTCAGGCGGGAAACCGACCTCGTCGACCAGGATGCGATAGGCGCGCTCGCATATACGAATTTTTTCGTCGTAAGTGGCTGCCTGGCCTTTCTCGTCGAAGGCCATGACGACTACGGCTGCACCGTATTTGAGCACGGTGGCGGCATTGTGACGGAATTTTTCTTCACCCTCTTTGAGCGAGATGGAGTTGACGATGCCTTTGCCCTGTAGGCACTTCAATCCTGCTTCGATGACCTCCCAATTGGAGGAGTCGACCATGAAGGGGACTTTTGCGACTTCGGGCTCGCTTGCGAGAAGCTGCAGATAGCGCGTCATGGCGGCGACGCCATCGATCATGCCCTCATCCATGCAGATGTCGATGACGTTGGCCCCGTTTTCGACCTGCTGGCGTGCGATGCTCACTGCTTCTTCAAATTTGCCTTCCTTTACTAGCTTCGCGAACTTTGGCGAACCGGCGACATTGGTCCGTTCGCCGATCATGATGTAGACGCCGGCCTGCTGAGTGAAGGGTTGCGATCCTGATAGGCGGAGTGGCTTGGTCTCAGGGGCCTTGCTTTCGGTTCCGCTCACGCTGCGACCTCGATCCGTTCGAGTTTGCGCGGAGCCTGCCCTTCAAGCGCCTTTGCAATAGCCGCGATGTGTTCGGGTGTGTTGCCACAGCAGCCGCCGGCGATGTTGATGAGACCGTCCTTTGCAAATCCGCCGAGGAAACGCGCCATGTCGCTCGGGCCCAAATCGAATCCGGTCTCGGAGAGAGGGTTTGGCAGGCCGGCATTGGGGTAGCAGGAGATGGCGACGTTCGCCTTCTCGGAAAGCTCTTCCAGGAAGGGATACATGAGGTCGGGGCCGAGAGAGCAGTTGAGTCCGACTGACAGCGGCTTTACGTGCTTGACTGCGTTCCAGAAGGCCTCGGTGGTTTGGGCGGAGATAAGGGTCTCGCCGCCACGGCCGACTGCTGCGGAGATCATCACTGGCAGTTGCTTGTCGTCTTCGTCGAATACTTCGCGAATCGCGACGAGTGCGGCTTTTGCGTTGAGCGAATCGAAGATCGTTTCAACCAACAGCAGATCTGAGCCGCCAGCAATGAGGGCGCGCACCTGATGGGCGTATGCCGCCTTCACCTGGTCGAAGGTGACGACACGGAAACCTGCATCCTCGGCGTCGGGGGAGTTCGAAAGGGAGACTGTGAGCGGCCCTATAGCTCCTGCTACAAAACGTTGACGACCGGTATCGTTCGCGACACGATCGGCCCACTCGCGGCACTGCTGAGAAGACTTCTCATTAATCTCCCATGCGAGATCGTTGAGCATCTGGTCATCGATGATCTTCTGGTAGAAAGCGGGGTCTTTGCGTCCGCCGTGCTCGCGCGGGTCGTCGACGAAGAACTCGCTCTGGGTGATGCTGGTGGCGCCGAAGGTGTTGGTCTCAATAATGTCTGCGCCGGCCTCGAGAAAGCGGCGATGAATGTCGCAGATCATCTCCGGCTGGGTGAGGGAGAACAGGTCACCGTTGTTGAGCAGGTCCTTGGCCGAGTTCTTGAAGCGGTCTCCACGGATATCGGCTTCCTTCTTGCCATAGGTGCGGATGGTCGTGCCCATCGCTCCATCGATGATGGCGATACGGTTCTCGAGGATCTTCTCCAGAGGATGCTGCCGGGGTGTCGTCATTTCCATTTGATGTCCTCCTCTGTTGCGCGGTGCAGTATCGCGTCCATCGTAGTGCGGCGAGCCATCAAGGCTCGCCGGTGGTTTCCACGCTTCCTTGAAGCTTCAGGCGAGGATTTCGGCCTTGTCCTTGTCCGAGAGGATATCGTCGGGGAGCTGGGGCATAGGCACCAGCAGGTCTTCCTTACGCATGACCAGGCTTGTAGCGTTGAGGCTGGCGAGTTCGAAGCCGTGACCGTGGGTGATGGCGTCGGTGGGGCAGGCCTCGACACAGTAGCCACAGAAGATGCAGCGGTTGTAGTCGATGTTGTAGACCTTGGCGTAACGCTCGGCGGAGGAGATACGCTTTTCTTCCGTGTTCTCCGCGGCTTCGATGTAGATGCAGTTCGAAGGACAGGCGGCGGCACAGAGGAAGCAGGCAACGCATTTTTCGAGGCCTTGTTCATCACGCTGGAGCTGGTGTTTGCCGCGGAAACGCTCCTGAAATTTGGCGCCGCGCATGGGGCCCTTGCCGTCGGGATAGTTCTCTACCTCTGTGGGCTGAAAGACTTCCTTCAGGGTGATGCTCATACCCTTGGCTATGGCGGCTGCGTCGCGAACGATAGACATAACTTGAGTATACGACGTTGCCGAGGTAGCCTGAAACCCATGAGAACCTTTCCTGTTTCCCTCTTGTGTTTCGCCGGACTACTGTTCGCAGGATTTACCGTGAGCGCAGTTGCACAGACTGATCCCATGGCCGGCATGCCGCAGGAGAGGGAGCATACCCATGCGGGTCCTTCGACGAACCTGACGCTGACAGTCGATGGTAAGGCGACTACCCTGACCATCGCGGAGTTGCAGGCGATGCCGCAGACAACTGTCACGGTCCACAATGAACACACGAAGGTGGATGAGACTTATTCGGGGGTTCTACTGGGGGATTTGCTGGCGAAGTATGGATTGCCTGTTACTCAGGCAACTCATCGGAAGATGCTTCGTAGCTATCTGACCGCTGAGGGGACGGATAAGTATTGGGTCTTGTATTCAGTGACGGAGATTGAGGCGTCGGAGCACAATGCGCAGGTAATCGTCGCGACCAGCATGAGTGGCAAACCGCTGGGCGAGGATGGGCAGTTGAAGCTGATCGATACATCGGATAAGAAACCGCAACGGTGGGTCCGGAATTTGAGTGCGATTACGGTGAAGAGCGCGGAATAGGACCAGCTGTTATCGGCCGAAGGTATAGGTGAACTTGAAGAGTCCGCTGTCGACACCATAGTTCGTCGGGGCAGTATAGGCATTCGAAAAATGCTGTAGCTGATACTCAAGCCGCATGGATTGGGTCGAAGTCCGGAAGTACTCGATACCCGCACCTACCTGGAACATGAAGTTGAATGAACCGCCGGTCTCTACGGGGATCTTTTTTGCTGAGAGCAGAAGACCGGTCAGGATGCTGCCCGTGGGTTGCCATCGTTTCCTGGGGAGGAGATTGACCCTTGTGCCCAGTGGGGAGATGCCTTCTACATAAGTCCAGCGCCGTCCACAGCTGAGTGTGAAGCTACCGGCTTCCAGGATTCCGTTTCCGTTTATGAAGGAATAGCTTCCTGAGGAAGGTCTGCACTGTGGGGTGGCAATCGGTTCGGTGACAAGAGTCACCGGTGGAGGAGGTAACGTCTGGGTGGTTGTTTCGGTATCCGTAAGGTCGCTCTCTGCGATCAGCGGGCGAAATTCTCCCGTGTATTTCCAAACGATGTTGTGTGTTGCTATGAGACGGCGTTCGTACTGGAAGCCAAGTTCAGTGAACTTACGGCCTTCCGCGCTTCCGAGGACGATGTGGCTCGAGTCGTTAGAGTAGTCGACGAAGACGCCGAAGGTGTTTTTCCTGCCGAAGGTAGCCGTGTCCGGGACTTGAGCTGGCGCTGGTGGAACAAAAGCTAGAAAGACTGCAAGAATTGCAAACGCAACTGGCTTCATTCGGTCCCCATAAATCTCAAGTCAATTAGAACAGGCTCGTCGTTTCAAATAGACTATGTGATTTCATTCGATGCCTAGCTTTTTCCAGATGGCGTCGATCTTTGTTTTGACTTCTTTGTCCATGGTTAGCATGGAGGGCCAGGGGCGGGTGAAGCCTTCGGCGGCCCACTTGCGCGTGGCGTCGATGCCCATCTTGCTGCCGTAGTTGGGGAGACGGCTGGCGTGGTCGAGAGAGTCGATGGGGCCGAGGGTGAACTGGATGTCGCGCTCGGGGTCGATGTTATTGGTGACGCGGAGAGTGACTTCGGCTATGTCGTGAACGTCGCAGTCTTCGTCCACAACGATGATGCACTTGGTGAACATGGCTTGCCCCATTGCCCAGATCCCGTTCATTACTTTGCGGGCGTGGCCTGCGTAGGATTTCTTGATGGCGACGATCATGAGGTTATGGAAGACGCCCTCGGGGGGGAGATTGACGTCGATGATCTCGGGGAGGGTGAGTTGCATGAGGGGGAGGAAGATGCGCTCGACGGCTTTGCCCATCCAGGCGTCTTCCATCGGGGGCTTTCCTACTATCGTTGCGGCGTAGATGGGGTCTTTGCGGTGCGTGATGCAGGTGACGTGGAAGACGGGGTAGTCCTCTTGCATGGTGTAGAAGCCGGTGTGGTCGCCGAAGGGACCTTCGGTCCGGAGTTCGCCGAGTTGCACGTAGCCTTCGAGGATGTACTCGGCGTTGGCGGGTACTTCGAGGTCAACGGTCTCGGCTTTGACGAGTTCGAGGGGCTTCTGCCGGAGGAAGCCAGAGATTAAATATTCTTCGACGTCGGGGGGGGCGGGGACTATTGCGCTGAAGGTGGTGGCGGGGTCAGTGCCTATGGCTACAGCTACCTCCATGCGGTCTTCGCGGATGCGCGTGACGGTGGAAGTACTGAGAGAGGCAAGTGAGGATGCGGCGTGGGTGCCTCCGGCGGTGATTGCCATCAGGTCTACCCGGGCGGCAGCCGCAACTCCATCCCAGGTCCCAGATTCGGGACCTGGGGCACCCGGATTTGTGGCTTCGCGGAGGCGTTCGCGCATGTGCTCGGCGGCTACCTTCTGGCGCTGCCAGTGCATGCCGGTGGTTTTGGCGTCGTAGACCTGCATGCGATACATGCCTACGTTGCGCTTGCCGGATTTGGGATCGCGGGTGATGACGCAGGGGAGGGTGATGAAGGGACCGCCGTCCTGCGGCCAGGTTTTCAGGACAGGGAGTTCGAGAAGATTGACGTCTGCGCCGCGTTTGATGACCTGCTTGCAGGGCGCTTCTTTTGACGAGACGACTTTGGGGAAGAAGTTTCCGACTTCGGCGAGCATTGGGAGCAGTTTCATCTTGTCCATGAAGCTGGTGGGCATCTGGGGTTTGATGAGGGTGCGGATGCGGTTGGCTATGTCGTCGAGGGAATCGGTTTCGAGTGCCAGTTGCATGCGGCGCAGGCTGCCGAACTGGTTCATCAGGACGGACGCGCCGGGGTGGCCTTTGACGTTTTCGAAGAGGAGGGCCGGGCCTCCTGCTTTTGCGGTGCCGCGGTGGAGTTTGGCGGTGCGGTCGGCGATCTCGGCCATCTCGAGATTCGGGTCAACTTCGATGGTGATGCGCTTGAGCTCGCCGGATTTCTCTAGTGTCTTGATCCAGTCGCGTAGATCGGTGTAGGCCAATTCTGTGCTCCCTGGGGCGGGTATCCCCCTCCCCCGTCAAAAGTGTGCAAAGTATTCGAACGAAATAGTTTAGGTCTGGACTTCCGTATTGCCGATGTTGTGCTTTTCTAGTGTAGCCCCTTGTGGGCAAGGTGTGTCTGTCAAGCCGGAGCAGTTGGGCTTGTATGTTGCTGGAGGAGAGGTAAGGATGGGGCTTGTATCTTGGACAACGATATTGGTCGACTGGAGGAAGGGATGGCACAGAGAGTTTGGCTCGTGGAAGCGCCGGGTGGGGAGTTTCGGGAGACGGAGCGGCCTATGCCTGCGCTCGGGCAAAACGAGGTTCTGGTCAGGATCTCGGCGAGCGGGGTGAATCCGCTGGATACGAAGATTCGCGCGGCCAAAGCCGCGCACGCAAAACAGCCACTGCCTGCCGTGCTGGGTCTTGATATGGCGGGAACGGTGGAGGCGGTCGGTTCGGATGTAAGAGGGTTTGCTCCTGGTGATGAGGTCTATGGGATGGTGGGAGGGGTTGGAGGGCTGCAGGGTACGCTCGCCGAGTATGTGGCGGCGGACGCAGCTCTGCTGGCGCACAAGCCGAGGAATCTTTCGATGCAGGAAGCGGCAGCTTTGCCCTTGAGCATCCTTACCGCATGGGAGGGTCTCGTCGACCGGGCGAATGTGCATGCGAATCAGACGGTGCTCATCCATGCCGGCGCCGGCGGGGTAGGCTATGTTGCGACTCAGATTGCCCGCGCGTTTGGAGCGGAGGTTTTTGCTACCGTTTCGCCGGGCAAAGAGAAGGTTGTGGAGGGCGTCGGTGCTACGCCGATTGATTACCAGACGACTTCAGTGGAAGAGTATGTGGCCTCTGCGACGAAGGGGACCGGGTTCGATATCGTCTATGACACGGTCGGCGGGGCGACACTGGATGCTTCCTTCGGGGCGGTGAAACGGTACACCGGTCACGTTTTGAGCTGTCTGGGATGGGGTTCGCATTCGCTGGCTCCGCTTTCTTTCCGTGGAGCGACCTACTCGGGCGTGTTTACTTTGCTTCCGCTGATTACAGGCGAAGGGCGGGCGCATCATGGCGAGATACTTGCCAGGGCGGCGGCGCTTGCGGAGGCGGGAAAGCTGAAGCCACTACTAAACGAACGACGCTTTTCGGCTGGGGAGATCGGTGAAGCGCATGCTCTGGTTGAAGCCGGGGCGCTCGGCAAAGTTGTTGTTGATATTTAAGACATGGATCGCGAGGCGTTTGTCGATCAGACTTTGAGGAAGATGCGTTTGCGCCAGAGGAGCCAGTTGGGGATGAAGCAGACGGCGACAAAGGCGAGGGCGAAGACGAGCGAAGTGACGTTGGTGCTGCCGTTGAATGCGAAGAGGTTGTGATAGGTCCAGTACCAGGCGGTCACAGGTTGGCCGTTGGGGCCAATGGAGTTGGGGATTTTGATCCAGATCATGTTGATGACGAGAAACTCGGAGACGCAGAACGCGGCGATGGCGTTCGAGCCGAAGACGAGCCAGGGGTAGGTTAGCCACTTCCCTGTTTTTGTTTCGTTGAAGTGGCGGATGTCGATGAGCCAGTAGAGGGCGGCGAGGGCGAGGAGGGCCAGCCCTGCGGCGAAGAGGACATAGGAACTGGTCCAGAGATTCTTGTTGATCGGGAACCAGATGTTCCAGAGGAGGCCGGCGGCGAGACTGAGGATTCCGGCGATGAGGAGGCCTATGAGAAGACGGCCTGGGGTTAGGGTTTTGGGCAAAAAGGTTCGAGCGGTTTGGGTGAATCGAGTGCCTCGGGGTCCCTCCACTCCGCTCCGCTTCGGTCGGGATGACGCATCTTTGGGGGTGTTGATATTGCGCGTAGCGGCAGGGTTTGCGACACGACCGAGCCAGAGCGCGGTGACTGCGCCTAGAAGGGTCGTTGCGATGGCTGGGATGGTGCTCAGGAGACCTTCGGGATCGCGCGTGTGGTTGTAGAGGCGGCCCGCATGGATGGTTCGCTGAAGGAAGTCGACGACGTGCCGGTCGAGCCATGCGGCGAGGTTGTGGTCGGGGTCGAGGATGGGCATGTCGTGCGTGGGGATGCCGAGGCCGGGAACCGGGACGAATCGCATCAGCGCCCAGTAACCGATGAGGAGGCCGGCGCTGATGGCGAGGAGTGTTCGGGCTCGTTGTGTGGCGAGGCAGATAAGACCGGCCACGAGATAACAGACGGCGATTCGAGTGAGGACTCCGAAGATGCGGAGGTGGGTGTAGTGGAAGTGCGGATAGAGGCCGAAGAAGAGGTCGAGCGCGAAGATGATAGCGCTGCGGCGGATGATATGGAGGGCCAGGGTGCGGCGATCTTCTCCCCGGCGGATGCGGCCCTGCATGGAGAAGATGATGGAGGCGCCAACCATGAAGAGGAAGTTGGGGAAGACGAGATCGGTGAGAGTGAATCCGTTCCAGGCGGCGTGGTCGAGTTGGGCGTAGGTGTGGGCCCAGTCGCCGGGATCGTTGACCAGGATCATGAGGGCGATGGTGAGGCCGCGGAGGACGTCGATCGAGAGGACGCGATTGGAGATGCCGGTGGAGGCGCTTGCCGATGTCGCGGACGGGTGAACGATGGTGCTTTGCATTGGGACTATCTTCGCTCAAATGCTGGCGAGCGTGCAGCTATTTCGCGGATATCGTTCCAAACCATCCAGTGCTGGTTGAGCGATTCCGCGCCGTACCGGGCGTAGAAGGCGCGAGCGATGGGATTGCCCGGGTCGACGCAAACCTTGAAGGCGCCTTGTTGCTCAAACCAGTGGGCGAGGGTTCGCAGCAAGACGGTTGCGATTCCCTGTCGACGGCGGCGCTCGATGGTGTCGATCCACTCAAGCTCGCCGTCGCATTCGAAACGGCGGGTTAGATGGCCGGCGATGAGTCCGACGACTTCTTCGTTGTCGACGGCGACCAATGCGGTGCGTGCTGGGAGAGCCTGTTGCGGGGAGAGCTCTCCGGCGAGGTAGCGGGTGATGCGATTGTGCCAATACTGCTCTGTCTCCCATTGCCGGGCTCGGATAGATGCCATCGCGGGGATGTCGGACGGTTCGGCGATTCGGATGGTGAATGGCATGACTTCGCTTTCAAGTCCACAAAGCGGGAACATCGCTGCGGCTGCGGTGTCTAACGAAGCAGATGGACGCGTTCCTCGCTGGATGCGCACCTCGAATTCGATTCGGAGGGTGCTTCTATGTTTGAGGATAGTCTGGTTGAGTCGCGGGTTGCGGTTCTTTCGGCGGAGAAGCGGTGGACGGCGGTGGCATCGGCTGCGGTGCAGGTCTCACTGGCTGCGGTGGTGATTGCGCTTCCTTTGCTGCATCCGGAGGCGTTGCCTTTTCACATGGATGCACCGAAGGTTTTGATGCCGCTGATTCCGAAGCCTCCCGTGCCGGTAGTGGAGACGGAGCGGGTACCTTCGGGTTCTACATCGAGTTTTGCGCCACCGGTTGAGACTCGAGCGCTCATATTTACACACATGACCGGAACCACAACTGCAGCGAACGAGGGGCTGATGCTCGCTCCCATTGGCGTTGGAATGGAAGGCGGGCCGGTTGGAATCCCCAGTGGGCTCGGTATTGGTGAAGGGCCTGGACCGGCTGTGTCGGTTGTGACGCCCAAACCTCAAGCCGGGCCGCTGAGAATCTCGTCGGGATTGTCGGAGGGGATGCTGCTGGCGCCGATTCGTCCGGTGTATCCGCCGATAGCACGGGCAGCTGGGGTGCAAGGGACAGTGGTAGTCGAGGCGGTGATCTCCAGGGCTGGAGTGATCGAGAGCCTTCACATCGTGAGTGGGCCCATGATGCTGCAGAATGCGGCGCTGGAGGCTATTCGCGAGGCGCGGTATCGGCCTTATCGGTTGAATGGGGAGCCGGTTGAAGTGCAGACGACCATCACAGTGAATTTTCGGATTGGAGGGTGAGGGGAGGTTGTTCGTTGCTGGTTGTTCGTTGCTGGTTGCTGGTAGAAGGTCGCCGGAGGGGATTGACAATCGGGTATTCGGTATCAGGTCAGGGCAAATGCGAATGCGGGGCCCTCCACTTTGGCGGCAAACGCGCCGCCTCCCGTCCGGATAAGGCCTCTCTTTTTAGGAACGAACAACGAACAACCAGCAACTAACAACCGGCAACTAGACCAGCGGGATGGCGGTGCCGGGGCTGGCGGGAAGTATCTGTTGGACGACTTCGGCGCTTGGCGTGTCGGTGACGTAGTCGACCAACGGATAGCCAGCCTGTTTCCAGCCGTCGAAGCCTCCGCGGAGTGGCCGGACCCGGTAGATGCCGATTTTGTGGAGTTGCAGGGCGAGTTTGGCGCTGGTTTCTTCGCTGGGACATGTGCAGTAGAGGATCACGTCACGATCGCGCGGGATGATCTCGCTGTGCTGCTTGATCTCGTTGGGACCGATGCGGAGCGCGCCGGGCAGGACGCGCGGATCTGGCAGGTAGTCGAGCGGGTGGCGCAGGTCGACGATGAAGGGTGGAGGGGTTCCGTTTTTCGCTGCGATGTCGAGCATCTCTTTCAGCTCCGCGGGTTCGAGCCGCAGTTCTCGAACCTGCTGGAGGAACTTGCGCTGCTTCCAGATGCGATGAGCGAGGAAGCCGAGGACCATGGCCGCGAAGATGAAAATCGCGAAGTGACCAAGCCATGCGAAGAAGGGCGCGCTCTTTTTTGCGAGGTCGCCGAAGAAGTAGCCGGCGAGGGTGAAGGTTGAGCCCCAGATGAGCGAGCCGCCCATATCCCAGGCCAGGAAGCGGGCGTAGGACATGCCGATCTGACCGGCGATGGGTGCGGAGACCGTGCTGAGTCCGGGGATGAATTTTGCGAAGAGCAGCGTGACCGCTCCGCGACGGGTGAAGTAGCCTTCAGTCTTGCTGACGCAGGTGGAGGCCTCAAACGAGAGGCGGCAGAGGAGCTTGAGGACGCTGTTGCCGTAGCGGCGGCCGAGAGCGTACCAGACGGAGTCCGCGACGAGGCATGCGGCCAGCATGGAGAGAACGACGTAGAGGAGGCTGACGCGATGGGTTGCGCTGAGGGTACCTGCGGTCAGCAGAATCGGAACACTGGGAATGGGAATGCCGATCTGCTCCACCAGAACCCAGAGGAAGATGAGCAGGTACGCGTAATGAATGAAGAAGACGATCGCGATCGGCATGGGAGTTTATTTTAAGTCTTATCTATGTCTATAGGATGATGTTTCTCTGCGGTTGGATGCGAGTCTGGGCTTAAAGATACACAGCCCGGACGCCCGATGCGCCGGACTGTGGATGAGATTGAGTTCGGACGAGTTCTGCCCGGTCTTTCCTGCTTACTTTCCGCCGTCTTCGAGGATCAGTGGCATCTCCACGAGGTGCTGGCTGAGAAACCAGGACTGCAGTTCGTTGGGACGGAGGATATCGCTGACGACAAGATCGTTGGTGCCCTGGTCGCCGGCCTTCGAGGCCAAATCGGCGATGTCGAGGCAGCTCTTGATGATGAGCTTGTGGGCCTCCAGGAGCCGGGAGATCTGGACGGGAACCTCTTCCCTGCCGCGGGGCGGACGCGGAATGCGCGTGTTCTCACCTGCATCGATGCCCATTGCGATGGTTACGCCGCCGAGGAGCTGGACGCGTTCGCCGATGGTATCGACCATCTCAAGCTGCTCGTCGAAGTGCTTGTCGAAGAGGAGGTGAAGCTGGTAGAAGGTGGGTCCGGAGACCTGCCAGTGGTGCTTCTTGTACATATCACGCAGGGTGATGGAGTCGGCTAGAAGCTGATTGAGCTTCGCGACCATGTCGGCGCGTATTTGCGCGCTGAGCGGGTGCGGCATGTCCTCAATCACTGAGCCGAATTTCTGAATCTCCTTCGCGTGTGCATGCCAGTGTGGCGCTACGTTTGCGTTACTGGTGACCTTCTTGATTGCAACTGCCATCTGTTCCACTCTCCTTTTCCGTTCATGCTTAAGATGCAGCGAGGGGGCGGACGGTATCTCCTATTAGGTTAGGCTGAAACCAATTTTCTCGTGTTTTAACTAGAAATCACTTTTTCTTATTTTCTTTACTTGACCTCGACGTCGGGGGTTACGGACATGCCGGGACGCAGGGCTAAGTCCCCATTCTCCTGATCGATGTTGGTGAAATTGATTCGGACGGGGATGCGCTGGACGACTTTGACGTAGTTGCCGGTGGCATTCTCGGGCGGGAAGAGAGAGAGACGCGAGCCTGTGGCTCCGCCAATCTGGAAGACTTTGCCGTGGAACTTACGGCCGCCGAGGGCGTCGACCTTCATGGTGACGTCTTGGTCTTTATGCATCCTCGAGAGCTGCGTTTCCTTGAAGTTAGCCGTCACCCAGAGGTTGGTGAGCGGGATGATGGTGAGGAGATCCTGTCCGATACTGAGGTTCGCGCCCACCTGGACGTTCTTTTTATTGACGATACCGGTGGTGGGGGCGGTGATGTGGGTGTAGCTGAGGTTGAGCTGGGCCTGATCGACCTTGGCCTGTGCCTGCTTGACGTCAGCCATGGCGGCGTTGGCCTTGGCCTGCTGGGCGCGGACCTGGTCGGGGCCGGTCTTGACGGACTGGGCCGCCTGAAAGCGCGACTGCGAGAGCTTTTGCAGGGCTTGCGTCACCTGGGCCTGGCTGGCGATTACGTTGGCTTCGGCCTCGAGGACAGCGGCCTGGTTGGATGCGTCTGTCGCGACGGCAGCGTCGTACTGCTGTTTGGAGATGACGTCCTTCTGGACGAGGGGGGTGTAGCGCTCGACGTCGAGGTGCGACTTGACGGCATTGGCCTTGGCTGCGACGACGCGGGCCTCAGCGGCCTGCTCCTGCTTGCGGGCTTGCTCGACGCTGGCGGTGGAGCTCTGGACGTCGGAACCGGTGGTGTCGACGCTGGTGTGGACGTTCACGCTGGTGATGGGTACATTAACCGTCTGCTGGATAGCAGCGGCTTGTGCGCTGGCGAGGTTGGCCTGGGCCTGCTCGAGGGCTACCTGATAGTCCTTGGGGTCGATCTCGGCGATGGGCTGGCCGACGTCGATGCGCTGGTTGTCTTCGACGTAGACCTTGATGACCTGACCGGTCACGCGAGAGCTGACCTGATAGAGGTCGCCGTCCACCTGTGCATCGTCCGTGCTTTCGGTGTAGGTGGAGCGCCAGTAGAAGATGCCCGCGCCGATGACAAGCAAAAGAATGACCGCGATGACGATAAATTTGCGGCCCGACTTCTGCGCTGGGGCCTCTTCCTGCGTAACGGTAGTGGTCGCTGGGCTCTGGGTGTCTGTGTGTTCCGATTGCTCTGGCAAGTTACTTTCCTCCGAGATAATCTTTGTAGTTGGTCTGGGCAACGCCCATGGCACGTGCCAGCGCAAGCTTGGCGACGTTGTGCTGATAGAGCGCGCTGATGTACTGATCGTTGGCCTGTTCGGTCTGCGATTGCGCCTGGGAGACGGGCAAGTTGTCCGAGACGCCCTCGTGGAAGCGCTGCTGCGCTTCGCTGAGTGCCTCATTGGCGAGATCTACATTCGAGTGGGTCGATTCGACCAGTTTCGCCGCCGACTGAATATCGAGCAGGTTGTCGCGAATGTCCTGGTTGACCTGCTGGATCTGGTCGGAGAGCTTGTCTTTGGCCTGCTCGAGCTGCGCATCGGCCACTTCAATCTGGCCTTTGGTCTTGGCAACCTGCAGGACGGGCACGCTGATCTGTCCGGTTGCAGAAAAGGTTCCGTGCGAGTGGCCCGGCGTCTGGCCGATGTCTCCGTAGTCGCCTGCGGCACTGACCACGGGATACTGGTACGCCTTCGCGGAAGCCTTTTCGGCTACGGCACCCTCGACCTGCTGAGCGTAGGCGGCAAGGTCCTTGCGCGCCTTCAGCGCCTGCTGGAAGGCCACGTTGGGGTCGACGTTGTCCAGCGCCTTGAACGGTGCGAGGTCCGTCAGCCGGAATGCCTGATCGAGCGGAAGGCCTATGGTGCGGGCCAACGCGAGCTTATCTTTTTCCAGATTGTTCTTCGCCGAGATCAGGCTCTGCTGCTCGTTCTGATAGTCAACTTGCGCGCGGAGCACATCGAGGCGCGGACTGGTGCCGGCATCGTGTCCGGCAATTGCCTGGTCGAGCGAGACCTTCGACGTGGCGAGTTGCGAGTTCACTGCCTCA
>Ga0206964_10210_pt1 | contig 17818 bp, 11 predicted proteins | sample Alteio_BWOrgHeat_25_FD_152980 | JGI IMG/M metagenome (GOLD analysis project Ga0206964, IMG submission 152980) | Enriched cells from forest soil in Barre Woods Harvard Forest LTER site, Petersham, Massachusetts, United States -... | ecosystem: Environmental > Terrestrial > Soil > Temperate forest >...
TGAATTCGTCCACATCAAGGATCTTCGAACCGATCTGCCTGCGGAAAGTTTCGACTACATTGTGGGCACGGCGATCTTGTGTCATGAGCTATACGCACAAAACCTGCAGGCGCTTTTTCGGCTGTTAAAGCCGGGTGGCCAGATTCTGTTTTTCGAAGCAAATTATTGGAACCCCCAGGTTTTTGTGAAGAATTTCATCAAGCCCCTCGGACGATGGGCCGGCAATGCCGAGTGCCAGGTGGGATTGCGTAAATACACCCTGATGAAGGTCGCGTCCCAGCAGGGGCTTTGTTGATATCGACATTATTCCGTACGATATCGTGCACCCGCGAACTCCTCTGTTCATGTTGAGAGCTTTGAAGTCTCTGGCCTTTTTGATGGAGCACGCGCCGGTAATCAAGGATATGTGCGGCGCTCTTTACATCTGGGCTAGGAAGCCCGGCGATGAGGAGGCCCGGCGTCCTCATGTGAACCTTGCCGAGCATGAATCGCTTTTCGGATCGACTTCATTTGTAGTGCCGTGCCATAACGAAGAGATGAATGTCGGTCCTTTGGTGGACGCCATCGTCCGATTCTACGGTCCCTACGTTCATGAAATCGTGATCGTCAACGACAACAGCCGCGATCGTACCGCCGAAGTAACAATGGAGATTGCGCGAAAAGAACCTCGCGTGAAATTGGTGAATCGAACGCCGCCAAACGGGGTCGGACGTGCATTGCGTGATGGGTATGCTGCTGCTACGGGCCGCTTCATTCTTACGATGGATGGAGATTTTGTTCAAATCATGCCAGAATTTCGAGATCTTTTCGATGCTGTCGCTGCAGGCCACGATGGGGCGATCGGCAGCCGTTTCTCGCATGAGTCCCTGTTGATCAACTACCCGTTTCTGAAGATTGTCTGCAACCGCGGATTTCACCTCATCGCGAATATTTTGCTTCCGACGAAGATGCGTGATATTTCCAATAACCTGAAGTTATACCGTGCGGAGATATTCAAGAGTATTGATATTGAGCAGCCGGGATTTGCCGCCAATGCGGAGACAGGGCTGAAGCCGTTGTTGAGGGGATACGACATCTGCGAAGTGCCAATATCGTGGATCAATCGGACGATCGACATGGGCGTATCTTCGTTTCGAATTGGCAAAGTGGCGCCGGGGTATCTTGGCGCTCTCACCGAGGTCGTGCTTCAGGCCTGGCAAGGCCGCCACAAGCTTGCGCGAGCTGGTGGTCGCGCATGACATCTCACTGTCCCGTATGTAAGAGCAGAAGTGTGAGCGTCTATCTCGATCAGGTGGAGGATGGCCTGGACTCTTCGCGGATAGGTTCTTCACGCACGATGATTTCGCCGGGACGAATTGTGCGCTGCAATGACTGTGGCTTCGGTTTTCGGCAGAGCCGGTTTGACCAGGAACAACTGGCCAGCCTGTATCGTAAGATGGATCCAAAGGTGTACCAGGCGGAACTTCGCGGCAGAGAACGTACAGCGGAAACGCATCTCCGGATTGTGCAAAAGGCTGTCCACGGCGGCCACATCCTCGATATCGGTTGTGCGTCGGGGCTTTTCCTTTCGAAGGCCGTAGACGCCGGATGGCAGGTGACCGGCGTGGAACCGTCGGAAGTACTATTTCGAGAGGCGTCAGAGAAATTGGCGGGCCACGGAACTGTGCTCCCACTGACACTTGAAGAGGCTGACTTCGGCGACCAGAAGTTTGATGCGATCACGCTGTGGGACGTTCTCGAACACGTTGAAGAGCCGATGGACATGATGAAGCGGTGTCGCGCACTGCTGAAGAGTGACGGATGTCTTTTCCTGAATGTTCCTGACCTGGATAGCTTCGAAGCGAAGACCCTGGGCAAGCGCTGGCCATTATTGCTGCCGGAACACATGAATTATTTCAATCGTCCCAGCTTGAAACTTTGCGGAGAGAAGTCGGGATTGCGCTTAGTGCGTTTTGGACGACGCCGATCTTATTTCTCCACGCAGTATGTGTTGTACCGGCTGTCTCAACACCAGATTCCAGGAGCGAAAGTTCTGTCGAAGGCCGCCAGGACCGCTATCGGACGGGCGCTCATTCCTGTCTCTCTTGGCGAAACGTATGCAGTGTTCGGGACGGGCTGATGGCGCGTTCCTGCCCGGATGAACTTGATCGGAATGCTGCGCAGTTGAATTAGATTTCGTCTATTGCATATACATTCGCCTGCGATCTATTTGGGGTCCGGCACACGCTCAACTCCAGGCAATTCGCCTCGCTCGATGAGACGATGAATCACCAGCAACGCACCCTCTCTGGAGAGGTGATCGCCATCAACCATCAGCGGTATTTGATGCGCGTCATCGGCATATTCTGTGCAAATTTCCTTGTCGCAGATAGCCTGATATAACGAAACATAGGGTATGTGCCAGCGGTTTGCGGCCAGGTCCTTGAGTTTTGCGTCCAACGCCTTTGGATACGCAACGCGATGCCGCGAGGGGAGATCCGGTTTGTTCCACGCAATGGAGTACGCAAGCAGCCGGGGAAGCGCTTCGTCGTACTCCGGCACCGGGCCAAATAATATGACCGGCACATGATGACTCTTGGCCCAGTCGAAGGTTTCGGTAAGCGCGCTGACACTCGGGTCCCTCCATCGCGATGAAATCCACAATCCTTGAACCGGATGCTCGGGAAGGTAGCTCTGGTAGACAAGATTCATGAGCTTCTTGCAGGCAGTGGAACCGATTGGATTGAGGAATGGATCGCAAGGAGTTGCATTCGCCTGCAAAATGTTGGCGTCGGGAATGGACTGCGATAGCGCCATCCATAGATCCGCAGCGTGACTGTTGCCAACCAGCATATAGCTCTTCCTGGTAGGATCCGGGTGCATGCACACATCTGGCCGGAACTTATCAAAAGAATCCTCCGGCAAAAGAAAACAGGAGTGCAGACGTATCGACTGACCATTGTCCCCAATATTGTTAAGTCCCGCAGCGACCAGCTCCGCTCTTGCGGGAAATCGTCCGCGAATTCCTGCTGTGAAGATGAAAAGCAGGGAAACTGCAATGAAGAAAGCCATGACGCAGCCGGCTGCAAGGAACAGCGGCCGGCCGGTAAGGCGAAGCCCTCCGCTGCGGAATGGCCGCTCCACAAACCTCCAGAATAGAAAGCCAAGTACCAACGACGCAATAGCGACCGTGCCGTGCTCCATGGGACCAAAAACACCTAGATGTTGGGCAACGATCACAGGCCAGTGCCAGAGGTAAAGCGAGTACGAGATAAGCCCGATAAATACGATGGGCTTCCAGGAAAGCACCGCTCCCACTACAGAAGAGCCGGACTCGCCGGCGCCAATGATCAGCGCTGAGCCGACACATGGCACAAGCGCGCTGAGTCCCGGAAAGCGGGTGTCAGCCGAGTAGGAAAAAACGGCGAATGCAATCAACGCAATTCCGGCAACTGTAGCTGCATTGCGAATCAAAAAATTGTTTAATCGCGGAAACATGCCCATCGCGAGCGCCGTGCCCATCAGGAGCTCCCAGGCCCGCGTATACAGCATGTAGAAGGCCGTCATCGGGTGACCATACACGATCCATGCACTGGCTCCTAGAGACAGGAAAAAAAGAACGACCACGGTTACTCGAAGCCGCTGAGGAAAGAAGTAGCGCACTGCGATCAGAAAGATCGGAAAAACAATATAGAACTGCTCCTCTACTCCGAGCGACCATGTGTGCAACAAGGGGCTGAAGGTGGGAGAGTCGAAATATCCCGAGTGTAGCCAGAAATAAAAATTTGCAACGGATGTGGTGGCAGCAATCAGAGACTTGCCGTAGTCGACAAGCTCGACCGGCAACAGATAGATGACGGAGAAAACCGTGAACACGGCCAACATGCCAAAGAGAGCTGGAAAGATGCGTCGTATCCGGCGTTCGTAAAATGAGACGATCGAGTAGGTGGAATTCGCTATCTCGGAAAAGACGATGAAGCTAATTAGATATCCCGATATCACAAAGAAGACATCGACGCCGACGAAGCCGCCGGGCATCTTGAACTTGCCCATGTGAAAGGCGAGGACACTCAGCACCGCTACCGCTCTGAGGCCGTCTATGTCCGGCCTATATCTCAACCGCTTATGAGGCAAAGATTCCGCATCGACGTCCATGATTCTCCGCGTGGGCTTTCAGCGATCTTATGGACTTTATAACACGTTCTTCTCAGGAACTCCATGGCGCGATCCAGGCTCGCCGGATCGCAATGCTCTCAGATAAATGGATCGGAGGCCGACAATTCGATCGAGTTTTAGAGTGTGTCGATTCAACGCGAAGTGGCCGGCCGTTCACTTGTAAATTCCTGCTGAGCTGATCCTGCCCTTTCGTTAGTTTTGCAGGCCAAATATCCGGACCCTGTTGTTTCATACAGCTTCCGGAATTTGCTGCGAGCTTTATCTTCGGTCTACGTTGCGATCCGAGCATCAGTTGCGAACCGACTACTTAAAAACGATGCTCTACCTCCTTTGTTTTGAATCTAACCCAGAGCTTTCGAGATATATGTGGGGATCGAAAGCTTTGACCGAGCTGCGATCTATCCATGTGCGCGACCTGCCGACGTGCTCGCAATGCTCCCACTCTCCCTATTGTTCACGCTGTCCGGGACTGGCCTACATGGAAGGCAATATGCACGGCCCATCCAGCTCCGACTGCCCAAAAATCGGAAGTGCGAACAGGACATCCGGGTTGGCGGCGACCTTCGCCTGAAGTCCTCGCGCAACTGAGATACTAACTCTCGAACTCAATCTGAGTTATCTAGTCGCGGCGTAACTCGAAGTGATGCGGCTTGGGATCAAGTTTGAGACGGATCGCCGCATCCAACTCATCTGACGCTTGCCTTATTTGAACTTGCGATCCGGCATAGGATGACGGCTGCTTCACCTCGGCGCTTAGAATAAATCGCGCCTGATCGAGATATGCCCGTCGTTCCTCGCTCCAGGCGATGTCGCGCGCCTGATCTAGCATTGGAGTCTTGTACAGCGCGAGGTTCACGCCGTGACCTAGCTCGGATTGTGAAAAAATCGCGATTGATTTACCGTCAATCAACAACGTGTAGTTTCCCGGATCGAGCGAGTCGATCTGCAAGGTTAATTGATCTTCATCTGCGAAGTGTGAAACGGCGAGGAGCATAGGCGTCATCGCATTGTTCAGATCAATCGGCAACGGAAGCGCCTCATCTGTCTGTGTCCATTGGAGGCCGGTTTTGGTCTTGGTGAGATTGGTGACTGCCGTTCTCTGCTTTTCTTTAATCCCGGCGTTCTTCGCATCAATCACAAGACGGCTGACTACCGGATCAACGTGCCACGCGGAAAGCAACGTTGCAGTCATGATCCAGTGCGAAGCCTCCATGGGATGAATACGGTCGGGAATAAGCAAAGGCGCGAGTTGCGGGAACTGAGCCATCGCGCTTTGAAGGGCATTCGTCAGAGGCCGATGAAAGTCGGCGAGAAGAACATTTCTGTCTCTGGATTTCACCAGACTGTCAGCGATTTGCCTGACATCTTTCGCGTTCTTTTCAATCACCTGCGAATAACCTGGAAACTCCGTGCCGTGCGTAATTTCGTCATAGGGCGAGGGGCAAATCAGAGTCATTGCAGCATTCGGAGCCGCCTTGCCTAGTGAGTCAATCAGGATGTGATAGCCCTTTTGAAAAACTGCATCGATCTCGGCTGATTCAGGCACATAACCGCCGTCATTCATTCCAAGCATTACCGTGATCATTGTGGGCTTGAAAGGCACGACATCTTTCTGAATTCGCTCCGCTGTGGTGCCGGCATATCCGCCGTAAGTCGTATCCCCGGGAACGCCCGCGTTCAGGAAGCGAACATGCAGCTTTGGATAGCGTGTGAGTACAAACTCCTCGGCGTAACGCGTATAAAGGTGCTGCGCCGTTATGCTGTCACCATAGAAGACGACGGTATCGCCGTCCCTGAGGGCGAAACTCTGATCTTGAGCTACTGCTGAGAGCATGGAGAAAGGAAGAATACTGCAGACGCTCAAAGACAACCGTCGCAACTGTCTGATCGAATAACTCATAACGTCCAATGATAGCGTTGATTCACCGCTCGATTGTGAGTACGGGTTTGACGCTAAGGAGCGCACATGAAATTTGGAGTAAATCTTCTGCTTTGGATGGCGGACTTTGATGAATCCCATTTGCCGTTGTTATCGCGGATTCGCGCCGCTGGTTTCGATGGTGTGGAGGCCCTCATGTACAAGGGACGCGACTTCGCAGTCAATGCGTTTCGCAAAGGGCTCGCCGGGACAGGCATGGAATGCACGATCTGTTCGGTCATGGTCGATGGGCTTAGCCTGATTTCTGAAGATGCGGCTATCCGTACGAAGGCCGTCGAACAGCTGCGCGAAAACATCGCGGTGACAGCGCAGGCCGGGGCCAAAATCATTGCCGGCCCACTCTATTCGCCTGTCGGGTATTTATCGGGTACGCGCCGGACTCCGGACGAATGGAAGCGCGGCGTGGATTGCTGGCAGCAGCTCGGTCCATGGCTTGCGCAGCATGATGTGACCGCCGCGATCGAACCGCTGAATCGCTTCGAGACTTATTTTTTGAATACGGCCGCGGATGCAGCACGCTTTTGCGATGAGGTAGGGCACCCCAATGTTGGAATACTATTCGACACCTTCCATTCCAATATCGAGGAGAAAAATATTGCCGACGGACTTCGCAAAGTGGCGCCGCATCTGAAGCACATTCACACCTGCGAAAATGATCGCGGAACGCCGGGAACTGGGCACGTTGAATGGAAAAGTGTGTTCGAAGCGATCAGGGAGATCGGTTATGACGACTGGCTGACGATCGAAAGCTTTTGCTCGACATTACCGGAAATTGCGGCAGCGACAGCGGTGTGGCGTGATCTGGCCGCGACACCGGAAGCCGTGGCGTTCGACGGCATCTGGTTCCTGAAGAAGATGACGTACTAAGTGCGTCGCATTTGTGGCCGGCCTTCAGGTCATCTCTTCGTGACGGCCGGTGATCGAATCGTTGGGATACACGTGGTCCACGTTCTGGCTTGTGAGAAGTTTGTGCGGAGTGAAAACGGCTGGCGCCACAAAGCGGCGATTCAGCAGGTCCAGCGCCAACTGCAATAACCCTTCTCCGTACTTCTCAGGAAAATACGCGACCGATCCAATCAGGCGGCTGTGATCCTTGCGCAGTTCCTGGCGCGCCTCCGGCGAGCCGTTCTGGCCCATGATGGCGCAATCTTCGGCGCGGCCTGCCTCTTCAAAAGCGCGCAGCGCACCGAGAGCGGAATTGTCGTTTATGGCGCCGATAAGGGTGCGGCCACGGTCGTACGTGCGCAGGTGTCTTCGCATTACCTGCCAACTGGTTTCAAAATGGCCATCCCCGTCGAGGAAGATCGCGGATATCTTGTCCGCAGCGGCCCCGAGGATCTCTCGAATACCATGTACCATTCCGGCCAGTCTGGTTCTCGGGACAGTGCCTGCCTTGCACAGGTCAAGCATCACAATTTGCGCCGCCTGGCCTTTCCAGTGTGCCCGCGCCCATTTGCCGAGGAAGCGTCCGCCAATCAGGCCGGCTTCATAATTATTTGCGCCGAAGTAAGTAGCGCCCGGTTGCGGGTTGTTGACCGCAATTACGGGGATGCCGGCCTCGCGATAGGAGTTGGCGATCATGGCGCCAACCTGCTCGTCAATCTGATATTCGATCACAAGCTCGACGCGCTCGCGGATGAACTGTGCCGCATTGCGCTGTGTCACGGCGGGTTTATAACGATGGTCGAGCGCGAGGATTTCGATCTCTCCACCGCGCTCCGCAGCGATGCGGAGACTCTGGGCGACCTCGCGTGTAAAGAGCGTGTCAATTCCAGGAGCTCCGTAACCGATCCTCCAGCGGGTCTTGGCGAGCCTCCTATAGAGGGATCTGTACTGGTTATTTCCGACGTGCTCGATAACATGATGACGGCCTAGCGTGTATAGCAATCGGTGAACGATTCCCCGGCTAAGTCCGGTCCGGGACGAAATCTCCCGGTGCGATAAGACTTCGCCTGGAGATTCGAAGGCTTCCAGAAGCTGGGTGGCGTGAGCCACGGACTTAATCAGGTAAGGATCGCGCATCGCGACATATTCTCCCGCGCCACTGAAATGTTTGCATTGTAAGCAAAAACTCCCGATAAAAACCATCTGGCAATAGTGGCAGTTCCGCCAAGACAACTGAATTTATAGAACATAACCCTGGCGCAGGAATATCGGAATGTTTGCATTGCGAGCAGCGTGAAATATAGACGATTTCTTTGACAGGTGCTTTGCTGTCGGCTACATTCCACGGAGTTCGCTGGAAGGAAAGGTTTTGATGAGGAAGCAATCGATGCGGAAAGTAGTTGCAACCGCCGTTCTGATCTTTGCGGCAATGTTGATTGTTCCGGCGCATGCTCAGCGAATCACCATCCCACTGGACGGCACCTGGTCGATCGGCGAGAGCATGGAGCCCGATGCTATCCCGACCTTGTTCCCTCATACTGCGCCGGTTCCGGGATTGGCGCACTCAGCAACGCCGGGCTTGCCTGATGTAGATGAATACCATACGCACGAATGGGCCTACACGGTAACCAAGCGGGACCATGTGCTTCCGTTCACGGAGTCAGTCGAGGGACTGGGCAGCACCATCCAGAAGCGCAATTTCCTGTGGTACGAGCGCACCTTCAAGACCCCGGCGCAAAAAAAGCGAGCGCTGCTGGTGGTGAACAAGGCCCAGTTTGGCACCGCCGTATGGTTGAACGGCAGGAAGATCGGCGAACATTGGGGCAGCTTCACAGCGGGCCATTTTGACCTGGCGGATGCCATTAACTGGAAGGGAGAGAACCGTCTCCTCATCCGCATCGGAGCTCATCCCGGCGCGGTTCCGGACTGGGTCTTGTCCCTGGGCGATGGTGAAAAAGAATTCTGGACACCCGGTATCTACGATGATGTCTCCCTGTTGCTATCGGACGACGTGGTGATCGACACGGTTCAAGTAGCGCCGCGCATTCAGTCTTCAGAGATTCTTATCGAGACCGAATTCACCAACCACGGAGCAGCGCGAACAGTGACGCTGACGCAGAAGGTAAAGGCGTGGAAGAGCGGCGTTAGCGTGGGCAAGACCGTGAGTGAAGAGGTCTCACTCGCGGCGGGCGAACACAAGTTCGTGCGGCAGACGATTGCTATTTCCGGCGCAGAACTCTGGTCCCCTGATCACCCATTTCTCTATGTGCTCGACACGTCGAACGGCTCCGATAGCACGACAACTCGGTTCGGAATGCGCGAGCTTCACTTCGATGGCAAAAATGCGATTCTGAACGGCAAAGTCATCTACTGGCGCGGAGCGAGCATCACACTGCACCGCTTCTTCGCCGATCCGGATTCCGGTCAATTGCCGTGGGACGATGCATGGGTCCGCAAGTTCCTCGTGGATATTCCTAAGAAGATGAACTGGAACGGGTTCCGCATTTGTATCGGCCCTGCTCCGCAGCATTGGCTCGACGTGGCTGACGAAGGCGGCATGTTGCTCCAATATGAGTACCCTGTTTGGGACGACCGCGAACCGCTTCGCCACAAGATCTGGAACGAAGATGAGGTGATGAGCGAATACAAGGAGTATGTGCGGGATAACTGGAATCACCCGAGCCTTGTTCTGTGGGATGCTTCGAATGAGACGCATTGGTCGTACTTAGGAGACAAAATAATTCCCGTGGTCCGGCAGATGGATCTATCCGGCCGTCCATGGGACAACGGTTACAACGGCCCGCAGGGACCAAATGACCCCTATGAAACTCATCCTTATAAGTTCGTAGGTTATTTCCACAAAGAGTGGAGTTCGCCGGGAGATACGAATTTGTTCCAGATGTCGGACCTGGAAAAGGGGCCCGGCCACACACCGGAATTCCCCGGCCATGCGGCGATTATCAATGAGTATGACTGGCTGTGGCTGCATCGCGACGGGCGGCCGACGGTACTCACCAAGCCTGTTTTTGATCACCTGCTTGGTCCGAATGCAACGCCGGACCAACGATTCTTTCAGGCATCGTACCTGCTGGCTGGGCTTACCGAACACTGGCGAGCCACGCGGCAGTTCGCCGCCGTCATGTATCTGGCGTACCTCGATGGCGAAGCCCCAAATATCTATACGAACGATAACTTCAAGAACGTGCAGACCCTCGAGTTTCAGCCTTATTTTGAAGATTACATGGGACAGGCTTTTAAGCCGTTGGGAGTGAACATAGATTTCTGGCAACCAAAAGTCCAGGCGGGGTCCAAGCATAGCTTCAAGATCGTGCTGACCAATGACACCGATGAGGCGCTGAGCGGGAAGGTGTTGCTTACATTGTCTTCCGACGAGGGCGGACCCAAGCCCGAGCAGGCAGAAGTGGCATACGAGGTTCCCGCGCTGGGGCAGGCAAAATACGATCTTGATTTGACGATTCCCACGTCAGAAGGCCAGTTTGAACTTAAGGCAACTGCAAACTGCGGCAAGTCGTGGTGTCCCACGGTAAGTCGACGAAGAGTGACGGTGGGCCCATGATCCGCGAGGAAATGCCGCATCAGTCGCTGCTTCTTGACGAACTGAGTACGGTCGAGATCGGCGAGTTAATTGCTTCAGGATGGCGAGAGGTGATCGTGCCGCTCGGCGCGACCGAGCAGCATGGACCGGCGCTGCCACTGCTCGTCGACAGCGAACATGGGCTTCAGACAGCACTCCGCGCCGCGCGTCTTCTGGATAAGACGCTGGTCGGCCCTGTCGTAACACTGGGTTATTCGCCGGAGCATGCTGCATTCCCTGGAACCGTTTCGCTGGCAAAATCCACGATGGCGGGACTGATCCACGACATCGCGGAGAGTCACGCGCGCTCCGGCTTTGAGCTGGTGTATTTCTGGGTTGCGCACGGCGGCAACAATCCAGTGCTTCAGGAGGTTCTTCCAAAGCTTCAATCGAAGTGGCCCGGTTGTTATGTGACCGGCCTCAAAGACCTGGCTGGATATGTCTCGAGTACATGGAACAGGGCCCCGGTTGAAAAGGGAATTCCGCTTTCAATCTCCGGTTCTCATGCAGGCGAGTTCGAGACTTCGATGATGCTGGCGGCTCGCCCCGAACTCGTGAAGATAACGGCAGCAGAAGCAGGCAACACAGCGCCGTTCGAAAATCTCGTCGATAGGATGATGAACGAAGGGATCGACGCAGTCTCCGTCAACGGGGTCTTAGGAGACCAGCGAGCGGGCGATGCAGATCGTGGCGAGTTCTATCTGAACAAACTCGCGGGATACCTGGCCGCTGATGTTCAACAAGTGCGCGAATACCTTGCGGTGAGGAGCCTGTGATGAAGCGGCACCGGCTCGCTTTCGTGGGTATCGGCAGAGTCGCCGACGTGCATTATCACTCCATTCAGCAGATACCGGAGAGGGCTGAGCTGGTAGCAGTTTGCGACAGCCGCGGGGAGGCTCTTCGTCTGCGCAACGCTGAATGGGGAGTGCCCGCTTTCGATTCCTTCGAGCGAATGATTGAGGCAGTCAATCCAGATGCGGTGTGCCTATTTCTGCCGCATCACGTTCATCTCGAATATGTGACAGCCGCCGCGAAAGCCGGCAAGCCGGTGTTCATGGAGAAGCCGATCGCCGCCACACGGGAGCAGGCGCAGGGCATCGTGGATGTGGTCGAAACAAGTGGAATCACGCTGCTCGTTACACACACAGGTTTGTTCCATCCGGCGTTTGAACGGATACTCGAGTTCATCCGAAAGGGCTGGCTGGGCAGGCCGCTCTTTGCAAAAGGAACCTCTGCCGGCTGGCTTACTTTTCGGCCCTGGGATTTCCGCTTAAGCCGTGAGCAGACTGGCGGCGGTTGCTGGGTGGATGCAGGCGGGCATCTGGTTTATTGCCTGCGCGCTATTTTCGGAGAGATCGATTCAGTAACCGGCTACACAGCACGTCTGAGCCGCCCCGAGATGGAAGGCGAGGATCATGCGTCGGCCACGTTGCGATACGGTTCCGGCGCGCTGGCGCAGGTCTTCGTCAGCTATGGTCACAAGCTGCCTGGGTATCAGCATGACTGGCCCCTGGGTTATTTGAATTCGCTTGAGATCTCAGGCGATAAAGGCGCGATTCGTTATGAGATTAGCCCCAATCCAGTGGTCAGTTATTTCTCTGAAGTGGCTGAAGCTATGCCTGAAGAGTGGCAGGGCTGGCTGACCCATCAACCGCCTGAGTCGTACGCGTATAGCTTTCAGGCGGCTCTCAGTCATTTTCTCGATTGCCTTGAAACCGGAGCGAAGCCACGAGTAACCGCTGCCGATGGCCTTGCCACTCTCGATGTGTTGCTCCGGCTTTATGAATCTTGTGGCGAAGAGGTGAAATTACCGTGACCATTCCAGCAGAGCCCGGCCCAACTGGCACGACTTTTCCGGACATAGCTGTTCAGGACTTGAAGATCACGGCCGTAGAGCCTTTCCTGCTGCACGTGCCGGTGACGGGCGAGCACATCACAGACAGTATGCACAGCGTGACTCACTGGGGACTCGCCGGAGTGATTCTACGCACCGATGGCGGCCTGTCCGGGTATGGTTACACAGGCACGCATGCGCATCTGGCGACAGACCTGCTCATCACCGACTGCATCGCCCGAGTGTACGCTCCGCTGCTGTTGGATGAATCCTTCCATCATGTACAGGCGTTGTGGAAGAAGCTCTATCATTTCCCCCCGAGTCAGTGGGTAGGCCGCGCCGGAATCACGCAGCTCGCGTTGGCCGCAGTCGACATCGCTCTCTGGGATCTCAAGGCAAAAGCAGCTGGTCTGCCCCTGTGGCGCATGCTAGGCGCCAATGCACCCGGTGGCATTCCCGCCTACAACACCGACGGCGGATGGCTGAACCTGAGCCAGCAGCAGTTGATTGACAATTGCCGGCGCTTCGTCGAAAAAGATGGCTTCAGGGGAGTGAAAATCAAGGTTGGCTCGCCGAATCCGCGCAGAGACATTGAGCGCGTGGAGGCTGTTCGCCGCGCCGTAGGCAGCGACGTTCGTCTGATGGTGGATGCAAACGGGCGTTGCGATCTTCCCTGCGCTATCGAATTGGGACGTCACTTCGATGATATGGAAGTTGCATGGTTCGAAGAGCCCCTTTGGTATGACGATGTGGAGGGCCACCAACGTCTTGCGCAATCCATCCGGACGCCGATCGCGTTGGGTGAACAGTTCTACGCAATCGACGCGTTTACAGCGTTTGCGCGAGCCCACGCGGTGCACTACTTCCAGCCTGACGCGACGCGACTTGGCGGCGTCACTGAGTGGTGGCAGGTAGCGGATCTGGCTCGCGCTCATCGTCTGCCCGTGGCGCCGCATATCGGCGACATGATGCAGATCCACCTCCAGCTTGCGCTCGCGCACCCGTCGTGTGTGATTTTGGAATACATTCCCTGGACTCGCGCATGTTTTGAGGAACCTGCTACCGTTGCAGACGGTCGATTTATTCCGCCTGTGTTGCCCGGAGCGGGAACAAGCCTTCGTGAGGATTCGATGGCGAAGTTTGGAGTGAGCCTCGTATGGTGAGCTGGCTGGGCATTGTCTTTGCAGGGGTCCTGAACGGCAGCTTTGCCGTCCCTATGAAGACGGCGCGCGTGTGGAAGTTCGAGCATGTCTGGGGCGTTTTTTCTCTGCTTGCCATGTTTGTGATTCCGTGGTGTGGAGTATTGTTTGCGGTGCCGAACTGGTATTCCATTCTGACTGCAATTCCGAGATCGGGGCTCGCAGGCTTGATAGCCCTGGGTCTGATCTGGGGCGTGGGTTCGCTGTTTTATGGCCTGGCGGTTGAATTGCTTGGTATCGCCCTCGGATTTTCGATCCAGCTGGGACTCTCGATAGTAATCGGGGCGCTTATCCCCTTTGCTTTGGTGCGAGGTCTTGCTGTGCGCTCGCCGTCGGATTGGGCATTTCTTGGGGGCATCGCGTTAATGGTGATCGGCGTAATCGTGTGCGCGACTGCGGGGAAAGCTTCGAAGAAGAAAGAAACATCAACCACGGCTACGGCCGTCACGACTGAGACTTTTGACCGCGTGAGATTTCGAAAGGGCATCGTCATAGCGGTTCTTGGCGGCCTGGGCTCTCCGCTCCTGAATTTTGGCATCCAGTATGGCACCTCTCTCCTGCCTCGCTCGGCGGCTGGCGCCGTGCTTGGACAATGGATTGCATGGGCGGTGTTTCTTTCGGCTGCCTCTGTGTCGCAGGCTGGATGGTGCTTCTATCGTGTCGTCGCGACACGGCAGACAGCGTTATTTCGCGCGGAAGGGTCGCGTCACGACGCTGTCCTGGTCGTTGTGATGGGGATTGTGTGGGCCGTCAGCGTCTTCCTGTACGGCGCCAGCGCAACGAGCCTGGGGTTAATAGGAACGAGTGTCGGCTGGCCTGTTTTCATTGGCATTATCGTGATCACGTCCAATGCCTGGGGAGTAGCACTGGGCGAGTGGAAGCTCAGACCTAAAGGAGATCTATATCAAATGATCGATGGGTCGGTCGTTCTGATCGTGGCGGCCTTCATCATCGGCTGGGCAAGAGCAACGTGGTGAGGACTATGAATTCATTTACCACCGCCGTTGTTTCTCTGGTCATTCCTACCGTGGGGACTGTAAGTGCAAGGTTCAATGGTTTCAAGAGGCACAAGCAATATCTTTCTCCTGCACCACGGCCTGTATGCGTGATGTACATCGACTTCTTGACTAACTCGAAGCAAAAGCGCCCGTTCATGCGTGTTTCAGGAGTAATGACAACGCCCGTCTGAAATGGATCAGAATGGCCTGCTCGAAATCAAGATGAACGAGATTTGCAGACGGCAAAACCTACCCAAGCACCTGAGGGAATTTCTCAAATGCGAGGAAGTGAAACCACGGAGGCTAGGACAATGAGCAAAAGGATACGAAGCTTAATTCCACTCGCCTTGAGTCTGGTGTGCATGTTCTTCCTGACTCTGGCGACGACTCACGCGCAAGTTACTACTGCTGATATTGTGGGAACTGTGACCGACCAAAGCGGCGCCGCAGTAGTCACGGGAACTGCAACCGCGACCAATACGGGCACCGGTGTAGCGCAAAAGGTGACGCTGAACAGCAGTGGCGGCTTTGAATTTACCTTGTTGCAGCTGGGAACTTACAACGTAAACGTCCAGGCGCAGGGCTTTAAGAGCTTTGTCACGCAGGTTACGCTGGCGGCTGGAGACCGCACGCGTGTCAATGCACAGTTAAGCGTAGGCCAGGCGGACCAGACAATCACCGTTGAATCGACAACGCCGGCACTGCAAACCGACGAGTCGACAGTCGGCACGTTGATTACTTCTCAGGCAACGCAGGACCTGCCGCTGAACGGCCGCAACGTCCTCAATCTGATCACGCTATCCGCCGGCGTAACAGGCGGTTTGAGCAACGCGATGAACAGCGGCACACGTCCTGACGATCGCCGGCAGGGCTCCAACTTCGCGGCCAACGGACAGAGCGACGAAAACAACAACAACATGGTCGACGGCATGGATAACAACGAACGATTCATCGGCAGCGTGGGCGTCAAGCCTGCAATCGATGCTATCGATCAGGTGAGGGTCCTCACGAATCTTTATTCTGCCGAGGTTTCGCGCTCGGGCGGCGGCATCGTTGACCTGATCACTAAGTCCGGCAGCAACCAATTCCACGGCACGTTGTATGAATTTCTCCGCAACGACAACCTCGATGCGAGAGACTACTTCGCTACAACTGGACCCAAGCCGGAGCTTCGTCAAAACCAGTTTGGAGGCAGTGTCGGCGGTCCGATAAAAAGGGACAAGACTTTTTTCTTCTTTGATTATGAAGGGTACCGGCTGGTAAAGGGTGTAACCAATAACTCTACCGTGCCTACTCTCTTTGAGGAACAGAATCCTGGAAATTTCAGTGATCTCGGTGCGGGTTGCACAAACCTCACCGCAACTCCCGGCTGGACACCCGGGACGATCGGGCTGAATTATTTCAAGCTGTATCCTGCGCCCAACCGCGACGTAGCCATATCGGGATCAAACTGTGCGGCGCCGCAAAACAACTACAGTTTCACCGGTGGGCAGACACAGTACACCACCACATATGACGGCCGTGCCGATCAGCGCTTCTCGGCGAAAGATTCCATGTTTGGCCGCTACACATACAACAACGCGGACGTGTACATTCCCGGCAACTATCCGTTAGTCAAGTATGGTGACACCACGATCAATCCCGGCGCCGGCCCTTACGGGAACTTCGCCGGCCCCGCCATTGATCAGGACCAAAGCATCGCGCTCGGCTACACCCACCTCATTACCATGAACACCATCCTCGATCTGCGCGCTCAATACATGCGGCTGAACCATGACTCAAATCCAGTCAACGTCGGTATTGACGCGGCGACCATTTTCGGTTTTCCATGCGATGCTACAGCCTGCGTGAATGGTGCAGGAAACAAAGCAGAGTCCGGATTGCCGAATCTCAATTTTGCTCATGGGTACGGCGCGCTGGGCGACGCGGATTATGTTCCATTGCTCAATCAGAACAACAGCTTCGAGTATGCCGGCGCCGTCTCATGGCTCAAGGGCGTCCATAGCTTTAAGTTCGGCGGATCAGCCATTCGCCGCCAGGGCTCACTGGGTCAAAGCGCCCACCCGCGCGGCCAGATGCAAATCACGGGGCTTGTGACGGGCAATGATCTGGGTGACATGCTCCAGGACTATGCATCGTCTATAACCAGGGTCGAGACGATCGTACCTCCAGCATTCCGCGCCTCCGAATTCGCAGGATACGTCAAGGATGATTGGCGCATACGGCCTAACATCACTCTCAACCTTGGTCTTCGCTGGGACCTCTACACTCCGTTCACGGCGCAGAACGGAGCGAAGAATAACTGGAGCGTTCCACTTGGCGTTATCGTCGGGCCAAACCTGCTTGGTGTCCAACATTCCAGTCCTACAGGCGGCGTCACACGCGATTACACCGACTTCGCTCCGCGCATAGGCGTGGCCTATTCACTTAGACCTGACCTCGTTATTCATGCGGGTTATGGAATCGGGTATTACCCGGGAAATGACGCCAACGGAGCAGTGGCAGGCAACGCGCCTTACCAATTCAGTTATGGCTGCGGCAACACAACCTACACTACGGCAGGCCCGTGCGCGGGGCAATTCACGAACCCGGCCCTGGACCCGAATGGCGGTTACTACATGGACGGCTCAATGCCGATTCCTGTGGTCGACTTGCTGAATGCCACCGACCCGACGCGCTACGCCGGCACCACGATCTTTGGCACCGTTCCTAACTACAGAAATCCCTTTCTCCAACAGTACAGCGTGAATGTTGAAAAGGACTTCAAAGGAAACGTGGCCACCATCGCCTACGTAGGCAATCACGGTAACAGGCTTGTTCTGAACGGAACCAATCAGAATCTGCTGCCTTATCCAATTGCGGACGGCGGGCAGTTTCCTTATCACGACATTGTTCCGGCCACCTGCGATCAATATGCCGACTGCGCCGCCATTGGAGCCGGTGTCCTTGATACTGTCGGTGTTCAAATGCGCGACACGGTCATGCGATCCAACTACAATGCGCTCCAGGCTAGTCTGCAGCGCAGATACAGGTCCGGATTCGCTGCCAACGTGAATTACACCTACGCGAGGAACCTGACGAACGCGCAGGTGATCGACGAAGGCCAGGGCGTAGGCAACTGCGTAGGTCCTTGTCATGTGGACGATGGCCACGGCAAATCAGTTACCTACAACAGCTACTTCCAGTACGACTACGGCAATGCGGACCTCGATA
>Ga0206964_10194_pt1 | contig 17794 bp, 13 predicted proteins | sample Alteio_BWOrgHeat_25_FD_152980 | JGI IMG/M metagenome (GOLD analysis project Ga0206964, IMG submission 152980) | Enriched cells from forest soil in Barre Woods Harvard Forest LTER site, Petersham, Massachusetts, United States -... | ecosystem: Environmental > Terrestrial > Soil > Temperate forest >...
TGTCTGGGAGGCGGTCAAGACGACCTTTTCGCAGCGAGCCTCAGCGGAGACGTTGCCAAAGGCACGCCCAAGGTTGAGGTGGAGCGCCTTACCGAGGCGAAGGGCGAAGTCGGCTTCCCCGAGTTCTCGCCGGACGGATCGAAGATCGCTTTCCTGTATGTGGAGGGTGCGACACGGGCGGCTGGAGCGCTGGCGGCGATGAAGCCCCCTGCTGGGGTCATTGGCGAGGACGGGGTCGAGGTTCAGAGGGTCGCGGTTGTGGATGCGACGGCACGCAAGGTGGCCCCCGCCTTCGCGTCACCCCCAAAGCTCCATGTCTATGAGTTCGATTGGTCTCCGGATTCAAAGTCGCTTGCGTATGTGGCGGCTGATCCGCCGGGAGAGGACAGCTGGTGGGTAGCGAAGCTTTATACGCAGCAACTCGGGGCTAAGCCCAAGGCGATCTTTGCGCCCGCCGAAAGTGCCGGGGGGATGCATGGCCTGCAGATGGCGGTGCCGCGATGGTCTCCCAACGGAAAGGCGATTGCGTTCATTGGCGGGTTAATGAGCGACCAGGGCTCGACGGGCGGCGACGTATGGATGGTGCCTTCTTCGGGCGGAGAGGCAGTGAACCTGACGCCCGGCCGGCCCACAAGTCCTGCGTGGATTACGTGGAAAGATGACAGTCACTTGTTTGTGAGTGAGCTTGCTGGTGGCAACAGCCAGCTTGTCGAATGCCAGGTGAATGGCGATTCGGCGACGAGTTGTCCTACGACGGCGTTCAGCTTTCCTGGAACAGTGGGCGACGGACGGCTTCATCTGAGTTTGTCATCGACGAAGGACCGCTCAGTCTTTGTGTTCAATGCAAACTCCTTTGATCATCCGATGGAGGTCTTTGCCGCCCACACGGGTGGAGCAGCCGCAACGAAGCTCGAAGCTTTGCAGCAGTTGACGCACTTTAACGACGGTGCGGAGCGCATCTGGGGTAACACTGAGTCGTTGAGTTGGAAGAGTGATGGATTCGATGTGCAGGGGTGGCTGCATTTCCCCAAAGACTATGATCCGGCGAAGAAGTATCCGCTGATTGTGCTGGTGCATGGAGGACCGGCGGCAGCGGCTATGTCGGCGTGGGGTGGCCGGGGAAGCCTGAGTGGTCCTGCGTTTTCTGCCCTTGGATATTTTGTGCTGCAGCCGAATCCTCGGGGAAGTTATGGGCAGGGTGAGGCCTTTACCGCAGCCAATCGCAAGGACTTCGGATATGGAGATCTTCGCGACGTTCTTGCGGGTGTTGACGCTGCTCTTGCGAAGTATCCGATCGATGCCGGAAGAGTGGGGCTTACGGGCTGGAGCTACGGCGGATTCATGACCATGTTTGGGGTGACGCAGACGAATCGTTTCAAGGCTGCGGTGGCGGGTGCGGGAATCTCAAACTGGCAGAGCTACTATGGCGAGAACTCGATCGATCAATGGATGACGCCGTACTTTGGGGCTTCGGTCTACAAGGATCCGGCGGTGTATGCAAAAAGCTCGGCGATCAATTTTATCGACAAGATTCGTACGCCGACGCTGGTTGTGGTGGGCGATCGCGACGGGGAGTGTCCGGCGCCACAGTCGTTTGAGTTCTGGCACGCGCTTCGGGATGAGCATGTGCCGACGCAACTGGTGGTGTATCCCAACGAGGGCCACAGCTTCGTGAATCCGGACCATCGCACGGATGTTCTGGTGCGTGCGCTGGACTGGTTCGCCAAGTACATGCCAGCCGGCGAGTAGCGGCGAAGTTTGGGAAAGCGAAAGGAAAGAGAAGCACACCCGGGGGGAGGGTATTAATTTCTGGTTATCGCTCTTCGTCCCGGGCTATCGAGAGCGATAACAGACATATGCCAGAAGAATCCTGCACATCTCAATTCTGCATGATTTGTCTGTAATTCTCTGCAATCTGAAATTTTGGCCAGGGGGCGGCGAGCGGGCCCCACGTTTGCAGGGCAAGAGAATTCGGTGTGATGGTGTGGAACAATTCTGTGTTCCACAATTGTTCCACGTGGAACATTTTGGCTCGGGTTTCGGGATTTCGGGGGCTGTCAAGCGAATTTGTTGTAAGCTGCGCGCTTACAACTCGTTGCGGTTGCAGAGTATTTGGGGCAGATGTGCATCAAAAGCTGTCTTTGTGGAGTTCCAAAATGCCCATATCAGAAATGTTATGTTGGCAGGCCGGGTGTAAATCGGCATTACGATTCAAAAGCCCTGCTGCCTATTTCTTAACGGCCTCGCCGAATACCCGGAGAAAGTTCCCGCCGCCGATCTTTCCGATTTCATCCGGGGCGAAGCCCGTCCTCAACATGGCGTCGACAACGACGTAGTAGAAACCTGCTGTCTGATCCTGCCATGCCTGATTGGTGCGTTCACCGACGCGGGGACCTTGTTGACCTGGGTGGCCGCCCGGAGGAGGTCCGTCGGGGTGGGAGCCATCTGGATGAGGTCCTCCGGGAGGAGGTCCGACAGGACGAGGGCTGGCTTGGGTGAGCTTGGTGTCCGTGCCGATGCACACATGATCAACGCCGATGACGTCGACGAGCGCGCGGATATTCCGCGCATAGTCCAACGGCGTGTCGGCCAGATGCGTCCAGACACCGATCAGCCCCCCGGCATTAGCGACCATTCTGGCTTGTTCTTTGCTGATGAGTCTTGGGCGCATCATCTGCGCCATCGACGGATTACTCCCTAATTGCGTATCAAGACCAGTATGGGAGATGACGACCGGCCGCGTTGTTACCTTAAGCGCGGCTTCAGTGGTCTGCGCGTTGGCATGAGCAAGGTCGATGAGAATGCCAAGCCTATTGCATTCCTTAATTACCGCCGTTCCAAATGCGGTCAATCCGCCGTATCGCGGAGAATTGGTGTAAACATCGCCCAGCGGTACGGAAGCGTCGCTATCGTGAAGGAGCCCAAGGTGCCGCAATCCCCGGCGGTAGGCTTCCTCGACTCGCTCAAGATGGCCCTCGAGGAAGTGGGCGCCTTCGACCGCCTGAATTGCGGTCGGCTGGCGATCTTTATGGGCGCTCCAGATGTCAGCCGGAGTGAGGGAACGCTTCATGCCGTTGCGTTGAAGCTGCCGATCCATAGATGACAGCCCTTTGAGAAAGCGGTCGTAGGCGTCGCCGGGTTGGTAGTCGGTGGCAAAGGTCATGCAGATGGCTGATAGGCCCGACCGCTTCATCTCGCCGGTCAGGTCTACATCTGGCCCGGGCATTTCGGGAACAGTGAGCGGAACGTCGATGTGATTATGGGTGTCGATCCCGATACTTGAGGCGACAATGCCGGCTACCCGTGGATCCGTTATATCCGCCGCCCAGCCTGAGCGTGGAGGCGAGATCATTGCGGCACCTGCTGTTATAGCAACGGCGGAGAGAAATTGCCGCCTTGTGTTGGTGGCCTGAAATTCCATCAAGGATCCCCTGTGAAAGTTACATACTGCTTGACAAGTGGCACGCGATGAGTTGCTGTTCGTCAGTCAGCTTTTGACTGGCAATCTTAACAGTACCTTGTTCCCGCGCTTATGTTTCTAATCGTCAATGCTGAAATGGCGGCCAATTCTACCGCCCTTGCAGCTAAGGTTGCCGAAGGATTCATGCCTGCGAGCCTCTGTTTCGACGAGCGATGCGAGGTGTGAGGAGATGCCTTCAGGCGGCGATTTTCATGGCGAACATCAAAAACCGCACTCGGAGGATTGTCAATGCCAACACCGAAGAAACAGACTCCGGCAGGGAAGGCGAAACAGACTTCCAAACGGACGAACATCGTAGTTATCTGGGGTGACGATATCGGAATTTCAAACCTCAGTTGTTACAGCCGCGGCCTGATGGGCTACCAGACTCCGAACATCGACCGCCTCGCCAAAGAAGGCATGATGTTTACCGACTCCTACGGTGAACAGAGCTGCACGGCAGGCCGTGCTTCCTTTATCACGGGCCAAAGCGGCTTTCGCACCGGCCTTACCAAGGTCGGCATCCCTGGTGCGGACGTGGGCCTGCAGGCCGAAGACCCAACCATCGCTGAGCTGCTCAAGGCCCTTGGCTATGCCACTGGCCAGTTCGGCAAGAACCATCTGGGTGACCAGAACAAGTATTTGCCGACCGTCCACGGCTTCGACGAATTCTACGGCAACCTGTATCACCTTAACGCTGAACAGGACCCTGAAGACCCCGACTATCCGAAGGATCCGGCGTTTAAGGCGAAGTTTGGCCCACGCGGAGTGTTGCACTGCCACGCGACCGACAAAGACGACCCGACCGTACAGCCGCGGTGGGGCAGGGTGGGCAAGCAGAAGATCAAGGATACTGGCCCCTTGACGATGAAACGAATGGAAACGTGCGACGACGACTTCGCCGCTGCCGCCACTGACTTCATCACTCGGCAGCACAAGGCCGGGACTCCATTTTTCTGCTGGGTCAACTTTACCCACATGCATTGCCGAACCCACACAAAGCCGGAGAGCCTCGGACAGGCCGGCGAGAACCAGTCACCCTACCACGACACGATGATTGACCACGACAAAAACGTGGGACAGGTGCTGGACTGCCTGGACAAGTTAGGCATCGCCGAAGACACCCTGGTTGTCTACAGCACCGACAACGGCCCGCATATGAACACCTGGCCGGACGGCGCGATGACTCCATTCCGCAGTGAAAAGGACACGAACTGGGAGGGTGCCTTTCGCATTCCCGAGTTGGTGCGCTGGCCTGGCAAGATTCCCGCTGGCTCGATCTCGAATGAGATCATCCAGCATCATGACTGGCTGCCGACATTCCTGGCCGCTGCGGGCGAACCGGACATCATTGAAAAGCTGAAGAAGGGCCATAAGGCCGGCGATAAGACCTTCAAGGTGCACATCGACGGCTACAATCTCGTGCCCTATCTCACCGGGAGGGAGAAGAAAAGCCCACGCCAGGGACTCATCTATTTCGACGACGACGGCAATCTGGTCGCGCTGCGCTTCGGGAACTGGAAGACAGTCTTTCTGGAGCAGCGCTGCCCTGGGACACTGCTGATCTGGGGCGAGCCCTTCACCGTGCTGCGCATCCCCAAGTTCTTCAACCTGCGCACCGACCCGTACGAACGAGCGGACATCACCTCGAACACTTACTGGGACTGGTATCTGTCCAAGGCCTACATGATCATGGCAGCACAGGCCATCGTGTATCAGTTCATGGCAACATTCAAGGACTTCCCGCCGCGGCAGAAGGCAGCATCCTTCACCATCGATCAGGCGTTGGTCGCGATGGCCGGTGCCGGCACCGGGGGCAAAGCTGCGACTGGTGCTTGACGACTAATTACCTCCCGCGATGCGAGCGTAATCTCGCATCGCGGAGGACTTTAGACGGTCTGAAAGTGCTCATATCATAAATGCTATATTCGCGGGCCGGCGCTTCATGAGTTGTACTTCGTCCGGAGGATTCTGACTGGCAATCTTAACAGTACCTTGGTCCTGCGCTTGCGATTTCTAATCGTCAATGCTGAAATGGCGGCCAATTCTGTCGCCTTTTTGCAGCTAAGGTTGCCGAAGGATTCTTGCCTGCGATCCTCTGTTTCAGCGAGCGATACGTGGTGCGAGGAGATGTCTTCAGGCGGCAATTTTGGTGGCGAATATCAAAAACCGGACACGGAGGAATTTCGATGCCAACTCAGAAGAAGCAGACTCCGCCAGAGAAGGCGAAGCAAACCTCCAAGCAACCAAACATCCTCGTTATCTGGGGGGATGATATCGGTACGACAAACCTCAGTTGTTACAGCCATGGGGTGATGGGCTACAAGACCCCCAATATTGATCGACTCGCCAAGGAGGGGTTGATGTTTACCGACTCTTATGGCGAACAAAGCTGCACCGCGGGACGCTCCTCGTTCATCACGGGCCAAAGCGTCTATCGCACCGGTCTTAGTAAAGTCGGGATTCCAGGCGCGACGGTGGGGCTGCAAGCCGAGGATCCGACGATTGCTGAGTTGTTGAAGCCTCTTGGCTATGCCACCGGGCAGTTCGGCAAAAACCACCTTGGCGACCGCAATGAATATCTGCCTACGGTTCACGGATTCGATGAATTCTTCGGCAACCTCTATCACCTGAATGCAGAAGAGGAGCCGGAGCTGCCGAATTGGCCGTCGAAGAAGGATTTTCCGAAGTTCAACGAAGCCTTTGCTCCGCGCGGGGTGATGAAATGCAAAGCAACCGACAAGGACGATCCGACGGTACACCCTCGATATGGGCGTGTCGGCAAGCAGGTGATCGAGGATACAGGGCCGCTGACCAAGAAACGCATGGAAACCTGCGATGAAGACTTCGTCGCGTCCGCCAAGGACTTCATCACGCGCCAGAACAAAGCAGGGAAACCATGGTTCGTCTGGCTGAACACCACGCACATGCACTTCAGAACTCACACCAAACCCAGCAGTCTTGGGCAGGCCGGGCGTTGGCAGTCTCCGTATCACGATACGATGGTCGACCACGACAAGAATGTTGGCGATGTGCTCGATCTGCTTGATGATCTCAATATCGCGGACAACACGTTTGTAATGTACAGCACCGACAACGGCCCTCATATGAATTCGTGGCCCGATGCCGGCATGACACCCTATCGCAACGAAAAGAATTCGAACTGGGAGGGTGCGTTCCGCGTGCCGACGTTAGTGCGTTGGCCTGGAAAGATTAAGCCGGGTACAATCTCCAACGACATTGTGCAGCATCACGACTGGCTGCCGACGTTCGTGGCGATGGCGGGCGATCCGGACATCGTAGAGAAGCTGAAGAAGGGATATAAGGTCGTCGACAAGACCTTCAAGGTTCATATTGATGGCTTTAATCTTGTGCCGTTTCTCACGGGCAAGGAGCCAAAGAGTCCGCGAACCGGCTTCTTCTACTTCAGCGACGACGGCGATCTGCTGGGCGTGCGCTGGGACAACTGGAAGATCTGTTTCCTCGAACAACGTTGCCCCGGAACTCTGCGGATTTGGTCGGAGCCCTTCACCAAACTCCGTGTTCCAAAGGTATTCAATCTTCGCACCGACCCATACGAACGGGCTGACATTACATCGAACACGTACTACGGGTGGTTCCTTGATAACGATTTCCTTGCCCTGGCCGCGCAACCAATCGTGGCCCAGTTCATGGCGACATTCAAGGCGTTTCCACCACGACAGAAGGCGGCTTCCTTCACCGTCGAACAGGCGCATGATGCGTTGACGGATGCAGCCACTGTTGGGCATTGAGGCTGCTTGATGTCACCGAAGCTCACTAACTGAAAGAGAAGCAACCGCGATGCGAGAACAATCTCGCATCGCGGTTTTTAGTTGCGCCGGCGCGGTGGGCAAAACCATCGGCATTGCCCTTGGGTTGACATTCTACCCGAACTGGTTGATACTTGGGTCGAATGGCTACCCAAGAGAATAACGATGACCGGCTCACCCTGTTGCAGGGCACGCTCGACCTGCTGATTTTGAAAACGCTTGTGCTTGGGCCGCGTCACGGGCAGGGCGTGGCGCGGTCGATACAGCGCCAGTCTGAAGAGGCCTTCATTGTCGATCATGGCTCCCTCTACGTGGCTCTGCAGCGCCTGGAAGACAGGAAGTGGATCAGCGCCAAGTGGGGAGTGAGCGAGAACAACCGCAAGGCGCGATTTTATTCGCTGACGCCAAAGGGACGCGAGCAGCTGGTTGAGAAGACCGGGGAGTGGCGTCGATTGACGCGCGCCATGGGTCTGATTCTCGACTCCGGAAGCGGACTACAGGGCGAGGAGGCATAGGCATGTTCAAACGCAAGCGAAGTGCCGAGGATTTTGCGGAAGAGATCAAGGCGCATCTGGAGTTCGAGACAGACGATTGGAAGCACGAGGGTCTGAGCGACGATGAGGCGCGGCGGAAGGCGCGACGTGAGTTCGGTAATGTGCAGGTTGCGCGGGAACGGTTCTACCTGAAGGATCGATGGGCTGGGCTGGACAAGCTGCTGCGCGAAATACGATTCGCATTGCGCTCACTGCGGCAGAGTCCTGGATTTGCAACTACGGCGATTCTTACGCTGGCGCTTGGGATTGGCGCGAATACGGCAGTCTTCAGCGTGATGAACGCGGTGCTGCTGCGATCTTTGCCGGTGGCCGATCCGGATCGTTTGGTGTACTTGAGGACTTCCAACCCTCCTCGCGGGACCGGCACAATCGATACCACTGAGACGTTTTCCTATTCTGTGTACGATGTTCTTCGACGGCAAAGCCAGGGGCTCTCGCCGGTGATTGCTTACGCGCCCTTGTCAGGCAGCAAGGTCGCTGTCCGCTATGAATCGCAACCGGAAGAGGCGGAAGGCGACATCGTGAGCGGCACGTTCTTTTCCGGGCTGGGCGTGAAGGTGATTCGTGGCCGCGGCTTCAGCGAAGAGGACGAGACGAATCATGCGGCCATCGCCGTTATCAGCTACAGGTACTGGACGCGCCGGTTCGCGCGAAACCCCGAGGTGCTGGGGAAGACGCTGTACGTGAATGGAGTGGCAATCACGATCGTAGGGGTTTCTGCGGAAGGCTTTGAAGGCGTCGAAGGAAGCGGGTCGACCGATTTCTGGATTCCACTACCGATCCGACCGGAACTGAATGCGTGGGGCAACCCTCCGGATGATGGCAAGGTATACGCCACAAATCCCCACTGGTGGTGCCTGCGCCTCATTGGACGTCTTGCTCCAGACGTTACCAGAGCACAGGCGTTGGCGCAGTTGCAACCTGTATTTCAGAGAGCGGCTTATGTGGGGCTGGGTAAACCGATGGAGGGCGAGAAGCCGCCGATTTTGAACCTTGACGATGCCAAGAGCTTTCCCGGATACAACCAGCAATACGGTAACCCGCTGCGTATGTTGATGGCGATGGTGGGACTGGTGTTGTTGATTGCGCTGACCAACGTGGCGATGCTGCTGATGGCTCGAAATTCGGCGCGTCAGCGCGAGTTTTCTGTGCGGCAGGCGCTGGGCGCGGGGCGCGGCGAGCTGCTGCGACAACTGCTGGCGGAGAGTTTGATTCTGGTGTCGGCGGGTGGCGCGCTGGCGTGGGGCTTTGCCGAGATGGCGACGCGGCTGTTGGGAAGTTGGGCTCAGATCGAGTCCAGCCTTGCTCCGGACAAAACGGTGCTGCTGTTCACGCTCGGAGTGCTCGTCTTTGCCGCGCTGCTGTTTGGACTAACGCCGCTGCGTGTGGCGCTTGCCGGCGGAGCGGAGCTGGCGTTGAAAACTTCGGCGGCTACTTCCAACACGGACGCGGGTAAATCGCGTACCGGAAGAATCATCGTGGCTCTGCAGATGGCGTTGTGCGTGGTGCTGCTGGTAGGCGGAGGACTGCTGATTCGCACGCTGCGCAACCTGGAAAACACTCCATTAGGGATGAAGATTGACGGCCTTGTCGTCTTCGGAGTGCAGCCCAATATACAGTCGGTTCCTGAGGGTACCGCGTTCTACGCGAGCCTGATGAACAAGCTTCGCGCTTTGCCAGGTGTGGAGTCGGTGACCATCATGGCGGAACGTATTGGCTCGTGGTGGTCCGACAACGGCGACATGACCGTAGATGGAAAGTTGCCGGATGTGGCGAACGGTTCTTCGAGGACTGTTCGAAGTAATGTAGCTGGGCCGGACTTCTTTCGCACGCTGGGTGTACCGGTGCTTGAGGGTCGCGATTTTGCCGATTCCGACACTGCGACTTCGCCCCATGTAGGCATCATCAACGAACAGTTTGCGAAACGCTTCTTGCCCAATCAGAATCCTCTGGGACACTTGATCGGAACCGATGACGGACGCTATCAGATGACGGTTGTGGGCGTCGTGAAGGACCACAAGTATCGCAGTATCGACGAAGAGCCCATTCCCATGGCCTGGTACATGTACGCGCAGATTCCGATGACCGGTGGAATGCACGTTGAGATGCGTGTGCACGGGGAACCGCTGGCGATTCTGCCATCGGCGCGCAAGGCGCTGCAGCAACTGAATCCAAACCTGCCGCTGATACGGCCAATGACTCAGCGTGACCAGTACGATCTGACGATTTCCAATCAGGTGCTCTTTGCGCGTCTGGCCGGGTTTTTCGGCTTCCTGGCGGTGGTTCTGGTGGCGACTGGACTTTACGGAACCCTGGCATATCGTGTAACCACGCGGACTGCGGAGATCGGCGTGCGCATGGCCGTGGGCGCGCGGCGTGGACAGGTGGTCTGGATGATATTGCAGGACAGCCTGCTGCTCACGACGGCAGGGGTGGTGATGGGAGTTCCGCTGGCGATGCTGGTGGGGCACGCGTTGACGTCGTCCCTGTATGGAGTCAAGCCGCTGGATGCGGTGAGCTATCTTCTGGCTGTCGCGGGCGTAGCGGTGGTTGCGCTGATCGCGAGCGCCGTGCCTGCCGGGCGCGCGGCAAGTATCGACCCAATGAGGGCGTTACGCACGGAGTAGAAACCTGGAAGAGGATGCGGAATTCGGTTGCACTTCCTCGTCCAACTCTCAAAAACTGTCTCGATTTTGCCATTAAATCAAGATGATTCCTGGCCGCTAAGAGGGATAACGATCTGACCCAAACGGTCAATCGCAGCTTAGGGTTTTAGGTTCAATGATTTATATCCTTGTTAGAATAGATACTGTCCCGGAGTTAGCGATTGAGAAGATTAATTTACTTGGGGCTGATCGCGAGCCTGTTTCTGCTTACCAGTCCATTCCCATCCTCTGCAAGCGCAGATGTTTCTGCAAATGCTGAGCAATACCGCCTTCGCATGTACCACCTGCACACGGGCGAACGCATCGACGTGGTTTACCGCATCGGCGACAACTATCTTCCCAATGCCGTTGGCGAACTTAACCGCTTCCTGCGTGACCACCGCACGGGCGACGAAAGAGATTACGACGTGAAAGAGTTTGACCTTCTCCACGAACTAATGGCGAGGCTTGGCCATCCCGATGGGGAAATTGATATCGTCTGTGGATATCGCACGCCATGGAGCAATAACTGGTTGCGGCAGCGTGGACATGGCGTTGCTCTGCATAGCCAGCACATGGAAGCGAAGGCCATCGATATTCGGATTCCCGGTGTTTCTACCGCAAGGGTGCGGGACACGGCGCTCGCGATGCAACTCGGCGGCGTCGGCTATTACGCTGCATCCGATTTCGTCCACGTTGACGTAGGCCGCGTTCGCAGCTGGTAAATCGTTGAACACCATGGATGCCGTTCTGTCGAGACGTTAGCAGGTATCGCAAAATAGTCCCGACTGGAGCGACGGGCAATTTCCGAGCAGCCGGTTTACGTCCACTTGAACTGGAGCACATCAGTAAACATAAGCCGACTTCTCGCCCACGCTTGTCCCTTGCAGTCGCGCGGCGGACCATACATTAGCGGTATTGATGAGAGTAAGGTGTCATAACGAAACGCCATGCCAACCGAGCATCCTTCATTCGTTATGCAATAAACAAATATTGACAAACGATAAACACAAGGTTACGGTAAAACTGCCATGAAGAGAAGCTCAACGATATTTCTCCAAGTCGTCATAGTGTTCATCGCCATTGGTGCTCTTGCTCTTATGCTTTGGGAACCTCACCTCGAGGGCAGGAACGCGCACGCCACCCTCTTTCAGATTTACTTTAACGATCCATTCTTGGCGTACGCGTACATCGCATCCATTGCGTTTTTCGTCGCGCTCTACCAAGCATTCAAGCTCCTGGGGTATGTCGGAAGAAATGAAGTATTCTCGCAACGTTCAGTGAAAGCATTGCGGACCATAAAATACTGCGCGATGTCCCTTGTCGGTTTTCTCGTAGGAGCAGAAGGCTACTTCTTTATCGTTCAGCGCGGTAAGGATGACATTGCTGGCGGCGTCATGATGGGTCTTTTTTTGATTTTCGTCTCTGTTGTCGTCGCCACCGCTGCGGCGGTGTTTGAAAGAACGTTGCAGAGCGCTGTAGAGCTGAAGTCCGAGAACGACTTAACGGTATAACCAAACAAGCATGGCAATCATCATCAATATCGACGTAATGCTGGCGAAGCGGAAGATGAGCGTCACCGAGCTTGCCGAGAAAGTCGGCATCACGATGGCCAACATCTCCGTTTTGAAAAACGGCAAGGCAAAAGCGATCCGGCTATCGACGCTGGAAGCAATCTGCAAGGCTCTCAAATGCCAGCCTGGAGATATTCTGGAATATAAGGATTAAGTAAAACCACCTCATCGGAGGTGCGGAAACGGCGCGGATCACCACCGTCACCAGCCAGCAGCGCGTCCAAAGCGTTTTGTCGATAACTCCTCACAAACGCGCTTTTCGTCACTTGGCCGTGTAGTCGCCTATTCAGAAGTTGCGCCGGCTCTGAGCTTCGTTCAACAGAGCGCTTCGTAACAGTCTCAAATCCCTGGCCTACCTCGACTTGGGGGCCAGGATTTCGCGGAGAGTTACCTCCATTAGGCATGCATTGAGGAGAGTGGACGGGACGGCCAGTGGGCAGAGGGCAGCCGTGCCCAGTGAAGATGTGGCGAGGTATGTGCGAACTCACACTTCGCTTTGCGAAGGATGGGAACCAGCTATGGGGCCAAATCATCTTGGAGCAATGTCGTACACCTCAGAAGTGAAAGATCACATCCGTCGCGAACGTAAACTGATTCGTTCGCGTCCCCTTGTCGTACGCCCTGCGGTCCCAGGCATGATCAAACCGCACCTCCGGCCTTAGCTGGACCGTGGATCCCACCCAGTGACTCAGCATCAACGTGGCCTCGCTGTACTTCGTCGCATATCCTGTTCGCTGGCCCTTCTTGTCATTCAAGAAGTCAGTACGGAGGGACACGAAATCGTGCGGCGAAAGCTGCTTGTTAACGTAGTTCACCATTGCCCACTCCGGCGCAAGACAGGTTTGGATGCCCACTTTGCAATTCGCGCCGTTTGTTCCCTTTTCTGGCGTAATCGTCCCGTTCACACTCGGCACATCTCTCTGGTACATCGCATACATCTCCGTCGCCATATGCCAGGTGTTTCCGAACTTGTGATACCAGGTACCGTCATACATCTGCAGATTGTTGAATGCATACTTGCCATCGTTAATTCCGTTTGCACACAGGTAGAAGTTGTCGTTCACGCTCTTTGTCGTATAGCTCACACAACCCATGAATGAGGGTTTTGCGTCCTCGGTCCATAACGCCACATCATGACTACCCGAAATTCCGACCTGGACCACCCATTGATCGTTGGCCTGGATCGTCGCCAGCACCCCCGTGTCGGTAAACGGGTCCACAGCATATAGCAGTGAGTGGCTGAAGATGTAGTTGTTTGGCGTCAACTGCGCTTCGATTCCCGGGATAGAGATAAACCGTCCCACCCGAACATTCATGCCCTTCGCCACATGCGGGAAGTACACGTCCGCATACTCCAGCACCGGGTCGAACCCATACTGCCTGTCGTGGTCGAGCAACTGACTACTGAAGTATCCCTTGTTCGTCGTAGACCGGTAGTCGGTCCCAAAGAATCCAGTGAGATGAAATCCCCAGTCGACATGGTCCCGCTGCACCGAATCAGGCAGGCGCTCGATATACACTACCGCCTGCCCCAGTTCTACGCGGTTCGAATAGATATCGTTCGTTTCCGGATAATTTCTGTCGCGCGACGTTGTCACGTTCGCCGTCGGCTCGACCCACCCGTAGATCTTTGTCCGCCCCGTCGCTCCGTCGATCGCGGTCTGCAGCGGGTACACATTCCCATCTACCTCTCCAATCGTCGGTGACCCACCGTACGACCAGTCCGAGTTGGGAAACGGAGGTGAACTCAGCGGCGAGGCTGGTCCCCGTCGAGCCGCCGCAGGCCCTGCCACGGCTGTCCCCTTCCAATCCACCTTATAAAAGTCTATCCATCGCTCAACGAAGTTCCCTGTGCGCTTCGTCGTCGCCGAAGGGCCAGCAGGGGTCCCGACCGGAACCTGTTGGGCCTCGGCACAAGACACTGAAATACCGGCAAGGACTACCACGAATCTCCTCAACCATCTTCCGGCAGTCCCAGCTCCCATACGAAGACCCCACCCAAGAATGCTCACGGTAACGTATCGCGGCAGAACTCACTCTATGGAACGCCGCATAGGAAATCCATTAAGAACGCTTCACACGATATGAAGTAACCATTGGTTCGTGTTCCGGGGGATTGTCAGCTATTTGGAAGTAGCGCTGGCCATGAGCTTTGTTCAAACAAAGAGTTTCTTAACCGTCTCAAATCCGTGGCCTATCCCGATTTGGAGGCTAGCCTTTCACCGAGAGTTCCGTCCATCATGCATGTATTGAGGAGAGCGGAGTCGATGGCCGGTGGGCAGAGGGCAGCCGCGTCCTGATACACTTTTCTTTCGGATTCCTTTCGGATTCTAGACGTATTTGATAGACCGTTCTGCGTACTGAAGGCGGGACGGGGAGGTTTCATGCAGCGGTTGCTGACGCTTGTTTTCCTGCTGGGCCTTGCTGTTCCGGCCGGCATTTCGATCTCTGGGTGCACACGCAATCCTGCGGGGAACTATTGCAACGGTGCGGGTTACGGACTGAAGCTCACGGATGTGGCTTCGATCGACCTCGAGCCCAGAACGACGGGCATTTCGCTGGCGTTTGGCCAGACGCAGCAAGTTGCCTCTCCGACGGCCAAGACCTGCAAAGGCACCACGGCGAGCGTCTCCGGCTATACCTACGGCACGTCGAACAATCAGCTGGTGGACCTTTCGCCGAGCGGCAATATCTGCGCCGGCACGTGGAACAGGCGCAGTGGCGGCGGTATTCCTGATTACACGATCTGCAACGCGCCTTCGCCGCTTCCCTCGACCAATGGCGGCCCCTACGCAGCTGCTTATGTAACGGCTACCGCTCAGGGCATTTCTTCGAACCAGGTGCAAATCTTCGTCCACCCTCAGGTCACTTCGGTTTCACTTGTGCTTGAGGATATTGGGACGACCACGCCATTTGCCGGGTGCCTTTCGCAGACACAGACGGCTCAGCTCGATGCGCAGGCTTTCTACAACTCGAACGGTACGCAGACTTTGCTGTGCGCCCCCAATTCGACGAGCGTGCCGAGCTGCTCGACGGCCATTGGAAACCTGCAGTATGCATCGCAGAACGCGACTATCGCTACGATCGATCAGTTTGGCGTGATCACAGCAGTGCTTCCGGGGACGACGTACATTACCGCCTCGGTTGCCGGCTCTGGCTCATCGGCGGGATATTTCTCCACCTGCCCGCCGGCCTCAATCAACGTGACGCTGAATGGGCAGACCTCGGGAACGGTTACCCAAGGTGTAACGCAGAACCTAGTAACGCAGATCATCGACACCAAGGGGAATGCGATCCAGGGCCTGACGCTCGATTATCAGTCTACCAATCCCCTGACGATCAGCGCGGGGGCCGGTGGCGCGATCACCGCCAACTTTGCAGGTCAGGCGGATATCTATGCGGTGTGCCAGCCGAATACCTGCAATCCCGCGCCGATTGACAAGATTGGCGTCAACCTGACTGGCGCGCCGATTACGAGCAATTCGGTTACGATCACGACGCCGGGACTAGCAAGCCAGTTTATCTGGATGGCGAGTCCTGTATCGCCATCGAGCCCGGGGCTGCTGACGCTGCCAGGATTGCCTCCGAATGCGGGCTCGCAGTACTTCGTTCCTGTCGAGTTAATCACCGGCTCAGTAGGCTCGCCGGTGAAACTACCTTATATTCCGAACACGATGGTGCTGGACCGGACGGGGAGCAATCTTTATTTCGGATCGAGCCACGAACTGATGGTCTACAGTACCGCGACCAACTCCCTGACGAAAGAAGATCCAAACGTGCCGGGTGTGGTACTTGCTGCCGCACCTGATAATCAGACGATTCTGATCAACGATCCGCTCCGAAAGATCTTCTATGTGTACCGGACATCCGCCGGATCTTTCACGACATTTTCCGGTGTTGGGACTGCGGCGCAGTGGACTCCCGACGCAAAGACGCTGTACATCGTAGGCACGGATTACTCGACGAATCCGGCAGGAACTCCGACGCTGTTTGTGAACAATATCAACACTGGATGGACGACATATCCGTTGCCCAGTGCCTCGTCGAACGTGGCGATCACGATTCCGAGCGTGGGCGCATTTGAGAGCGGACAAACAACGATTGCGCACGCATGGTGCCCGCAGGTCACGCCGTCTTCCACCGGTTCGACGCTTGGGCAGGCTTATCCGCTGGCGGCGACGGTCGCGGCACAGACGGATGTGTTGGCGGCAACAACGGACGGCGCGCATGTGCTGGGTGTCGGTCTGGATGGCGGAAGCTCTCCTACGCTGACGGATATCAGCGTGGATACCTTTGGCAGTCTGAAGACGGGTGCGTGCCCGACAGATCCGGCCGGAGATACAATTCTGCCGGTTACGCTCGCCACTCCATTCGTGCAGACGCCGTTGCCTTTCACTGCAAGTCAGCTTGACCAGGTGGTTGCGGCGCCCGGATCCAGCCTGGCATTTGTGACGTACGCCACGGCGAGTGGCGCTGCGCCTACTGCGAAATTGCCTTATTATCAGCCGGTGGCCGGCGCAGGTCTGGGGACGGTGGGGCAGGTGACGCTGGCGGGTAGTCCGACGGCTCCGGTAACAGGCGTCTTCAGCCTGGACGACACGATCTTCTTTGTCTCGACTTCGGGTGATAACCTGGTGCATTACGTGGATGTGAAGTCGTTGACGGACAAGCAGCAAATCAAACCGGGGTTGGTAGATGCGAACGGGAATTCATTGCCCGTTACGGTGATTGTGACGAAGCCTCGCTCTACGACGTAATCGCAAAATTCTTCTGTAACAGCAGAAGCTCGCTCGCACTCTCTGGAGCGAGCTTCTCTTTGTGTGGGTGGCCTTGGGGCCGCAATCTGGCGAGATAGAATCGAAGCTATGATCAAAGGGATTTCCTTCATTCGCCAAGCCGCGAGTACGACCGCCTATGAGCGGTTGGCGGGCTTCTTTTCTGCGCTGGGGTTTGCGCCGGGGAAGGGATGGGATGAGGAGGCGAGCCGCGGAGCTTCGTTTGTGGCTCCGCTGGGCAACCTGGAGATCGTGGATGGCGAGATGCCTTCGGATGGAAGTGTGATGGTGGAAGTAACGCAATTGGACGCGGTGCGCGAGGCTGCCATCGCGTGGCTTCGCGGGCATGGAGAAGAGCCGCTGGAGCGCGTTACGGATGTTGCGGAGACGCATTGGAAATCGCGGATGTTCAGCGTTGAGCCGGTACCCGGAGAGCGGGTTGCGTTCTGGGAGTGGACTGATCCGCTGAAGGGAAAGCCGCTTGCCGTTGAAGGTGATCTATCGGCAGAGGGAATGCGCTTTGCGATCGTGGTGGCTCGATGGAATGCGGTCATAACTGACCGGCTGCTGGACGGCGCGCTCGATGCCTTGTTGCGCAGCGGCGCGGCGCGGCGGCACATTGAGGTGGTTCGCGTGCCGGGCGCGTGGGAGATTCCTGCGGCGGCGCGGACGCTGGCGGAGAGGATTCCAGTGAACGGCGGGCCGGGGCAGGTAGACGCGGTGATCACGCTGGGATGTTTGCTGCGCGGCGAGACTGCGCACTACGAGGCTATTTACAACGAAGTGGCACGGGGTATAGGGCAATCGCAGCAGGAGACCGGTGTTCCGCACAGCTTTGGGGTGTTGACCTGCGAGACGCTGGAGCAGGCTTTGAATCGTGCCGGCGTGAAGGCGGGAAACAAAGGATTTGAGGCTGCGATTGCGGCCGTTTCCGCACCTCCGATGAGGTGGTTTTACTTAATCCTTATATTCCAGAATATCTCCAGGCTGGCATT
>Ga0206964_10211_pt1 | contig 17737 bp, 14 predicted proteins | sample Alteio_BWOrgHeat_25_FD_152980 | JGI IMG/M metagenome (GOLD analysis project Ga0206964, IMG submission 152980) | Enriched cells from forest soil in Barre Woods Harvard Forest LTER site, Petersham, Massachusetts, United States -... | ecosystem: Environmental > Terrestrial > Soil > Temperate forest >...
GCCTGGGAACATTTCAGGCGTGGGAAGGCCCGGTGCTCGCTGGAACGGATACGTTTCGTGCGTATTCTCCGCTCTCGTGCCTTGCTGCATCGTATCGGCTGGAGTCGAGAATCGATCAATCGTACTTTGGCATTGACAGCGCTATTTTTCTTACGATGGAAGATGGCGGCTCGATCGAAGCCGTTGCAAGCGTGGCCGATGGCGGGTGGCATACGCTGTTCCTCAGTATGGATGGAAAGATCGCGGCGACGGGCCAGAACGATTACGGCCAATTGGGAACCGACGTGACCGATACGAATTTGCACTCTGGACTGGTCGATTTTCCACCGGGTGTTACGCAGTTCGTAGCGATCGCGGCAGGACTTCGGCATTCGCTCGCCATCGGGAATGATGGTTGGCTCTATGCCTGGGGCGACGACAGCACGGAGGAGCTTGGGATCGGAAAAGCTCCCTACCAAATAGCGCCGGTTCGGGTGATGAGAGTGTGCCCTCCGGTTTCGATGACGGCCAGCCTGAGTTCGCCGAGCGATTTCAGGAACCCGTTCCAGATAACGCTCACGGTGCAGAATACGAGTGCCGTATCGCCGCTCACGAATGCCGATGCGTTCCTCGTTCTGGGTGCGCCACTTGCATATTTGGATAGTGCAGCCGATGAACAGGTTCCCTCGCCGATTCCCGCAACGGGAACCAGTTCTCTGGTTTGGGATGGAATGCTCGGTCAGGCGATCTTCCAGCCGGTTAATCCGAATTATTTTGCGTACGTTAGGGCGATAGGGTCGGCTCCAGTGCTGGTGCATCCGAAGTCCACAGCAAGTATCATTCCCGGTCCGTGGTCGATCGATGCGAACGTGTATGATTCCACTACCCATGTGCCGCTCTCAGGCGCAGAGGTGATCGGATTGCCGGGCGTGGATACCTCAGATAAAAATGGAAACTTTAAGTTCAGCACATTCGCCGGTAATTCCATTAAGATCGAACGGGAGAACTATGAGACGAATTCTGTTTTTTTTCAGGTATCGAAATATACCGGGTTCGAAACGCTGAATCCTTATGACACACTGAAATTTCCTTTGCTGCCTTCCGATATTCAGGGAAATTTTTCGGAACCAGCGCCGCCGTTCATCGGGGATAGTATTCTCAAAGTGTATTACCCCGATTCCCTTGCCGGCTATGCCATATCGCGCCGCGTGATCTTCCGAACGCTCGATAGCGGCATCCAGTGGTCCGCGATGTATGTGGCCGAAGTGGATCTGCACGATCTGAAGTTCCTCGATCCGGCACATGGATGGGTCGTCGGCGATAACGGCACCATTCTGAGTACGACCGATAGCGGAGAAACATGGCAGACCATAAAGGTGGGAGATAAAAATCTGCATGCTCTTGCCGTTATTGATCTTGACACAGCATGGGCCGTAGGCGATAGCGGAACGATCGTGAAAAAATCGGGAGATCTTTGGACTGTGTTTCCGCAGCTTGGTTCGAACAGGTTATCTGCAATTCATTTTTTCGATGCGGAGCATGGAGTCGCTGGAACTATAGGAGGATATTATATCTACAACTTTGGAGTCTGGATGAGGCATTACTTTAACAATCCTTCTCCGCCTCTGCCCGTGGATGTTCGAGCTGTTTATTATGCCGATCCGGAGCACATTTATCTCGCTGGTACTAATGGGATCTTTGTTGAAGACTCTCCCGGCAATCCCTTCGTATATAGCCCGACCCATACCTCCCAAACGATCAACAGCCTTTATTTTCTCAACACGAACGTGGGCTATGCCACAGGCGATAGCGGCGCCTCGTTAGTTACGTACGATGGCGGTTACAATTGGGCGAAGCTGCGTGAGTTCCCGCACACCGCTACATCCATGAATTTCTTCAGTCTTGCCGGACATGGAGTTTCGGATAATGCGGTGCTGAATTATGACGGAACTCCGAATTCCCTCAGTGCGATCGTTCGCGGGCGGCTGACGTTCGGGGACCCGGCGGAGCCGATCATGGGAGCGGAAGTGGATCGGTATTATATCGCTCTCGATATTTCCGATACGAACAAGAAGGACACTGTGCGAAGCCTTGTTGACACCAACTATACGAACGAGCAAGGTAACTTTGTTTTTACCGGCATCGATCCTATTTTTTCGTATGAGTATCATATCAAGTTCACCGATAGCGGCATTGCCAAGACCAAGATCTTTTATGCCATTCATGCCCAACGTCATCAAATTATCACGCTGAATTACAATGACTATACACCGCCGCCGGATACGATCGTAGATGATGTCACGTTGTCATCGGATGCTCCACTATCGCTCGATGTCAGCGCTTCGCATTCCATCGCGCGAGTGTTTTATAGCATTCCATACGTCGGCGAAGCACGGCTCGTCGTGCAAGATATTTTGGGCCGAACTGTGCGGATAGTTTCTGATGGATTACATCCGCAAGGATCGTCGGAAGCAGATATTCCACTCGATGGCATGGCTGCGGGCGTCTATTATGTTACGCTCTCAGCACGCGGAGAAAGTATGACAAGGAAATTCGTGGTTTTGCCATAATTCTTGGATCTCCCAAATTATGATGTTGCAAAAGAAATCAAGAACCATTTCTCAACAAAATAGTTATTATGGCCCGTTGATCCAGATAGTATTTCAATGTCAAAATCTCTCAAACTTCAATTAGTAACGCCCGACCGCTCCATCTTCGAGGGCGAGGTCGAAGAATTCACCGTGCCTGGCGCGATGGGGCCGTTTACGGTGCTCATAAATCACTCTCCCATTGTATCGGCCCTGGTTGCCGGTTTGTTCAAATGGAAAGAAGCCGGTCGCGAATCGAAGTTGCTGCTGGGCGGCGGATTCCTCGAATTCCATGAGAATTCCGGCGTCGTGCTTGCAAGTTCTGCCGAGCGCATTGATGATATTGATGTCGCCCGCGCCGAGCGATCCTTTGCCCGCGCCGAGGAGCGCCTTCAACATGCCGTCGATGGCACCATCGACTACGATCGTGCCCGTGCCTCCCGCGATCGTGCCAAAGCTCGGATCGCTGCGAAGAATCCGGTTCGCGGTTAAGTCCGGCTTTTTCCGCTACTTTTCCGGTGCCAGATTCACCAGGTTCATCGCCTTCTGAATTCCCGACTCAACGATCTCAAAGCACGATACGGCTGCGCGTTCCATCATTGCTTGCGCGGTATCCGTTTCATCGGGCTTGAATTTCGAAAGCACATAATTCACTTGCCCGCCGCGATGGAAATTCGAGCCAATACCGCATCGCAATCTGGCGAAATCTTCGGTTCCCAATTCGTAGATCACCGAGGTCAGCCCATTATGTCCGCCATCGGAGCCTAATGTTCGCAGGCGAAGCGTTCCCAATGGCAAGGCAAGATCGTCCGCAATGACGATGAGCTGCTCCTTCGGAACTTTATAAAACTGCAGCGCATCCCGAACGGCTCGGCCCGACAGATTCATGTAGGTCGTCGGCTTGATGAGCAATAGCTCATCAGAACCCCGCCAGCCTTTGGCGAAATAATATTCACCCTTGCCGCCGCGCCATCCCGTCGAGCGTTCCATTTTTTGCTCGACGAGATCCACGACCTCGAACCCCACGTTATGCCGAGTTCCGGCATACTCACGGCCAATATTACCGAGACCCGCGAATAACCACACTGGTTATCCCTTCTTATCGGACTTACCCTTTTCCGCCACAGGAGCTTCTTCCTCATCCTTCTTGCCCTTCTTGATCTGCTCCGGTTCCGCGACGACCGCTTCCGTAGCAGCGACCACTTCTTCCGCAGCCTTCGGAGCGGCGATGATGACGATCACAGCATGGGAATCCGTCGAGACGGTGTACGTCGGATTCGGAGGAAGATCGCTGACGTGCAGCGAATGGCCGATCTTCAGGTTCGTAATATCCAACTCGATATGATCCGGGATCGCGTCCGGCAGAACCTCGATCGAAAGTTTATGCAGCGAGAAATCCATCACGCCGCCATCCTTGACGCCGATCGCAGTTCCCACCAGCTTCACCGGCACATCGATGCGGATCTTCTCATCGGCATGGATGAGGATCAGATCGATATGGCTTACGCGATCCGTAACGGGATGGAACTGTACCTCGCGAAGAACGCAGCGCTGTGGGTTCCCGTCCAGATTCAAACTGACGGTATGCGTCTCGTTCGTATAGATAAGCGGACGGAGATCGAGTTCCTTCACATGGAAGGGAATGCTCGGCTCGCCGTGGCCATAAAGGACGCCGGGAACCCGGCCCTGCTGACGGAGTTGAAGTGCAGTCGAACCGCCTAATTTTTTACGCGATTCCGCGTTGATCGTAAGTTGTGCCATTGTGTTCTATCAGCCGCTGCACACTTACGTCCTAATAAAAGGAGCAGTGCCCAACAGCGCTGGTGGAATAAATACCCCAAATCTCCGCATGTAGCGGCAAGCCAGGGGCCGTTAAAAAGTGAGCCACGTAAGCAATTTCCACCCCACTTTGGTTCGCAGAAATGCCGATGAAACCCTATTCGCATCTTTTTCATATCCAATCCCCTGCATCATCATCCTTTTCCCATAGAAATTGCCCTTTTTCCCAAAACGCATGTGTGCTTCATGGGCGGTGCCGTTTTCAGGCCAATTTCGACGCTGTCTCTCAGACAGCGCAAAAAAATTTCGGCATTTGTGTTCGGAAGCAAGTTCCATTCCACAATGTATCCACAACGTTATGCACGTTCCGAAGATTTTTTACGCGCAAACGCATTTGTTTTTCATGAACGTATGGAGTATTCCATCAGACTTTTCATTAATTTCATATAGAAAACCATGTTCCCGATTGTCATTGAACTCTTAAAGTCCCCATTCTTAATTCTCAATTTTTAATTGAGAATTGATATAGGTGCCTATTATCCCACTCCCTAATATACAACAACCAAAACCCAAAAGCAAGGAAATCCAAAATTATTTTTGAAAATCCGGCAACCGTAGGGACGTGCTGCGCACGTCCGTTTTGCTTGGTTGAGAACGCGGATTTCAATAAGACGATTTCGATATTTATGTCCAAAGCACACCGCTCACCGAAGAGGAGCACAAGCGTTTGAGCGCAATTATAAAAGCGAACCGCGAGAAAGATGCTCGAAGGACGTCACTCCGTTCCGTTCCCAAAACTCCGAAGCGCAGCAAAGCCACAAGCCGCTGAAAATAAGGAGCGGCCTTCGGAAAATTCCGTCGCACCAATGCCTCATTGTTTCTCTTGGAAATCAAAGCTGATTCGGAATCAAGCTTTTTGAAAACATGATCTAATTATTGCGTATCTTTGTAACGAAAAGCACGTATTAGCAGGAAAACTGCATATTTATAGGCTTAAAAGCAAAAAACAACGTCATGCTACTCTGGTTTACATTAGGAAACTACCGATCTTTTAAAGACAAAGCTACGCTCAGTCTTCAGGCCACTTCGTCTGACGAATTGGAAGATACGAACGTGTACCACTCAGATGGACTTCGAATCCTGAAAACTGCCGCGATTTATGGTCCAAATGGAGGTGGAAAAAGTAATTTCTTGCGGGGGCTTTGCTTCATGGCAAAATTCGTAAAGGAGTCCTCATTGAATACGCAGATCGGTACCCCCATTAATGTCGAGCCGTTCTTGCTCAGTCAAGACACTGAAAATGAGCCATCCTACTTTGAGGCGGCTTTCAAAACGGACAAAGCAACATATCAATATGGCTTCGAGGCAGACTCAAAGGAAGTCAAGAAGGAATGGCTGTATCAAACGGGGACAGGGAAACCTGCTCGTTTATTCTACCGAGAAGGAATGGAGATTCAAAGTGGCAGAAAATTCGGTGCTGGCAAGCAAATTGAGAAAATGGTACGCAATAATTCCCTGTTTCTCTCCGTTGCTTCTCAACTTAATGTTGAGGTATCGAAGGATATATTGGAATGGTTTGGAAAAATCATGGATTTTACAGAAATTCCCCACCACGCATACCAGAATTTTAGTGCCAGTCTCTACGATAGGAGTGTAATTGGCGAAGGACTTAAAGAGGATTTAAAAACTCTCGGTTTCATCTTTGAACAATTATCAGTGGAGATTATTCCTCCAGACTCCCCGTTGCCTATAGAAGGAATGCGAGAGACTCTACTTGAGATTGGCAAAGGCAAACTTTATAAACTAATTCTTCATCACGCGAAACGAGACAACAAGGGAAAGATAATCGGAACGACTGGTTTTGATTTTTCCAAAATGGAATCAATGGGAACACAAAAGGTCGTTGCGTTTTTGCCATTTATACATTTATTAACAAAATCTTTTTTATTAAATGTTGCTGACGAGTTTGAGGCAAACATGCACCCGCTGCTTGCGAGAGCCCTCCTTATGTTAATCAATCAAAGCACAGTAACTAACGGAGGGCAGCTAATATTTGCTACCCACGACACGAATTTACTTGCTCCAGGTCTACTTCGTCGGGATCAAGTATGGTTGACTCCGAAGAATCAACGCGAAGAATCATATCTTGTATCGTTGGTTGAATACAAGGTGAAGAAAGAGAATAATATGGAGAAGGGATATCTTGAAGGCAGATATGGGGCGATTCCGTATATTGGAAAAATGGAAACAAAAGTAATTACGCCGTCTAATGCAAAAAAAACAAGAAACACGGCGAAGAAAAAGTCTTGATAAATGTCCTCCCTGGCGCTCACCATTCGAAGTGAAGCGTATAGTTGAGAAGCGCGAGGAAAGAAAGAAATTATTAATCGTTTGCGAAGGCGAGAAAACAGAGCCTTTGTACTTCGAGAGTTTCGGCATACCAATATCATTCGTTAAAGTCCATGGAGCCGGGATGAACACCATCTCAGTAGTCGAAGAGGCCATACGATTGCGAGCCGAGAATCCTGAAAAGTATGAAATAGTTTGGTGTGTTTTCGATCGTGATAGTTTCGCCGCTCAGCGTTTTAATGAGGCTATCGATCTCGCAAAACGAAATGGAATTAATGTAGCCTATACGAATGAAGCGTTTGAATTGTGGTACTTGCTTCACTTTGATTATCATAACACAGGAATAAGTAGGAGCCAGTACGAGGAGAAGCTTACAGAAAATCTAGGGCGAAAGTATGAGAAAAATGATGGCACTATGTACAGCGAATTAATCGACAAGCAGGACATTGCAATCAAGTACGCTAAGAATCTATTGAAATCTCACGGAAAGAATCACAATCCAGAAAAAGATAATCCATCAACTACGGTACATCTTCTTGTTGAACTCCTTCGCAGTTATCAAGATTAGCTAATGGATATTCCTGTTGGCTGTGGTGCAATCCTAAATGGCGCTTGTTTTTATGAATCCTCCTGCTGGCTTTTGTATCCCGCGCGCTGCATCCACCGCCACATCACAGTTCAAAATTCTACTTCCCTCCCGCTTGCGGGAGGGGTCGTTGGCAGCACCCTTAAACCTGTGAACGTTCTTCCGCACGGGATTTCAATTTCAGATTCATAGCCTGGAATCCTCGAAGCGTGTTCGGCGCGACCATCCCCCACAATAATGGAACGATCACACCAAAAAATTCCTCGCGTTGAATAAAATGCGTTTTGCTATCTGCTAAGGCTTCGAGTTCGAAGATATGTTCTCCATCGAAAAGTCCTTTTATGACGAGCGACCCCAGCCAGCGCAGCCTTTTCCGCTCCGTTCGTTCGAGGCACGTTAGCCAGAACGTCATCGGTCTGATGTCCGGCGGCTCGATACGAATTTTGAGCTTATGTCCCACCGCAAGTTCCCCCTCGATACTCGTGATAAACGGATTCCAATCGGGGTAGCGTCGTATGTCCGTTAGAATGTCCCAAACGGTTCCGGCGTCGGCATCGATCGTAATTTCGGATCTCAGTTCTCGCATTTGAATAAAGTAAATTCGAAGAACACAAGCAATCCATCTTTCATCAGTTATCATTTCATTCTGGGTTCCGTGCCATCATACATGGCGCTTGCTTATGAATTCTCTTGCTGGCTTTGGCAGCCCGGCACGGCACGCGGCACCCGCGCAGGCTAGGCCAAATGTCGAGTACTCATTCGGGAGCGTCTTCCTGTCAGGTAATGTTGGTTTTGTACGTTTCAATTGATTGTTGGATAAATCTGAAAGTCACATTATGAGATCAACATTCTTTTCCCTTTCTATCGCTTTCGTGGTCGCATTGATGGCCGGTTGTAACAGTAGTACTGGCACAAATTCCAACGGCAATTTTAGCGCCGATCTGAACGGAACGCAATGGCTTCCGCAATCGACCGTGTATGGGGTTTATGATTCCGTCGTTAACAAGATCTGGATCAATGCTACGAACTCAAAAGGAGCATCCATGTGGGTCTTTATCGATTCGACGGAATTCGCTCCCGGTAACTATAACTCCTTCGGTGGCTATGCGGATAGTAATGTTTATGGTAGCTATTATTGGTCTTCGGGTCAACTGAGCCTTAGTGCGGTAAGCAAAACTCATGCGACTGGAACATTTTATTTTACTGCCAGGCTATACAATAGAACGGATTCTGTGAACATAACGAACGGCGAGTTCAATGTTGCAATTTATCCGGGCCGGATACCAAATTAATCGAGCCAATTTATTTTTATTAAGTACAGTCCTACTGTTTACCCAACCTTATACCGATGAGCACATTACAAGAGGAACTAACAATTGACAAATCCAAAGCTGTTCAGGATCGTCCAACGATCATTACTATTGTCTGCGTCCTCGGTTTTATCGGGGCTCTCGTCACCATTCCAGCGATATTTTCAGATGTCGCTCGTAATGTCGGAGCATGGTATCCTCCGTTTCTTGCGATCGGTGGCATCGTTGGTTTGATATCAATTTTGGGGTTGTGGAAAATGAAGAAGTGGGCCGTCCTCCTCTATACAGCAGGTGCTGTGATAATTCAGATCGTCTTACTTGCAATGGGTCACTGGAATGTTATTGCACTGGTGTTTCCCGGTATTGTCATCGCGATCATGTTTTCCCAAATATCAAAAATGCGCTAATTGATAAATATTGTGGGTTCCGTGCGCTCATAAATGGAGCTTGCTTATGAATCCTCTTGCTGGCTTTGGCAGCCCGCGCGCGGCCTCACCTAACCTCTACCCCAAGGGAGGAGAACAAGAATGGAATTTTAGCCCCTACGGAGCTAAGACCGCTTGACATTCGGCGAAAAATGTCTTATATTTGCCACGCTTATTTGAAAAGCATTCTTCGATCTTCATCAGAACCATGAAAAATAAAACTATTACAACCCTTCTTGGCGCGCTTTGCGCAGTTACGTTCTTTGCCGGCTGTTGGATGACTTCTTCCACGAACGACGGCAACTGCGGCCCGGACCAGCAGGCATCCGTGGGCAAAACCATTACCGCGACGAGCGATGAGATCTACGTCGAGAGCGGATCTATTGCTAATAGCAGCAGCACCTGTCCGGCAAGCTTTCACCTCTTTTGGGATTGGGCAAATCCGGCTCGGGCGCTTACCGATAGTACCCTGCCGCCGCTCATCGATCTAAAACATTCGTTCCACGTCAACTCGGATAACCTTAGCTTTTCGGACGATACGCCGCTTCCCACGCGCACACACGGCGTCGGTGGATACTCCTGGTCGATCGAGTTCGAAGACCATAATACGGGCGATACAGCCGCATCGAATTACTATATCAAGACCTACCTCGGTTCTAGTTTATCCGCCGATTCGGTGAGCATCTCGGCGCGCGTGAACTATTATAAGCATTAGGAAGAGCATACCATATAACTGTGATCGGGCACCTATTGTGGGCTTCGAATAATTATAGGAGTATGTTCTCAACACAAATGATTATCGTGGTGTCGGTTTTTGCTGTGGCGTGGTTTTTCGTAATTCGCTGGGCGGTTCGCAGGTCGAGGGCGATTCGCGATGGGAAGGTCGAACAGCCTGTGATGCCCATTATCTACGGTGCTTGGCAAGACCACATGCTCGGCACAACCAAAATGCAACCCGGTGATATTACGGAGATCGAAAAAGATCTGGGCAAGGCAGCGAGAGATACCAAGGGGTAGAGGGGTGCTCCATCTAACTGTATTAATCTCCAAATTCGCTCAAAATCGGCGATTCATCAAATAATGGTAAAATTAAGGTCAAAAAACAGTGACCAGCTGTAACCTTTTGCCGTTTCGCGGGTCTTCTTAGTGTATGGGTCGGGTATCAGGTATCGGATATCGCGTTTCTGAGGCTGGCGGGGCACATCGCTCCGCCACTAAGACGGCGATTGCCGAAATTGGATATCCGGAAGCGCCTCTCTCGGCGATAAATGATAAGGTCGATCCCGATGAGGCTCGAAAGCTGGCTTTCCTCGCTGGCAGCGATGAAGCGTTTCTCGAACTCTATGCCAAGTACGAGCACTCGCTTTTTTATTACTGCAAGCGCATGATGCATAACGAGGCTGCTGCCGAGGATGCGTTTCAGGATATCTGGACGCGTATCTTCGAGCTTCGCGGCAAGCGGGATGCCACGATCACCCATTTTCGTGGATTGCTCTTTCACAGCGCCCGGAATCTGTGCCTGAACATGCTGCACATCGAACAACACGATGACAGCATCGAAGATAAGATCGGCGATGGCGAAGAACAAGTGGAATTTATTATCACGGAGCCAATGACGCGCGCAGCGTCCGGCCGTGAAATTCAGGCGCTTATGGTTAAAGCCCTGACAAAGTTACCATTCGATCAGCGCGAGACCTTCGTGCTGCACGAATATTCTGGGTTCACCTTCGGCGAGATCGCGGAGATGATGGGTGTGCCGGAAGCGAATGTGAAAGTGCGGGCTCATCGCGCGCGCGCCAGGTTGCGAAAGTTTATTCAGGGATGGCTCGGCCTCGGCGAGGACGACGATCCCTCAAATTTTATTTAAATAGTTTGCCGCTAAAAAAATATGGTCATGAATCAAGAAGAACAATTGAACCGGTATTTCGAGCATACGATGTCTTCGACGGAGGAACAGAACTTCCTCATCTCCGTCGCCGCCAGCGATCAGATGCGTATCGCATTTCGGTCGCAGCTCGAGCTGATGAAAGCGGTCCGCTCCGATAAGGACGCACTGCACGCGGGAATGAGCGGTCATCCCGTCGCGCATGTTCGTTACCGGACACTCGCTGCGTTGGGTCTCTCGGCCACCGCCGCCCCGCTTTTAGATCAGGAGCTTACGCATGAATCGGCTTTGCAAGCAGCCGAAATAGCGCCAAAGCTGCCCTGGTTCAGTACGCTTCTACGAACGCCAAAGCTGGCCCTCACCGCCGGCCTGGCGCTCGGTATCCTTTCCACGACTGCTGTTATGCGCCTTACGGAAGGCTCGCCCGCGCCCGTCGTTCAGAGCGTTACGGCGTCCCCAAGTGTTGCCCCTGTGAAAACGCCCACAAATATCCAGCCCAATGAAACAATACTGGCTCCAAATGGCTTGAATAATAGCAGCCATTCCGAGCAAGTGGCTGTGCATCATGCTACCATGCAGGCTGCTCATGTTTCGACGGTAGGAACTGCGGATCGAGCCAATGTTCCGGAACTCTCGAAGAACAATCCGGCCACGATGCATTCCAATAAGGCTAAGATCAATAGACCAAACGATTCGTCGGCGGCGAAACAATAACACTCGCTCATTTCACCGCTGCCCGAATCCTGCTTCTAAAGGATGGGAAGGGTTGCGAAAAATTCAGGGATAAGCAATTATCCGCCACCTCGCCGCGCCTCGAAATTTTGCGCGCGGGGAAGGATTATATTTTTTTTGAGCATAGCGTTGTGTGCTGCAAATACCCCGCTTTTTGCGCAAGATCAGAAGCCATCGGTTTTTGTGGGTGCTTCATTCAATTCTAATGTTGGGCTTGCAAATATTCAGGCGTATGATGGGAGCGATCTTTGCGGAGTATTCACAAGCGGGAAAAAAGGCGCGCCGAGTTTGTTCGGTGGAATAACATTCCCACTCTCCGGCAAATTCTCGATCGATACAAGGCTGGAATACGATAATCTTTCCACCTCGTTCAATCTCCTCGCAAACCCCACCGGCAATATGCCGCCAGCATTCGACCATACAACGCATGTCGCAGTTCCTATCACAAGAGAGCGGCTTTATGATGCAACACTCGATATGGTGGGCGGAGCTGTTCTCATTTCGTATCCCATTTTTCCAATGCTTCGCGTTTCTGCTGGCCCGTATCTTGGCTACCTTATCCGTCGTTCGTATGATGAAACAGAAGAGTTGATACCACCGACGGATCCTTCAGCGGTGTATGACACAACACGAACTACTACTCGTCCGATATCCAAAGGTACGATAGCTTCTATCAATCCTTTGCAGGCTGGAGTAGAATTTAGCGCAAGTTTCGAGTTGCCGTTCGAGCCTCACCTCTCACTTCGTTCTTCCATTGGGGCATCGATTCCATTCACGGCATTTTCGTCGATATTCTCGTCGATTCCGGTTGGCGGTCTTAATCTTATACCTATCGGCGGTTCGCTTGCGCTCGTCTATCATTTTTCAGAACCCCCAGCACCAGAGCCACCGCCAGCTATTGTGAGCGTTGCTCCACAACAGAAAGAACAACCCAAACCCATTCCAGTTGAAACTCCTACGATCGTCACGCCAAAACGCGCGATGCTTTCCGTATCCGTGAAAGCATTGGGAATGGGAGACGATGGCAGGGAAGTAACGGAACCGGTCATCTCCATCGAGCGGACGCATGTGACGGAAGTGTATCCGATGCTGCATTACGTCTTTTTTGATGATGGATCGAGCAAAATTCCCGAACGCTATCACCGCGAGACGGCTGCAACGCGGAGTGCATTTCACGAAAAGGATCTTTTCACAGCGAACGCATTGGAAATTCATCATCATGTGCTCGATATTTTGGGAGCGCGTTTGGCAAAAAATCCCAATACGAGTGTAACGCTTGTGGGAACCCGAAGCGAACATTCCCCGAACGATTCTTTGCAAAAGAGTACGGTCGCGCTCGGTCGGGCGCTTAGCGTGCAGGATTATCTTGCGAATGTCTGGGGCATCGCCCGCGATCGTTTGCATGTACGCGAACGTGCGTTGCCGGATGTGGCTTCGGACGATCACAATCCATTCGGTCAGGCGGAAAATCGCCGCGTCGAGATCATTCCCTCTTCGCCGGAGATCACCGCGCCGCTCTGGACCGAACGCATCGAGCGCATTGCCACGCCTCCGCGCATTGATTTCGAGCCGGAGATCACCGCAAATTCAGGAATTCGTTCCGCGACGATCACCGTCTATCAGCATGACCATGTTCTTCGCACCATTGATGCACTTAGCGATAGCGCGTCCAGCGATTATCTTTGGACGATCGATGAGCATTCCATGCCCGACGATGCGCCAAATGCAGAAGATTCCCTTCGCTATGTATTCTCTGCCGTCGATAGCTTAGGCGATACGGCGGAAGCATCCGGTGTTGTTCGTTTGCGAAAAGAAACCAGCGACATCACACGCCACGCGGGCGATACGACGCGGAACAAACAATTGGAACGATACAGTCTCATTTTGTTCGATTATAGTTCCTCACAACTCGATCGGAAAGAGTCGGAGGCGATCGTGAAGGAGATGGCTGCCGCGGTGAAAGATCAGGGACATGTGACGTTAACGGGACATACCGATAAAACCGGCGACGAAGCCTTCAACGACCGCCTTGCCCGCGACCGCGTCATGCGCGCCACGCGTATGCTCGAAACAGAATTGAAAAAACGCGGCGTACAAGCTCCGCCAGTCGTAATGGAGTCGCGTGGCTCTCGCGACAACTTATTCGATAATTCGATCCCGGAAGGACGTGTACTTTCGCGCACCGTCCGCGCAACGATCGAAAATGAAATGAAATGACCGTGATACCCCTTACTGCTAGATATGGCGCACTGCTTCGCGCGATCGTTCTGATCGCTGCGAGTGTGTGCGGCCCATCTATCGTATGCGCGCAGGATTGTTCGCGAAACATGCTTGCGATCACGGGTTCCAATTCGTATGTCGTCACGCCGGGCGTTTCGGCACTTAATCTTACGAATGGATTTACGATCGAGTGCTGGGCAAAAGTGAGTTTGGCGGCAAGCGGCTCGGCGCTCGTCGATAAGAACAGCTACGGGATCTTTTTCAACAATGATTCCATACTGTATGGGATGATCCGCCATTCCAGTTCGCTTCTCGATTACACGTCGCCGGTGGATACGCCCGCCAATTGGCATCATTTCGCGCTCGTCTTTACGCCGGGCGATAGCATGAGGTTTTATATCGACACAGTCGAAGTGTCGAGCGTACCGGCATCAATGTCATCCATAGACTCCAACACCGACAGCCTGCGGATCGGCATGAGCCTATCTGGAAAAGGTTTTATGGGGTCGATCGACGAGCTGCGTATTTGGAACGCGCCGCGCTCACTGGCCGCCATCCAGCAATCGCTCTATCGAACGCTTGCCGGTAACGATGCAGGTCTCGTTCTGTATTATTCGTTTGACGACCCCACAGGTTCCCGTCGCGTCCATGACTTTTCCGGTCATGGCAGAGATGGGTTCATTCGAGGCGCGAATGCCGAGATCGCTCCTTCGAGTTCGCCCATGCTGAATGGTTCTCAGGGTTACGAACTCGCTGCGGTCGAAAAGAATATTATTATTCCCACGCATCGATGTGAGCCAGCGTTCGATACCGTCATTCACGTAAGAAATCTCGGTTCAGCACCAATCGTTGTGGATACCGTTGGGTTCCATTCTGGCGCGGCGTTTTCTATCGTTCCCAATGCTTCGTTCACACTTCCTGCCGATTCGAACACGATTGATTCCCTTCGCCTGCACTTCGAGCCGAACACGGGCGGCATCTTCGACGACTCGATCTATATTGCAAGCTCCAGCAATTGTGGTGGAAGAATTGTCATCGGAGTCCATGCCACCTATGATAGCGTGGGACTGACAAGCAGCCCGGACACGCTTAACTTCGGTGCCGTCACGCAATGCCAGCTTCCGGCTACTCGAAAAGTGACGCTCACCAATACCAGCGTCACCGATTCCGTGACGATCCTCGGGTTCCAGCCGCCGCCCGGATTGGGCCTCCGCGTCCTGGCTTCGTTTCCAATGGAATTAGCTCCGCGCCAGGATACCGTCATTACCGTGCAACTCATTGGTGGAAATCAAGGCTCGGTAACGGCGGAGCTTGGTTTTGCTTTGGATAAATGCTCACGCCAGGCGATGATGAGTGTTACCGCCGTCCGTCAGGAAGCCAGCCTTGCGGTGCCGCCGCTCATCGACTTTGGAAGCGTTCCCGCCACACTTGCGGGCGTGTCGCGCGATACGGCGATCGTCGTCAGGAACTCCGGAGATGTACCGAATGGGATCGGGAGTATCACAGCGAAGCCTGCAAGCGCAATACAAATTATTGATGGCAGAACAGGCATCTTTAAGTTACCAGGCGACACCCTTCAGGTGCGTGTCCGAATGAATGCTGTGTCCTGTGGGCTTGCGACAGCGCAGCTCGATCTAACGGGCGCGGCATGTCCTGTCGATAATGCAATAAAGCTATCGGTCATGCTCACGCCGCCCATTCCGCTTACAACTCCCACGCTCGATATGGGCGTTTCGTGCCTGGCAAAAGACACCACTATTGTTATTGCCAATCCGAACGCGATTCCAGTCGTACTTGATACGATCGCGTTCTCAACAAATTCCGTCTTTGCGAATGAGCCGTTCTTCCCGATCACTATTCCTCCGCATGATAGTATGCCGGTTCAACTGCGTTTCGATCCTTCGACGAGCGGGAACGTTATAGATACCGCATATTTGCAGATGTCCCCGTGTGGAACGGGCATAGCGATCTTCAAAGGACAATTAGGATTCACGGGACTCTCCTTTAGCGCTCCACAGCTTTTCTTTGGGCGCGGTTGCAAAACGGATTCCATAACGGAGTTCGACACGTTGACCAACCTCACTTCGGATACGACCAAGCTGCTGACGAATACCTATACCGGCTCCCTTCGTTACTCTGTTGCTCCGTTCTCGTTTCCAGTCATTCTTGCTCCCGGACAATCAAAAATAATTCGCGTCACGTATGTTCCTGCCCTGGGCGCTGTAGATACGGGAACATTTACGTTCAAGTCGTTCGATGGCTGCCCGGCTGTTTCGTTCCACCTCTATGGCTCGCGTGAGATCGCGAGCGCGATCTGGCAAAATTCCGTTGGGGAGTTCGATACGATCTGTCCCGGAACTTCAAGCGAAAAAACATTCGACCTGATCGATCGCGGTATTGATTCGATCGATGTCGTGAGCGCCATCGTGACGGGCGCAGGGTTTGCGCTCGTGCAAAACCCTGCGACTTTTGCAGGGAATGGGCATTTTATCGTGCGGTTCACGCCCGGCAGCACGCAAAATTATTCTGGACTGCTTACCGTCACCGCCAATTCTTGCGGCACATCGTTCTCACTGCCGCTGCATGGTTCCGGCGGTGCGCCGCCGCAGATCGTTCTCGGCGATAGCGTGCATTCGTTTGACAGCATCCGCGTCGGCGACTCTGCAACCTATTGTGTTGCGATCACGAACCCAAGCTGTGTGCCAGCGCCGGCGAGCTTCGATACCTCCGGTCTTGTCGGAACCCCGTTCAAGATCGTTCAGATGCCCAACATCGGAACGCTTGTGCGCGGCGATACGGTGTATCTTTGCGTTCAATTCGATCCCAAAACAAATGGGGCATTTCAGGCATCGCTGAAGGTGGTTGGCGATAGCATTCCTTCCAAAACTATCTCGCTGCATGGCGTGGGGCTTGCGCCGGATGTGCGGTTCCATCCGCATCTTCTTGATTTTGGATATGTGCTTGCGAATGACAGCAAGACCTTGATGCTCTATGATTCCAACGCGGGCAATCTTATTACATCTATTGCCGAGTTCCATAATGCGCCGGTCTTTGCTGTGCAACCGCCGACATTGCTTCCACCGCTCGCAGGAGATTCTATCGCGGTCACATTTAATCCTGTGCTGGGCACAGGACTTATTTATGATACGGTGCATTTAATCTGGGATAATCACGCTGATAGCGTTATCCTTCGTGGTTTTGGAACGGAAAAAGGATTGCAACTGAGCGCCGTTGGCCTCGATTTTGGGAATGTTCATGTCGGTCAGAACGATACGCTCCCGCTCTATCTTTTCGGGACCAATAATTTCCCTACGATCGATAGCGTTTCTGTACGTTGGGCGACTCGGCTGCCACGCGATACATTCTCGTGGTCTCCAAGTTTATTGTTGCCATATACCATTCAAAACGACCATGATACGCTCACAGTTAGTGTAACCTATCACGCACGATTAGAGCAGCTCGATACGGACTATCTTGTTATCCATTCGGGACTGGATTCTGCCGTTGTCCCGCTCACGGGGCGCGGCGTGGAAGCCCATCCCTGGATCAGTCCAGACTCCACAATTCCTTTTCCGGGCATTCTCATCGGAACGTTTGGACAATACCAACCGGTGCGTATCAAGAATATTGGAACCTATCCGCTTTATATTAATTCCTTCTTTACTTCCGACCCCGCGTTCACCGCAAGTCCCATTGCTCCGAGTGAAGCCATCCTGCCCGACTCCACTCGTTTCGATACGGTAACATTTACCCCTGTGCTAACGCGACCGGTAACCGCAACGCTTAGTTTTCAAACTTCGTATCGCGATAGCATTCTCAGCGTTTTACTCAAAGGGTCGGGGATGTATTCTCCACAAACGGGACCGATCTTTGGGTATAGCATT
>Ga0206964_10203_pt1 | contig 17702 bp, 22 predicted proteins | sample Alteio_BWOrgHeat_25_FD_152980 | JGI IMG/M metagenome (GOLD analysis project Ga0206964, IMG submission 152980) | Enriched cells from forest soil in Barre Woods Harvard Forest LTER site, Petersham, Massachusetts, United States -... | ecosystem: Environmental > Terrestrial > Soil > Temperate forest >...
TGATCCATTTATTTGAATGGAAAAATGCAGCGAGGATAATTAAAATTATGCACGAAGCTGTGAAGCAGAAGATTGTGGTAGGGTAGAGGTTAGTTGGCAGTTTTAAGTTGGCAGTAAGCCCGAGTCAAACACGGTAACTATCCCGTCAAAATAACCTTTTCCAGTTCCCATTTTCGTGCAAATAAAATACTTTCGCCAATAAAATCTTCCTTATGCTAATCCGTCGCGCCGAACTAACCGATATCCCCCAAATAATGCAGCTGATTGCCGAAGTAGTTCCTGTAATGATAGCTGCCGGTAACTTTCAATGGGATTCGGTTTACCCCAATGCCGAGGTTTTTGAAAAGGATATCACCTTACAACAACTTTGGGTTACCGATATTGATGGAGACATTGCCGGCGTATCAGCCATTACCACCCACCAGGAGCCCGAATATGCCCATGTAGGCTGGGACATTACCGAAACCGCTATTGTTACCCATCGCCTTGCCGTTAGCCCAACACACCAGGGCAAAGGCATAGCCGCCGCTTTAATGGTGCAGGCCGAAAAGGAAGCCATTGAACGCGGCATCGGCGTGCTGAGGGTGGATACAAATACCACCAACCAGGCTACACAGCGCCTTTTCCCGAAAATGGGCTACGTATTTGCCGGCGAAATAGGCCTCAGTTTTCGCGAAGGACTTCGGTTTTATTGCTACGAGAAAAGGCTTTGAGTTCATGGTTCATAGATCATAGTTCATGGTTTTGCGCGCGGCAAAGTTAAGCTTTCAATTGACCCAAACACTTTTTTGGCTATGAACTATGAACCATTAACCATGAACCAAAAAAAATATTCACAAAAACCGTAACCCTCAGCTACTTAGTAACGTAAAAATACCCGAAGTCATAGGTTTGATTTGATGTTAATTTTTGCACCATGGAATTTTTATTCTTTTTCTCGCTCACAGGAGTTATTATAGTTTCACTTATTTTAAAGTTTGATAAAAAACAGTCAAAAAAGGTCAATACAATTTTAAAAGAAACAAGAAGTGTGCCCCCGCTATTCATGCTTAAATCTACCGAGCAAAAAATAGGTGTTTTGAAGACTGCCTTACGTTTCGACGACGTGCCGCAAAACATGGCGGGAGCCGCATCAATGGCGCAGATCTACAATAATCAATCCGAAAACAACAGGTTATCAAAGGTACAGGAGCTTAAGTTATTGTCGTCAAAATACAATAGCGGCCAAATATCCATCGAAGCATACAATGCAAAACTTGACGAATTGCTTGAACAGGTACAAAGCCAGGGTGGATCGTTCGAATTAGCTTGCTAGTTGTCATAAAAGTTAAAAAAGAGAAATAATAGGTTTTTAGTTAATAGTTTTTTCAGAGATTTAGTTAGTAGTTAGTTGGAGGTTGTAATATCAAAGGATGTTACAGCCTTTTTTATTGTTAATGGTTGTAGGGGTTGTAAATGTTGTAATAAGTTGAAAGCCTATGTTCATTTACAACTCTTACAACCTTTATAACTTTTCCAACTTATTACAACCTTTTTCCACTTCTTCGGCAAAATGTTTTATTATTGCAGCCATATGTCGGACGACGCATTAGTAAAAAGGATAAAAGTAATTGTAAAGGAACATGGCGGCCAGTTGGCGCTTGCCGGTGCCATTGGCGTCGACCAGGGGTTTATCAGCAAAGTGATCAATAAAAAGCAGGACGTTAGCTATTACCTTATCCGTAAACTTTGTTTCCAGTTAAAATATTCGCCCGAATGGCTGATACTAGGTACGGGTGAAAAAAAGATCAATAAACCCGAATCGGCCAAATTGATCACCGAAATACAAATGATGCGTACTGAACTGGACATTCTGCATGCCCGTATGCGCGCCTATGAAATGGAATTAAAAGAACTCAAAGAGCAGCTGGATCCACAGCAACAAAAAGCAGGATAGTAGGATTTACGAATTCAGATTTACGATTTACGAATCATTTGATTTTTAGAGTCATATCCAGAATACACCTTATCCCCAAATCGTAAATCTAAAATCGTAATTCGTAATCCTCCTCAACCGCCTATCACTATCTTATTTAACACATCCGTTACACTTTTACATTTATTTACTGATGTTTCCAGCGAGTACAGTATTTCGCGGTACTTGAGCAGTTTTATAGCGTTTTTTTCGTCCGAAAACAGATCGGCAACCGCATGATAGTAAACCTGGTCGGCCTGGTGCTCGTAGTTTTTAACGTGCAGGCACAATAATGGCAGTTCCAATGTTTTATTTGGTTTGCGCAATAAGGCAATCGCCCGCTCAATTTCGATACTCGCTTTTAAAAGGATGATGGTAATTTGTTTGATAGCCGGCGAAAACTCATTGATATCATATAGGTACATCCGGCCACTCGCCTCATGTATAGCATCGGCCACATCGTCAATGGCGCCTGCCAAAGCATGGATATCGGGCCGGTTTAAAGGGGTGAAAAATATTTTATTGAGGCACAAGTTTATCTTGTGGGTAATATCGTCACCAAAGTTTTCTTTTTTATCGATCTGCTTGTAGGTCGATTCAAGTTCATGAGGGTCGCCGGTTGTTACAACCGTTTGCAGCATCGATGCCATATCCACCAGGTTTTTAGCGGCGAGATCGAAGTTGTCGAAAAATAAGGCCCGGTTAGTAAAAAAGTTCCGAAAGAAAGTTCTCATTATCGTTATTTCAGGCAAACCCAAAAATAGCTTTGCAATATTAACAAGGCATTAAGCTTACCTTTAATATTAAATAAGTTTGATAGTTGCGACACGGCAACAGGCAGAATGTAATCCTTAATTCATTTTTATTGGGATGTGGCGATGTAAGTATGCAAATGGCCCATTAATAGCAATAAGTACTGTCGCAAAATCGTTTAAGTAAGCAAAGTGATACATTAAACTTTTTTTACTTTTTTAGGTTATAATAATGGTAACTTTATAAGTTGTGAAACGGATCAGCGATAAAATAGGGAAATTTTTGGCGTTATCATTGATGATGATATACCTCCTCATTTCGTTATCTAACCTGTACTTTCTTCCACAATATAGCAGGACGCTTGCAGCAAATAAAACGGGGATGAGTACCGGCACAAATTATCGCCCGGCATTACTGATCAATGGCGCCAATAATTTATTTGTCTTTTTTCACCGTACCAGCAAATCTATTATTGAACACAGGCAAAAACTGGCAATCTTTTGTAAGACTGCCACTACCGTTTTTTTACTAGTGATATTTGGTGGCCTTACCGGGTTGGTGTTAAGTAGAAAAGCTGGGTTTACCAACGTGTTATTCCTCAACAGACGCACGTACCTCAATTTTTGCTCACTACGAATTTGATAAGCCAAACAGGCTGCAATCAATAACATAGCAGATCAAGTTGAATTGCGGGACTGAACTTAGATTCCCCTTGCTTCCTTGCCCGTAAAAAGGTAAATAACCGAGGTTAGTTTTAATTTGATACACAATAAATAACGATATTTTAATTTATAAAAAAATGAAAAGCATAAGTAAATATTTGGCACTAACCTGTATGGTTATGGGTTTGTGCTTATTCATGGCAGGGCCGGCAATGGCTCAGCGTGGCGCAGGTGGCGGTGGCCATGGCGGCGGCGGCGGGTTTTCAGGCGGCGGCCACGCCGGTGGAGGCTTTTCGGGTGGCGGCGGCCGTGTGGGCGGCGGCTTTTCTGGGCGGCCATCTGGTGCTGCTTCGTTTAATGCACCCCGCGGAGGATATGCACCCAGGACCGGTGTGGCTCCACGTGGTGTTGCAGGGCAGCGGGGTGCGGTAAACGGCCAGCGTACAGTTAGCTATAGCGGCACCCGCGTAGGTGTAAACGGCACGCGCTACAGCGTCAGAAGTTATCATGGCGGCGGTTTGTACGGCCATGGCGGTAGTACAGGCCATTACGGTTGGGGCAGGCATAACGGGTATTTTTATAACCGGGGTTTTTATGGAAGCTTATATTATCCGTACCTGGGCCTTGGTTTTTGGTCGTTGCCGTATGGCTGTTACCCTTTTTGGTGGGGAGACGCTCAGTTTTATTACGGCGATGGGTATTTTTATCAATACAACAATGATCAGTACACGGTTGTTGACCCACCTGTCGGCGCCGAAATTGCCAGTTTGCCAAAGGGTGCGCAAAGCATAGTTATAAATGGCGAGCAATATTACGAACTTAACGGTGTTTACTATTTACCGGTTACCAAAGACAACGGCAATGTTGTTTACCAGGTAACAGGTAAAGACGGTGAGCTAAATACCGGGAATACCGGCGCCGCAATTGTGGTACCGAAACCAGGCGACATTGTACAACAACTGCCGCCCGATTGCAGGAAAGTTAAGCTTAACGGTGTGGCCTATTTTGTTTCGGCAGATGGGATTTACTACCAGGAAACTGTTGACAGTAATAATCATAAAGCCTACAAAATAGTAGGGCTTGATGACGACGGGCATTAAAAATAGCCATCATTAATATATTTTAAGCATAAATGGCCAGCAAAAGGGCATTTATGCTTTTTTTTTGTGCCCCACTAACCGTGCGCGTTGATTATTTTAATTCCGTTTTATCATTTGATAGGCCGTTTCAGGTTTTCTGAGCTTAATTGATAGCTTGCCGGAAAGGTGCTATTGAACACTTCCACCTAAAGAAAGACCAAAAATCAGCCTTCTTTTTGATTTTTAGCTATAAAAAACGCCGCAACGCCAATTAAGGGTGGTGATTCCGGCCTGTAAAAATCACAACCAATATTAACGAAAACTACGGTCTGTTAATTTAAACTTCATCCAAAACAAGCCAATGTTAAGTTTATGTTATCAAAATCAATTGATTTAACTTTTGGTTTAATATGCTGATATGCAATGTTTTATAAAAATTAAAATCGCCGATAATGCCATTTGGTTGCTTTCAGGCTTGTTTGGTATGTATAATTAACATTTCCATAATATCATCAAAGGGTAATCATTTCTTAACATTAAGATAATCCCACGTCCCCACCTTTGAGGCAAAATTTATTTAATCCTCAATTGTTATGAAAAAAACGTTTACAAAACTATTTAGTACTAGCTTACTAATGGGTTTAACGATCATAGGCTTTTCGGCTAAGGCCCAGTCTACTTCGTTGGCCGATAATGGCAACACGCCGGCTACCGTTGTTAAAAGCACAACTTCGGCTTCGCATGCTGATTACAAACCCGAAACTATCCCTGCAGCTACTTCTACTAAAATTGAAGTAAAAGCTAAAGCAGCCGATCCGGATACTGCATGGAAACCACAAAGAAGAGTTTGGGGTTATACCTTCGGTGATTTTTATTATGACGCCCATTCAGATAATGATTTTGTTGGCGCAACAGGTGTACCAGAAGGTGGTGCCGGTGCTTTAAGCAAAAGAGGCGCTGAAACTAACTACTCAGGCGTACCCACTTACCGCAACGCGTTCCAGTTCCGTCGTGTTTATTTAGGATACGATTACGAGATCACTAAAAAATTCAAGGCTGAATTATTGTTAGCGTCCGAACCATCTGCAAATACAGGTGTAAACGGAACCACCTCCATCCAAAATGGTGATAACCTGGTTGACAATAAAATGTCATTCTACATTAAAAACATAAACCTGCGTGTCCGTGATCTGTGGACAGGAACTGACTTTGTGATAGGTGAAATGAGCACACCAGGTTTCGCACTGAACGAAGGCGGTACTAACGGCCCAACCAGTCTTTCGGAAGCAACCTGGTCATACCGTTCAATTGAAAAGACCATCACTGACTTTCACAAAAATAACTCATACGACGTTGGGGCGGCTTTACAGGGAACATTTGATCCGTCAACCAAAAACTTTGGTTACGTAGTAATGTTAGGCAACAACAGCCAGGCCAGCTTATTATCTGCAGCAAATGCAAATACAGGTTTCTATAAAATAGTTTACGGTGACCTTTGGGCTAAATTGTTCGATTCGAAACTATATATTGACCTTTATGCCGATGCTGCTAAAACAGCGCCTGCTACTGCAGCAATTGGCGGTCAGCAACACAATATGTTTAAGGTGTTTGCATCGTACAACAGCAAACCTATTACAGTTGGTGTTGAAGCGTATACCCAAATGTTTACAAACGGCGTAGCTAATACCGTTACCAAAGCAAACGAAGATGCAACCGCGCAAGGTTTTTCAGTTTGGGTAAGAGGCGCTGTTGCAAAAAACCTGAATTATTTTGCCCGTTTCGATGCTTACAATCCTGATACCAAATTCAACCCGGCAGATTCTTATGCAGCTAATACAAACTATGGTTCATATAACCCTACAGTTAAAGAAGAGTTTTATACTGCAGGTTTAGATTATACCCCATACAAAAATGTGCACTTTGAACCAAACTTTTGGTTAGACAGCTATAAAGACGAAAGAAATGCCGGCACAACAGGTTATGTTTCCCCTGACCATACCTTAGTTTTTAGATTTACATTCTTCTTCACTTTTGGTAAATAAAAATAAAGACTTCCCCATCAAAAAAGCATGGGGAAGCCTTTACCAGGTAACATAAAAAACAATAAAACAAACACAAACCATGAAAGTAGTTAAAAGTTTACAGTTAGCAATAGTGGCCATAGCCAGCGTTTGCTTATCTCAATCAGCTTCGGCTCAGGATAATACATTGTTGGGCGCAGGCAGTACATTTGTGTATCCCCTGTTCTCGAAAATATTTGCCGAGTACGATGCCGCAAAACATGTAAAGGTTAATTACCAGGCAATCGGCTCGGGTGGCGGTATTTTACAGCTTACCAACAAAACAGTTGATTTTGGCGGATCGGATGCTCCATTAAATGACGATCAGGATAAAAAGATCGGCGTTCCGGTTTTACACATACCTATGGCATCAGGCGCTGTTGTAATTTCTTATAACATCCCAGGTTTTACAGGCAAGATAAAATTAAACGGTAAGGACCTTGCCGACATCTATTTAGGTAAGATCACCAACTGGAACAGCCCTGAACTAGCTGCAACAAATCCTGGTGTAAAATTACCAGATCAGGGTATAGTTGTTGTTCACCGTTCGGACGGTAGCGGAACTTCTTACATTTTTACCGATTATTTAACCAAAGTGAATGCTGATTGGGCAAAAAAAGTAGGTAAGGCAAGTGCAGTTAACTGGCCAGCCGGATTAGGTGGCAAAGGCAGTGCTGGTGTTGAAGGTTTGGTTAAACAAACACCTGGTGCTATTGGTTACGTTGAATTGGCTTATGCCGTTCAAAACCATATGCCTTTTGCTGATGTGCAAAACAAAGCAGGTAAATTTATTACCCCAACTTTGGAAGCAACAACTTTATCAAGCAATGTTGAATTACCTGCCGATTCGAAAGTATCATTAACAAATACTGATAACGCTAAAGGATACCCTATCACCAGCTTTACCTGGGCATTGATCTACAAAGAGCAAAATTATGGTGGCCGTTCTGCTGACAGAGCTAAACAATTATTAGACTTACTGTGGTACAATATCCACCAGGGCCAAAAAGATTGCGAGCCGTTAAACTACGCACCGCTTTCAAAATCGGCTGTAAAGGTTGCTGAGAAAATTTTAAAATCGGCTACTTATAACGGTAAAGCCATATTATAATTAATGATTTGGTGAATGAGTGTTTTAGTGAATTGCTAAGCATCAACATCCAATAAAAATAATAAGATCACAATTACCAGTGTCCATTAAGACGGGGCTGGTAATTGTGTTGTATAGCCCGGCCAAGTTGCAGCAGGCGCTATAACACATACCAGATACCCGTAATACTGATAATTTATGATGAAAAATAAAAGACTGGACCTATCCTATAGCCAAATGAAATGGGAAACCGTTTTCAGGCGCATTTTGATCGTAATGAGCGCCATAATTCTGGTACTGGTAGTAGGTGTGTTCATTACGCTGATCGTAGAATCGTGGCCATCTATCAAATCATTGGGCATAGGCTATTTGTGGGGAAAGGTTTGGGATCCGGTAAATAATATTTACGGCGCATACCCATTTTTGCTGGGCACTTTGCTTACATCGTTTACAGCGCTCATCATTTCTATCCCTTTTTCATATTCCATCGCTATTTATCTTGGTGAGTATAATCCAAAAGGTTGGTTATCTGATCTGTTAAAAAATACCATCGAACTGATAGCGGCAGTACCATCAATCATTTATGGGTTTTGGGCGCTGTTTGTATTGGTGCCCGTGGTACGATCGCTCGAAACAAAAATTGGTGTTGCACCTTACGGAGTCGGTGTTTTCACTGCTTCACTTGTATTGGCTGTGATGATCATCCCTTATGCTGCGGCGCTGGGTACTTCGTTGATCCGCATGGTACCATCGCCTTTAAAAGAAGGGGCTTATGCACTTGGAGCGACGCGGTTCGAGGTGATCCGGAGTGTAATATTACCTTATACCCGTTCGGGCTTGTTTGCCGGGATCCTTTTGTCATTAGGCAGGGCATTGGGCGAAACGATGGCTGTAACGGTACTGATAGGTAATACCAGCGCAATAGCTAATTCATTTAAGGAGATATTTTTTGGACCGGGAAATACCATGGCCAGCGTTATTGCCAATGAATTTGCCGAAGCTGACCATACGCTTTACTTATCGGCACTTATTGAACTGGGTTTGGTTTTGTTTTTTGTTACGGTGATCATCAACCTTATCGGCAAAAGAATAATTACACGATATACTAATAACTAACGAAATGGATGCACGGATAGGAGTCAGAAATACAAAAAGTATTTTATTTAAATCGCTGATCATTTTTTTAGCCTTTGTTGTAACTATTCCCTTAATTATCGTATTGCTTTATATCATAAAACAAGGCGTAATGCAGGTAAACTGGCACTTTTTAACCCATGTGCCTGCCCCTGAAGGCGAGAAGGGCGGCGGTATAGCCAATGCGCTGGTAGGCAGTATACTTATTGTTGGTATGTCATCAATAGTAGCCATACCGGTAGGCATACTGGCGGGTATTTACCTTAGCGAAAACCCCGGCACCAAGCTGGCTTATTACAGTGGTTTATGTGTGGATATTTTGCAAGGCGTACCTTCAATTGTAATGGGTATTGTGGTATACTTCTGGATAGTAAAGCCATTTGGTTTTTCGGCCATATCAGGTAGTATCGCTTTGGCCATCATGATGCTGCCGATCGTTATCCGCTCGACCGAGCAAACATTGCTGTTGCTGCCGCCGTCGTTAAAAGAAGCGGCATTATCATTAGGCGTGCCTTATCACCGGGTAATTTTAAAAGTTATTGTACCTTGTGGGTTTGCGGGGATACTATCGGGCATAATACTATCCATTGCCCGTATCATCGGCGAAACCGCGCCATTGTTATTTACAGCCTTGGGCAGCAACTATTTATCAACCAATGTAACAGGCGCAATGGAGAGTTTGCCGCACCTGATATTTACTTACGCTACCAGCCCTTATGATGACCAGCACGACCTGGCCTGGGGCGCATCATTCATATTATTAATGTTTGTGTTAATTTTAAACATAGTTACAAAACTGATCACAAGAAAATGGAAAATACAGTTGTAAGCGCTACAAATTTTAATGCCTGGTTTGGCGATAACCACGTGGTAAAAGACGTGACGATCGGCATTGAAAGAAACCAGTGTGTTGCGGTAATGGGCCCGTCGGGTTGTGGCAAAACCACTTTTTTGCGCTGTATTAACCGGATGCACGAATTAATCCCCGGAGCAACGGCCAAAGGCTCGTTAAAACTTTACAGCGACGATGTGTACACCATGAACCCGATATACGTAAGGTATAAAATTGGCATGGTGTTCCAAAGGCCAAACCCTTTCCCCAATTTAAGTATTTATGATAATGTAATAGCCGGGTATAAGCTTAACGGATTGAAAATGCCAAAGGCCGATCTGGATAATATCGTTCAAAAATCATTAACCTCGGCTGCCTTATGGAACGAGGTGAAAGATTCGCTGCATAAAAAAGGTACCTTTCTTTCGGGCGGGCAACAGCAGCGCCTGTGCATAGCACGCGCCATTGCCATGGAACCAGAGGTGATATTATTTGATGAACCAACCTCGGCCCTCGACCCTATATCTACCTCGAGCGTTGAGCAGTTGTTTCATGAGCTGAAGGAGAAATATACGCTGATCATCGTAACGCATAATATGCAGCAAGCTGCGCGCGTAAGCGATAAAACCGCGTTTTTTTATGTTGGCGAACTGGTGGAGTTTGATGATACCAAGCAAATGTTTACCGCACCAACCGATATCAGGACGCAGAATTATATAACAGGAAGGTTCAGTTAATTTTTGTTGGAAAGTTGAAACGTTGAAAGGTTGTAATGTTATTGATCATTAAAGAAGCTTTCCAACTTTTCAACCTTACAACCTTACAACAATTTTTATAACTAAAATTATGACACCATTAGAAAACGAAATTACCGCGCTTAAAAAGGAATTGGTCAGCATGTGGATGCTGGTTCAATCGCAAATGAACAAGGCTAAGGAAGCCATGGTATCGTTTGATAAAGACCTTGCACGCGAGGTTTTGATAAAGGAGAAACGTGTAAACTCTTTCGAGCTTAAAATCGACAGGGATTGCGAAAATATTTTTGCGTTGTATTGCCCGGTAGCCATCGACCTGAGGTTTTTGCTTGCCGCACTTAAGATCAATACCAACCTTGAGCGTATCGGGGATATTGCGGCGGGCATTGCACTTTATGTGGTCGAGTCGCACGAGAATTTTGATCCGAAGGCGCTGGAAAGTACCTCGTTATTGCGGATGTACGAAGAATCGGTTAATATTTTAATTGATACCCGCACGGCATTCGAAAAAGAAGACACCGCCCTGGCACGCAGCATATTTAAAAGGGATGATGTACTGGACGAAATTAACGTAAACGCGCCAGCAGCCATCGCGGAGTTAATTAAAGCTGATCAACGAAGGTTACCCGAAGCGCTTTATATCCTTTCTATCATCCGTAAGTTGGAACGTGTAGGTGATCAGTCAAAAAACATTGCCGAAGAAATTATATTTTATGTTGAGGCTAAGATATTAAAGCACTTCGACAGCAACAACCGCCAACTGGAAGGAGAGTAGTTGTTGATTTCGGATGTCGGATTTTCGAGTTCGGATTTATTTTGAATTTGAAAGGTAAAGAGAATTAGTTAGGTTACAATTGATTAATTGAAAAATGAGGGCAAGGCGGATATTTTTATCCGCCTTTGTTGTTTTACTGCATTGGTAAATCTGAAATCGTAATTCGTAAATCGTATCATTTGTTCAGCGGAAATTCATTTACCCAGTGAAAGCCGCGTTTCAATAGGAAAAAATCCTTCTCGTCATAGCGGAGCAGGCGGATGTGTAATGAATCCTGTTTCCATTTTCCGATGAGGGTAAATTCACCGGTTTTACTCATCGAATAGGTAAAAGCGAATTTATGCACGGTATCGGCGCTGTTATTAAAAATGAGCTGGTGTTTTACGGTATCTGTTTTAATTGCCACGCGTTTTACACTATCGTTCATCAAATTGATCTGGGCGTTACCCTCGTACCTGCCGATGATGAATTTACTCCATCGGTTGGTATCGGTTGTTAGGGGTGGCAGCGTATCGTGGTTCTTCACAAATGTTTCAACCTTATAAAGGCCGTAAAGCGCAGGTTTCTTGGCACTATCGCCGTATTCGGCCCCGCTTTGCATGGCGCCAATTAAAGTTCCAAGAACCACATAAACAACCAATGCATATTTTATAACCGCCAGTGTTATATTTTTCCAGCGGTCTTTAAAACGGTGTGGCGACAGGTTAGACGGCAGGGCGGTGGTATTTTTAAAAAAGAAATTGACAAGCCTTGTAAACTCGGTTAACAGCAGAAAAATGCACATCAGCACCAGGAAAGTGGAAAGTATTTTTACAGGTACATCAAAACAGTAATTAATGGCCATAATGTTGCCGGCAACAACCAGCCCGATAATTGCGCCCAGCGTAGTGGTTTTGCGGAAAAAGAGCAATAAACCACACAGCAGTTCGGCACAGCCGGCAAAATAGTTAAAACCAACTGAATAACCCAGGTAGGTCCATGCCAGGCCCATAGGCGACATATTGCCCAAAGGTTCAATTAATTTGCCGGGTGACGGTGATGGGAACTGCAGTTTGATCACCTTAAAGCTGCCATAGGCCACCATGGTAATGGCCACATAATAACGTACGATAACGGTGAGCCAATAAAGCAGTTTATTGTAGTTTTTGGTATTTCGGCCGGTTATTGACCATGCCACGGTTCCAACGGCAGAAACAAAAGCCATAAACAGGATGATGACGTAGTCGTACGTCGTGTCGCCGCTGCCATTGGTGAAAATAGTTATTGGTTTTGGCAGGTGAAGGATGTGTTTGGCTACCCAGGGGATCAACGTATGAAACGGCTGGATGTAAATATTTGCTAATGTATCCGAAAATGGAAGGACACCATTTGGATTGAAAAACATATAAAGGACAAAAAATAACAGAAAAAAGCGAAAAGCAACTTTTTGGCTGATCGACCAGTTTATGGGTTCGGCGGTTACAGTTGTCATAAAGGTTTAAAATTGTGATGATTGTAAAACTAAGATAGTGAATGAAATAATAATAAAGCAGTTGGTAATCAGAAATAACAATAATTAACTTTATAAAATGAAATCGATGTGCCGGATTTTTTAACTTACTTAGTTTTTTTACAATGAGGTTGACGGGGTCAGCAGCGTCAAAATGCAGGTAGATCAGATGGGCCGTATTTTAATTATTTAAACACAGGTGTATCAGTTTGCCAGACCTCTTCGTATGGTTAAATATTAACCCCCGATATCAATATGAAGAAGAAAATTTTACTAATCGCAGTGGCTGTTTTCCAGCTGTCTTCTTTTTCGTGCAAAAAAATTGGTCCGGCTCCTGGCCACCTGCAAGTTTGTTGTGGGGCAAATCCGCCGGCAACGTCTATTTTTAACAAATGGAATATCGTTAGTGATTCAACTTTTACGGGGGTTGGAGTAACTAACCACGCCGTTAATTATGCGGGCCAGCCCGGCGATTATTTTGATATCAGGCCAAATAATATTATTTACACAAAGGAAGGGGCTGTTTTAGATACCTTAACTTTTAGTTCGTTAACAGATTCGACGATAGTTGTTTCGTCGTTTGGAATTACGCTGAACGGGGTGCCGGATGCGAGCCATTTTAAGTTTTCGGCGAATAGCATGAATATTGTTTCGCCCGAAATTGCTACTCCCGGCGGTATTTTCGGCCGGAGAGTAACGTTAAGCAAATAAACCAATTAACCCGGACGATATGAAATTAAACTACTTGATTGCTATAGCCGCCCTGGCATCGTGCCTGTTTGCCTGCAAAAAAGATAATTCAACAAACTTTTCGGCTCCAATTGCAGGCAGGTGGTACCAAAACAAGTTAACCATCAATCAGCAAACCATTGCTACCGGTGCTATGGCAACCGCCACGTATCCGGCTATGGATTTTGACACCACCTATTACTGGCAGTTTAACAATGACAATACCGCTTTTATATCAACGGGCGCAACTATTTTTAATGTTAATGGCAAAAGCAGCCCCTTAAATGGCAATGGCCAGCCCCTGGGTGGCAAGCTTTATTACCGGTCGTATAAAGTAACGGGTTCATCATTGATATTGCAGGTGGGTTTTATCCCTACCTGTATGAATTGTTCGCAACCGGGGCCCGATACGGTGAAAATAGTTCAGTTGGATGCAAACACCCTGGTACTGCACCAAAACATTGATACCAGCAGTGTTTATAAAGTTACAACAGATAGTTATTATACCAGGGGTAAATAGGGAAGCTTTAGTACCTCTAATTTCAACAACCTTTAAATACTTATTAAATAATAAAAACTGTCATGAAAATCAAATACCCACTACTTATTATCGCATGTTTGTTGTTTTGTTTATCGGCTTGTAAGAAGGATGGAAGTACAAACGCGTCCATTGTTGCAGGTAAATGGAACATCTTAAAAACAGTTTATCACAACGCAAAGGATACAACTATCAACGGTCTCGCGACAGATTATTATGATTTTGGTTCGAACGGCGCCCTTACCATCCAGGATCACCAGGAAAATATAACCGGAAATTACAGCTTAAACGGGACGAAATCTGTCGGCTTAAATATTTATACTGTTGACGGTCATGGTTTCGGGGTGACTACCCCACCGGCAGTCTACACTATTTCAAACTTAAGCAGCCACAGCCTTACCTTAACTTCTCCTCCGTATCCGGCAGGTCAGTATGTAATATATTTAAGCAGGTGATAACACCCCGCCAAGGCAAGAGTATTTCGACAAAGCGTAGCTTAGTAAACTTAACGCTGATGCAAAGCCTATAAATGCCCGGCTACAAAATTCGCCGACCAGGCTTTAATCATATCACGAACTTTCCTAAACTCGCGCATTATTTCTTCAGGGGAACCAATTGCTTTGGCAGGGTCGGGAAAGTTTTGGTGAAACTTTTCGGCGTTTGAAGGAAAGTAGGGACAGTTTTCTTTTGCGTTATCACAAACGGTGATCACATAATCAAATGGTATATCAATGTATTCGTCTACGTTGTTTGAAGTATGTTTACTGATATCGATGCCGTCCTCGGCCATTACCTGGATGGCTTTGGGATTAACGCCATGGGTTTCGATGCCGGCGCTGTAAATAGTCGCTTTATCGCCCGCGAAATGCCTTAAATAGCCCTCGGCTATCTGGCTGCGGCAGCTGTTGCCTGTACAAAGTACCAGGATGTTTTTCATGTTGCTTGTAGTTTGTTTGTGGTAAGATAATGACTGACCGGTACTGCCATTACCGCTCCGGTTATAGGCCCCGCGATGTAGATCCAAAGATGTTCGAGATGCCTGGATGCCAGCGCCGGGGCAATAGACCGGGCCGGGTTCATAGATGCTCCGCAGATCGGCCCGGCAAACATGGCCTCAAGGCCAACAACTGCGCCGATGGCTAAGCCGGCAAACATTCCCTGTTCGTTGCTGCCATGGGAAACGCGAAGGATTACCAGCATTAAAAAGAAAGTAAGTATCAGTTCGAGAATTAGGGATTGCATATCTGTTCCTACAGGCATCGTACCGCCTAAATATACATTTAACGGAAAAAGAAATTTTAACGTAAAACTGGCCAGCAGAGCGCCCAGCAACTGGCTGAACAGGTAACCGGGCAGGCTTGCAACCGGAAATCTGCCCGATAACGTAAATGCGATGCTTACCGCAGGATTTAAATGAGCGCCCGAAATGTTGCCAAGGCAGTAGATCAAACTCATTACAACAAGCCCAAACGTTATTGCAACGCCCACATGTGTGACCGCGCCGCCGGACTGCTGATCGATAACGATGGCGCCGGTGCCGCAAAAAACAAGGGCAAATGTGCCGATCAGTTCAGACGTATAATTTTTGATGGCGTTATTATTTAACATCTTATACACCCATCTTTAAACTTCTCCGCTCCAGTAAAATAGTATCACGCCACACACCATTCAATTTGCCGATCCGCTCACGCTTCCCGATCATCCTGAAACCGTTGTCTTCGTGAATTTTTATGCTGGCGCTATTTTCAGCAAAGATCCTTGCTTCCAGTGTCCAGTAATTGTTTTCTTCGCTTTGTTTCGCCAGTTCGGCCAAAAGCTTTTTACCAATGCCTTTCCCGCGTGCATTTTCCGCTACATAAACGCTTACTTCGGCAACGCCTGCAAATACGCAACGATCGGACATGGCGGTCAATGCCGCCCAGCCCAAAACTTCATTGTTTTCGACGGCTACCAGGCGGCAACTTTTTACATGTTCATGGTCCCATTCGTCCCAGGTAGGTACCTGCATCGAAAAGTGAGCGTTGCCGGTAGCTATGCCACTTTCGTAAATGGTGCGTACTTCGGGCCAGTGGTTTTCGGTAAGTTCTACTATTTCCATGGCATAAATTTAGTTACAGCAATCGGGTCCGCAGCAGGTTTTTGCTACAGGCTTTTCGGCGTATACAGTTATGCTGAATATGCCGGTTTCGCCATTTTTAAACTGCTTCATTTCGGCATTATCCAGGTATCGGGTTAATATGTCATCCGGGATCAGAATGGCTTTTTCTTTTTGAACACTAATATTTGTAAAACCATTTGCTTTGATCAGGCCGAGATATTCATCCTTTTGTATGGCGCCGGATACACAACCGGCGTACATTTCGGCTTTGTTCTTCAGATTTTCGGGCAGATTGCCTATCAGCACCACGTCCGATATACTAAAATGTCCCCCCGGTTTTAACACGCGGAAGATGTCTTTTATCACCGCATCTTTATTTGGTACCAGGTTAAGTACACAGTTGCTTACCACCACATCGGCAACGCCGGCCGTAATAGGCATGTGTTCAATATCGCCAAACCGGAATTCAACATTATGATAACCCAGTGTTTCGGCATTTTGCCTTGCTTTGCTGATCATCGCTTCGGTAAAGTCGATACCGATCACTTTGCCCGTTTCGCCGGTTTCCGCACGGGCCACAAAGCAATCGTTGCCGGCGCCAGAGCCCAGGTCGACCACCACATCGCCCTTTTTAATTTTGGCAAATTGTGTGGGCAATCCACAGCCCAGTCCCAGGTCGGCATCGGGGTTATAACCATCGACGGCGCTGTAATCATCATTCATGATGTTGTACACTTCCGTAGTGCAGCAGCCCGAGCCACAGCACGAGGCCTGGTTGGTTTCTTTGTCCTGCAAGGCGATCTCGCTGTATTTTTGCCTTACCAGTTCTTTCATTTCAGCTTCTGTATTCATGGTATTTATTTTTTTTCGTCATTAGTCATTTGCTTCGCGTCATTGGTCATTGTCTTTGCGTGATTAGCCATTGCTTACATTCGCCACTCATAATATTGCAATATTGCGATGGATGGATATAAATTTTTTAGCAGCAGCTATTGGTTGATCCAACGGTATTTAAAAAGCCGCTTAGTTCGTTCTTTAATATCGCCCATGTTTCGGGGTTAATGCAATAACACACGCTAACGCCTTCAATAGTGCCTTTTATCAATCCTGCATTTTTTAATTCTTTTAAATGCTGCGATATAGTGGCCTGCGCCAGGCCAAGTTCAGTTGAAAGATCGCCGCAAATGCACGCATTGGCGTTAATGATCTCCTGCAAAATAGCAATGCGTGCAGGGTGTGCCAATGCTTTAAGCATAATAGCCAGCTTGTTTTGCTCTTCGGTAAATATTTCAGTTTTTGTTAAGCCCATTATTATATCGCAATATTACGATGGATATTTGAGAATGCAAAATTTAATTTAACATTTTTGGGAAAAAGTCTAAGACGGGTTTGTGGTCACAATTTGTGAGCGCAAAAAGTTACATCATTGGATGTCACAATTTGTGATTTCCAATAGTTGGGGAAAAATATTCGGCATTACGTGGACGATCGCGATTATCCCTAAAGGTTTTTGTTAGGTGTCACATTTTGTGATACCTGATTTTTAATATTTAACGACGGAGCCTTTTTAAGTTTACCTCTTACCGCTCAATATCTTTACCGCCCTGTCGTAACTGCAATTGCCATTGCCAAAGCGCTTGCGCCAGGTAAAATCAGCAAGTTCAACAGGGCGGTAAAGATATTGAGCGGTAAGAGGTAAACTTAAAAAGGCTCCGTCGTTAAATATTAAAAATCAGGTATCACAAAATGTGACA